>Ga0207661_10001171_pt1 | contig 17519 bp, 14 predicted proteins | sample KBSC713LmetaG_FD_184337 | JGI IMG/M metagenome (GOLD analysis project Ga0207661, IMG submission 184337) | Corn rhizosphere microbial communities from Kellogg Biological Station, Michigan, USA - KBS C7.1-3L metaG (SPAdes) (version 2) | ecosystem: Host-associated > Plants > Roots > Rhizosphere ...
CGGCTGGACTGCGCTTTCAACAACGCGGGCATCAATATCGAGCATGGGCCGCTGGTGGAGTGCAGCGAGGAAGAGTGGGAACGCGTGCTGGCCGTCAACCTGAAAGGCGTCTGGCTCTGCATGAGGGCAGAGATTCCGCGGATGGTGGCCAGTGGCGGCGGGCGCATCGTCAACAACGCCTCCATCGTCGGGCTGCGCGGCTCGCGCAACACGCCTGCCTACGTCGCCAGCAAGCATGGCATCGTCGGGCTGACTCGCGCTGCCGCGCTGGAATACGGGCAGGCGGGCATCCGCGTGAACGCGGTCTGCCCTGGCGCGATCAAGACGCAGATGTACCTCGACCGCGAGGGCGACGATCCCGCGAACAACGCGCGTATCGCCGCCGCCAACGTGCTGAATCGGCTCGGCAGCCCGGAGGATGTCGCGGGCGCGGTGCTCTGGCTCTGCTCCGACGCCACCAGCTTCGTCACGGGCCACTGCCTGGTCGTGGACGGCGGCGAGACGGTGTGAGAATGGGCTGGGGCGAGATTACAGATGGGCCACATTCGCGGCATGAATGCCGCGGCTAATCCCTGAGCGGACACCGCCTCACTGGCCCCTTCGGGTGAGATAGAGCTCGACCCAGGCGTCGGTGGCGCGGGAGCGGCCCAGCGCGGTGTGCAGGGCGTAGCGGGTAGCGTCCATCAAATGATCGTATTGCTTGAGGGGGAGTTCGGAAGCGGGGCCAGCGGCCCCCTCCCCCCAGCCCCCTCCCCCAAGGGGAGAGGGGGAGCCAGAGCCAGAGCCAGATCCGAAGGCCAGAGTGGTCGCCTCAGTGCCCCTCCCCGCGTCGGGGAGGGGATAGGGGGAGAGGGTCTGCGCTGGATACTGGTACATGCCGTATTCGGCGATGGTGTGGACGCAGCGCGGGGCGACATAGAGGCCGCGCGTGCCATCCCCACGGCGGCCCAGCAGGCGCGTCACCGTCTGGATGCCGGGGCGCACCGCATCCTCGGCGGGCAGCGCGCGACTACTCAGCCCCGCACGGGCGAGGGCGGTTTGCAGCGCGGCGATGTGCTCCGGCTCGTCGGGGCCACAGTACCACGTCTCGACGCCATATGTGCGCGTCAGGTCTACCAGGGCGGGCAGGACGACGGCATCGAGCGGGGCGCGACGCTCATACCACTCGTCGAGCTGCCAGGCGCGGTCGTCGCCATCGAGGCCGAAGATGACGGCGGCGGTGGGGTTGGTGTAGCCCCAGTCCACGCCGCCGATGACGCGCGCGAAACGCTTGCCCTCTTCTGGTTCGTGGATGTGGCCATCGGTGGCGTCGGCGGAGAAGGCGTAGACGAGGCCGGAGAAGGCGGTGAAGAGGCCGAGCACCTCCTGGTCGTAGAGCGCGCCCGATAAACCGAGGTCGTCGATGTAGTCTTGCGGCAGATGGGCGGCGTTGGCTGTGGTGGCGGCGCGGTAGAGCGCGTGAGATGGCCTGGGATGCAGCTCGAAGTCGCGGGCGAAGCCGTCGCGGCCCTTGGGGGTGCCGGTGGCCCAGCCCTGCGTCGCGTAGCCCTCTTGCCGCAGCCGTCCCTTGAGGACTTGCCAGGCGTAGTAGCCACACAGCGGCGCTTCATCCAGCCAGAACCACGCCAGCGTCAGCCCGCGCATCCGGTCGGGCTGGTCGGCGGAGCGGAAGAGGATCTCGCTGCCGTTCTCCAACCGCAGATGCCCCTCGACTTTGTGATAGCTGTAGGAGAGAGCGGACCCCCTCCCGGCCTCGCCAGGCTCGGCCACCCTCCCCCGGCTGACGCCGGGAGAGGGAAGATCAGCGTGCGCTCTGGAAGCCCCTCTCCCGCGCACGGGGGAGGGGTTGGGGAGGGGGTCTCCCGGCTCCCCCAACAAGGCGAAGAACGCGCGCTGGGTGGTGTCGCGCAGCATCGGGTAGGTGGGCGCGCCGATGAGGCCGAGCGCGCCGGGATGGTCGAGGGCGTAGGCGATGGCGCGCAGGGCTCCGGCGGTGGTCTTGCCCGCGCCGACACCGCCGACGTAGAAGCTGAAGCGGGCCTCGCTCGCGAGAAACGCCTGTTGCACGGGGTTGAGCGTCCACTGCGCGAGGATGGCGGCGGAGGTAAATGATGGATCAGATGTATGCTTTGGCATGCGGTCTATCTCCTGTGATGTGTGTGATGTGGAGGGCCACCGCCCCCTCCCGGCCTTGCTCCGCTCGGCCACCCTCCCCCAGCTGACGCTGGGAGAGGGGCAAGGCAGCGGAGCAGCGTGCCCGCGAGTTGGGCTGGGAGGGGTAGCGCCGCGTTCATGGCCGCGTTCATGACTGCGCCCCCTGCCCATCGTCGCTCTTGTTGTCGCGCATAATGGCGTCGTAGCGGACGTAGCCGCATTCCACACAGACCGGGCGCCCCTCGGCGTCGCGCAACTGCGCGTATTCGTGCGGCCTACCCGTCACCGGGCAGCGTTCCGCGTCCGTCCCGGTCGTCCCCAGTTCTCCCGATTGCTCAAGAGGGTCACCGTCGCTCAAGGAGGCCACTCTCTCAGGTTGGCCTCCTTGAGCCGGTATGGCATTCTTGAGACCCGTTTCGCTCGTCTGCTCCGTCGAATTGGGCAGGCGCAATTGCCAGTATCCGCCCTCGCGCTGCCCCACATGCTCGGAGACCACCCTCAGCCGCGCGCGTCCCCGCTTGAGCGACGTCTCCGAGAATCCCGCATCGAGCGCCTCCTGCTCCACGTCGCTCACCGGGCGTGGGCCATCCGCGAGCGCTTCCCTCAGCCACGCAGCCGCCGACTCTACTTTCGTTGGGGATGCGTCGTCCTTCCCTTCCAGGCGTACGGCCACCAATTGCGCCGCGCTCCACTCACACGCGCCCATCCACTCCACCACCGGGACAGTGTGATGGGTGGAAGATGGCACGAGCCGATAGCGCAACGAAGGCATCGGCGGGCCAAGGTTACTCTTGAGAGCGGCTAACACCCGCTCATGATCGGGATTGTCGGGATGCTTGGCAACCAGCAGCCCCGACCGGGCCGCCGCAATGATGCCGATGGAGCCGCCGCCCCGCTGGATGGCGCTCATCCCACTAGCCTTGTTGAGATGGCGGAGTATCAGAACCGCCGCCCCCGTTTGCTCGGCCAAAGCCGCCAGCGGAGCCAGCGCCGACCGTACATCCTGGTCGCGCCAGCTATTCACCGTCATATCCAGGTAGGCCATGAGTGGATCAATCACGACCAGGCGCACCGCCTGCCGCTGGATGACATCTTCCAGCAGCGGGATGTCGCGGGGGATACGAAAGTCGCTGGTGAAATGCTGTCCTGTTACGGCATCCCACTCGTCCGCCCCGCGCACATCCTCCACCCGCGCCATATCGGCGCCCGCCGCCAGCAGCCGTGGGGCGATGGTCGCGCCAGGGGCATCTTCCGCCGAGAGTAAGACGACCCCGCCATCCACACCGGGTGTCCCATCGGGCATCTCCTGGCCAGTGGTCACTCGCGCGGCCAGGTCGATCGTCAGCAGCGACTTCCCCAGGCCGGGGTCGCCATCGAGGACGGTGATCGTCCCCAGCGGGATGCGCCCCTGCCACAGCCAGACGATTTCTTTCACTTCCACCATGCTATAGGCGACACTCCTGATGCGCCTGGCCGGTTCAAGAGGGCCATCCTCGCTCAAGGGGGCCAACCTGTACGAATGGCCGCCTTGAATGCTCAACTGGCCGTCATGAGGAAATGGAGACACCTGGGCGCTGCCAAGCCCCGACAGCCCCAGCCACGCGCGTACCTGCGCCACGATGCGCTCGCCATCACCCGCGTTCCCGGTCAGCCGCTTTGCCAGAGCAGAGCCGCCCGTCACCGCGCCGCCCTCGGCCAGCTTGCGCGCCGTGCCGCGCGCCTTGCGGCGTCTGCGCCACTCCTCGTCGCCCGCGATCCGCGCCACCAACAGGATGAAATCGTCTACCTCATCGGCAGCCCAGCCGCCGCGCAGCAGCAGCCCAGCGAGGTCTTTGGCCGCCTCATCGCGCTGCCCCTCGCCCGTCCAGTGCCGCGCCAGCAGCGCCACCGCCGCCACCCGCGCTACCGCCGCCCGCAGGTCGCGCGCAGGCGCCACGCCCGGCTCGCCCTGGGTGATGCTCCCCCGTTCCCAACGCAGCGTCTCCCCGCTCGGATGCGCCGAGGGCGGCACGACCGTCTGCTGCCCCGTGGACCGCAGCTCGATGAGCATCCTGTGATGACCAGAGGCCCCCGTCCCCGCATCCCCAAACTTCGCCGTCGCGGGCAACTCACCCTCGATGCGATACCAATAGTGGCTGGCAGGGTTTCCCACCCGTCCCGAGACCAGCCCCGTCGCGGGTAGTAGTTCAGCCGCCGCCTCGCGCGCCTCACGCACATCGCAATCGACGTCCACCAGCCCGCCACTCGGCTCCCCCAGCAACACGCCGATATTGTGATACAGTCCTCCGCGCCCGCCGCCAAGCGCCCCAAACCATTTGGGCAGATCGTCCTCGTCCAGGCGCATCGCTTGCCAGCCGGAGAGCGCCACCCCCTTCTGCCCCGGAATCACCGGCACCACCCGCCAGCCGCGCCGGGTATAGTCGCGCGCCGCCAAGAGCACGGCATTCGACAGACGCTCCTCGCTCGCTCGATGATTACTCGCCTTGTCCGCGCTCATCGCGAGCCTCCTTCGCGTAGCCCTCCTCCGCCCCCATCGCGTCCATCATCATCTCCACCGCCAACGTCAAACGTTGCCATGCCTGCAACATCGCAGCCCGATTCGTCTTCTTCTCGGGCCAGTCACTCACGTTCCTGCTTACCAGAAACGCCTGCCAGGCGAGCGTATGCGCCCGCCGCGCCACCTCGCGTCCAGCCTCCTCGACCTCCGCGCGACTCGCCGCCCGCACTATCCGCTCTTCGCGCTCCCCGTCCATCGCCTTTGCCTCCTGCGCCCACATCCACCGCCGCCCACGAAAAAAACGGCGCCTACACCCTCCCGCCTGCGCATGTCCCCACGCGCGCAAACGAGACGATGTGGCGCCGTCTTCCGGCTCACCAGCTACAGCTGCTCAAAATGCAGCTATGGCATTGAATTTAGAACATTAGTTCTCCTGCAACAAGGGCGACAGATTCGGGCGTGTGCTGCCACAGTGGCCATCTACACGACACGCAAGAGACTGCTTACCCGATGCGCGGGACGATCTCCTCGGCGTAGAGGTGCAGGCGATCGTGGTCGTAGGCGACATCGGGGATGTAGGCGATCAGGTAGTTGACACCCGCATCCACGATTGGCTGTAGCCGCTCGACGAGCTGCTCCGGCGTGCCGACCTCGACCGTGTTCGCATACTCCTCATAGGTCGCGCCGACGGCCTCGCGCGCCTTCTCGGTCGCCTGCCGCGGGTCCTCGCCGCGTTTGAGCGGGAAGAGCATGCGGTTAGACGACCGCGTGATACTCTCGAAGTCCCGGCCCACCGTCTCGCAGTGGCCGCGCAGAATATCGTATTTGCGGCGTAGCGTCTCGGGATCGCCCGCGAAGTTGCAGGCATCGGCGAAACGCGCCACCAGCTTGAGTGTCACCTGCTCGCCACTGCCACCGATCCAGAACGAGGGATGCGGCTTGCGGGCGCCCTTGGGCTCGTTGATCGGCTTATCAATCGAATAGTGCTCGCCGCGGAACTCGGGATAGTCCTCGGTCCACAGCTTCATCACAATCTCGCAGGCTTCGCGGAACATCCGCATGCGCTCGCGCGTCTCAGGGAAGCCGTAGCCATACGCCCGCCACTCGTGCTCGTACCAGCCCGCCCCCAGCCCGCAGTAGAGCCGTCCGTGGCTCAGCACGTCCACCGTGGACGCCATCTTGGCCAGCAGCGCCGGGTTGCGGTAGCCGTTGCAGGTCACCATCTGGCCGATGTTGACCCGGCTGGTATCGCGGGCAAGCGCCGCGGTGATCGTCCAGCACTCGAACGTCGTCTCCAGTGTTGGCTTCGGCACGGTATGGAAGTGATCGTAGACCCAGATCGAGTCGATGGCGGGAATGGCGTCGGCGGCTTTCGCGACGCTCGTCATCGCCTCATATTTCTCCACCGGATCGGCAATCCCAACCAGATCCATCCGCCAGCCTTGCGGCACGAAGACGCCAAACTGTATTGCCATGCGCGCACATCCTCCTGATTACGCCTGAATGCATAGGTGGTCCAGAACATCATGCGACCTGAGAAGCTGCTGCTCTCAGGATACCACTTCCCAAAAGATAGTAGCAGGCATAGTCCAGGCTGGCCAGATGTACAGGGTCTTCCCCGCCCCTTTGCCCGTTGGCGGGTGGCGCAATCTGCCGCATACTCTGCACAACGTTTGTATACGTCTGGTGAGTGATAAGGCGTATCAGATGAATGCGACGAATACAGATCAAGCGGATATAGAGCGGCTCGTGCGGCTGATGGACCTGACCAGCGGCGACGAGAAGCACGACGGCAGCGCGGCCTCCACGTTGCATGTCATCTGGACTCTCTACGACCGCGTCCTGCGCTACGACCCACAGCAGCCACACAGCCCCGACCGCGACCGCTTCGTCTTAAGCAAGGGGCATGGCCCGGTCGCCTACTATGCCGTGCTGGCCGACAAGGGATTCTTCCCGGCAGATGAGCTGCGGCGCTTCATGCACTGGGATGGCATCCTTGGCGCGCACCCCGACCGCAACCAGGTGCCGGGTGTCGAGGTTTCCACCGGCTCGCTTGGCCACGGCCTGCCGATGGCGCTCGGCATGGCGCTGGCGCTGCGCATCGAGGGGAGCGACCGCCGCGTCTTCGCGCTGGTGGGCGATGGCGAGTGTAATGAGGGGTCGATCTGGGAGTCGGCGCTGCTCGCGAGACACCTGGGACTGGGCAACCTGACCTGCATCGTCATCAATAACCACAGCAGCACTCCCAACCTCGGCGACATCGCTGCCAAGTTCGCCCAGTTCGGCTGGCAGACGACGACCTTCAACGGGCGCGACCTGGACCAGATCGAGGCAGCGCTGCGCCAGCAAGACGCCGACCGGCCAACCGCCGTCGTCGCGAACATAGAATAAACAGCCGGGGGATATGTCCCTGGAGGAGTAATAGAACGATGCAAACCGCACAATTGACGATGCGCCAGCAGATGGTGCGCACCCTCACCGATGCGCTCGATGTGGACAGGCGTATGGTTGTGCTGCTGGGCAATATCAGCGTCTCGCTGTTCGAGAAGCGGCTTTTCAGCGCGCGCCCGCAGCGTATCTATGACGTCGGCATCGCGGAGCAGGCGATGGTGAGCATGGCCGCCGGGCTGGCCCTCGAAGGGATGATCCCGGTCGTCCACACCATCGCGCCATTCCTGGCCGAACGTGCCTTCGAGCAGATCAAGGACGACTTCAGCTATCAGCAGCTTGGCGGCAACTTCATCAGCATCGGCGCGTCCTACGATTACAGCGCCGAGGGCATGACGCATCAGGGATCCGGCGACGTGCAGGTGCTGCGGAGCCTTCCAGGCATGCAGATCGTCGTACCCGGAACAGCAGAGGAGTTCGACACGCTCTTCCGTGCCAGTTATGCCGACGGCCAGCCAACCTACTTCCGGTTGAGCGAGCGCCAGAACACTATCCCACAACCGGTGCGCTTCGGCCAGGCTGAGGTCATCCGCCAGGGATCGCTGGCGACGGTAGCCGCGGTCGGCCCGATGCTCGCTCCGACGCTGGCGGCAACCGAAGGGCTGGACATGACGGTGCTCTACTACACCACCGTTGCCCCCTTCGACAGCTCGACGTTGCGGGAGCACAGTCCACATGGGCGCATTGTGCTGGTCGAGCCGTTCTACGCAGACACACTCATCCCCGAAGTGACTGCGGCAATGGTCAGTACGCCAGTTCGCGTCGAGGCAATAGGTGTGCCTCACGAGTTGCTCACCCGCTACGGCACGCCGGAGCAGCACGACGAGGCGCTCGGCCTGACGGCGACCGGCATCCGCGCCCGGCTGGAGCGCTTCCTGGCTGAATAGAACTTACGTCTAGCCTCCACAGGAGTGGTGAGCCAGAGGCAACTGCGCCCGCCGCCTCGCACGTTCGCCTGCGGCCCCTCCCCGCCTCGTGCCTCGGCTCGCGCGGCAGCGGTCCGCAGAGCGGGGTAAGGGGAGAGGGCGGACCGCCCTACGGCATGTTGGTCACGTTGAGGTCGGCGGGCGCCTCGATGGTGAAGCGCCACTCGATCTTGCGCTCCTCGCCGGGCGTAAGCTGCGTCTCCCAGGTCAGCTGCTCCAGCTTCGTCTTCGAGGTCGGCTGCGGGCGGAAGTCGAGCGGCTTGATCTTGATGCGCTCGTGGCGCGGCACTGGCATCCGATCCTTGAGAATCACGGTCTGCGGCGCAGCGGTGCGATTCGCCAGCGTCACCCGGTAGCCCAGCGTCACGCGCCGGATGCCCCCTTGCAAGATGTTGCCCTTGTCGGTGTCGCGCTCGATCATTTCGCGCTTGACCGTGATGTTGTCATCGATGCCCAGGTAGAGCGTCAGCTCGGCGTCCTGCGCGGTCAGCTCCAGCTGCGTCGCGCCGACATACTCGTCGCCCGCCGCGCCCGCATGGAAGACATACATCTCTCCCGGCAGCAGCACCGTCCCGGTCGTGTTCTTCGGCAACGCCCGCAGATGCGCTCCCTCGGAGACCACCGGCTCGGCGATGTATTCCATGCGGCACGGCAGATCATACGCGCCGATGCCCAGCGTATGCGGCGAGCCATCCGAGGGGACATCCGAGCGCCCGCCGATGTGGAAGACCTGCGCCGCGCCCGACTGCTCGACATCCGCCGTCGCCAGGTCCATCTCGCGCGCCTGATAGGCATCGGCCGCCGCTATCGGCTGCGCCATCGCCACCATGCCATCCGCCGCCGCACCGCCCATCGGCCCTCTCGTAAGCGCTTGCCGCATCTTCGGCGCCGCCGAATATACCCTCGGCTGCGGCGGCTGATACTCATCGAGATACCACGGGTCAGGCTCATCGGGCAGCCGCACCGTGGCCGATGGGCGCGCCGTCGAGAGCGCCAGCGCCACCTGCTGCCAGTCCTCACCGGTGTTCTGCGTCACCAACCCCTGCTGTGTTAGCTGTACGCGCGCCGCCTCCGCGTCCACTCGTGCGTCATAGCGCGGATGCCATGCGGCGCCATAGACCAGGTACGAGAGGTTCACCGTCACCTCGCCCGCCTCAGCCGTCTCGATGCGCACGATCGCCGTCAGCCGGTCGGGCTGGAACGCGCCACTCAGCCGGGCAAGCTCGCGCCGGCGGGCATCCAGCGTGCGTTGCGACTCAGTGCGCTGGCGCTGAATCTCCTGCCGCGCCGCCGCCAGCCGTTGCGCCTCCTCGTCGGTGAAGGCCAGCAGTCCGCTGGCATCGCTCGGCTTGGCCGTCCCGCGCGCCAGGCCCCACGCCAGGCTGCGCGCCGATTGCTCGCCCAGGCTCGCCAACCACTGTTCCTGCTGCGCCATCAGCTTGTCGCGCTCATCCAGCAGGTGAATCGCCCGCTCCAGCTGCTCGATCTCGTCGCGCAGGCGCGTCAGCGACTCCTCTGGCGCGGTCTCGTGGTACTCCTGCGTGCTTTCGACGCTCAGGATGCGCGTGCCCGCTGGCCCGGTTCCGGTCGCGCGAAACGAGCCGGTATCCAGCGCCATCGGCAGCCCGACGAAGCTGAGCGCGTGTTCGCCCGCTGCGTCCACCGTCGCCGTGCCCTGGCGCGTCACCTGCCCGCCCTGCGGATAGACCGTGACCTCGGTAATTGCGCTCTCCAGATCAACTTTCATCGAACTTCCCTCCCTGGGCTGTCTCGGCCAGCAGCGCGCGACCGAATGGGATTTATGCGGCGCTCCTCATGGATTCAGGCGGTGGCGACGAGCGCTCATGGCCCTCGCCTTGCACTGCACTATACGCCACAGCCTGGGAGAGAGTTCCAGGTTACCTCACGTCGGTCAAGCCCGTTGCGCCGCGGCCAACCATAGCGCAGGTGAGGTCCAGTTGAAGCAGAGGACGGACGGCGGCTCGTTCGCGTCAGGATGGAACGCTAACAGCGAGACCGATGCGTTATCCATGCTGAAAAGTGGTACGCGCGCCAGCGGAATCCCAACATAGTGCGCGACAATCAGCTTTACCAGGTCGGCGTGCGTGACCAGCGCCACCCACTCGCCAACATCTGGCGCCTGCCGCCAGCGCTCCGCTGCCCGTACAGCACGCTGCTGCACCACCGCGAAGCTCTCGACGCCCCGTGGTGCATGGAGTGGATCGCTGATGAAACGCCGCCAGCGTGGATCGGCCTTATCGAGATCGTCGTAGCACTTCCCGCTGAAACGCCCATAGTCGGTATCCAGCAGGTCACGGTCGGTGCGAATCTCCAGCTTGCGACCGCCATTGATGAATCCGGCAGTCTCCATCGTGCGTTCGAGCGGTGACGCGACAATTGCGCTCAGCGGCAGCGGTCGCAGCGCCGCTCCAGTGGCGCGCGCCTCGCTCTGCCCGTCCTCATTGAGCGGAATCCCAGGCAGTTGGCCCGGAAGCAGATGTCTGACGTTGTAGTCAGTCTGGCCGTGACGTACAAGCACCAGCTTGCGCCATCCCTGATGCGCAGCATGCTCAATCTCGCGGCCATGTGGCCGTGTCGGAACCGTCGCGGGACCACGTGCGAACCATGCCATGATAACGCCTCCCCTGCCTGCTCGATCCACAGCGACAAACTAATGACATCACTCGGTCGGCAGGTGGCGCCAGTCTAGCAGTCGGCAATGCCTTGCGCAAGCAGGTAAGGCGTTGAAAACCTCACAGTGTGACTCTGTTAACAGCTGCAAATCACGGTTTACCCATCGTCGCCCATGGCCTCTGGGATGCCGCTGCCCAATTTATCCAGCACCTCGGCGGTATGCTGCCCCAGCAGTGGCGGTGGCAGGCGCACCTCCGCTGGCGTCTGGCTAAAGACGGCGGCTGGTCCAACCAGTGGCAGATTTTCCATCACCGGATGCGCCACGGTCACCACCTGACCCGACGCCACCACCTGCGGATCGGCGAACGCCTGGGCGATATCGTTGACCGGGGCAACCGCGACGCCCGCCTGCTGGAGCCGCTCGACCCAGCTGGCAACGGTATCGGTGCGCACCAGCTCATCGATGAGTGGCACCAGTATGTCACGATTTCGGACACGGTCAACATTCGTTCTGAAGCGCGGGTCACTGGCCCACTCAGGCCGTCCGGCCTCCGCACAGAACGCTGCGAAGAGCTTGTCGTTGGCGGCGCCGATCATCACGTAGCCGTCGCTGGCGCCAAAGACCTGGTAGGGCACAATCGAAGGATGGGCGTTGCCGCGCCGCATCGGCATCTCGCCCGCCACCAGGTATGCGCTTGCCAGGTTGATGAGCGCCGCCAACTCCGCGCTGAGCAACGAGACATCGATGCGCTGCCCCTCGCCGGTCCGCTCGCGATGGTACAGCGCCGCCAGAATGCCAGAGAAGGCATATTGCGCCGCGATGACATCCACCAGCGCGACGCCGGTCTTCACCGGAGGTCGGTCAGGCTCGCCCGTGATGCTCATCAGCCCGCCCATCGCCTGAATCGGCACGTCGTAGCCCGCTCGGTCGCGGTAGGGGCCGGTCTGCCCAAAGCCAGAGATACTGCAATAGATGATATCGGGACGCTCTGCCCGTAAGGCTTCGTATCCCAGCCCGACACGGTCCATATAGCCGACGCGAAAATTCTCGACGACAACATCACAGCTCAGGCAGAGTCTGCGCGCCAGCTCGCGACCCTCAGATGTCTGCAAGTCGATAACGACGCTCTTTTTGTTGCGATTGACCGAGAAGAAATAGGTGCTTTCGCCGCCGATAAAGGGTGGTCCCCAGCCACGGGTATCGTCGCCTGTGCCGGGCCGCTCGATCTTGAAGACATCGGCGCCCAGATCGCCCAGCAACATCGTGGCGAACGGGCCGGAGACGACACGGGTGAAATCGGCGACGCGCACGCCAGTAAGAATGCCCATCTGATGCAAGCTCCTGCGGTATGTGAAGAGAGGTAGTAGTCTTTGTTCCACTATAGCGTATTGCGATACAGAAGATGGGAGAGGCAGGAGTGCCAGATACGCCTCTCGCGCGCTACACTCCCTACAGTCTCGGCGATAGAACCAACGCCATCACACATTTCCCACATCTCAGAGTAGCTACAAATGACGAGCAGGAGGCTTACCATGAACGTGCTCGATGCCATCCGCCTCAAGCGCTCCGTGCGCCGCTTCACGCCTGATCCGCTATCGGATGACGCGGCCCGAACGATTCTCAATGCTGGTCGGCGCGCGCAAAGCTCCAAGAATACCCAGCCCTGGCAATTTGTCGCCGTGACCGAGAGGGATATCCTCACGCAACTCTCGCAGACGGGCGACTTCGCGGGCCATCTGGCTGGCGCGGCGCTCGGTGTGGTGATCGTCACGCCTGACGACCCTGATCGGCGCGACTGGCTCATGTTCGACGTCGGCCAGGCAGCGGCCTATATGCAGCTGGCGGCCTGGGAGCTTGGCATCGGCTCGGTCATCGCCACCATCTATCATCCCGATGAGGCACAGGCGATTCTCGGCGTTCCCGCTGGCTACCGCTGCGACGTGGCGCTCTCGTTCGGCTTCCCTGCCGACGCCACTGTGCTCACGGCGCCGCCGAAACAAGGCGGACGCAACCCACTAGATGAGATGGTCCACCGCGAGCGCTGGTAATCAACCCTGTCAAACAGCTACATCGGCTGCTTCGCCCGCGACGAGCGATATCGCTAATCGCACCATCAGCGACACCGCCGCCTCTTTGGTGAGACCTTGCCGCCGCACCAGCGAGCGCCACGTCTCGAAGTCGAGCGCGTGGCCAATGGCAGCCCTCATCAATTCTAGCGCTGTCTCAGAGACGCCCCAGCCTTCCAGCAGTTGCGCATGCAGCGCGGCCATGTAGGCTTCTCGCCCCGTAAGGATGGCAGCCAGATCCGGCATCAGCGGCGAATCGTGGAGGATGTGCGCCGTCATGGCTTCAGTCTCGCGGTAGTAGGCATAGACCGCCGTCAGCGCGAACCTTAATCGTTCCGACGGGTTGGAGATGGTAGCCCAGGCCGAGAAGGCGGGCAGCGGATGCTCTGCCCGGAAATGCTGCTGGCACGCATAGAGCAGATCGCTCATCTCAGGAAAGTGGCGATAGACGGTGAGCCGCTCCACTCCGGCGCGCTCAGCGATAGCGGTCACTGTCGTATGCGCTGGGCCAATCTCCTGGTGCAGCGCGACCGTTGCCTCAGTGATGCGCCTCTGTGTCTCTTCCTGCCGCTCGGCGCGCAGTTTTTGTTCGTACTTGCGTTTCTCGATCATTGAGTAAACAGCAGCGTTTCATGATATTGACAATAGTCTGATTGTTCATTATACTCTAAAAATCAATGAACGTTGTTGTTTAGCGAAATGAGGCGTGAGATGCGTATCGAAGATCTGGTCGTTTCCCCGGAAGGTGGTGAGTTAGTCTGGCTCAAGGGGTTAGGCGCCCGCTACCTGATTAATGGCGAGCACACGGCCGGACGACTGGCGGTGGTTGAGCATCCGATTAAGCCACGCGCACTGGCGTCGCCGATGCATACCCATGAGCGCGAAGACGAAATCTCGTTCGTGATTGCGGGTCGGGTGGGCGTGCAGATTGGCGACCAGGTGCTGGTGGCGGAGCCAGGGACAATTGTCTTCAAGCCGAGAGGCATCCCGCATGCGTTTTGGAATGAGAGCGAGGAGCAGGCGCGCGTGCTGGAGATGATTACCCCGGCAGGCTTCGACAATTACTTCCGCGAGATGGCAGTGATCTACGCTGACTCGACCACCGGCATGCCTGATCCGCAACGAGCGGCGGCGCTCTATGCGAAATATGGCCTGAAGTTGGATGTCGCCAGCATTCCTCAGCTCATCCGGGCGCACAACCTGCGTAGCTGAGGCGAAATAGCGCAAATCAACAACTGCCCCTCATGCGCCGAGGGGCAGAAGCACTGGGGTGAGCAATGTCACTGCCTCATCCGACTTGATGCGCTTCGACGGACGCGCGATACGCCGCCATCCGATGCAGCAGCTTGTTATTAAGACGCTGTAGCCACTCGGGGTACTCAGCCCCTGCGATCAGATCCACTGATCGAGCAATGCGCGCATAGCTGAACAGATGCGCAAATCGAAGGAACAACGGCACGTATCCGATGTGTTCTTCGCTGAGCGGAAAGGACGTGCGATATCCCGCCGCGAACGCGCGAAACCTCGGATCGCTGGTATCGGCGCCCTCTTCGAACAGATCGCGCAACGCAAACGCCATATCAGCCGCAAACCAGAGGCGCGCGCAATCATCGAAGTCTAGTAGTCCCATATGCGCTCGATTCCAGACCAGATTGTCAAGCTCGAAGTCGCCATGGATCAACCCATACGTTTTCTGAGTTGCCGGAACCGCGGAGATTGCCGCTACGATTTCAGCGTACTCAGCTTGCAGACCTGGGGAGTCCGCAGGCATGTAGCTCTTGATAAATGCGACATGGTCCGACCATGACGGCCGCGCGGGGATATTCGTCAGGGCGCTCGTCGCTGCATGACGTCTACCCAGCGTTTCTCCCCACCGTGCGAAACCTAGTTCGGTAAGCTCATCGAATTCGTGTTGCTCTCCTTCGAGAGCAGTAAACACGACAGCGTGGAATCTGCCCCACGCAGTATCAACTGTCTCGATGGCATTTCCGTGCTTCGATTCCACAGGCGATGCAATAGTTATCCCGGCCCTCGCCACTGACTCCAGGACCGCCATCTCTGCCTCAATCGCCTGGCGACTCCGCTCACTGGCATCGGCAAAGCGGAGATAGCGGAAGGCGCCATGATCCTGGAAGCGGTAGATGAAATTGGCGCTCGACCTGAAGAACCGGACTGAGCCAAGGTCGTACGCCCAGCGCTCCAGCAACCGCTCGGCAACCGGCCTGCTTCCATCCTCACCTATGGTGGAATCGATTCTTGCCATTGTACTCAATCGCATCATGCGCGTTTCGTCTCCTCATGGTCGCAACATCAGTGCGCCTGGCTCATAGTAGCCGCAAGTTCTGATGCAAGCAGGATATTTGGCAGGCGAGTTTAGCGATACCGCGATACATCAATGGGAGATATGCGAAGACGCGGAGGCGGAATGAAAGCTGGTACCCCTGACGGGATTCGAACCCGTGATCTCCACCTTGAAAGGGTGATGTCCTAGGCCGCTAGACGACAGGGGCTTGTGGTATCTCTCCCGCCTGAATCGGGAGCGCTCAGGGACACACCCCATGCCATGATGGCACAGGGCGAGAGCCAAAGCTCACAAGTAGTATATTATCCCCACTCACGAATGGCAAGACGCCTTCATCCCCGCGTGAGAACGGGAGGGTTGCTATGGTGTAAAATGTCGTCAGACTGGCGGAGATGTGCGGGAGGAGCAGGATACGCCAGTCTGCGCGTAACGCTGATCACACAGACTCATGTCGCCCAGCATTTGCCCACACTGGCTAGACTATCGGCGCGAAAAAGCGAGCAGAGCGCAGGAGGTCAGGATGAACGAGCGAATCCGATGTCCAAACCCCGTCTGTCCGCAGCCTGAAGATGTCCAGAAAGTGAGCATCGTTGTCAGCAGTGGGACCATCGAAGGTCTCGAACCAGGAAAATACAGCGCCATGAGCTCGTTGAGCAAGCAATTGGCAGCCCCACCACAGCCAGAATACACTGACAAATGGGGCTGGAAGCTCATCGCATGGGTTGTGGCGCTCGGTTACTTGTCACTTGCCAGCCTCACGGAGTTTGCCCTCCTCACCGCTGGCATCGCGGTCCTTCCTGCGGGTGACACCCCGACACCACCCGCGTTTCTTGTCTTTGGCATCGGGAGCGGCGTTATTTTCGTGTGGATCCTCGTCTGGCATCGCGTGACCGCCAACCAGTTTCGCCGCTGGCAAAAGGCAAAGGACAAGTGGGACCAGCTCTACTACTGCAAGCACTGCGGCAGCGTCTTCAATCCGAATGCGGGCGACGGGCAACAGTATGCGCCATCTTCTCACATGAAAAAGCTGCTCATGTAGCGTGTAGACGCAGCTAGCCTCTCGACTGGGCGCGCCCGCTCCACTCGCTAGACCTCAACCACGACCGGCAGAATCATCGGGCGGCGCTTGATCTGCTGATAGACGTATTCGCTGACCGAGTCGCGGATCTTGTTCTTGATGAAATTCCAGTCCACCATATGCCCGCGCTGCTGCGTATGCCGCGTGATGGCTCGCTCCACGACCGAGCGCGCGCCTTCGAGTATTCCCTCCGATTCGCGTTCGTAGACGAAGCCGCGCGAGATGATATCTGGCCCAGCGGCAAGTTCGCCGGTATCACTATCCACTGTGACCACCACGACGAGGACTCCATCGCTGGAGAGGAGGCGCCGGTCACGCAGCACCACCTGGCCGATATCGCCGACCCCCAGGCCATCCACGTAGACATTGCCGCACGGCACGTGATCGACGATCTCGATGCCGCTTTCTGGCGAAATCTCAACCACGTCGCCATCCTGCGCAACTACGACATTCTCCGGCGCAACCCCCATCTCCACCGCGACCCTGGCATGCTCTGCCAGCATCCGATACTCGCCATGGACCGGCATCACATAGTGCGGCCGTAGCAGCGCCAGCATCAGCTTCACTTCCTCACGGCTGCCATGCCCCGAGACATGCACCTGGAGCTTGCCCTGATAGAGCACGTCGGCACCCAGCTTGATGAGGTTGTCGATGTTGTGCGAGACGGCGCGCTCGTTGCCGACGATAGGTGTTGAGCTGAGCACAACAGTATCTCCCGGCTGAATCTGTACCAGGCGATGATCGCCGTTGGCGATTCGAGTCAGCGCCGAGGTGGGCTCGCCCTGGCTGCCAGTGCAGATGATCGCTAACTCGTTGGCTGGCACATGGCCAATATCCTCCGCGCGAATCAGCATGCCAGCGGGAACCCGCAGATAGCCTAGCTCAATCGCCATCTGCACATTGTTGACCATCGAGCGGCCTACCAGCGAGATCTTGCGCCCGTGTTCCTCGGCGGCATTCACCACTTGCTGCACCCGCGAGATCAGCGAGGCAAACGTGGCAATCAGGATGCGTCCCGGCGCGTGGGCGAACACCTCGTCGAAGGTCGTGTTCAAGACGCGCTCGGATGGCGTAAAGCCAGACGATTCGACGCGGGTGGAATCACCACAGAGCACCAGCACACCCTCTTCGCCGAGCCGCGCCAGGCCCGCGATATCGGCTGGCGGCTGCTCGACCGGCGTATAGTCGAACTTGTAGTCTCCGGTATGCACAAGGATGCCCACAGGCGTGCGCACGACGACCGCGACGGCATCCGGGATGCTGTGATTAACCCGGACGAAGCTCACGGTGAACTGCCCCGCGCGCACAGTCGTTGCCGGATCGACGACGTTCAGGGTCGCGAGGTCGAGTAGGCGATGCTCGCGCAACTTGACACCGATCAGGCCGATAGTCAGCTTCAGCGAGTAGACTGGT
>Ga0207661_10001174_pt1 | contig 17502 bp, 11 predicted proteins | sample KBSC713LmetaG_FD_184337 | JGI IMG/M metagenome (GOLD analysis project Ga0207661, IMG submission 184337) | Corn rhizosphere microbial communities from Kellogg Biological Station, Michigan, USA - KBS C7.1-3L metaG (SPAdes) (version 2) | ecosystem: Host-associated > Plants > Roots > Rhizosphere ...
GCCTTCGTCGCCCAGCCAGGCTTTCCAATCGGCCTTGTACAGCGAGTCGATGAGGTCGCGATCCTTGGTGAGGATGGCGTGGCCACTCACGCTCACCCACTCGCGCGTCCGGTCGCGATAGAACGCGACATTCACGTGCGGGTCGATGGCGAGCTCCTCGAATTTCTCGGACTCGGCGTTCGTCATGAACCAGAGGTCGGCGCCGGCCGTTCGCCGTTGCGTCTGCATGGCGCGCGAGACGAGTGTGCCGTCGCGCCGCCGCGTGGTCAGCATCGCCGTTTCGATGCCGTCGATCAGCGCGTAGAGGTCGTCGAGTTTCTTCTCGAGCGGAACTTCGTTGTCGCGATTCTTGTCGGTCGCATCCATAGTCGTCGGGAGGCGGGTTACTGGTCAGCGAGAGCGTCCGTCCTTGCTGAGCACGTTCAATGCCTCCGCCACTTCTTCGGCGTGGTTTTCCGGCTTCACCTTTTCGAACACCTGCGCGACGCGTCCGTCAGGATCGATGATGTACGTGGTGCGCAGCACACCCATGTATTTACGGCCGAAGTTCGTCTTCTCACCCCACACACCGTACGCCTCGGCGATCGCGTGATCCTCGTCGGCGATCAGCGTGTACGGCAGCTTGAACTTCTCCTTGAACTTGGTGTGCGACTTCGGCGAATCAGGGCTCACACCGAGCACCACCGCGTCGAGTCCCTCGAACCGAGGGAGCGTGTCCCGGAAGGAACACGCCTCGACGGTTCAGCCAGGTGTATCGTCTTTCGGGTAGAAGAACAGAACCACCCATCTCCCTTTGAACTCGGAGAGAGCAATGCGACGCGCAGCGTCATCGATGGCCGTGAATTCGGGGGCCTTCTGCCCGGGGATTACGATTGGCATTGCGACCAGTACGTCGATGAGGGGATGAGGGCGCAGCGTTACGAACGCAACTTAACCGCGGTCACCAGCGATACCGAAACGCGACGTTCGCCATGAAACCTTCCAGCGGCGCCCAGACGTCCGTCGTCCATCGTCCGCCCGTTGTGGCCGTCGGCCGGACCAATGGGTCCGTACTCGTCTGCCGCACGTTCAGAAGATTCTCGAAATTCGCGACCGCTTCGAGTCGACCGAGCTGTCGAACGGCGATGGCCATCACGTAGACGTATGGCTTCGACTCGCTCCGGAACGGGTTGTTGTCGAGGGACTGCCTTCCATACCAAGTGCCCTCGATGCCGGCACGATACTTACCCGGCTGCTCGAACATGAGATCGCCGCCGACTCGATGACGAGGAAGCAACGGAATTGGCTGGCGCGAATCCGACATGGGATTCGGGCGAGAACCACGCGTGTACCCGTAAGTGCCGAGGAATTTTCCACCGACAAATCGCCAGACCGCCGCGGCTTCGACTCCGCCGATCCGGGTCTTGTCGCTCGCATTCCGTAAGAACCCTTCCCCGCTTCCGTCGCCGGCGTCCGCCAATTGGATGGCGCGGTCGATGATCGAGCCGTATCCGGTCACGAGCAACTCGGCGCCCCCAAGCTGGCCGCTGACATCGAGCATTGTTCCGAGACTCTTTTCCCCCGCGAGTGGCGGTCCTTGTCGAATGGCCCGTAGACCGATGGCTTCAGTTTCCTCGGTCGTCGCGCTCGGTGGCGCGAATCCAGTGCCCGCGCTCATGCGCACGGACCAGTCACGCGCCGGCTTCGCGAGCACGGCGAGTCGTTCGGTGACCTGTGTCCCTGCCTCAGGATGCGCGTCACCGCGCACGCTGGCCGATAGCGTGACCGGACCAACCTCGCGGTCCGTCGTCGCGAAGAGGCCGGGCGTGAACCAATGGTGGTCGTATCGGGTGTTCAAAGAATTCTCAAAATCATCGAGCTGGAGCGCCGACCCCAGGACTATGGTGCCGCGAGACGAGACGAACGATCGAGTCACCTCGAGAAACCCCGTCGCGGTCGCGTCTTTCTCCAACGGACCAGGCCCGAACTCGCGACGACGGCGGTTCGTGGCTGCCGCGACTCGGAACGCGATATTCCCGGAGTCGCGAAGCGGAAGAATGGCTCTCGTGCCAACGTCGGCTCGTTGACTCACCAGGCTCTCGCGGAACGACGTTCCCACCGGGCTGACCGCGCCGGCAAGCGTTCCACCGTCGCGGCTGTCGTACCCATAGCCGGCGGTGACGAACAGCGAACGTCCCTTCGAGTCGACCGCGGTGAGGCGGGGTCGCAATCCCCATCTCCGCGCTCGAGGTTGATCGGCCCAACCATCGTGATCGACGTCGGCGTCACTCTGAAGCGTACCTGAAGCGAGCAACGAAAGCCCGCCAACACCCTCGAGATTCCGGCTGAGCCAAGTGGCGGCATCGGTCACGCCGAGCGTGCGACGGTTGAACAGAAACTCGCTTTTCCCGTTGGCGGGCTTCGAAACGAGATTGATGACGCCTCCGAGAGCTTGTGCGCCGTAGAGTGAGGAGGCCGCTCCCTTGATGATCTCGACCCGTTGCAGATCAACCGGCGAAACGTCGAGCGGCCCGAGCGCGCTGGAGCTTCCTCCGTAGAGCGGAAGGCCGTCGGCCAGCATCACCGTGTATTGACCAGGAAGGCCGAGGATCCGAACGCTCCCCGTGCCGAGCGTGGGAGAAGCCGCTTGCACTCGGAGGCCCGGCGTCTCGTTGAGCAGCATTGTGATGCCGCTCGGGGCCATCAGCGTGTTCTCGTCCACCTCCATCTCATCCACTACTTCGACGCGAATTGGCGTTTCCTCGGTCAGTCGCTCGGTACGCGTCGCGCTTACCCTGACCGCCTCCATCGGCATGCCCGCCATCTCGACGGTGACCTTCGCCGTCACGACGCTGTCGGCAACGATGGTGACGGTGACCTGCGTCGGCTTGTAGCCGAGCTGGGTAATGGAAACGCGTTGACGTCCGGCCGGCAGAGTGAGTCGAGCCATTCCCTGCGTGTCAGTCCTGGTACTTTTGCCGGCGGAGCGCACGAGCAGTCCGCCCACCATTCCCATTGATTCCTCGACGGTGATCTCGACGACACCAGTCCTGGGTTGCTGAGCGGTGGCGCGTCGAGATAGAACAAGCGCACTCGAGAGGATGAGTGCACGAAGCCATATCGTTTTCATTGTGATCGGCAGTTTCTGCCAGTTATGCGGTTGCCCGCGATCGCGCGTATGCGCGCGGTCGCATCCGCGCGCGATGCGCAGTGCGTTTCGGCGGGGGAGTCCTTTTGGTGAAAGGAGCTACGCCCTAGGCGGCGGCGGCTCGGGCGATCTCGTGACGGATCGCAGTTCCTTCGCGAAGCGGAACGGTTTGTCGCTGGGCAAAGACAATGAGGGCCCGACGGGGCTCGCCGCGACTCCGACCGCGTTCGGAGCGCACGAGATCATCACGGAACAGCCGCCGGGCGCCAGGGGAACGGAGCAGTCCAGCGGCCGCGAATTCCCGTCGCGATCGTGTTCGTCGGCAGAATGCGCGGGCATTCCAGGCATGTCGCGCATACCCGAAGCCAATGCCCGTGCGGAAATCGTCGAATCACACGCGTGGCCGCCCCGGGTGACAGACACCATCAGGAGCACGGCCTGAAGAGTCAGGCAGCAGAGACGTCGAGCGATGTTCACTGCCTAGGAATTTATCAGGGAAGCAGGCCAGATAAAGCGGGGTTTCGCCGACTCGTCCTCGGGATGACGGCGCACCTGGGCCAACGCGTCATTGGCCTGTGGTCCAATCGTCGGCGCTACGTCAATCGTTCATGATGCCACGACTTCCGCTGGCGACTCCAGGGCGCATCGACGTGCGCTCGGTCTCGCCGTTTTGCCTTCTCAGCGAGGATTTGCGTCATGGCCAAGCCCTTCAACGGGGTCATCAAGCTCGATGTTCGCGACTCGAAGCCGGATTGGACACCGTACGCGCTGCCGACGGCGCCGAAGGGCGCGCCGAACGTCTTGATCGTTCTGTACGACGACACGGGGCTCGCGGCGTGGTCGCCATTCGGCGGTCGCATCAACATGCCGACGCTCCAGAAGCTTGCGGACAACGGCCTCCGATACTCACAGTGGCACACGACGGCGCTCTGCTCGCCGACGCGATCGACCTTCCTCACCGGCCGCAACCATCACGTGAATCGTTGCGCGTCGATCACCGAGGCGACGGACGGCTTCCCCGGCGCCGCGGGCCGTCTCCCCGCCGAGTGTGCGACGATCGGACAAGTACTGCAGGATAACGGCTACAGCACGTTCTGGCTGGGCAAGAATCACAACGTTCCCACGGAAGACACCGGCGCCGGCGGCAGCAAGAGCGAATGGCCGCTGCAGAAAGGATTCGATCGCTTCTACGGATTTCTCGGCGGAGAGACGAACAACTGGCATCCGGATCTCATCGAGGACAATCGTTCCATCGATCAGCCGTATTCGGTGAAGGACGGATACCATCTCTCGAAGGATCTCGCGGATCAGGCGCTCAGAATGCTCCGCGATCAGCGCAACTCCAACCCGTCGAAGCCCTGGTTCATGTGGTTCTGTCCCGGCGCCAATCACGCGCCACACCACTCGCCCAAGGACTACGCCGACAAGTACAAGGGCAAGTTCGACGACGGCTACGAAGCGTACCGCGAATGGGTTCTCCAGCGCATGATCGACAAGGGCATCATGCCGAAGGACACGCGGCTCACGCCGATCAATCCGATGCCCGAGGACGTGGCGAAGACGGCACCAGCGGACGCCGTGCGCCCGTGGAACACGCTCAACGACGACGAGAAGCGTCTGTTCTCACGAATGGCCGAGGTCTACGCGGGCTTTTCGGAATACACCGACGCACAAGTTGGCCGCATCGTCGAGTTTCTGGAGAATTCCGGGCAGATCGAGAACACACTGATCTTCTACTGTGCCGACAACGGCGCCTCGGGCGAGGGCACACCCAACGGATCGGTGAACGAGAACAAGTTCTTCAATGGATATCCCGACGACCTCGCCGAGAACCTCAGCTATCTCGATGTCCTGGGCTCGGAAGAGACCTACAATCACTATCCGACGGGTTGGGCGGTCGCATTCAGCACGCCCTTCCAGATGTTCAAGCGCTACTCACAGTATTCCGGCGGCACGTGTGATCCACTCGTGATTCACTGGCCGAAGGGCATCAAGGCGAAGGGCGAGGTCCGGCATCAGTACCACCATTCGACGGACATCGTGCCGACGATCCTCGAGTGCGTCGGGCTCGAGATGCCCAAGGTCTATCGGGGCGTCGAACAATTTCCGCTCAATGGCGTCTCGATGCGCTACACCTTCGGCGATGCCAAGGCGAAAACGCAGAAGCAGGTCCAGTACTACGCGATGCTCGGCACGCGCGGCATCTGGAAAGACGGCTGGAAAGCGGCCGCGTTGCACACGCCGATCAGCGGCGTCGGCCACTTCGACCAGGATCGATGGCAGCTGTACCACGTCGACGTCGATCGAGCCGAGTTCGAGGACGTAGCGAAGGAGAATCCGGAGAAACTCAAAGCGTTGATCGACGCCTGGTTCGACGAAGCGAAAAAGAACAACGTGCTTCCGCTGGACGACCGGACGGCCTTGGAGCTTCTCGGGATTCAACACCCGGTCACCGAGCCACCGCGGACGCGATACATCTACTACCCGCACACCGCGCCGGTACCGGAATCGGTTGGCGTCAACATCCGCGGGCGCTCGTACAAGATTGTCGCCGACGCGATCACGAGCTCGGATTCGCACGGCGTCATCTTCGCGCACGGGTCGCGATTCGGCGGACATGCGCTGTTCATCAAGGATCGGCGCCTCTACTACGTGTACAACTTCCTCGGCATCAAGCCGGAGCAGAAGCTCATGTCCGAGCCGTTGAGTCCGGGCAAGCACGTGTTCGGCGCGGCGTTCGTGCGCGAAAAGAGTGGGCCGCACGGTGAGTCGATCGGCAAGGCGCAGCTGTTCGTCGACGACCAGGTGGTAGCCGAAGCGCCGTGGAAAACGCAGGCGGGACACTTCACGCTCGGCGGCGACGGCATCTGCGTCGGGTACGATAGCGAGGACAAGGTCAGCGAGGAGTACGAGTCGCCCAACGAGTTTGCCGACGGCCGAATCATCGGCGTGGCAGTCGACGTCAGCGAAGAGGTCTACCTCGATCTGGAGAAGGAAGCCGCGGCCGCGATGGCGCGCGACTGAGACAGTCGTCGATGCCAAACGTACTCAATCGGCTTCGTCCGAGGCTGGACAAAGCTCTCGACGCCGCGCCGGCCGAGCACTGGATCGTGATCGACATGAAGCGCGACTGGCGCATCATTTTTCCGTTCGAGAAGAAATAGCCGCGCGCGACGTCGCCGGCGTGACGGCAAACATCGGCAAGCGCACTCGGAACAGCGCGCCGCCCAATGGCTGATTCTCGACGAGAATTCGGCCATTGTGGCGTTCGACGATGGATCGCACGATCACCAGGCCCAGGCCCAGGCCCTCGGTCTTGGTCGAAAAGAATGATTCGAAGAGGTGTGGCTGGACGTCGATGGGAATGCCGGTCCCGCTGTCACGGACGAGCACTTCGGCGTAATCCGGACCCGGTTCGGTTCGGATGACCACGCACCGCTCGCTCGGGGGCAAAATCGTGGACGTCGCTTCGAGACCATTCAGGGCAAGGTTGAGCACCACCTGCTCGAGCTGCACCGGATCACCCGTAACGAGCGGCGGCTCTTCGGCCAGTGAAAGCTCGAGTCGGGTATTGCGAAGGACAGCGTCGTGCTGGAGCAGCCGGGCGGCGTCGCGGCAAATCTCGTTGAGATCGACGGTCGTCGTGGTCGACTCTTCCTTGCGAAGCAGCTTCCGAACGCCCTCGATCAGCTCCACCGCACGCGCATCGTCGGCGACGATGCTCCGGAACACCTCGCGCGCTTCGGCCACGTCACCCGGTGTCCCCGCCAGAAGATGGACGCCCGCCTCGGCGTTGACGCGAATCGCCGCCAGTGGCTGCCGCAATTCGTGTGAGATCGTCGCCGCCAATTCTCCAACGAAGGCCATTCGCGCCATGTGCGCTACCTGCCGTCTCGTTTCTTCGGCACGACGCTCGGCGAGCCGCCGATCGGTGACATCGAAGTGCGTGACGATCGCTCCGCCTTCCGAAACCTGGAGGCAATCGACGTAGACCTCGAACCATCGTTCGTCGGGCTCCCGAGAGCGATACTCGCGGCGGAATGGCCACGACCGCCGCTCGAGCACCGCTTCGATTCCTTCTCGCACATCACGTGCATCGCCGCACCCGCGGAGCTCGGCGCGCCGGCATTCGTCCAGATAATTGGCGCCAACGAACGCGCCGCGGATCACACCCCCCCCTCCCCCTCCCCCGTCGCGCGCCACCTCGCGCCACGCGTCGTTGACGCGGATGATCGTGCCCCGGTGATCGAGGATGGCGATCTGCGCCGAGAGCGAGGCGAGCACCGCGCGATTGAGCTCCTCGCCACGATGGATCTCGCGCGCCGCTCGCGATCGGGCCATCGCGCTCGCGAGGATCTCGCCCGCCGAGTCGAGTCGCCGAATCAGCGCGGCCGGCCAACCGTGACCATCGCTGCGCTGAAGCTCGAGGCGGCCAATCGACGTTCCGTCGGCGACGAGGGGAATCTCCAACCTGGATCGCGAACCGAGTCCGTTCTCAACCGGCGCCGACTCGGACGCATGTCCGTTCTCCCCCGCATGCCATGATAACCGCAGCGGCTCGTCGACCTCATTGTCGGGACGTTGCACGAGCGTCGCGATGCTCGCGCCGGCATAGAGACCGATTCGCGCCAATGCGTCCTCCAGCGCGCGCGGTGCGTCGTCCGGCACGTGTCGAACGGCGTCCGTCGTGAGGCCGGCCATCGTGTGCTCGTACGCAGCTTGTTCCTGCACCGCGAGCTGCGCGCGACGGCGGCGTTGACGCTCGACCAGAAGAAGTCCGATGAGAAGGGCTTCGACAGAAATGACGCCGAGCCCGATGAGCACCGTCGTTCGGTACTGCTCCCACAAGCTCGGCTCGCGGAACAAGACGTCCGTTCCCCGCGGCAGACGCGTTTCATCCAGTTTCCAGCGCCGGAGCTGCCTCGCGTCCACGGCGGAAGAGTGCTTGATCATCTCGACGGGCGGCATCGGCTCGTCGGGATGACGCCGAAGGGTGCGCACGATGAGATCTCCGGTTCTCGCACCCTCTTCGTCGAAACTCAGCGCCGAGCCGCCGACGAGACCCTCGCCGATGTAGCTCCGCAATTGCGCGTACATCGGCGCCGACGACGCGCGCGCCATCGTACCGACGAGATCGACGGGATCGAACACCTGGCCAAGACCGTCGCGCCGGAAGTTCGCGAGGATCACGATCGAGCGCTTTGGGAGGCGATGCAACCGGGTGAGCAGCGTATCGAGTGACAGACCCTGAAGGGTCGTAACGGGCAGGGCGTTGTGCACCGCCTGGACGGCCGACGTAACGGTGTTCGAGTCCGCCGGGCTGGAACCGCCGACGATCACGACACGCTCGGCATCCGGCTGGAGCGCGCGCGCGAGCGCGAAGGTGGGCACGAAGCGCGACGACCCCGCGAGACGGCCCGTGACGCCGGGGGGCAATGTCCCCGGGTTGGTTTGCGGCGCCGCACTGAGGGCGAACACCACGGGTACGCCCGGAAACACCGACCGCAGATTATCGATGGCAAAACCGAGCGCTCGGCCGCCGACGGGAACGATCAAATCGATGGGGAACCCGCCGTACTTTTCGCCGAAATAGCTGGTGAGCGCCGACGAACGCTCGATCTCGTCGAACCGGTCGAAGTCGAGCGACTCCTGGTAAAACTCCACAGGGTCTCGCAGCGCCTCGCTGACGGTGAGACGCAAGCTTCGCGTGAACTCGACCATCGTCGGTGCTTCGGCTTGCTGCTGGTAGAGGAGCAGGATCCGCGTCGGGTGCCGCGAGGTTTGGGCCAGGGTGCTCGTCGGGCCGGCGGTGGCGAGCATCGCTGCCACGGCGAGCAACACATGCGGTGCGGCGGGTCGTGCCAACACTGGAGTCTTTTTAGAAGACGTATCTCAAGGCGAGCTGAATCTGATAGAAGCTGTCGTAGTTCTCCGAACTGTATCGACGCACCGTCGGGTCGAACCGATAGATGGGCTGCGCACCAGGACCGTCGGTCTCTCCGACCTGGGACAGCAGTGCCACCTGGTTGGTGCTCGTCGGCATGGCCCCCGTGGGGAACTGCACGTGTCCCCAACGCGGATTTAGAAGATTAAAAACATTGAACACTTGAAGCTCGAGCCTCAGGGCCTGGGAGTGTCGCGTCGGGAGCGTCTGGCGCAGGGCGAGATTCGCGATGTTCATCCACGGCGTGCGGCAGCTATTGCGCGACATGATCCGACCGCGCTGCTCTCTCAAGCACGGCGCCGTGTCGATGAACCGATCGAAGGCCGCCCGCTGTGCGTCGATCTGATCGGGCGTTCCGGTGAACCGGATCTCCGCCGTATCACTCGAGCTTCGCGGAAGGTAGATCGGATCGTTGCCGACGGCGCCATCGGCATTCAGATCGCCACGGCCTTGCGACCCGCCGGCGACGTAGGTGTAGGGAAAACCCGAGCCTCCGACATAGTAGAACGAGACGTCGGTGCCGAGCTTACGCCACGGCGAGCGAAGCGTTCCCGACGCGCGGACACGAAGCGGCTGATCGTAGTCGGATGTCGAGAGCGCGAGATCATTCTGCAAGCCGGTCACCGGTCGCGCGAAGCGCCAATTATCGACGAGGAGCGCGCTCACCGGGCGCGGACTCTGCACGTCGAAGGCACGGCCGTAGCTGACCGACATCACGGCGTCGGCCAACCGGCTGGTTTTCCGAAGCTCACCCGTCAGGTCGTAGGCGTAATCGCGCGATTGACTCGTGATCGACACGACGTCGCCAAGCCGCGTCGAGATGCGGAGCGGCGAGGCAACGCCATTTGCGCCGACGGTGCCGTACATCAGACGGCCGTTGCGGTCGGAGGTGGTCGGATCGGCGAGATTGACGCCGGTGTACCGCATCGCGCCGAGCGATCGGGTGTAGAGGCCTTCGAGCGTACCGACCGTTCCGAACGGCAGCGATCGATCCACCGCCAGGGAGGCACGGAACACCCGGGGAAAGCGAATCGCCGGATCGATCAGGTCGATCTCGCCCTTCGTCGCTCCGCCGAAGGTTTGACCGCCACCGCACGCCTGCGGTGGATTCTCGTAGTCCGGGCGAAAGGCCGGCGCCGGCCCCGCGTCGGTCGAGAGTGGACCGCATTGCAACGTACGAGTGGCGAGTCCGTAGCTCGAGAAACCGCCGAACAGCCAAAACAGCGGCGGCGTTCCGGCAAAGAGACCGGCGCCTCCACGAACCTGCGCGGGCGAGCTGCCGCCCCCCGACGACGACAGATCATAGTTGAAGCCGATGCGGGGCGACCACGCGACCCGCGACCCGGGAACGCCGTCGGTGCGCACGTGGAAAATCGAATCGACCAGCGGTACGAATGGCGGACGCGCGTGCAATACCGGTATTTCCGCGCGAAGACCGGCCGTGAGCGACAAGCGAGAGGACGCGTCCCATTCGTCGCCGATATAGAACGCGTGATACATGCCGTGCGCCGCGGTCACACTCCCCGTGTCGCGCGTCACTCGGAATCGCGACACCGTCCCCGACTGCAGCGAATCGAGGCTGGCGAACTCCCACACGCCATATGAACCGCGCAGCTGGAAAGCGCGCAGATCGAACAGCCGCGTCGAAAGACCGCCGAAGAGCCGGTGAGTCCCGACGGTCACGGTGAAATTGTCGGTAAGCTCGGTCGTCCTGTTCGCGTTGCGCTGGCCGGTCGCGATCTCGTGCGTTCCCGATTGCAGTGTCGCGGACCCGTCCATGGTGCTCGGGACAGTCACGAGCACGAGCGGTTGTTTGACCGACGGCCGGAAGCCGGCAACCGTCCCGGTGAATCCGGCAAGCAGCTCGTTGTAGGCGCCGCGCGGCAAGTTGGAGATGAACTGAATCGCCGCCGATCGCTTGCTCACCCAGCGCGAGTGCTGCAGTGACGACAGTGGGAAGCATGCGTCGGTCGAGCAGTTGGTCGGCGCGAGCATCGTCGGGCGCGCGAAGATCGAGCTGTCGCCGTATCCGTATGTGCCGCGCACGCTGATTCGGCTATTCCAACCCGGAATCGGCGCATCGAGCCTGAGAAAAGTGCTCGCCGAAGGATTTGCGTTGGTCACGGGCCCCGCGCTTCCGCCAGACAGGCCTCGCGCGGCGAGCAACTGCTGGAACCGGTCGACGTCAGCAACCTTGATGGGGAGCGCGGATTCGTTCGCCATCCCGTCGCCGAGGTACGGCCCCAGCGCCGGGATGAACCGACGCTGTATCTCGGAGGCGACGAAGAAATGCAATCGGTCGCGGACGACCGGCCCGCCCAACGAGAATCCGAATTGTTGTTTGTCGTAGCGGGCGTTTCGAATGAACGGGACGTCGGGACCGAGGCGCTCATTGGTGCCGTACGCGAACATGCCACCGTGCAGCTCGTTGGTGCCGCTCCGCGTCACGACGTTGATGCCGGCGCCGGCGAAACCACCCTGGCGCACGTCGTACGGCGAGAAGACCACCTGGTACTCCTTCACCGCGTCCAGCGGCATGACCTTGCTACCGTAAAGCGCGCCGGCGGCGAGGTTACTCGACAATACCTGGTCGCTGATGCCGTCGACGCGAATGCTGTTGACGCGCGAGTTCGCGCCGGACGCCGTGAAGGCAAACCACGTCGACGTTTGCGGCGCGAGTCTCACGAGATCGTACAGGTCGCGGTTGATGACCGGCATCTCATGGATCACCGAATCGGAGAGCAGCGTCTCCGCGCCTTTGTGCGCGCGAGAGAACAACCTCGTCTGGGCCTCCCCCCCGCGCGTTTCGATGGCCTGCAGCGTGACCGGCCGTTCTTCGAGGGCGACATCCACGCTCAGCTTCTGGCCTAAACTCAAGAAGAGGCCGGAGGTTCTGTTCATCGGCGAGCCGATCCGCCGGACGACGACGGAGTACGGACCTCCGACTTCCAATCCGCTCACGAGATAGCGTCCGTCGGAACGCGAGACCCCTCGCATCGATACGCCCGTTGCCTGATTGGTCACCACGACTTCGACGTCAACGAGCGCACGACCGCTCGCGTCGACGACGCGGCCGCCGATGGCTGCGGTTGTCGGTCCTTGCGCGACGGCGCTCGCCGCCGCAACGCCCATCGCCAAAACCGCCAGTGCGCGCGACACGCACGTGCGGGTTGCCTGCGCGAGGCTGTGAGATATCATGGAACGGCGCTCAGTCGGCGGGACGCAGGTGGGGCCGCAGGAGCGCTACGAGCGCATTGGTCTCGAACGGTTTGCGCAAATACCCGCTGGCGCCGTTGGCGCGCGCGCGCTCGGCGAACATATCGTCGTGCGCGGTGATGAAGATGATGGGCGGTCTGAACCCTTCGGCGGCGAGCAGATCCTGAAGATCGAATCCGCTCAGTCCGCCGAGGTGAATGTCGAGGACGATGCAATCGGGCTCGCCGGCGACATCGCGTCGCAGGAATTCTTCAGCCGACCCGAAGGTCTCGACACGGATGCCGTTGACGCGAAGGGCGCGGGCGAGCGCCATGCGCAACGAGTCGTCGTCGTCGACGATGCCGACCCACGACGCTGCTCCGGTTCCACGAGTTGTCGAACGAGCGTCGTTGGATGCGGTCACCCAAGCCCCAAAGGCGGACACAGAACTGATGATCCGCTCGCGGGGCAGTGCTTCTATTGGACTTTAGGCTAACCTTCGGTCAGCTGGACTTTAGGCTAACCTTCGGTCAGCGAGTTAGGAGCCCAACCGATAGCCGTCGTCACAGCGTGTTCAAGTACGCAATGACCGCGGCCCGCTGGTTCGCCGAGAGACCACTGAAGCGGTCGCGTGAAGCCGCGGCTTCCCCGCCGTGCTGCGCGATCGCGTCTTCCAGCGTCGCCGACCTCGCGTCATGGAGAAAGTGCGTTCGGAATCGTAGCCCCATCAACGGCTCCGTTCGGAATTCGGACGGTCCGGCGGTTCCGCGACAGATGTCGGCCAAACCCGCACCCATGTCGTGGAGAAGAAGGTCGGTAAAGGCGTCGACCTTCACGTTGTTGAGCGCGCCGATGGCCGACGGCCCCGTTCGCAGCGAGGACACATGACAGCTCGCGCAACCGATCGACGAGAACAGCTCGCGGCCGTCGGTTGCCGGACCACTCACCTTTGCCTGAGGCGGCGGCCGGAGGAAGCGGATGAAGTCGGTGGCGAGCGCCAGGTCGTCGTCGCTCAGCTCGGCGCCGACGACCGGATCGATGGTGATGTCGAACGGAAAGGGGGTTACACCGTCGAGTGATTGCTCGGCCAACGCGAGATTGGTCGTGACGCCCATCTCGTTCTGAAACGCCCCGGCATTGAAGCCGAGCAATGTCGCGTCGGTCGCCTTTCGACCGAATCGCAGCAGCTGTCCGCTGACGACGTTGGCGCGTCCTTTCACCGGACCGCCGCTCGCCGCGTTCTTGTCGGCGAGAGCGATGATGGTGCTGGCGGGAATGGCTTCCAACAATCCGAAACCAAACAGCGCCGGTGTGGTGCGATGCGCGACGTGGCCCTGCGCCGCGGCCGGCATCGCCTCCGTGACGTAGCCGGGATAGTACTGCTGGAAGAAATCAGGTGACGGGCGTACGACAGTCGCGATGCATGGCGACCTCGGGTGGGGAGACGCCGCCGGGGCTGTCGGAGCCTACATCGGTTGCCTCGGTCGCGAGCGGCGCGGGATTCTAGATGCGCCGGCGCCAATTCACTGTGCTGGGAATCACACTGGTGATTTTCGGCGGCCACGCCGCGACTAGCGCCCGACCGACTCCTTTCCAATCAGTGCGGCCATGATCGCCTTCTGGATGTGCAGGCGATTCTCCGCTTCATCCCACACCCGACTCTGCGGTCCGTCGATGACGTCGGCAGATACTTCTTCGCCGCGGTGCGCCGGCAAGCAGTGCAAGAAGATGGCTTTCTTGTCGGCGGCGGACATCAGCTTCTTGTTCACCGTGAAGCCCTTGAAGGAGCGCTGTCGCTCCTTCTGCTCGTCCTCCTGCCCCATCGACGCCCACACGTCGGTGTTCACGACGTGCGCGCCGTCGGCCGCTTCGGCCGGATCGCGTACGATGCGCACCTTGGCGTTCTTCTGCGCGCGCTCGAGCAAATGATCCGCCGGCTCGTAGCCCTCCGGGCAGGCGATGTCGAGATCGAAGCCGAACCGGTAGGCGGCGTTGATCCACGAGTTCGCCATGTTGTTGCCGTCGCCAATCCACGCCACCTTGAGCTTGTCGATCTTTCCGAATTCGGCGCGCACGGTGAGAAGATCGGCGAGCACCTGACAGGGATGGAGCAGATCGGTGAGCCCGTTGATCACCGGTATGTCGGCGTACTTCGCGAGCTCCTCGATATCCTGGTGCGCGAACGTGCGAATCATGATTCCGTCCACGTAACGCGAGAGGACCCGCGCCGTGTCGGCGATCGGCTCACCCCGGCCGAGCTGAACGTCGCGCGGCGACAGGAAGAGCGCGTGGCCGCCGAGCTGGTACGTTCCAACCTCGAACGAGACGCGAGTCCTCGTGCTCGACTTCATGAAGATCATCGCCAGCGACTGGCCCTTGAGCGGCTTGTTGTCGTACCGCCCATCGCGCATTCGCTCGGCCAAGTCGAACAGCGCGTACAGCTCGTCGGTCGTGAAATCGGGGATCGCGAGAAAGTCGCGGTGATCGCGGAGCGACTCCTCGTCGCGGCGAGCTCTGCGTACAGCGGGCGAAGCTGAGGGCATTCCAGTTTGGCGCGTAAGATTTGGGACGGTCCGAGCGATCTCGGGACCGTTCCTGAATTTATCTAGACCGGGGGGCGAGTTCTATGCGCCCGGACGTGAGCCCTCTACCGGGATGCGCTGATGAACTACTTAACGCAGAGGACGCAGAGCCGCGGAGGCGCAGAGGGCTCGTCGATCGGTCCAACTCCGCGCGCCACGAGCCGGGATTTCTTTGGGAACAGCCGCTCGGGTTGTCCCTCGTGGCTTCCCGAGCGGTTGTCCCCAAGAAAAGTTCGTCCGGGCTCGTTGTGCGAGGAACCGTGTGCGCCTTCGGCGCTCCTCCGCGCCTCTGCTCCTCTGCGCCTCTGCGCCTCTGCGCCTCTGCGCCTCTGCGCCTCTGCGCCTCTGCGTCAAGTAGTTCAGCAGGGCGTCCCGATACAGGAGTTGATTGCTAAGAGGACGACGATCCGCGAAAGAAAAAGTCGGACGAGAAAAATCGATTGGCCCGCCGATCCTTGGATGCCAAGAACCGACGGGCCAACGAAACTGGCGGAGCCTGCCTTTTACGCGTTCGTATCCATGCACCCGGTGAACTGCTGGTTCGCCTTGTCGCGATCCGGCACCGGGAAGGCGACGCGCGTGCCGTACGAGCCGTTCTTGAAGAACGTGCCGCTCGGATACGCCTTGTCCTGCGATCGGCCGTACTGACGAACGAGGCGGCGGAGGTCGCCGAGGCGCTGGCCGCGGCCGAAGGTCCAGAAGGCCTTCTCGCGGAAGTAGAGCGAGACCGCGGCGTCCTGGGTCAGGGGCGCGGTGAGCGGAGCGAGCGCGCCCGACGGCTTGAAGATGCCCTGCGTCGGCGGCGCGGCGCGGAGCGCGTTCAAGATCGCCGTCATGCCGGCGATGTCGCTCGCGTTCAGCTTCGCTTCGGCCTGAATGAGCTGGCCGTCGAGACCGTCCACGATCGCGATTGGATCATCGCGGTTCCAGATGCTCTGCCCAACGAACGGCGTCGTCGTGTCGAAGCCCTTGCCGTTCGCCGTCGTCGGCACACGCGGATCCTTCGCCGATACGAACGGAATCGCGTTGTCGATTCTGCCCGCGGCGTCGACGCTGTCGCCGACCGTGTAGCGTTTGCTGCTCGTCGTCATGATCCACCAGCCGTTGTCGTTGGTGGTCTGCGAGTACGTGCCGGCGTATTGGAACGTGACCGGAACCGCGGCGACCGCGGCAGCAGCCGCGGGGAACTGACCGAGGTCCACGAGGAGGCGGCCCTTGGTGATGAGCAGTGCGTTCTTCACCTGCATGGTCGCGGCATCCGCGCCGGTCGCGAGCGCGAGGCCCGAGTCCACGCGGGCGAGCGCCGCGGTGAAGACGTCCTTTGCCGCCAGCGGCGCGGTGTACTGCGGAACGCCGTTCACCGTCTCACCGAGCGCGATGCCGTTGCAGAAGTCTTCGCCCAGCTGCATTTCGGCGAAGGCGATCGTGAACAGCATTTCCGCCTGCTGCGCGTTCGAGCTCGTCGGCTTGTATTGCTGGAGGTAGCCAAGCGCCGTGCGCGAGTAGCCGCGGGCCTGCTGCAGCGACGTGTAGATCGGCGAGAGCTGCGCGTCGTTGGTCTGCGTCGTGCGCTGATCGGCGTCGTTGCGCTGCGAGAACGTGTCGGCCGACTTGAACTCGTCGGTCATCAGGCCGGCGAACTGCCAGATCGTCTCGGTGTTCGAGCTGCCGCCGAGCAGCGCGTTCTTGAAGTTGCCCACGGCGCCGACGTAGAGACCGTCGGCACCGGTGGGTCCAATTACGTCACCCGGGCTGATGACACCGGGCTGCTGCGGCGCGAGGAGCTCGTCCTTCACGCTGCAACCGCCGAGCATCAATCCGAGGCCGGCCGCGCCGGCGGCAAGAGCCGCCCGGACGCGTGGCTGATATCGCTTCATCGAATAATCCTCAGTAACGCTTAGAAGTGGAGATTGAGACGGACGGTGAAGTACGAAGGCGGCGCGGCCGTCTCGAAATCGGTCTGCACGTCACCGGTGGCGTAGTTCGACTCCGGATCGGTGCCCGTGTACTTCGTCCAGATGTGGAGGTTGCGGGCAGCGAACACGAGGCTCGCGTCCTTGGCGCGCGCGCGGGCCGCCAGCTGCTGCGGGAGCGACAGAATCGCCGACACTTCACGCAGGCGCCAGAACTGGCCGTTCTCGAGGTAGCCGGCCTGCGTCTTCGTCGCCGTGTAGCGCTGCGCGATGACGCGCGCTTGCCGCCAGAGCGGCGTACCGGTGTTCGTCTCTTCGTAGCACGTCGGCTGATTCGAGCAGTAGAACTGCACCGTCTGGTTGTAGACGCTGAACCCGCCCTTGTAGTCGAGCAGCCCGGTGAGGCGCAGCTTCTTGCCGAATAGGTCGAAGCCGTTCTGGATCGACAGGATGTCGCGCGGCTGCGAGTACCCCATGTACTGGTCGCTCGAGCCCACCGTCACTTCGCTGTCGTCGATCAACCCGTCGCCGTTCTTGTCGGCGTACGTGTACGGCTTGAAGAACCAGCCGTTGGCCGGCAGACCGACCGAATCACGCGTCGTGCCCGTGCCGATTGTCGGGTTCGGCTTGCCGGTGGCATCGACGCCGAGCGAGAGGATCTTGTTAGTGGTGTGCGAGCCGTTCCACGTCATGTCCCAACCGAAGTTGCGGCGATCCATGACCGTGAGGTTCACGACGGCT
>Ga0207661_10001175_pt1 | contig 17502 bp, 13 predicted proteins | sample KBSC713LmetaG_FD_184337 | JGI IMG/M metagenome (GOLD analysis project Ga0207661, IMG submission 184337) | Corn rhizosphere microbial communities from Kellogg Biological Station, Michigan, USA - KBS C7.1-3L metaG (SPAdes) (version 2) | ecosystem: Host-associated > Plants > Roots > Rhizosphere ...
GCGCTCGCGGCGTACTCTTACGACGCGGTGGATTTCCCGATCAAAACAAATGACCATCCCAGGTTTCATTGATCGCAGCCAAACGGACATAAAGCGAGGAAGGCGCATCACCCGAAAGTGTGCGTTTAGAGAGAATCGTTTCAACGCTGACGGGAACTATGGGTGCATTTCGCTTACACAAACTGTCGCGCAGCGGTTGGCGCGCGCAGCTTGCGAGATTCGCGCGATTCATCTTCAACTTGTGCCCCATGAATTCCTCATCGTATCGGCGTGTTCTTTGGATAACGGCAAGCGTGCTCGGCTTCATTGCCGTGGCAGACGCACATGCGGCGGAAAAGTACCGGCTGCTGACTACGATTCCGATCGGCGATGGAGGCTGGGATTACCTCTCCGTCGATTCGCCAAACCATCGGCTGTATGTTTCGCATGCGACGAAAGTCGTCGTGATCGACACCGGCAGCGATGCGATCGTGGGTGAGATTGCGGACACCCCGGGTGTGCACGGTATCGCCGTCGCGCCCGAGTTGAACCGCGCGTTCACGAGCAACGGCCGGGAGAACAAGGTCGGCGTGGTCGATCTCGCGACGTTGAAAATCAGCGCGAAAATCGATACCGAAACGAATCCCGACGCGATTCTCTACGAGCCGGCGCATCAGGAAGTATACGCGTTCAACGGGCGCGGAAAATCAGCCACGGTGATTGCGGCGACAACGGGAAAAGTTGTTGCGACGATTCCACTCGGCGGAAAACCCGAGTTTGCCCAGCTCGATGAGAAAGCGGGGCGGATCTACGACAACATCGAGGACAAGAACGAGGTTGCCGTAATCGACGCCGCGAAACACGAAGTTTTGGCGCGATGGCCGATCGCGCCGGGAGAATCGGCGAGCGGAATGGCAATCGATACCGCGCATCACCGGCTGTTTCTGGGCTGCGAGAATTCGCTCATGATGATCCTCGACAGCACGGACGGCCATGTGGTCGCGAGCGTGCCAGCCGGAAAAGGAATCGACGCGGCGGCGTTCGATCCTGGAACGCAACTCGCGTTCACTTCAAATGGAAGGGACGGCACGGTCACGGTGGTTCACGAAGATTCGCCGGATAACTTCACCGTGGTGCAAACGCTCGAGACGGAGCGCAGCGCGCGCACGATGACCGTCGATCCGGCCACGCACCGGATTTATCTGATCGCGGCAAAGTTTGGCCCGGCCGAAACCGGCAAGCGACCGCCGATCATTCCGGGCAGCGTTCATGTTCTCGTGTACGGGCAGTGAACGAAAATTCCCGCTTCGAGCGAACTGCGTCAGAATAAAACGCCGGCGCGAAGCGGCGCTATTTCATCGGCTCGATGTGAACCGTGACATCGCTGACGCGCAGACTCGATGCGAGCAACGCGTCTTTTACCGCGTGAGCGATCGCGTGGCCCTCTGTAACCGTCAGGCTTCCTTTCACGCGCACCTGGATGTCCACCAAATTGCTCAGCCCGCTCTTGCGCACCCGAGTTTTGTCGAGCGCCAGCACGCCGGGAACCGCGAGCGCGAGTGAACGGACTTCATCTTCGTAACGTTGCGGAACTGCCGTGTCCATCACGTCGCGCATCGCGCTTCGGGACATCGAGACGCCATTGAACACGATCACGACGCAAGCCACCAACGCCGCCCAGTCGTCGGCCGACTCATACCCGTGGCCGCCAACCACCGCGATCGCGATGCCGACAAAAGCCGCACCCGACGTGATCGCATCCGAATAGTGATGCAACGCCTCGGCTCCGAGCGCCGTACTGTCGGCGGCCTCGCCCGCTTTGCGCATGCGACGCGAAAACCAAATCTTCGTCCCCACGATCGCCGCCAGCAACGGCAGCGTCGCCCAATGCGGCCCCTGGTGCGGCGTTACGATTCCACGGATCGCGTGCCACCCCACCCAGCCGGCAGCTCCAAAAATAAAAACCGCCACCGAGAGCGCGGCGAGCGGCTCGGCTTTCCCGTGGCCATACGGGTGATTGGCATCGGGCGGACGTGACGCCACACGGACGCCGGCCCACACGAGGATCGAGGACAGGATATCGAGCAACGATTCCGTTCCGTCCGCAATCAGCGCGTAAGTGTGACCGAAAATTCCGCCGGCGAATTTAAGCGCAGCCAGCAGCGCGTTTAACAAGATCCCCCGCAGCACGATTTTCGTGCTGGCGCGCCCGCGACGCTGCGTCGCGGCATGATGCTCGGGCAACTCGGTGGACACCGATAAACGCTAGAGACGCCCGGCTCGCTTTCGCCAGCCTGCAATTGACCGGCGTGCCGCGCCACGTCACGGTGCGATCCTGCCATGGCTGCGCCAAATATCTCGATCGGTCGGGACCCGGTGAAACAGTTTTCCGTCTTCGCGGAAAATCGCGTCGGCCGGCTCAACGATCTCGCCGCGCTATTCAAGGACAACAACGTCCACATCATGGCGATCACCGTCCTCGATACCACCGACAGCGCGATCATGCGCGTGATCGTCGACGATCCGGACAAGGCCCGCGAACTGATGGTGAACAATGATTTTCCGTATACGAGTGCGAAGTTTCTCGCCGTCGAAATCGGGGACGAATCAAAGCTCAAAGGGGTGCTCGCCGCGATCTTCGAAGCCGAGATCAACGTGCACTACGTTTACAGTTTCATCCATCGCCCCGCGGGCGGCGCCGCGTTGGTTCTGAGCATTGAAGACGGCGACGTGGCGACGCAGGCGCTGAATCGTTGCGGCTTCAAGGTCCTCAGTCAGCGCGATATTTCGAGGTAGGATTCATCCGCGCATCGGCGACTTCGGCCAACGAGCATCGGGGCAATCTCGTGGCGGCACAAAGCCGCCTCGCGCCTCGACTCGCCGCATGATACGCAACAACTTTCCGCATGAGCTCTTCGCCCGGCTCCCAATTTCGCGTTGCCCTCGCGAGCGAACGCCCGCTCCAGATCGCCGGCGCGATTAACGCCTACGCCGCTCTGCTGGCCCACCGCGCGGGGTTTCGGGCACTGTATCTTTCGGGAGCCGGTGTCGCCAATCATTCGCGTGGCATCCCCGATATCGGTGAAACCACGCTCGACGACGTCCTCCTCGACGCCCGGCGGATCACAGCGCGGGTCGATCTCCCGCTGCTCGTCGACATCGATACCGGATGGGACGATCCCGCGAAGGCCGTCCGCGAACTCGCAGCCGCCGGCGTCGCCGCCGTTCATATCGAGGATCAAATTCCCGCAAAACTCTGCGGCCACCTTCCCGGAAAACAGATCGTCCCAACGGCTGAAATGGTCGCGCGCGTGCGCGCTGCAATCTCCGGCAAACCCGACGCAACCTTCGTCGTGATGGCCCGCACCGATGCCGCCGCAGTTGAAGGTGTGTCCGCCGCGATCGAGCGCGCCAAGGCATATGTCGCCGCGGGCGCGGACATGATTTTTGCCGAAGCGCTTCCCACGCTCGACGACTACCGGCGCTTCACCTCAGGCGTGAACGCACCCGTTTTGGCCAACCTCACGGAATTCGGGCAGACGCCGTTATTCACGCTCGAAGAACTGCGCTCGGCCGGCGTCGCGATGGCCTTGTATCCACTTTCGGCCTCGCGCGCCGCCGCCGCCGCGTCGCTCGAAGTCTTCAATGCGATCCGGCGTGATGGCACGCAAAAATCAGCGATCGCAAAAATGCAAACCCGCGCCGACCTCTACGCCGTCCTCGGCTACGACCAAAAGAAATAAAAATCTCACGCGCGTGGGCACGCCGCCGGTGGCCGGCCCGCCCCAACTCGATCACATGAAAAAATTCCGATGAGCATCGATCCCGCCTCGAACCCGGTTCCCCGCGTCAAAAAATCCGTGGCCCTTTCTGGTATTGTCGCTGGCAATACCGCCATCTGCACGGTCGGCCAGACGGGAAACGATCTTCACTACCGCGGCTACAACATCGCCGATCTCGCCGCCCGCGCCACCTTCGAGGAGGTGGCGCACCTGCTCATTCACGAGCGATTGCCCAACAGCGCCGAACTCATCGCGTATCGCGAGAAATTGTCCTTGTTGCGGGTCGTTCCGGTCGCCGTGCTCCAAATCCTCGAACGCCTTCCAGCCACGACCCACCCGATGAATGTTCTGCGCACCGGTTGTTCCGCGCTCGGCGCCATTGATCCCGAGCCGCGGCCCGCGAGCGGTGGCGGCCCCGACGATATTGCGATCGCCCGGAACATCGCGGACCGGCTCATCGCGTGCTTCCCGTCGATGCTGCTCTATTGGTATCACTACGCGAACAGCCGGCGCCGGATCATGGTCGAAACCGATGACCAATCGATCGCCGCCCATTTTCTGCACTTGCTTCATCATGCCGCGCCTTCCGCGTCGCACGCGCGCGCCCTCGACCGTTCCTTCATTCTTTACGCCGAGCACGAGTTCAACGCGTCCACTTTCACCGCGCGTGTCATCGCCGGCACGGGCGCGGGAATCTACTCGTGCGTCACCGGAGCAATTGGCGCCCTGCGCGGACCAAAACATGGCGGCGCCAATGAAGTCGCGCACGAAATCCAAAGTCGCTACGCAACAGCCGAAGAAGCCGAGACCGACATTCGCGCACGCGTCGCGGGCAAGGAAATCGTGATCGGCTTTGGTCATCCCGTTTACACGGTCAGCGATCCGCGCAGCACGATCATCAAGGAAATCGCCCGCGAACTTTGCGCCGAGGCGGGCCAGTCCGGTGTTTTCGCCATCTGCGAACGCATCGAGCGCGTGATGGACGAGCTCAAGAAAATGTTTCCCAACCTCGATTGGTACAGCGCGCCGGTTTATCAGATGCTCGGGGTACCGACCGCGTTGTTTACTCCGTTGTTTGTCGTCGCGCGCACCGCCGGATGGGCCGCGCACATCATCGAACAGCGCCTCGACGGGAAAATTATCCGGCCAAGCGCAAACTACATCGGACCCGCTCCGCGACCGTTTCTCCCGCTCGATCAAAGATGATTTCGCGCGAACGCGACGCAGGCTTCCCTCCTGATTTCGCGTCCCTCGCCCGCCCGGCTTAAAATGTCGTCCCCCATCTCCAACGTCCGCCCGCCCGCTGATTCACTCCTCACCGAAATCGCGGACTACGTTCTCGACTTCAATTCGCCGGGCGACGAAGCCCTCGACACCGCGCGCTGGTGTCTTCTGGACACCCTCGCATGCGGAATCATGGCGCTGCAATTTCCCGCGTGCACGAGGCTGCTCGGGCCCGTTGTTCCCGGCGCCACCCTTGTCAACGGCGCGCGCGTCCCGGGTACAAGCTACGAACTCGATCCGGTTCAAGCCGCGTTCAACATTGGCGCGATCATCCGGTGGCTCGATTTCAACGACACCTGGCTCGCCGCCGAATGGGGCCATCCCTCGGACAATCTTGGCGCCATTCTCGCCGTCGCCGACTGGCTCTCGCGAAATCAAACCGCCGGCACCGCGCCCGCCGCTTTTCAATCGGCAATCGGAAATCGGCATTCGGAAATGACGATGCGCGACATCCTCGTCGCAATGATCAAGGCCCACGAGATCCAGGGCATTCTCGCGCTGGAAAATTCATTCAATCGCGTCGGCCTCGATCACGTTTTGCTCGTCCGCGTCGCCGCCACGGCGGTCACCACGGCGTTGCTCGGCGGCACGCGCGAGCAAATCATCCATGCGCTCTCGCACGCGTGGATCGACGGCTCAGCGCTCCGCACCTATCGGCACGCGCCGAATACCGGCTCGCGAAAATCCTGGGCCGCCGGCGATGCTGCCAGCCGCGCCGTCCGACTCGCCTTGATCGCGATGACCGGCGAAATGGGTTACCCATCCGCGCTCACCGCGAAAACCTGGGGCTTCCAGGATGTCTCCTTCCGCGGCCAGCCGGTGAAACTCGCGCGTCCGCTCGGCTGCTACGTCATGGAAAATATTCTCTTCAAAATTTCGTTTCCCGCCGAATTCCACGCGCAGACCGCCGTCGAGTGCGCGATCAAGCTGCACCCGTTCGTCCGCGATCGTCTCAACGAAATTCAACGCGTCGAAATCACCACGCATGAATCCGCGATCCGCATCATCGACAAAACCGGCCCGCTCCACAATCCGGCCGACCGCGATCACTGCCTGCAGTACATGACGGCGATCGGGCTGATTTTCGGCAACCTCACCGCGGAACACTATGAAAACAAAATCGCCGCCGACCCGCGGATCGATGCCCTTCGTGCGAAGATGACGGTCACCGAAGAAAAAATATTTTCCCGCAACTACCTCGACGCCGAGCAGCGCTCCATCGCCAACGCCGTGCAGGTTTTCTTCCGCGACGGCACCAGCACCGAGCGGGTCGAAATCCATTTTCCGCTCGGCCACCGCCGCCGCCGGAAAGAGGGCATTCCGCTCCTAAAGCAAAAAGCCGCCGCCGCCTTCAACGCCCATTACGGCAACTCGAAATCCCACGAGCTCATGTCGCAGTTCGAAAGCCGCGCCGAGCTCGAGGAAATTCGCGTGAGTGTCTTCTCGGCGCGACTCACGAAATAGATTCCGCGCGGGCGGAACGTGTCAGCGCATTCATCGCGCGAGGAATTGCGCCGCACTCCAGCGCGCAACTTCGCCTGCACAACCGGCATTCGGAAGAATAGGCGCCACCTGCTCGCGCAGCCGTCAGCGTCCTATTCTATCGCTGGACGCACACTGGACCTGTTGCGGGCGTTTTCAGTCCACCGACTTTGCTGCAAGCGCCTCTACGCCGTCGTCGAACTGCTCACCGCGACGTATGGCTCCTCGCTGAGCACGGGCGCGCGTTTGCCCGCGAGGAGTTGCCACAAGACACGCGCGTTCGCCACCACCACGATGGCGACGAGTAACAGAAACGCCGCGGTCACCGCTGCGTTGATCTGGCTGTTGAATGCCAGCTTTTCCCATTGCGAAATTTGCGCCGGAGTACCGCCGGCTGCGATTTTCGCGGAAAAATCTTTCGCGGCGGCGAGAAATCCGAGGCGCGGATCCGCGCTGAAAATTTTCATCGATCCGGCGGTCATCGTGACGGCGAGGAGCCACGCAAGCGGCGCCAGCGTGCACCAAAGATAGCGCACGCGACCCATTTTGATCAGCACCGTCGTGCCGAGCGCGAGTGCGATCACAGCTAGCAGTTGATTCGCCACGCCGAAGATCGGCCAGAGTGAATTGATGCCGCCCAGCGGATCGATCACGCCTTGATAAAGAAACCAGCCCCACGCGCCGACGAACAGCAGCGTCGCGAAAATGTTGCTCGAGGAACGATGCGTTTGCCCGAGCGGCTTCCAGGCCATGCCGAGTAAATCCTGCACGAGAAAACGCCCCACCCGCGTCCCGGCATCGAGTGTCGTCAGAATGAACATCGCCTCGAACATGATCGCGAAGTGGTACCACAACGAAAGGGCCGTTTTTCCCCCGAACGCACCGGCAAACATGTGCGCCATTCCCGCCGCAAACGTCGGCGCGCCGCCCGCGCGACCAATCATCGTTTTCTCCCCCATGTTCGCCGCAAGCTCGCTCATCTGCGCCGGCGTCACTGGAAAACCGAGCGCCGTGATCTTCCCGGTCACTTCCAGCGCTCCGCCTTTCATGTTGATCGCGAAATATTGGCCGGGCTCCATCGTGGACGCCGCGATCAACGCCATGATCCCCACCACCATCTCGGTCACCATCGCGCCGTAGCCGATCATCCGGATGTCGCTTTCACGCGTAAGCAATTTCGGCGTCGTGCCGGATGAGATCAGTGAATGAAAGCCGGAGACCGCCGCACAGGCGATCGTGATAAAACAAAATGGGAAGACCGGTCCCGCAAAGACGGGCCCGCTGCCGTCGATGAATTTCGTGAACGCCGGCATTTTCAACACCGGCGCCAGGAGCACGATCGCTCCGCACAACGCGACGACCGTGCCGATCTTCATGAACGTGCTCAAGTAATCGCGCGGCGCGAGCAGCAGCCACACCGGCAAAATCGACGCCAGCAGCCCGTATCCGATAATCCACCATGCGAGCGTGGTGCCTTTCAAAGTCAGCATCGTTTCCCAGCTCGAGCCGTGGAGGAATTGGCCCGCGTAAACCGCCGCGAGCAGCGCCGCCACGCCGAACAGGCTCACCATGACCAGCCAGCGTCCGCCATGCCCGTAGAAACGCATCGCGCAACCCATGACGACCGCGATCGGCATCGTCGCCGCAATCGTGAACAAGCCCCACGGACTTTCGGCGAGCGCGTTGACGACGACGAGCCCGAGCACGGCGAGCAGAATGATCATGATTGCGATGATGCTCACCAGCGCGACGAATCCCGCGAACGGCCCGACTTCGTCGCTCACCATCTGTCCCAGCGATTTTCCGCCGCGGCGCACCGAGCAAAACATAATCACGCAGTCGTGCACCGCGCCGCCGAGCGTCGCCCCGATCAAGATCCACAACATGCCGGGCAGAAAACCGAATTGCGCGGCGAGGACCGGTCCAACGAGCGGCCCGGGTCCGGCGATCGCCGCGAAATGATGACCGAACACGACCCAGCGGTTGGTCTTCACAAAATCGCGGCCGTCTTCGTGAACCACTGCGGGCGTGGCGCGAAGTTCGTCCAGCGTGAGCACTTTCGCCATCAACCACGCGGCGTGAAATCGATACGCCACGGCGAACACGCACAGGGCCGCAATCACCATCCACAACGCGCTCACCGGCTCGCCGCGTGATCGGGCCAATATCGCAATCGACGTGGTGCCCAGCGCGATGACTGCGCTCCATCCGAGCGTACGCGGCCATTTATTCGGAGTGACAGAAGCGACGGCATTCATGGGGAAAAGGGAACCGTAATCGGCGCAAACGATAAGTGGTACTCACGCCAGTTCAAGCCCGTGGACGCACGTCGTACCGGAGCCGGCGCCCCTCTCCTTCTCAACCAATCGCAGGATTTTTTACTTCGCCGTCAGCACCACAAAGGAGTGCGGTTTCACCGTGATCGTGAATACCACGCGATCCTGCGGCGGCATCATGAATCCGCCGCCTTGCTCGACTTTCCCTTCGCTCACGTCACCAGTGACTTCGTTTTTCAGACGCATGATTTCCGGTCCCGTCACGATCTTTACGTCTGCCGCTTCATCACGAAACGATTCGACGACCAGCGCGTGATTGTCGTACGGGAGCAGCGCGATTTTGGACGGACCCTCCAGTCGCGCGAACAATCCTTTCGAAGCGACCTGTCGAATAAAGTTGAGCACCGGCGCCGGCAATTCGTACAGGTCGCCGAAATTCTCCGGAATTGTCAGGACATAGAGCTTCGCGTGCGCATACGGGACGTAGTGCACAAGCGGATAGCCGAGCCCGTTCGTCATACTCGCGACCATCACCCACGAGTCATTGGTGTTGTAGGCGATTTCCGGAATCAGGATATCGCCGTCCAATTTCGCCTTCACCCCGCGACCCAGCGGATAACCCCAAAACTCGCGGGTGAGCGCCTTGTGGCCGGTCACCCGAACCTCGGCAATTTCGCGACGAAATCCCTTGTCCTGAATTTCGCGGAGCAAGCCGGAGGTAATCATCACATCTTTGCCGCCGAGCAGGTGCGCTTTGATTTTCGCGACGATGTCCGGATCGAAGGCCGCGGCTTCCGTGAGCAACACCAGCGGCGCGTCGTTCGGGAATTCTGGATACAAGTCGATCGGCAGCCCGATTCCGCCGAGGTAGTTGTGGAGAAAATCCTCGTCGGTCGAGGAATGATACGGCCGGTAACTCTTGATTCCGATGGGACGGCCCAGTTTTCCGATCAGCGGATCGATCTGCTCGAGCGCAAATCCCGCCGCGCGCGCGAGCGTCGGTTTTTCCACGCCCGAAACCGGTTTCGCCACCGCGCCGTAGTCGAAACTCGTGCCCTGCCCCTGCCACGGCGCGCGATCCGACGCGAGCAGCGGCATCAGCAGTTCGTGCATCGCGAACAACGTGATTTCGGGCGCCTTCGCAAACATCGTCAGCCACAGCTGCTCCGCGTAGCGATCGGCCACGATGCGATCACCCGTGTCCACCCAGCCGCCGCCGTTCCCACCCGGTTTGATGTTCTCGAAATAGCGAACCTGTTGGAAACTTTGATACGGCTGAAGGTGCTGGTGATTGTAAACCGAGTCGCGCGTTTCCGTGCCGGCGTAGATCTTGTCGAACATCCGTGGCTGCGCCTCGAGATCATAGCCCATGCCCTGGAAATGTTCGTACCAGTTCGGATATTTGATCGTGATTTTGATCTTCGGATTTATCGCGCGCGCAGCGTCGAGAATCAGGTGCTGGGAAACATCTTTCATCAGGGCGAGACGATACTCGGTCCAGGAACGATCACCTTTCGCCTTGATGCACTCCTCGCACTTGCAACTCGTGAAGAAAAAATCGTCGAGGATGACTTCATCGAAATTCCGCGCGGCGGCCTCGATGATTTGTTTCACCTTCGCGCGCTCTTCCGGCTTCGTGTAACAGAACGTTTCGAACAGATTGCGCTCGTTGCGCACGTACGCGATGCCCGCGGCGGTCTGGATTCCCCTGTCAGCGAAGAATTTTTTCGCCTGCTGCAACGTGGCATCGTCGATGATGATGAGATCGCGATGTACTTCGAGATATACCTTGTCGACCTTCACCTGCCGCTCGATGACGGACCAGTTGGAGCGCAGCCATTCCGGGTCCTTCATTTTCTGGACCTCGTAGGCGCGGACGTACACCGCGACCTTGAAATTCTGATACTGACCGGCGTGAAGAGCGCTCATCATCAGCAAATACCAGGGGAGAAAACGGAAATGATGGACAATGGTTCGAAGCATGAGGAAATCCAACGATCAGAGTGATGAGGAAGCTCTCGCGATTCGGGCGCCGGTTGTAGGCTGCGAGCTTGCTCGCGCTTTCGGAGCGCCTGCGAGCAGGCGGCCTACGTCGACTGGAACTCAGCCGCGGTCGCGCGCCTTCCGGGCACGCAACGCAAAGATCAGCATCAGAACTCCGAATACGAGCATCACCACTCCCCAGCCTAGATCGATATTGATGCCGAGGGATTTCTTGAAGGCGGCGGGGTCGCTCATCAGTCCGTAAATCGCGAGCATCGCACCGAAGAGGGTGAACATCATGCCGATTGGAAGACGCAGGTCGAAATTCATAAAAGTCCGTTGGTTTACCAGAAGATGAGGTTGAGCACCAGGGTCGCGAGGAGCACGAGTACGCCGACCGTCACGGGCCGCTTGTACCAGGGCTCGTCCTCCGCCTTCGGTTTTGGCGTAAGCGAATAGACCAGACCCGCGAGTTCAGCGTCGGTTTTGTTTTTCTCCGTCGCGAGCGAAACGACAATCGTCATCACGAAGCACGTCGTCCAGGCCACGATCGCCATCCAGAAATTCTGCCCCATCTCGGAATGGAACGAAATCTTCTGCGCGATCCAGCCACCCTTGATGCCCGGCACGTCGCCCTGCGTGAGGGCCAGCCCGTGGAAAATCGCCGCGCCCGCGGTCCCGCTGAGCAGTCCCCAGAACGCGCCGTGCCCGGTCGCACGCCGCCAGAACATGCCGAGCAGAAACGTCGCGAACAGCGGCGCGTTCACGAACCCGAACACGAGCTGCAGCATGTCCATGATATTGTTGAACTGCGCCGCGAGATATGCGCAGCCCACGCTGATCCCGATGCCCAGGACCGTCATCACCCGGCCGACCGTCAGATAGTGCCGGTCGGTTTTGTTCGGCGAGATGTAGCTTTGATAAATGTCGTAGGTCGAAACCGTGTTGAACGCCGTCACGTTGCCCGCCATGCCCGACATGAACGACGCCATCAGTGCAGTGAAACCGATTCCGAGCAGCCCGGCGGGAAAATATTTCGCGAGCATCATCGGGATCGTCAAATTGTAGTTCAATCCCTTCGCCGGATTGGCGGCATCGACCATCGGCAGGAAATGATCGCCGCTCTGGTAGAGCGCGATCGCGATCATGCCCGGCAGAATCACCAGCGCCGGAAAAAGCATTTTCGGAATCGCCGCGATCAGCGGCGTGCGCCGCGCCGCCGACATCGAGTTCGCCGCCATCGCCCGCTGCACCACGAGAAAATCCGTGCACCAATAACCGAACGACAGCACGAAACCGAGACCCATGACCATGCCGAACCAGCCCACGCCGAGCGGATTCTCGAGCGAGCTGCCCATGTGGCTCCACGACTCGGTAAACGTGCCCGGCGCAAAACCGGCGTTGGTCGCGACCGGGATGAGTTTCGCTTTCAATGCCGACCAGCCGCCCACGTCCTTCAGTGCGAGAAACACCAGCGGCGCGAACCCGAGCACGATCATGAAGAACTGCAGCACCTCATTATAAATGGCGGAGGTCAGTCCGCCGAAAACGATGTAAACCAGCACGATCGTCGCGGAGATCACGATGCACCAATTGTAATTCCAGCCGATCAACGTCTCCATCAGCTGCGCGAGCGCGTGCAGCGAAATGCCCGACGAGAACACCGTCATCACCGCGAACGAGATCGCGTTGAGCCCGCGCGTTTTCTCGTCGAATCGCATTTTCAAATACTCCGGCACCGAGCGCGCTTTCGAGCCGTAATAAAACGGCATCATGAAAATCGCGAGAAACACCATCGCCGGAATCGCGCCGACCCAATAAAAATGGCTCGTCATGATGCCGTACTTCGCGCCCGAGGCGGCCATGCCGATGACCTCCTGCGCACCGAGATTGGCGGACAGAAACGCGAGTCCCGTGACCCACGCCGGAATCGAGCGACCCGAGAGAAAAAACTCGGTGCTCCCTTTCATGTAGCGTTTCAGCGCCCAGCCGATGCTGAGCACAAAAACGAAATAAATAATCAGAATCGCGTAGTCGATTCCCGCCAGATTAAGAGTTTGAGGCATAGGCAACGGGGTAGCCACCTGTTGGCAGAATTTCCGAGCAGATGAAAGTCTTTCTTCGATTCGCCGAGTTGCAAATCAGACCTGATTCGCCGGGGCACGCTTCGCACATTTTGCCGGCCTTTCGCCAAAAACCAAATCTCGGTGGCGTTTATCCTGGATTGCACCGTTGAACGATTTGAACCCGAAATACGAGCGCACCGAAAACCACCTGCTGGAATCCATTTGGGTAGGGCGTTCACGATTTAGGGCGACGGTTTTTTCTGATTCCTCGTGGCGTTCCCACTGGCTCCGGTACATCGGGATTCAACCGCGTCTCTCGGGTTCATTCGCGTGAATTTCGAACCGACCGAATGCGTGCCGGATTGCGCTTCTCCGCGTAACCGCCTTCCTTTTTCGTTCGCTTCATGGACATTTCCCCACGCCGTCTCCCGGCCGCCGATCGCCGCGTGCAACTCATGGCCACCTGCGTTTGCGATGCGTTCTACGACGATGTCGCGCGCGCGACCGTCGAGGTGCTTGAACATCTCGGCTGCACGGTCGAATTTCCCGAGGCGCAAACGTGCTGCGGTCAACCGGCGTTCAACGGCGGCGACTGGCCCGCGTCGCGCAAGGTCGTCCGGCACACCGTGCGCGCTTTCGCCGGCGAAACGCCCGTCGTGGTGCCGTCCGGTTCCTGCGCAGCAATGCTGTTTCACGGCGCCTTGCTCGAGTTTGAAAACGAATCCGACCTGCCCGCCGTCGCCGCGCTCGGCGCGCGCACGTGGGAGCTCGCCGATTTCATCGTGAACGCTCTCGGCGTGAAAACCTGGGCCGGTCGTTACGACGCCTCGATCGCGTTTCACCGCTCGTGTCACACGCGCGGCACCGGCAGCAGCGATGCCGCGGCGGTTTTGTTGTCATCCATCGCCGGAGTGAAGCTCGCGCCCTTCGGCGAAGGCGAACAATGCTGCGGATTCGGCGGCACATTTTCCGTGGGCTTCCCCCATATTTCGGCAGGCATGGGCGGGTTGAAACTGGACCACATTCGCGCCGCACAACCGGATGTGCTTGTTTCGGGCGATATGAGTTGTCTGATGCACCTCGGCGGTCTCGCGGAAAAAGACGGCCGGCCGATCAAAACCCAACACCTCGCGCAAATCCTCCGCGATGCGCTGAAAAACGGAGGCCGGTTATGAGCGGCGTTGCGGTAGGGACGACTCTCCGCGGCGTCCGTGCGGTTGAACTTGTCGATTGCACTCGCGGACGGCTCGGCAAGCCGCCCCTACCCGCCACGCCACCTTGATCGCGATGAAACAACCGCTCGATCAATTCGCCGCGACGCTTCCCGCCGAAAAGCATGCGTCCGTTTACCAGAGCTCGAAGGCCGCGCACGAAAAGCGCACGCGCATTCTCTTCGATCAATTCGCCGATCCCAACCGCCTGCGCGCGATTGCCGGCGAAATCAAACAGCACGTGATCGAAAATCTGGATACGTATCTCCCGCAGGTCGAGGCGAAGCTTCAGGCCAATGGCGCCCAGGTTCATTGGGCCGCCACCGCCGACGACGCCTGCGCCGAGGTGTTGCGCATCATGCAGGCGCGCGGAGCCACGAAGATCGTGAAGTCAAAGACGATGGTGAGTGAGGAGATCGAACTCGAATCCTACCTCGAGCAGCGCGGCATCGAGTCGCTCGAGACCGACCTCGGCGAGTTCATCATCCAGATCGACCACGATCATCCGAGCCACATCGTCCGCCCGATCACCCACAAAAATCGTCGCGAGATCGCTCGGAGTTTCGAACGCGAGGGTCTCGGCGCGTACAACGATGATCCGCAAACCATCACGCGGCGCGCCCGCGAATTTCTTCGAAAAAAATATCTGGCCGCTGACGTCGGCCTGACCGGCGCTAATTTTATTTCCATCGAAAGCGGCCGCCTCGTCATCGTCACCAACGAGGGGAATTCGCGTTTCTGCCTCGCCGCAACCAAGTGCCATATCGCGCTCGTCGGCATCGAAAAACTTATTCCCCGCGATCGTGATCTCGGACTTTTGCTGAACCTTCTCGCCCGCTCGGCGACCGGCCAGCAGCTCACCGTCTACACCGAGTTCATCTCCGGACCCAAATCCGCCGAGCAGCCCGACGGCCCCGAGGAAATGCACGTGATCTTCGTCGACAATGGTCGCACCGATGTCCTGGCGACCGAATGCCGCGACATCCTGCGCTGCATCCGCTGCGGCGCGTGCCTCAACGTCTGTCCCGTCTATCGCCAGGCCAGCGGCCACGCCTACCGCAGTGTTTATCCGGGGCCGGTGGGCGCGGTGCTGTCGCCCTTGCTTGCCGGCAAAAAATTTCCCGCCCTCGCCGATCTGCCGAAAGCGTCCTCGCTGTGCGGCGCCTGCAACGAAGTTTGTCCGGTCAACATTCCCATTCCCGATTTGCTCCTTCGTCTTCGCGAAAAAGGGAAACGTGAACACGCTCCGCTCGCGTCCGTTGGCTCACCGCCGATGGGCGCCTGGTCCATCATCGCTTCGCAACCCGCGGCCTGGAAGGCAGCGCTGATCGGCGGCAAGCTCATCAATTATCTGCCCACGAAAATGCTCCCCGTTGCAGCGCTACGCGCGTGGGAGACCAAACGCACGCTCCCAGCCTGGCGCGGCGGCGAGTTCCGAAAATGGCTGAAGCAGCGAACCGACAGGAACCGCACGCCGAACGTTCCGTCCGCGATTGGGTCGGCCGGCCCCAGCCGTGCTGAAACTGGCGCTCGCCCGACTCAAGGCGGTTGAAGGCGCGGAACCCATTTTGTTTATGTCCTCTCGCGAGCAAATTCTTTCCCGGGTTCGTTCCGCTCTCGCTCCACTCGGTAAACGCGCCGCGCTTCCCGATTGGGAACCCGAACTCGTCGTGCTCCGCGAAGCGCGCCCCACGGACTCGTGGACGCTTTTCGCCGAGCGTTTCCGCGCCGTGAACGGAACCCCGCTAACCGCGGCGACAGAACTCACCGATTTTCTCGCGCGTAACAATTATCTTCACGGCTACTGCGATCCGGCGCTTTTCCCGACGCTGCGCTCCGCGTTTTCCTCTCGGTTCACGATCGAAACGGAATTCGACCGCTCTCGCATCGATGACTATCAATTCGGAATCACGGCCGCCGTTGGCGCGATCGCTGAAACCGGCACGCTCATCTTGTCCGACTCGGCCACCTCTCGCCGCCTCGGCGCGCTCGCGCCGTGGGTTCACGTCGCCACGATTCGGCGCGCGCAAATTTTTCCCGATATTCCCGCAGCCATTGCGGCGATGCCGGCAGATCCGAATATCATCTGGTGTACGGGTCCGTCGAAAACCGCCGACGTCGAAGGCATCCTCATCGAGGGTGTCCACGGGCCCGGCGTGCAGGTGGCCCTGCTGCTCGCATAGGTCCGGAATTGGGCGCGGTGGTTTGCCTCGAAACCGGTTTCGAGCGATCGCCGATTTTGCTGCTGCGGATTTGTCAGACCCGCGTGTCGAGTTCGCGCAATCGCGCTTCGCTCGATTCGCCACAACCGTCGCCGCGCGAGGTCCACCACTTCGCTCCATTTCGCAGAATGTGAAACGCGCCTTCCTCGCGACGAACCACAAACTCTCCGGGATTCGCGAACGAAACCGTGTCGGGGGCATCGCCTTTCGCCAGACACGCCAGCCAGAATTCCCCCGCTTCGTGCACGCCGCGCAGCACCGGCATGGCCGAGAGCGACGTCAAAAGATGGCTGTTCGCGCCCACTTCGACGCACTCCCCTTTGCGCGCGCCCGAAAAATCCAGGAGCGAGGAAACTCCCGCCGGCGTCCGCACTTCCGCGCGGCCGTCTTCGGGCGCCGTACGGACCAGCGAATTTCGTCGCGTGTAGCTGGCCGCAAATCCGCATTCGGCCGACCAGAGTTTCCGGCTCGTTTTGACCTGATGAATGCGCAGATGGCCGTCCGGGGTTGCGATCAGCCGGGTTTTCACCTCCACATCCGGCCACGGCTGCCAGCGGGAATAAGCCACGCCATCCCGCACTTCCATATCATAACAATGCTCGCGAACGCGAAAGCGGCTTTCATCGTCGCTCAACGCGAGCATGCTGTCGAACCCGCCCTCCTGCGGCGTCGCGCAACTCACCGGCACGCAAAAACCAAAGCGGTTCGAGTACGCAAATTTCGAATACTTCTGCGGCGCATGCCGCGGCCAGTTTTCAACCGGCTGGCCCGCATTCAAAGCCACCACATCACGCGCGGCACCAGTCGTGCTCACCACAAATCCGGCGCCGCGCACCGTTCGCACCGCCGGTCGCGGCGGCAGCGGCGCCTCATCCGCCTGCCAGAAAGGATGCTCCTGCGGAAGCGCGAGCGGCAGAAAAGCCTTCATCGCCCAGTACGGCGAACCGGAAGAGTTGTAACTCTCCGCCATGATTAGATTCGGGTACGCATAACCGATCGTCAGCAGACCCGTTTCAGAAAAGAGCGGTTGCCGCAGCCACCAGCGAAGATGCCGCAGATAAATTCCTTTGACGACCGGCCAGGGAAACGCCTCCACCGGCGCAAACGCCAGCTCGTTCAGCCATCCTGGAATGCGCCCCTGCAAATCCATGAAACCCGCCGCCTGGCTGGACCCCATCGCGATGCCCAGCATGCCTTTTTGTTGAATTGATAGCGCG
>Ga0207661_10001176_pt1 | contig 17500 bp, 17 predicted proteins | sample KBSC713LmetaG_FD_184337 | JGI IMG/M metagenome (GOLD analysis project Ga0207661, IMG submission 184337) | Corn rhizosphere microbial communities from Kellogg Biological Station, Michigan, USA - KBS C7.1-3L metaG (SPAdes) (version 2) | ecosystem: Host-associated > Plants > Roots > Rhizosphere ...
TAAGGGGCTGAAAGTACCGAAGAAACACAGGCCGCGAGGCCGGCTCTGGCTCGACCCAGGCTAGATCATTGCAATCATGTCTGGAGCCAAGACTTAGTCGAAGCCCAAACCTATGGTGGTCGTCGCATCAGGCAAGCGTTTCGACAACGCTGAGTTGATGCGGAAGCAACCCTGATTGCCCGTGAGGGCTGTAGATGTCCGTCATGCTGGTGGTCGGCTGTGTTGACCTGACGGATATTTCGGGCCAGGCGACTACTGCAAAGGCGTTTGCTGATCTGGCTTTAGCCAATTCAGAACGAAATACAAAAACTGTCGCTAGCTTACAAAGAAAAATGATAATTATGACCATGGCTGGGGGAGCGAAGAGGCTAATGCACAATCTTGAAGATCTCGAGCGCGTGAGACCTCAGCGGCTGTATGAGACAGTTATCGATGCGATCGGACGCTGGGTCGAGACGCAGAAACTAAAGGCCGGCGATCTATTACCAACGGAGCGCGCGCTGGAGGCGCAGCTCGTCGTGAGCCGGCCGGTTATTCGAGAAGCTTTCCGTGTTCTTGAGACGAATGGTGTTATTGCCAGCCGGCAAGGTGGCGGCCGGCGTTTGCTCCGAAACCGGATCCCCAGCAGCACAGTTATTCGTGAAACCCGACTCGATAGTAGCCGCGCTACGCTGTTGAAGCTATGGGACGCCCGAGAGGCAACCGAATCGAAAGCCGCCGAGCTGGCGGCGATCAATGCGACGAAAAAGCAGATAATCGAAATCTTCGAGCCGTTGGACATTCTCAACACCGTGCACGCCGCGGAGTATCGCGCGACGGATGCAAATCTCGAATTTCACATCGCAGTTGCCCGAGCCTCTGCAAACATGTTCCTTATTCGAATAATTCTGGAATTGATCGAACAGTTTAGGCACATTGGTTTTAAGTATCTGCTCCCTCTCGAGAACTGGGATACGCTTCAGAGCGATCATCGGCCTATTGCGAATGCAATAAAGGCAAGGGATTCGCAGGCCGCCAAGGCGGCGATGTCCTTGCACTTTCAGAAGCTGCGAACCTCCATATCTCGCTCACGATAGCACCATCGACTCGTTGACCGAGATCTACATCGTAACAGGACTCTGGCGTTGGGAGACCAGATGCTGTGCCTTGGCCGCCGCCGGTGGCCGGCCGGCAAACGAGGAGAAATCGACATGTTGCTCACCGATTTCGATGCGCTCACATTCGACTGCTATGGCACCCTGATCGATTGGGAGAGCGGGATGGTCGAGGCTCTGAGAAGTCTGACCGATCGCGCGCAGCGGCCGCTCACCCGCGACCAGATCCTCGAGGCGCACGCGCGTCACGAGTCCAGCCAACAGCGCTATACGCCCGCAATGCGATATCGGGACCTGCTTCCGATCGTCTACAAGCGCCTCTCCGAAGAGTGGGGCGTGCACGCGACCCACGAGGATTGCGTCGGATACGGCCGGTCCGTCGGAAATTGGACGGCGTTCGAGGACTCAGCGGGAGCGCTTCAGTACCTGAAGAAGTATTTCAAGCTCGTCATCCTTTCCAACGTGGACAACGAGACGTTCCAGGCGAGCAATCGCAGGCTGCAGGTCGAGTTTGACGCGATCTACACGGCTGAAGATATCGGGTCGTATAAGCCTTCGCCGCGCAACTTCGACTATATGATCGAAAAGATGCAAGCAATCGGCGTGAAGAAGGAAAGAATTCTCCACACCGCCGAGAGCATGTTCCACGACCACAAGCCGGCAAATGATCACGGATTGAAGTCGTGCTGGATCTACCGGCGGCACGATCGAGAGGGTTTTGGCGCGACCATACACCCGGGTCAGATGCCCCACATCGACTTCCGGTTCAACAGTATGCATGAACTCGTGGAGGCGCATCGGGAGCAGTTGCGGGCAACGTGATGGCCGAGCGACGACCTTCGGTTTGCCCTGTTTGAACCCGCCGCCTTCTCGTAGGGACCCTCATTGGAACCGCCCCGCGCCGCATCACTTGTGCGCCGCAAAATCGGTTTCGCGTCGTGCAATCGCGCGGCGCGCCCTGAAACCATTTCCCGGTTTCCGCTTTATCGGGGGCGGAGGTGCAGCCGGTGAAGCGTTGTGTACAAGCGATTGCCTACGTCCTGGTCGCGATCTATTTCCTGATAGACGCGGTGTTCGTCGGCTTGACCCGGCCGATCTCGAAATGGCTGGCCCAGCATCTTGAGCTGCGCCGGCTGCGGGCCTGGATCAGGTCGCTGCCGCCATACGCTTTGCTGGCGCTGTTCTCCGTGCCGGTCATTCTGCTGGAGCCGGTCAAGCCGCTGGCCGCTTATCTTGCGGCCACCGGCCAATTGGTCGAGGCCGCCCTCACGTTCGTGAGCGGGGAGGTGCTCAAGCTCGTGCTGGTGGAGCGGCTGTTCTGCCTGACGCGAAACAAGCTGATGCGGATTCCCGCGTTCGCCTGGGCTTACGGCCATTACGCGCGCGCCAAGGCGTGGCTGACGGCAACCGAAGCCTGGCGAAGAATGCAGGCGCTACGCCGTGCGGCGCTCGATCATCTGCAGAGCTGGCGAGAGAGCGCGTCGCGCCGGTTCGCTTGGGATCAGCGCCGCTGAAATGCGTGACCGGATCGGTTCATCATCCGGGAACGATCTCAGCGACCTCTGCGTTCTCCCTGATGATTTCGGTAGAGACCATAGCCAAACCGATCGCGCGCGCGATCAACATCTATCGCAGCGTGGCCAGGCATGACCTGGACATGCCGACGAAGCGTGGTCTGGCGCGACACATCAAGCGGCTTGCGGACGAGGGGATGGAGGATACCAACCGCTTGACGGTGCACGGGCTCAGCTATTTGCGAAGCCTGGAGCGTCGCAAGCCGGATCGTGGCACCCGCTCGCGCTGATCCCGCGACTATCAGATCTGCGTCTTCCGGTCACCGATCTTGATGGGACATAAGTTCCTGCCATTATTGGAACTTTTTGCTTCACGATTGCGCCATGATTTTCGGGCTCCTTGTTGCGGCGGCGCGACAGTTGGGATTCGTCGCCGTGATACCGTGTGTGGTGAGCGCTGACCGAAGGGGATCGCTGGGGTCTTGCGGTTCGTGCCGGTCGGCCCAGAGGGGGACCACGGAATGAGCCGAGTGTTCGGACCATTGCCATGCCTGCTCGTGCTTGTTGCTCTTGCCGGCACTTCGAGCGTTGCGATCGCAGCCGCTCACAAGCAGGCTCCCGAGAAAAAGAAGGCGGAGACCGCAAGCGCCGCGGTGCAAAGCAAGCCTGCGCGGCCAGGCAAGGCCGCAGAGAAGAAGGCGGCGTCGCAGAAGAATGCGAAGGAATCCAAGCACGCCGACCATGTCGCGAAGCGCCGCAAGAAATCGGGCGCGGACGATAAGGTCGCCGAGAAGGCGGCGCCTCAACTCACCGGCGATCTGGCCATCGTGAAGGACGCGATTGACCTGCAGCGCCTGGGCAAGACCGCCGACGCTACCGACGCCGAAAAAACCATCGCCGATCCAGCCGGCCGGAAGCTCGCCGAATGGTTCATCCTTCGCCATCCGGACTCGGAGGCGAATTTCAGCCGCTATGCGGCGTTCATTGCCGACAATCCCGCCTGGCCCGGCACATCGCTGCTGCGGCGACGCGCCGAAGCGCGGCTGTGGAACGACAAGCTCGACGCGGCGACCGTGCATGCCTTCACCTCCGATCAGCCGGTGACCGCGAAAGGCCGGTTCGCGCTCGCGCGCGTCCTGCTCGGTGAAGGCGACCGCGACGGCGCCCAGCGCCTGGTGCAGGCGGCGTATCGATCGGAAGATCTGTCGGAGCGCACCGAGTCCGACGTGCGCGACGCCTTCGGCGACATGCTCGGTCGCGACGACGATCGGGCCCGCATGGACAGGCGCATCGGCGCAAAGGATTTCTCGGCAGCGATGCGCGCGGCGCATCGGCTCGGCGATGACGCGGTGTCGATCGTCAAGGCCTGCAGCGCGGTCAAGGGCAACGACGACAAGGCGTCCGACCGTCTCGATTCGGTCTCGACCGACGCTCGCCAGGACCTCGGTTATGTGCTGTGCCGCGCCCAATGGCTGAAGCGCAAGGACAGGATCAACGAGGCCGTCGGCCTGATCCAGTCGGCGCCGAAGGAAACCATGGCGCTGCAAGACACCGACGAATGGTGGCGCCTGCGGCGCAGCCTTGCGCGAAAATTGCTCGACCAGGGCGACTTCCAGACCGCCTACGAGATCGTGCGCGATGCCGCGCTGCCTGCCAGCGAGAACTACCGCGTCGATTCGCGTTTCATGCCGGGCTGGATCGCGCTGCGCTATCTCCACGATGCGAAGGCGGCGGCCGCGTATTTCGCGCATGTCGATGACGGCTGCATCAATCCGATTGCGCTGGCGCGGGCGAGCTACTGGCGCGGGCGCGCGGCGGAAGAGCTCGGCGACAAGGCCACCATGCGCGCCCAGTATGAAGCGGCGGCCCGCCACACCACGGCCTATTACGGGCAACTGGCGCGAGCCAGGCTCGGCCTCGACACCATCGAAATCCGCAAGCCGCCGGAGCCGGCGAGTGCTTCCGCGAACGAGATCGTGCGCGCGGCCGAGATGCTCTATGCCGTCGGCGAGCGCGACCTTGCGGTCGCCTTCGTTGCCGATCTTGGCGAGGACTCGACCGATGTTCCGACGCTGTCGGCCGTCGCCGAAGTGACCGGCCGCAACAATGACGCGCGCGCCATGCTGGAGCTCGGCAAGGCGGCGCTGGCGCGCGGATTGCCGCTCGATGCCTACGCGTTTCCGACCATCGGCATCCCGCAGCACAGCCCGATCGGTCCGGCTATCGACCGCAGCATCGTCTATTCGGTGGCCCGCACCGAAAGCGCGTTCAATCAACGCGATCGCTCCAGCGCCGACGCCGTCGGCCTGATGCAGGTCACGCCGGAAGCCGGCCGCGACACTGCGAAACGGTTCGGCGTCGAATATGACTGGGACCGGATGGTGTCCGATCCCGTCTACAACACGCAGATGGGCGCGGCCGAGATCAGCGCGCTGTTGTCCGAATACAGAGGCTCCTATCTCATGACCTTTGCCGGCTACAATGCCGGCCGCGGCCGTGTGCGCGACTGGATCAAGGCCTACGGCGATCCCCGCGATCCCAATGTCGATGCGGTGGACTGGGCCGAGCGGATCCCGTTTGCCGAGACGCGCAACTATGTCCAGCGCGTGATGGAGAACTTGCTGGTCTATCAGCAACGCTTCGATGGCCGCTCGCCGGCGATCGCAACGATGGACCAGCGCGCGCCCGTGGAAGTGACGAACGCTACGCCGGAGCAATGACGGCGTCAGGCCGCCGCGCTCATCGCCGGGACCGGCGCCGACTTGCCCTTGATCTGGGTCCGATGCATCACCCGACGCATCGAATTGTCGAAGGGATCGCGGCGATGCATGGTGCTGCGGTTGTCCCACAGCAAAAGGTCGCCGATGCGCCAGTGATGCTCGTAGCAGAATTTCGGCTGCGTGGCGTAGACCCAGAGCTCGTCCAGCAGTTTTGACGAGCCTTCCGCGTCGTAACCCTCGACATAGGAATTCCGCCGCCGCCCGAGATACAGCATCTCTTCGCCGGTCTCGGGATGGACGCACAGCGACGGATGCCACGCGCCGGGCGCCTTGTGCGGATCGTCGGTCGGCGTCACGCCCCTTCGCAGGAAGCCGCCGGAATTATAGGTGCCGTCATGCTTGATGCGGCGCCCCGCGATCGCTTTCCTCAAATGATCCGGCAGCTCGCGCGCGGCCGCGACCATGCTGCAGAGCCAGGTGTTGCCGCCGCTAGCGGGAATTTCCAGCGCATAGAGCATCGAGGCGAACGGAGGAATGTCGAGATAGCTCATGTCGGTGTGCCACACCGCTTCGCCCGAGCCGAGCGCGCCGATCGGCGCGCCGGCTTTATCGAGCACGTTGGAGACGACATAGATATCGGGATAGCCAGGAGGACTGAGACGCCCGTGCTCCTGATTGGGTGGCGGATCGAGATCGCCCAACGCGCGGCTGAAGACGAGCAGGTCGTCGTCGCTGATATTCTGGTCGCGAAACACCAGCGCGCCGTGCTTGGCGAAAGCCGCGTTGATCGCTTCCTGCGCGGAAGCGGAAACGTCGCGCAGATCGACACCCAGGACTTCGGCGCCGACAAATGGGGTCACTTCTCTGGTCGAGATCGCCAATGGTTCCTCCCTCGCGCTCCAGCGAACGGGCCATCAAGAGCGCGAAGACTGTCACCGAAACAACATATCGTCAACGTGACGACGGTTGACAGTTGTGGCGGGCCATTGCTGGTGATCGGCGCGCTGGTGGACCGGACCGGAAACCGGTCGCTGGCGTTCTCCGCGTCGATCGCGGTCCTCGTCTGCAGCCTCGTGGCCACGCTGGTGATCGGCAGCCGAATGGGGTTCATGGCGCCTGCCACGGCCGAAACCGTCGGCGCCTGATGGCGCCGGCCAGCCCATTGTGAAGAGCCCCGCCGCCGGGCTAGGCTAAAGCCAATGAAAACGAAAAGGCCAGGGAGAAACCATGGGCAACAAGATAGCGATCGTGGGCGCGGGTGCGGTCGGCGGCTATGCCGGCGCGCATATGGTGCGGGCAGGGGAGGACGTGACCTTCATCGATCCCTGGCCCGAGCATGTCGAACATATGCGCAAGCACGGCCTGCGCGTTACGCATGCGCGCGACGTCGAGGAGTTTTCCGTTCCGGTGCGCGCGCTGCACGTCACCGACGCGCAGCAGCTTGCCAGGGAGAAGCCGGTCGACATCGCCTTCGTCTGCATGAAATCCTACGACACGGCGTGGGCGACCATGATGATCCGGCAGTATCTGGCGCCGGGCGGTTTTGTCGTCTCGCTGCAGAACTGCATGAACGAGGAGACCATCGCCGGCGTCGTCGGCTGGGGCAAGACGCTCGGCTGTATCGCGAGCAGCATTTCGGTGAACCTTCCCGAGCCCGGCCACATCCATCGTGGCGCCGGCAAGGGCGGGGCGGCGCATACGGTGTTCCGGGCCGGCGAGGTCCATGGCCGCATCACCGAGCGCGCCAAGGAGATCGGCCGCCTGGTCGGCTTTGCCGACAGCGCGCTGGTCACCAGCAATCTCTGGGGCGAGCGCTGGTCGAAGCTCGTCGCCAACGCCATGCAGAACGGGCTCTCGGCCAGCACGGGTCTCTCCGGCGGCGAGATGCTCTCGAGCGATCCGATCCGGCGTTTCGCGGCGCGGATCGGCAGCGAGGCGATCCGGGTCGGACAGGCGCACGGCTATCAGCTCGAGGAAATCCTGCATCTGGAGCCCGAGACCATCGCGCGGGCGGGCGAGGGCGATGAAGCTGCGGTTAAGGCCTATGACGCGCAGCGCTTCGCCGACGGCAAGAAGACGGCCTCCGAGCAGCGCCCGTCGATGGGCCAGGACATGCAAAAGGGCCGGCGCACCGAGATCGAATTCATCAACGGCCATATCGTGCGCGAAGGCGAGAAGGTCGGCCTGACCTGCCGCGCCAACGCGATCCTGACCGACCTCGTCAAGCGCGTGGAGAAAGGCGAGCTGAAGCAGGACCCGCGGCACATTACCGAGCTGCGGCTGAACTGATCCCGTCGCTTTATCATCGTCGTCCCGGCGAAAGCCGGGACCCATAACCACAGGGCTTTGTTGTTGGTGGAGTTCGTCCACTACTGCGCACGATCGACAGATTCCGCGGTATGGGTCCCGGCTTTCGCCGGGACGACGAGACGGATCGCGAGGGGAGGAATACGGGTTTGACGCCTGCTGCAAGCTCACCCTCTGCTGCGCCGGCCTTCGTCGCCGTCGACTGGGGCACCAGTAGCTTTCGCGGCTGGCTGATGTCGGCCGATGGCGAGGTCATCGCGGAGAGCCACGGCGGCGAAGGCATGCTGCACTGTATCAACGCCGGCTTTGCGCCGGTGCTGCGCCATCATCTCGAAAAGCTCGGTGCTGCGGATGGAATGCCGGTGCTGATTTGCGGCATGGCGGGCGCGCGGCAGGGCTGGGCGGAGGCGCCCTATCTGAAGACGCCGGCGCGTCTTGACGCGTTACAGGAAGGCGCGATCCGCATCGACACGCCCGGCGACATCCGCATCCTCCCCGGCATCGCCCAGGCGCGAGCCGATCGGCCTGATGTCATGCGCGGCGAGGAAACGCAGCTCTTGGGCGCGACCGAGCCTGACTTTACCGGCCTTGTCTGCATTCCCGGCACCCACAGCAAATGGATCAGGATCGAGCAGGGGCACGTCGTCGAGTTCTCGACCTACATGACAGGCGAGCTGTTCTCGGTGATCTCACAGCACAGCATTTTGGCGCACGCCGTCGATGCGGCCGGTCCGGCTCCAGCGGACAGCCAGCCATTCCGCGAGGGCCTTGCCACGGCAATGTCAAAGCCGTCAGGATTGACTGCGTCGCTGTTTCGATTGCGCGCCGCGCAGCTTCTGGGTTTCGAAGCGCGCAGTGACGGCGCGGCGCGGTTGTCAGGTCTCTTGATCGGAGCCGAGATCGCCGACGCGCGTCAACGGCACGGCGCGTCGCGATCGCTGCGGCTGATCGGAGCCGGCCCGCTTGGCGAGCTTTACCAGGCTGCATTGACCGCACAGGGTTTCGAGGTAGCGATGGTTGACGCAGAGCAGGCGTCACGCCGCGGCCTCGGCAAGGCCGCCGTCAATATCTGGGGAGCACAGTTCTAACATGGAGCAGCCGGTTCCGAATTCGATTCCCTGACCAAAGGTGAGGCGGTCGCTGGTAGCTGCGCGGTATCCACCCGGATGAAGCGGAGGCGATTGTCGGAATGCTGATCGAGAGCGATCCGCGCCTGTGACAGCGCGCAGGTTGAGGAGGCCACAGCAAGGTGAGGGCAGGGAACGCCAGCGCCGGCATGGCTCGTTCGCCGGATTTGCTTGATTTATATCAAGGGGCGGTCGCATCGGGCCGCCTCACTTTCGTTTCTTATGAACGATCGTCTGGCGCGCATTGCACCTGGAGTACCAAAGCTCCTGGCCTACAGTTTTGCCGAAGACTTTCGGCACGATCTGCTGGCGGGATTGTCGGTTGCGGCCGTGGCTCTGCCGGTTGCGGTCGCCTATGCGCAGCTCGCCGGCTTTGATCCGGCCGTGGGCCTCTATTCCAGCATTCTGCCGCTGGTGGCCTACGCGTTGTTCGGCACTTCGCGACAATTGATCGTCAATCCCGATGCCGCCGTATGCGCGATGATCGCTGCCGCGGTCGCTCCGCTCGCGGGCGGCGACAGCCAGTTGTACTGGTCGCTTTCTGCCGCCGTCACATTCATGGCCGGCCTGTTCTGCATCGCCGCAAGCTTTTTGCGGCTCGGCGCCATGGCGGACTTCTTGTCAAAACCCATTCTCATGGGATTCCTGAACGGCGTCGCGATCAGCATTGTCAGCGGACAGATGAGCAAGCTGCTGGGCTTCCCGATCGAAGCCAAGCGCATCATTCCGCAATTCATCGAGATCGCCGGCAAGCTGCCTCAGACCCATCTTCCAACGCTGGCGATGGGTGCAGCCTGCCTCGTGATGCTGTTTGCGATAGCGCGCCTGTTGCCGCGCTTGCCGGCCGCACTGATCACCCTGATTGTCGCCGGCAGCGTGGTCGCGCTATTCGGACTGGATAAGCATGGGATAGCCATTCTGGGACCGATCCCCGCCGGCCTGCCGCCGCTTCGATTCCCGAGATTTCCGCCCGACGACATCCCTTCCTTGCTTGGCAGCGCGGCGGGGCTGGCTCTCGTGCTGTTTTCGAGCGGCATGCTGTCGGCGCGCAGCTTCGCGGCCAAGCGCGGCTATGAAATCGATGCCGACCGCGAGCTTGCCGCGTTCGGCGCGGCAAACCTTGCCTCCGCGCTGTCGCAAGGCTTCGCCGTCACCGGCGCCGATTCGCGCACCGCTGTCGCCGACAGTTCCGGCGGCCGCACGCAGGTGACCGGCCTCGTGGCAGCCGCGGCGATTGCGATGGTCCTGCTGTTCCTGACCGGTCCGCTGCAATACATTCCGATCGCCGCGCTGGGCGCGCTGCTTGTCTACGCGTCGCTGTCGCTGTTCGACACGCGCGCTTTGCGGGAAATCTGGCGCATCGATCGCATCGAGGTGGGATTGGCTGTTATCACCACGTTGGGAGTGGTCGCACTCGGTGCTATCAACGGCATCCTGATTGCCGTGGGTTTGGCGCTGATCCGCTTTGTGCAGATGACAGCGCGGCCCAAGGACGAGATCCTGGGCGCCGTGGATGGGTATTCCGGGCTGCATTCGATTGAAAGACATCCGGGTGCGAGGACGTTTCCGGGCGTGGTGCTCTACCGTTTCGATGCCCCGCTGACGTTCTTCAATGCCGATTATTTCAAGACGCGGGTGCTGGCGCTTGCCGATCGGGCAGGGCCCGGACTGCAGTGGTTCGTCGTGGATGCGATTCCGATCAGCCGAATCGACCTCACAGGGTTGTACGCCCTGCGCGATTTGCGGCAGCGGCTCAAGGCACGCGGCACGGTCCTGATTCTGGCCGGACGCAAAACCGAACTGCTGATCTGGTTTCGGGAGGCCGGCTTCTACCGGCCGGAGCACGAAACTTGGTTCTTCCCGACACTGCGCCAGGCGCTGAAGGCGTGTCAGCGCACGACAAACACCTCCGCGCCTACGAACGAGCGTTGAGCGAGGCCGATACCTTGGACCAGAGGTGAAGGGCGAACAGGGTGTTGGATAGAATGGCAAGCAGGCTGATGAGGTCGATCAGAGCGCTCATGGATTTCCTCCCTTTCGGAGAGATTTAGGGCGCCGCGCGGCCCACCTCCGTGATGCAGGTCACGGATGTGCTATTCCTCATCCGCGCCCGGCATCTGCCGCAGCATGAAATGACCGAATGCGGAGGCGATCGGCTTCTCCGGATCGTCCTGCCAGGCCTGCGCCTCGAAGGCGACGATGCGCCGGCCCTGTTTCACGATCGAGACGCGGGCAAAACTGTCGAGCGCGCGACCCGAGCGCAGATAGTTGATGGTGAGCCCGATCGGCTTGGGTCGTGCGGGGCCGCCGAGCTCGCGGGTCACACCTACGATCGCCGCCGTTTCGAGGAAAGCGCCGGTGATGCCGCCATGGATCGCAGGCAGCATCGGGTTGCCGATGATCTTTGGCGAGAACGGCATCACAAGTCCGCCGTCCTCGCCGACCCGCACACCCAGAAAGCGCGCGAAGGGGCTGTTGGCGAACGGGCCGGTGGCATCCTCAGGCGCTTCCAGCGCCGGCAGCGCGCGGTCGCGCAGCCGGTCGTCCGCGAGCATGTTGGTGCGGTTGGCGCCGATCATGAAGCAGGCGGTGGCGGTCGCCACCGGATCGTCCTCGGAATCCTGGTAGGCGGTGGCGCGCACAAAGGCGATGGAACGGGTCACGCGATAGCACAGCGAATGCGCCCGGATGGCGAGGCCCGGCGTTGCCGGCTTCTGGTAATCGATGCGCAGATCGAGGGTGGCGATGGCGCGCGTGCCGCCAAGCGCAAGCTGCACCGCCATGCCGCAGCTCTCGTCCAGCATGGCGGTGACGACGCCGCCATGCAACACGCCGGTCTCGGTATCGCCGACAAAGACGGGATGATAAGGCAGGCTCGCCCAGGCCTCGCCAGGCTCCGCGCGATCGAGCTTGAGTCCACTGATGTGTCCGTAGGTGGAACGGTGGCGCCGGATCACCTTCGTCAACTCGTCGAACGGCAGCGGCGTGCCGGGCATCGGTGGTTTGGACATCCGGCCTTGTAAACCAGTGTTGGCAGCTGCGCAAAAAAATCGCGTGCCGAAAGACCATCCGAAGCTACACTTCGGACAGCCGGGGAAACAACACTTGGCGGCAATGGGAGGGGGATCAATGGCACAACTCAACATCGGCGATTTCGCGATCGATTGCGTCGTGGATCTCGAGCGGCCGTTCCTTCATGCACAGACCTTTTTCCCCGATTTGACCGACGACATGTTCGCGCATTGCCGCAAGGTGCTGCCGCCAGGCGATCTCACGCCCGACGGCCGCTTGCAGATGCGCTTCCAGTCGCTCGTGGTGAGGACCGGCCGTCACACCATCCTGATCGACACCTGCTGCGGCAATCACAAGGACCGGCCGGGCCGCGAAGACTTCCATCATCTCAACACCAACTATATCGGCGCGCTGGCGGAGGCCGGTGTTGAGCCGGAGCAGGTCGACTTCGTCATGTGCACGCATCTGCACTGGGACCATGTCGGCTGGAACACGCGGCTCATCGACGGCAAGTGGGTGCCGACCTTCCCGAATGCGCGCTACATCGTCGCTCGCACCGAATACGACTATTGGAACGCCCGCTTCGAGCGCGGCGAGCAAGGCATTCATCTCCTTTCGTTCGCGGACAGCGTGATGCCCGTCATGCGCGAGGGCCTCGCAGTCGTGGTCGACGACGGCTACGAGTTCGACAGGGGGCTCTGGTTCGAGCCCTGCTTCGGCCATTCTCCGGGGCATGTCCTGATCAATCTGAAGTCGGGCGGCGCGCATGCGCTGGCGAGCGGAGACGTCATTCATCACCGCATCCAGCTTGCCTTTCCTGAACTCTCGACGGTCGCCGACACCGACCGCGCGCTTGCCCGCAAGAACCGCGAGGCGCTGATTCAACGTCTCGCCGACAGTCCAACCATCCTGCTGCCGGCACACTTTCCACCGCCGGTATTCGGTCGGATCGTCAGCGGCGAGCAGGGTTTTGCCCATGCGCCGATAGCCGGCTAGCGGCGGTCTGTGCCTTTCCGGGCGCAGCCTGAAACACCTTCATCCCCAGCCTCTGCTGCACGTTGTGTTCAGAATTCAGCTGTTTTTCCCGCGAAAAAACAGTATGGATCGCACACAGGCAGCGTTTTATGCGGAAAAACAGCTGAATTCCGCTGAAAGCTGTGAAGAAAGCCCTTCAAATCCTGCAACCTCGTTTATTGTCTTTCGGGTCCGAATCACAAGGAGACACAATGGCTACCCAGCTTTCCAAGTCGCAGCTCATCGAGCGAATTGCTACCGCCACGGAATTGTCCAAGCGTGACGTCAAGAACGTCATGGATAATCTGGTCGACGTCGGTCACAAGGAGCTCAAGAAGAACGGGCTGTTCCTGGTCCCGGGCTTCGCCAAGTTCGTCGTCGTCAAGAAGCCGGCCACCAAGGCACGCAAGGGCACCAACCCCTTCACGGGCGAAGAGATGATGTTCAAGGCCAAGCCGGCCCGGAAGATCGTGCGGGCGAGGCCCGTCAAGGCCGCCAAGGATGCGGTGTAAGAAAGCAAAAGGCCCCCGCGAGGGGGCCTTTTCGTTCGAGTGTCTTAGATTCCGAGGAGGAATCAATCGAACGATGGCATTATGCGCCAAGCCTTTGCATGCGCCAAGCCTTTGTGCGGTTGCAATGAGCCAGCGGCCGCTTCCCGCCTCAGGCGAGCGAAGCCAGATAAACCGCGTGGCGCGCCCGGAAGCTCAGGCGCCCGGCCAACTCGTGAACGGGATCCAGCATCTCATCGAGTGCCTGCAGCCACTCGGGCGGCTGCGGCTGCTCGCGACCCTCGATATAGGGTCCGTGCAAGACGTCGCTCCGGCGCTCGTAGATCAGAGCGCCGATCGCGGTTGCGGCAAAGACAAATCCCGCCAGTCCAATGATTTCCATTTGGGCCCCCACCCAGTTTGTTCGTGTGGGGATGTCATACCGCTAAAATTTTAAGGTTCCGGTCCAAAGGCCGCGCGCAATCGAATGATTGCATTAGGGCTTTGCTAACCAAGCGGCGTTCCCAGCCCGCACCGCGGCTGCTAAGACAGCCGGCAAAGAAAGGGGAGGAATTGCATGAAGCCGCTCAACGCCCGCTCAATTCTGCCGGAGGACGGGACCGCCGGGTCGCTGGTGGGACGGGTCTGGCTGCCTCAAGTCGCTGGGCCCGCCGTGGTCGCCGTGCGCGGCGACGGCGTGTTCGACGTGACCTCGGCCTTTCCGACGGTGAGTGTGCTCGCGGAGCTGCAGAATCCGGCGGCGGCGCTGCGCGAGGCTGCGGGCACCAGGATCGGAGCGCTCGACGACATCGTTGCGAACACCGCACCCGATACCCGCGATGCGATGAAGCCGTGGCTGCTCGCCCCACTCGATCTCCAGGTGCTGAAAGCGGCGGGCGTGACTTTCGTGGTGTCGATGCTGGAGCGCGTGATCGAGGAGCGGGCGCGCGGCAACCCGTCCTCGGCGGCAGCCATCCGCAAAGAGGTCGAGCGGCTGGTCGGCGACGACCTCTCGAAGCTCAAGCCGGGCTCGGCTGAGGCGATGCACTTAAAGGAAGTGCTGATCTCGCAGCAGGCCTGGAGCCAGTATCTCGAGGTCGGGATCGGCCCTGACGCCGAGGTGTTCACCAAGGCGCCGGTGCTCTCCTCGGTCGGGTCAGGCATGGATGCCGGTCTGCATCCGAAATCGACCTGGAACAATCCTGAGCCGGAAGTGGTGCTTGTGGTCTCGGGCCACGGCCGGATCGTCGGCGCCACGCTCGGCAATGATGTCAACCTGCGCGACTTCGAGGGCCGCTCGGCGCTGCTGTTATCGAAGGCCAAGGACAACAATGCCTCCTGCGCGGTCGGTCCGTTCGTGCGGCTGTTCGACCAGACCTTCTCGCTCGACGACATCAGGAAGATGGACATCGATATGACGGTCGAGGGCGAGGACGGCTTTGTGCTCGAAGGCCATTCCTCGATCAGCAGGATCAGCCGCGATCCCGAGGACCTGGTGGCGCAGACCATCGGCGCGGTGCATCAATATCCCGATGGCTTCGCGCTGTTTCTTGGCACGATGTTCGCGCCGGTGAAGGATCGCGACACGCCGGGGCAGGGCTTTACCCACAAGCGCAACGACGTCGTCACCATCCGCACCGCAAAGCTCGGCCAGCTCATCAACCGCATGCGTCCGAGCGACGAATGCGAGCACTGGACGTTCGGCGTCGGCGCGATGATGAAGAACCTCGCGCGCCGGGGCTGCCTGAGGTGACGCACTGCCCATGCCGTCGTTAAGGCTTCTGGCGGACGATCTGACCGGCGCACTGGATACGTCCGCCGAATTCGTCGGCATGGTCGGGCCACTCGACGTGGTATGGTCTGCGGAGGCGGCGCCTCAAGCGAGTTTTGCGATCGACAGCGGCACGCGCGAGCTCGGCGACGAGGAGGCCTTCGCGGTCGTGCGCGAAATGGCGCCGCGGCTTGAAGGCGCCGGCATCGCCTACAAGAAGATCGACAGCCTCCTGCGTGGGCCCTGGGTCGCGGAGCTGAACGTCTGTCTTCAGACCGGCCTCTGGGATGCTTGCATCGTTGCGCCGGCCTTTGTGCATCAGGGGCGGGCGACGCGCGAAGGCCGGCAATATGCGAGGGTGCAGGACGGTAGCTGGAGCGCGGTCGGTGACACCATCCTCACGCAGCTACACGCGCTCGGGCTCGAGGCGCGGCTTGCCCGTCCCGCAGCCGCGCTTGAAGGCGGCGTCAGCGTCTTCGACGCTGAAACGGAAGAAGACCTCGCCGGCATCGCCGAGATCGGCCGCCGCTACGCGGGCAGGCTCTTGTGGTGCGGCAGCGGCGGCCTTGCGCAAGCGCTGGCGTGTGGCAGCGATGTCTCGGTGCACGCCAGATTGGAACCGCCGGTGCTCGGCATCTTCGGCTCCGATCATCCCGCAACTGCCGCGCAGCTATCGATGTGCCAAGGCATCGTAATCGAAAGCGCCGATCTCAGGGCGGATATCGATCGCATCAAGCGGGCGCTGGCCGATGGCGTGGCCTTCGTCCAACTGAATACATCCGGCTCGCTTTCGCGCGGCGAAGCCGCCAGGCATTTTTCGCAAGCCCTCGTGCAACTCAATCGATCCATCGATCCGCCCAAAACCCTGATCATCGCCGGCGGCGAAACCCTCAAGGCGCTGGCGCTTGCCGTTGGGGCACGCGCCCTGCAAGTCGTCGGACGGCTGGAACCCGGCCTGCCCAAATCCGTGATCCAGGGCGGACGCTGGGCGGGACTTGACGTGATCTCGAAGTCGGGTGCTTTTGGGCCGGCGGATTTGTGGTCGAAGCTGCTCAAACGGAACGGCTTGATTTAAAGGGAAACGCCATGGCCAAGCGACATCTGGCGATCACGATGGGTGATCCGGCCGGCATCGGCCCCGAGATCATCGTCAAGGCTTGCGCGAAGCTGCGCGATCGGCTGGAGGCATCGGACCTGAAGTTGCTGATCATCGGCAGCCACCGCGCGCTGGAGCAGGCCAAGCGGCAGATCGCGGCCGGCCTCGAGATCGCGCAGGTCGGTATCGACGACAACGACTGGCCGAACCTGAGCTTCCTGCAGGCGGACGAGGAAAGTGCGGCCATCGAGCCCGGCGTGCTCTCCGCCGACGGCGGTCGCTTTGCCTACAAGGCGGTCGAGCACGGCGTGCGGCTGTCGCTGTCGGGCCGCGTCGGCGGCATCGTGACCGCGCCGCTCAACAAGGAAGCGCTGAACAAGGCCGGCTATCACTATCCCGGTCACACCGAGATGCTGGCGGCGCTCACCGGCGTGCGCGGATCGGTGATGCTGCTCGCGCACGGCAATATGCGTGTGAGCCACGTCTCGACCCATGTCGCGCTGCAGGACGTGCCGGCGCGGCTGACTCCGGAGCGGCTGCGGCTCGTCATCGATCTCACCCACAAGGCGCTGCGCGCGATGGGCATGGTGCAGCCGAAGATCGCGGTGGCCGCGCTCAATCCGCATGCCGGCGAGGGCGGGCTGTTTGGCCGGCAGGATATCGACGTATCCAAACCCACCATCGAGAAGGCCGTCGCCGACGGCCTCGATGTGGTCGGGCCGATTCCCGGCGATACGATTTTCGTCAAGCTACGCGCGGGGCAATATGACGCCGTGGTCGCGATGTATCACGACCAGGGGCATATTCCCGTAAAACTGCTCGGCTTCGAGGTCGATCCCGCGACCGGCAAATGGCAGGAGCTGTCCGGCGTGAACATCACGCTGGGCCTGCCGATCATTCGCACTTCGGTCGATCACGGCACCGCATTCGATATCGCCGGCAAAGGCATCGCCAACGAGCGCAGCATGATCGAGGCGATCGAATACGCCGAGCGGCTGGCGGGCAGCGCCTAAGACCTTCCCCCTCCAGGGTCCTCGATTCACATTTCAAACAGCGATGAAGGCGCGAACCAGCATCCTCGCGGCACGACGTGCCCGAGCCTTGCATGATTTTTCGCTCCCTCCTAAGGCAGAGGGCGCAGGGAAAGCCGGGTGCCGATTGCACCCATGGCCCCCGTGCAACAAAAAGCACGGGGGTAGGACCACAGGTGAACCGGGTAACGCCGGCTTCCCCTGCGCAGTGGTTTACGGCTTATACGTGCTCTCCCCGGTGACCGGGCTCTTTTGCCACCGTCACTCCCGGGAAGTCTGCCCAGGAGCTTGACGCCAGCGTCGGGGCGCCAGGACCACACGATTTC
>Ga0207661_10001178_pt1 | contig 17477 bp, 17 predicted proteins | sample KBSC713LmetaG_FD_184337 | JGI IMG/M metagenome (GOLD analysis project Ga0207661, IMG submission 184337) | Corn rhizosphere microbial communities from Kellogg Biological Station, Michigan, USA - KBS C7.1-3L metaG (SPAdes) (version 2) | ecosystem: Host-associated > Plants > Roots > Rhizosphere ...
GAGATCTGCCGCAACCTCACCTTCGACGCCGGGCTTTACATCACGATGGCACGACTGAAGACTGCGTCGTTCTTCCGGGGCGCATGCGAGAGCGGAGCGATCCTCGGCGGCGGCCCGGCGGCCTGGGTGACGGCTCTGGCCACGTACGGCGATCAGCTCGGCATCGCGTTCCAGATCCACGACGACCTGCTGACCTACACGAGCAGTAGCGCGGCGACCGGCAAGCCCGACATCAGCGATGTCCACAATGGACGGCTCACGCTGCCGGTCATCCTGGCCTACGAAACGGCCTGCCCGGCCGACCGGAATCGGATCAAGGCGGCGTTGACCTCGTGCGAAGACGCGGTCGAGGCGTTGGCGATGTTGCGCGAGGTGCTGAGCGGGACTGGCGCGATCGCCTCCGCTGTACGGATCGCGCGCGGCTATGCCGCGAGCGCGCGCGATGCGTTGGAGGTCGTGCCGGCGACCGCGAGCCGCGACCGACTCATCTGGCTGGCCGGCCAGGTGATCAACCGGGACCACTGACTTAGGTGACGTCGCGTCGGACGGCCAAGAACGTTCCCGCGACAGCGAACACCAACCCGTATCCCGCGAGCACGAGACCACCTTGCCAGGGTTCGAGAAAGTGCTGGTTGCTCTGCGCGACCTGGGTGAGTGCGTTGGCCGCCGCGCCGGGCAGGTAGACGGTCCAGTCGCTCAATGACGGGATCCGGGTCACCAGCGGCTCGACGATGAACAGGTACACCAGCAAGCCCACCACCGTCGCTGCCTGCTCGCGCAGGAGCGCACCAAGGCCGACTCCGAGCAGCCCGAAGATCGCCACCGCCGCGACCACACCGGCGAGGGTTTGTGGGATGCCGTTGCCGGTCAGGTCGATGCGGATGCCCTTGGTGGCCAGCCATGGCAACGCGACCGCCACTGTGGCACCGATACAGATGACCGCATAGGCGGCGCCGATCAGCCCGTAGGTGACCAGTTTGGCGAGCACCACCAGACCGCGCCGCGGCGTGGCGAGAAATGTCGGCGTGACGGTCCGGTGACGGAACTCGCCGGTCAACCCGATCGCGGCGAGCACGGCGACGAGGGTGCTGGCCCCTTGCCCGACTGAGAAGACAGTTCGCTGGCCGGGTGGGCTGGCCAGCGGCGGCGTAGGGTTCCCGGGATCGTCGCCGAAGGCGATGGCGAGGCTGGCATAGAGCACGGTCAGGCCGATCGAACCGAGCAGCAGCCACAGCCAGAGGCGGGTGGTGAACAGCTTGCGAAATTCGGCACGGATCAGTCGGGTCATGCTCAGCGCACCTCCTGCGGAACACCGGTTGGCTGCTCGGTCAGGGCGAGGAAGATCTCCTCCAGGTTGACCGGCTCAAGAGCCAGCCAGCGCAGCTCAATGGCCTCGCGGTGAGCCAACTGCCCGACCTCGTCCACCGTCATGCGGCGTACCCGCGCACTGTCCGGCCCGGTCGTGTCGGCGTGCCCGCCGTGCTGCCGTACTGCCGCGAGGAACTCGTTGAGTTGCGGGGTGCGTACCATCACCGCTCGGCCCTGAGCGTCGGCGATCTCCTCGAGCGTGCCCTGCCGGATCAGGCGGCCTTCGTTGACGATTACGAAGTGGTCCACGAACTGCTGCAACTCGGCGAGCACGTGACTGGATACCAGGATCGTCCGGCCGCGCTCGGCCAACTCGCGCAGCACGTCCCGTAGCCACGCGATACCGTGCGGGTCGAGGCCGTTGGCCGGCTCATCGAGGACCAGTACACCCGGATCCCCCAGCAGGGCCGTGGCCAAGGCCAGCCGCTGCCGCATGCCCAGCGAATAGCCGTGTACCGCCCGCCGTGCCGCGTGGGTCAGACCTACCATGTCGAGCACCTCGTCAGCGCGGCGCATCGGGTATCCGTTGACGGTGCAGTAGACCCGCAGGTGGTTACGTCCGCTGCGGGCCGGGTGGAACGTGCCGGCATCCAACACGGCGCCAACGTCGTTGTTGGGCGAACGCAGCGCCCGATAGGGTCGGCCGTCGAACGTCGCGCTTCCGGCGTCGGCGTGGATCAGGCCGAGCAGCGCACGCAACGTGGTGGTCTTGCCGGCTCCGTTGGGCCCGAGAAACCCGGCGATGCCGCCGGGCTCGACGGTGAAGGTCAAATCGTCGACAGCGCGGACGCGCCCGAACGTCTTCGTCAGGTGCGACACGGCGATCCGCTCGCCCCGCTTCGTGCGTACCATAGTGCCGGAGGTTACAACATAGTGAATAAGCTACACAATGAATCCCCTCCTCGATCCGTCGCTGACGACGTGCTCGACCAGCTGTTCGAGCTGGCCGGACTGCTTGGCGAATACATGGAGCGCGGGCTCGTCGATCGGGGACTCACCCGCGCGCGGGCTGAGGTCATCTGGCGGCTGCATCAGGACGGTCCGGTGACCCAGCGGACGTTGAGCCAGGCCCTTCAGGTTACTCCGCGCAATGTCACCGGCCTGCTCGACGCCCTGGAGACTGGCGGGTTCGTGGCCCGCCGGCCGCATCCGAGCGACCGCCGGGCCGTGCTAGTCACGCTCACCCGTCACGGTTCAGCCGCCGCGGCGGCACTGGAGGCCGATCACCGGCGGTTCGCGGCCGAACTCTTCGGCACCACTAGCAATGCCGAGCTCAGCCGGCTGTCGCGGAGCCTCCGGCAGGTCCTGGACGGGTTGCGCGAGGCGGCCGGCTACCAGGATTCCGGGTGAGCGCGGCGCGTGCGAGCAGATGCGTCGCAACGTGTTCGGCGTCGACTCCGGCGCCGCCGACCAGCTGTGACGCCGGTGTCGACTGCAGCGGCAGTCCGACGAAGTACAGTCCGGGTTCGTCCGGTACGACGCCTCGTCGATGCTCCGGTGCGCCGGTTGGACCGGTGACCGGCACGTGGATCCACCGGTAGTCGGGCACGAAGCCGGTACACCAAACCACGGCGGCCGCGTCCACCACCGTCCCGTCCGCGAGCACTGGACGACCAGCGTCGACACCGGTGACCCGCGGCGTGCGCCGTACGCCCGCCCGCTGCAGGTCTTTGGGGTGCACCCGAATCAGCGGGTCCCCGCCACGCGAGAGCAACCGCGCGATCTGATTCCCGGGCCACCTGTCGATCGACAGGCTTCGCAGGATCCGGTATCCGAGATCACCAAGCGCGATCGGGATATGCCCGGTGTCCCGGCCGGAGAGCACGGTCTCGCGACTGGCAGCCAGCTCGAGCGCGATTTCGGCACCGGAATTTCCGGCACCGACGACGAGCGTTGGGCCCGCGGCCAGTTGCGTCGGGTTCCGGTAGGACGACGAATGCAGCTGGGTAATCGCCGGATCGAGCGCGTCGGCGAAGGCCGGTATGTGCGGCGTGGAGTACGGCCCGGTCGCGACCACGACATTCGCCGACTCCAGGTGACGATCGCCGGCCGTGACCAGATAGCGGCTTCCGGCGCGTTCCAGCGTGTCGACTCTGGTTGACAGCTGCACCGGCAACTCGAAGTGTTCGGCGTAGCGCTGCAGGTAGTCAGCCATCTCGTCCTTGGTCGGAAAGTATTTGGGAGGCGCCGGAAACCGCATGCCGGGCAGCCCGTCGAAGCTGGCCGGCGTGAACAGGCGCAACGAATCCCACCGCGACCGCCATGAGTGACCGACGGCCGAGCCACCGTCGAGGATGAGGCAGTCATGATCTCGCCGAGTGAGGTGGTAGCCGGTGGCCAGCCCTGCCTGCCCCGCACCGACGATGACGGTTTCGACGCGCCGCTGGTCCATATGTCACCGTTTTCCACGTTGATTCGTTATTCCATGGAATACTAGCTGAACGGCCCTCGACGCGTGATCCAGCGCACCAGTGATCCTTGGAGGATCAGATGAGACACTGGGACCATGAGTAACGACGTGCGCCCGAAGGACGAGCTGTTTGAGCAATTCGCCCGGGTCGGGAAGGCTCTTGCCAGCCCGAAACGGCTGGAGATGCTCGACGTTCTGGCTCAGGGTGAACGCAGCGTCGAGGCCCTCGCCCAGGCCACCGGGCTGAAGTTGACCACGGCCTCGGCCCACCTCCAGGCCCTGCGCCAAGGCGGCCTGGTGCACAGCCGCAAGGACGGCACTCGCATCTTTTACCGGCTCGCCAGCGAGGCGGTGGCCCGGCTCTATGTCGCCGTGCGTGACGTCGCGGTGCTCCATCTCGCCGAGACCGAGCGTGCCGCCCATGCGTTCCTGGGTGACGACGACCTTGAGCCCGTCGACCGCGACACACTGCTCAGCCGCATCAAGAAGGGCAAACTCGTCGTGCTGGATGTGCGACCCGAGTCCGAGTTCGAGGCCGGCCACATCGACGGAGCCATCTCGATACCACTTGAGGAGCTCTACGACCGAGTCGCCGAGTTGCCGGCGGGGCTGGAGGTCGTCGCCTACTGCCGGGGTGAGTACTGCGTGCTGGCCTATGAGGCGGTGCGGCTGCTTCGCGCCCGCGGCACCAAAGCGAAGCGCATGCACGGTGGCATGCTGGAATGGCGCCTTGAAAACCGCCCGGTCGTCGCCGGCGCAACTGTCTAGGCTCTTGCATCTGCGAACCGCGTCGATCACGGACAACGCGCCGAACGGCGGTGTTGCTTGATCGGTGCGGGTCTTTGCTTGACCAAGTGGGCGCGATCCCGCGCCTCGGCTCGAATTGCAGACTCGTTGCCCTTCCCTCCACGGCCCAGGGTTGCTAGCGTCACAGTAATCCAATTATCTTCGGAGCACTGGAGGATCTGATTCAATGGGTGCCACGTCCAGTCAGGCCGTCTCCAGTCAACCCGTCCGGTTGACGTCCCTCTCGCGTGGCGCCGGCTGTGCTTGCAAGTTGCCCATCAACAAGCTGGAGAACCTGTTCACTGGACTCGGCGCCGGTCTGCCCGCCGCGTCTGGCGACTTGCTCATCGGTGCGCTGGAAGGCGATGACGCGGCTGTGCTGCGGCTCGACGCCGAACGGGCGCTTGTGCTGACCGCTGACTTCTTCACTCCCATCGTTGACGATCCCTTCGACTGGGGTCGTATCGCCGCCGCCAATGCATTGTCCGATGTCTACGCGATGGGTGGCCGACCACTCATCGCTGTCAACCTCGCGGCGTGGCCCGGCGAGGATCTGCCGATGGAAATGCTTGCGGACGTGATACGCGGCGGTGCCACGGTTGCGACCGCTGCCGGTTGCCCGGTCGTCGGCGGGCACACCATCGACGACCCGATACCGAAATTCGGCATGTCCGTGGTCGGGCTGGCCCACCCGGATCAGCTGTTCTCCATCGACCGTCTGACCCCCGGCGACGAACTGGTGCTGACCAAACCGCTGGGCACCGGTGTCATCGCCACCGCCTTGAAGCAGGGTGCCGCCGACCCGGCCGCGGTGGCGGCGTCGGTCGCCTCGATGAGCACCCTGAACGACCGCGCCAGCGAGGCGGGGCTCGCCGCCGGCGTGCGAGCGGCCACCGACGTCACCGGGTTTGGACTCCTCGGCCATCTGCACCGGATGCTGCGCGCCAGCGGCATGCAAGCCCACCTTGATGCCGACCTCGTGCCACTCCTGCCGGGCGCGGTTGAGCTCACCGAGGCCGGCTACGTCTCGGGCGGCACCCGCGCCAACATCGACCACCTCGCTGAGGTCGTCCACGTTGATCCGGAGATATCGGCGGAAGTCGCCATCCTGCTGCATGACGCGCAGACCTCCGGCGGGCTGCTGCTGGCCACGCCCGGCGGAGCGGCGTTGGTCAGCAACCTCGGCGAGCAGGGCGTGTCCGCCGCCGTGATTGGCCGGGTGTCGGACGGCCAGCATGGCCACATCACTGTCCGGAGTACCGGGCAGTAATTGCATCGCGGTCGTCTCTTGAACCGCGGCCGCTACCGCGTGCCCCCACGGGGGAGGCGACGCATCTACGCCAGGAGCATGCCCATGACCGTTCTTGAGCACATCCAGCAACCCGCGGACCTCGACGACCTCCCACCCGGCGAGCTCGACCAACTGGCCGTCGAAATCCGGCAGTTCCTCGTGGCGGCGGTGTCGCGCACCGGTGGGCACCTCGGACCGAACTTAGGCGCCGTCGAGCTGACCATCGCGCTGCACCGGGTATTCCGCTCACCCCGCGATCGGATCCTGTTCGACACCGGCCACCAGGCGTACGTCCACAAAATGCTCACCGGCCGGCAAGCCGCCTTCGACACGTTGCGCCAGCGCGATGGGCTGTCCGGATATCCGTGCCAAGCCGAGTCACCGCACGACCTGATCGAGAACTCCCATGCATCCACCGCGTTGTCCTACGCCGACGGGCTGGCCAAGGCCCATCAGCTACGAGGCGAAACCGACCGGCATGTCGTAGCGGTGGTCGGCGATGGCGCGCTCACCGGCGGGATGGCCTGGGAGGCATTGAACAACATCGGGGCCGCACGGGACCGACCAATCGTCATTGTGGTCAATGACAACGGCCGTTCGTACTCCCCCACGATCGGCGGGCTGGCGAGCCACTTCGCCGCACTCCGAATGTCGCCGCGCTACGAGCGAATGCTGTACCGCGTCAAGACGACCATGCCCCGCGGACGACGCATCGGCGCCGCCACCTACGACCTGCTGTGGCGAGCCAAGCGCAGCCTGAAGGATCTCCTCACCCCGCAGGCACTGTTCCAAGACCTCGGCATCAAATATCTAGGCCCTATCGACGGCCACGACGAACGCGCCCTGGAGCAAGCGTTCCGGCAGGCCCGAGATTTCGGCGCACCGGTCATCGTCCACTGCATCACCAAGAAGGGCTGCGGCTTCCGCCCGGCGGAAGCCAACATTGAGGACTGTCTGCACGGACCGGGCCCGTTCGACGCGGTCACCGGCCGCCAGCATGCTCCCGCTGGGCCGTCGTGGACCTCGGTTTTCGCCGACGAACTCATGCGCATCGGGCAGGAACGGCCCGATGTCGTCGCGATCACCGCGGCGATGTTGCACCCCACCGGTTTGGCCGGGTTCGCGGCCCAGTATCCCGACCGGGTCTTCGACGTCGGCATCGCCGAGCAGCACGCCGTCACCTCGGCCGCCGGCCTCGCGCTGGGTGGGCTGCATCCGATCGTGGCCGTGTACGCTACGTTCCTCAACCGCGCATTCGACCAAGTACTCATGGACGTCGCGCTGCATCGCCTCCCGGTCACGTTCGTACTCGACCGCGCCGGCGTCACTGGCGACGACGGGCCCAGCCACAACGGGATGTGGGACCTGTCGATCCTGCACCTGGTGCCCGGTCTGCGTATCGCTGCGCCACGCGACGGCACACGACTACGCGAACTGCTGCGCCAGGCGGTGAGCGTCGAGGACGGACCGTCTGTGCTGCGCTACCCCAAGGGTGTCCTCGCCGCCGATCTTCCCGCCGTGACCGGGCTGGGGTCGATGGACGTGCTGGCGTACACACCCACCGACGACGTGTTGATAGTCGGCATCGGGCCGATGGCTGGCGTGTGCGTTGAGGCGGCGCACCTGCTCGCGGCCCGCGGCATCGGTGCGACGGTGATCGACCCGCGCTGGATTCACCCGTTGGACGCAGCGCTCGTGGAAGCCGCTGGTCGGCACCGGGTCGTGGCAGTGGTGGAGGACAACGGACGCGCCGGCGGCGTCGGCGACGCGGTCGCGCGGCTGTTGCGCGAGCACCAGGTGTCCACACCGTTGCGGACGTTCGGCATTCCCCAACAGTTCCTCCAGCATGCGAAGCGGCCGCAGATCCTCAGCGACCTGGGCCTGACTGCCACGGCGCTGGACGCTGCGCTCGCCGACGCGTTTCGCCAGGCGACGTCGGTGCCCGCGGAGGGAAGCCACGCCACATGATCACCGACCCGTACCCGGATTGCGCGGAGCTGCGCCGACAGCCCGTTGCGCCCGCCGACATCAACCGGCTCTTCGGCGTCGCCGACGCAGCCATGGCGAACCTCCCGGACATCTACGCGGTGATGACCTTCGACGTCGCCCAGGAGGTGCTCCGCGACGAGAAGCGTTTCTCCTCTGCCGTCTACGCCGGAATCACCGGACCCGTCATGGGACGCACGATCCTGGAGATGGACCAGCCCGAGCACCACACGTACCGCAGCCTCTTGCAGCAGGCGTTCTCCCGCCGTGCGATGCAGCGCTGGGAGGGTCAACTGGTCATTTCCATCGTCGATGAACTGATCGACGAGTTCGCCGACGCGGGCCGCGCCGAACTGGTCAGCCAGCTGACGTTTCCATTCCCAGTCAATGTCATCGCCGGCCTACTGGGACTGCCCCGTACTGACCGGCCCCAGTTCCATCGGTGGGCCGCGGACCTGATCGCCGTGACCGAGGACTTCGACCGTGCGCTAGCGGCGTCTACCGCGCTGCGTGACTACCTACTGGATTTCGTGGCATTGCGCCGCCGCACGCCCGGCGACGACTTGATCAGCGTCCTGGCCCACGCGAGCCACGAAGGACAGCGGTTGACGGATGAAGAGATCCTGGCCTTCTGCCGGCTACTGTTGCCGGCCGGCGCTGAGACCACATTCCGGTCGTCGGGAAACCTGCTCTTCGGGCTGCTGACCCATACAGATCAACTCGACGCGGTGCACGGTGACCGCAGGTTGCTGCCGCAGGCGATCGAGGAGGGCCTGCGCTGGGAGTGCCCATTGCTCACGGTCGTGCGTCTCGTAATGGAGGACACCACGCTCGGCGGTGTCGACGTGCCGGCGGGCGCCGTGCTGATCGTGCATCTCGGCTCAGCCAACCACGACGAGCGACGCTGGGACCATCCGGAACGCTTTGACATATTCCGACCGCAGCTGCCGCACCTGGCATTCGCTGCCGGCGCCCACGTATGCCTCGGTATGCACCTCGCCCGGATGGAATCCCGGGTGGCAATCAATCGCTTGCTCGACCGGCTTCCTGGTTTGCGGCTCGATCCGGACGTCGACCCACCGGCTATCACCGGCACGTCGATGCGCGCGCCGACTGCTCTGCCGGTGCTGTGGTGAACGGCCGAGGAGGTATGGCTATGCTGCGGATCCGGGACCGCCTCGTCGCGCACGTCGAGGCCTGGCGGCCAGATCTTTCGACCTATGCCGGACTCGTCAGTCTCGCTGGCGCAGTCCTGGCCGTCGAGGGCGCCCCAACCTGGCGACTGTTCGGCGCATGGCTGTCGCCCACGCTCGGCTGGGTCGCCGCCATGTACGGCGGCGACTATTTCGACCGTCACCTGGACGCCGTTTCCAAGCCGCATCGGCCTATTCCCTCCGGTCGGATGCGGGCCGGCGAAGCGCTCGCCGGCATGATCATCTGTATCGGACTCGGACTGATCGTGGCCGTCGTCCTCAATCCACTCAACCTGCTCGTCGTTGCGGCTACCACCGTGCTCGGGGTGTCGTACAGCAAGTACCTCAAGGCCCGCGGAATCTGGGGCAACCTCATCCGTGGCGGAGTCACAGCGATGGCATTCCTCCTTGGCATTCTCTCCGTGCAGTCGACCCCACCGTTGATCCTGCTGCCCATCGCGATGGTCTTCTGGCTACACGACTCCGGCTCCAATGTGGTCGGTGCCATCTGCGACCAGGAAGGCGATCGCAAGGGAGGCTACCGCACCTTCCCCGTCCGCCACGGCGACACCGCCGCCCTGTGGCTGCTGGGCGCCTTCGACATCGGCTGGCTGGCACTCGCGGTCGGCTACCCGCTCACGCTTGCACGGTTCGACGAACTTGCCTACCTGCCGTTCCTCGTCGTTGCGACCGCGCTCGGACTGACTACCGTCGTCATGCTGCTGCGGGCACCGCGCCCGATTCCGCGGCTGTCGGCGCTGCGCGCCCACGAATATCTCGTCGTGGGCCGGCTGGCGCTTGCCGCCGCGCTCATCGCCGGCGCCGCCAGTGTCTGGCTGGCCATGGCCCTGCTGTTGCCGTCGGCGGCCGCCACATTGCTGGCGTCGCTGAAGATGATGCGTCGTCGCTACGAACCCACCCGTACGCGAGCCGTCCAGGCCGCCCGATGACAACGGGGAAACCGACATGCTCGACCAGTACCTGACCGATGACGACCTGGACAAGGCGCTGCGCCACGACGTGCTCGACGGTCTGTCCAGCACACCGAAGTCGCTGCCCCCAAAATGGTTCTACGACCGGCGCGGCAGCGCATTGTTCGAGGACATCACGCGGCTTGCGGAGTACTACCCGACCCGGCGGGAACGCGCCATCCTCGCTGAGCGGGCCGACGACATCGCATCTCTGTGTGGTGCGACCACCCTGCTCGAACTCGGTGCCGGTTCGGGTGAGAAGACCCGGCTGCTTCTGCACGGCCTGCAACGCTTCGGCACGCTGGAACGCTATGTCCCGGTCGATGTCAGCGGCGAGTTCCTGGCCCAGACGTCCGGCGAGATCGCCCGCGATCACCCCGACATCGCGGTGCGGCCCGTCGTCGCCGACTATGAACGACATCTGCACCTGCTGCCGACCGTCGGCCGGCGCCTGATCGCGTTTCTCGGTGGCACCATCGGCAACATGCCACCGCGGGACCGCTGCCAGTTCCTCAGCCAACTCGCCGCGGCCATGGAACCTGACGAGACACTGCTGCTCGGCGCCGACCTGGTCAAGGAGGTCCCACGGCTGCTCGCCGCCTACGATGACGCGCGGGGAGTCACCGCCGAATTCAACCGCAACGTCCTGCGCGTCATCAACCACCATCTCGACGGCGACTTCCGGCCCGACACCTTTGAGCACGTCGCTGTGTGGGATGCCGACCGTGAGTGGATCGAGATGCGTTTGCGATCCACAATAGACCAGACCGTGCACATCGGCGCTCTGGACATGGCAGTCGACTTCGCCTCCGGTGAAGAGATGCGCACGGAAATCTCGGCGAAGTTCCGGGTCCACCGGCTGCGTGCCGAGCTCGCCGACGCCGGGCTGCGCCTGTACCGGTGGTGGACCGACCCTGCCGGCGACTTCGTCGTCTGCCTGGCCAGGCTGCCGTAGATGGGCAAGGTCCTGCTCGCCGCGCCGCGCGGCTACTGCGCGGGTGTAGAACGTGCAATCACGGTCGTCGAGGAGGCGCTGCGCCGGTTCGGACCACCGGTGTACGTCCGCAAACAGATCGTGCATAACACGTACGTGGTACGCGATCTGAGCCAGCGCGGGGCGGTGTTCGTCGAGGAGCTCGGCGAAGTCCCTGAAGGTGCCCTGGTCGTATTCTCCGCACACGGTGTCGCGCCCGCTGCACGTTCCGAAGCGGCCGCCCGGCGACTGCGCACGATCGACGCCACCTGCCCCCTGGTCACCAAGGTGCACAAAGAGGCGCAACGCTTCGCCGAGGCCGGATACGAGATCCTGCTCATTGGGCACCCCGGCCACGAAGAGAGCGAAGGCACCGCGGGCGAGGCTCCCGACCGGGTTCACATTGTCGATCCGCAGCACGTCGGGCCGGTACCTGTGCAGAACCCGCAACGCATCGCGTGGCTCTCACAGACCACGTTGGCAGTCGACGAGACGCTCGCTGCGGTGGATGAGTTGCGCCGCCGCTACCCAGACTTGGCCGATCCTCCCAGTGACGACATTTGCTACGCCAGCCAGAACCGCCAGGAGGCGGTCAAGGCCATCGCACCGCGATGCGACGTGGTACTCGTCGTCGGGTCGGTCAATTCGTCGAACTCGTGCCGGTTGGTGGAGGTCGCCCTCACCGCGGGCGCGGAGCACGCTTACCTTGTCGACTCGGTCGCCGACATCGACTCCACCTGGCTGAGCGGGGTGGAAACGGTCGGTGTCACGTCCGGGGCGTCGGTTCCGGAGGTCCTCGTCGAGGACGTGTTGCGCTGGCTCGCGTTGCACGGCCACGCGGACGTCGAAACCGTGCAGACAACGGCCGAGACGATCCGTTTCGCACCGCCACCGGAACTGCGTGTCAAGCCGGCTAGCTCGCCGCCGACTGCGCCACGCGACGGCCCATTGTGACGCTCAGGTCAGCGTGGCTGGCGTCGACAGTCCTCGCGATGTGCGCAATTCGACGTCGTCCGCGCGTTGATGCGGGTCCTCAGCGGACGGTTCGTCGGTAGACGCGAACGGCGAGCGGCGCAAACACGGCTGTGATGCCGGCCGACCACGCCAACGCCAGCCACACCTGGCTGTTGAGCGTCTGGCCCGGTGGTAGCGCGTCCGTCCCGAGCATGAGACCGCGCAGTGCGTTCGTCACGACGGTGACCGGCTGGTGCTCCGCGAACGGCTGCAACCACGACGGCATCGTCGCGGTCGGCACAAACACTGCGCTGGTGAACGCGAGCGGAAAGATTCCCATGAACACGGCGGTCTGTATCGTCTCGGGCGTCCGCATGGTCAACCCCACCACCGCCATCACCCATGACCAGGCATAGCCGAACACCAGACTCAGCGCGAGCCCAGCCAGCACGCCGAGAACACTGGTCTGCCAGCGGAACCCGATGGCAAACGCAGCCGCCAGAAGCAATCCTAGGATGAGCGCCGAGCGGGTCAGATCCGACAACGTCCGCCCGGCGAGGACCGCTGCGCGCGCGATCGGCAATGCACGGAACCGGTCGATGACCCCGCTGCTGAGATCTTCGGACAGTCCTACCGCGGTCTGGCCGCCGCCGAACAATGCGAACTGCGCCACCAACCCCGGCAGCAGCCAGTTGATGTACTTACCAGCGGAGGCCGGCGAACTCGCGCCCTGAACGGCGCCGCCGAATACGTACGTGAACATCACCAGGAAGACGACCGGCAGAATCGTTGACAACACCAGCAGATTTGGCAGCCGGACGTTGCGCAGCAGGTTGCGCCGGGTAATGACGGCGACATCGGTGAACAGCCGCCCGGGCGACCGCTGCGGCGCGGTCGAGTTACTCGATGGCGGCCCCGGGGCCTGGCGGATGGTCAGCGTCTCGCTCACGTGTGCCCAGGCTTCGGAGGTAGTCGCCGTACGCCGCGTGAGGCTGAGGAAGACGTCATCCAGTGTCGGCCTTCGCAGCGCAACATCGTCGGGGCTCACCGCGGCGCTGTCGAGCAGTCGGAGCGCCTCCATCAGGGTTGCGGCGCCGTCCGGCGCGGCAATGACGAGCCTGCCCTGCCGATCGGCTTCGGTCAGATCGCGTCCCCGGAGGTGCCGCAACGCGGCGACGGCGCGTTGCTTGTGCTCCTCCGGCACGCGCAGTTCCAGCATCGAACCACCGACGCGGCTCTTGAGCTCATCGGCCGTTCCCTCGCTTATCAGTTGTCCGTGAGCGATGACCGCAATGCGGTCTGCGAGATGGTCGGCCTCCTCCAGGTACTGCGTGGTGAGCAGGATTGTGGCGCCAGTATCCGCCAGATCTCGTATCAGGCCCCACACGTCGATCCGGCTCGCCGGGTCGACTCCAGCCGTCGGCTCGTCCAGAAACAGCACCCGCGGCCGACCAACCAGCGAAGCGGCCAGGTCCAACCGTCGGCGCATGCCGCCGGAGTACGTCTTCACGGTTCGATCAGCTGCACCGACCAGACCGATCCGGTCCAGCACCTCCATCGCCCGGGTGCGCGCCGCCGCACGCGAGAGCCCGTAGAGCCGGCCGACCATCTCGACGTTCTCACGCCCGGTGAGGAAGCTGTCGACTGCCGCATATTGACCCGCCAGGCCGATCCGAGCACGCACGCGCGCGGCGTCGCGCCGGATATCGAACCCCGCCACCGTCGCCGTGCCGGCGTCCGGTGGCAGCAACGTGGCCAGCAGCCGGATCAGAGTCGTCTTGCCGGCGCCGTTGGGACCGAGCAAGCCGTAGATCGTGCCGGTCTCGACGGCGAGGGAGAGTCGGTCGAGCGCGCGGATTCGGTTGGCGAACACCTTGACGACACCGTCGACCTCGATCGCCATATCGGCCACCCCAGAAGTTTACAGGACGTTGTACATCCTGGAGTAAACATTAGGGATAGACTTCAAGGCCGGATGACCTCGAAGCCAACGATGCCGAACAGGACGGCACCACCCGACCGGGCCGAGATACCGGCTCGGCGTCGCCTCGGGCGTGCCGAGCGACGCGACCAACTCCTCACTGCCGCCAGCCGCGCATTTACCCGCACCGGATTTGCCGCCACGAGTCTCGACGACGTCGCGGTAGCCGCGGGCGTAAGCCGCGTCATCCTCTATCGGCATTTCGCATCGAAGGCCGAGCTGTACCGCGCCGTGCTCGACCGCGCCTGCGCACGCCTCATCGCCGCCGTGCGGGAACTGCCGGGAACCTATACCGCCGCCAGCATCGACGCGATGATCGCGGTCGCCGCCGAGGACCCGGACGCGTTTCGCTTGTTGTTCCACCACGCCGTACGAGAACCGGAGTTTCGCTCCGAGACGGACCAGTTCCGCGACGGCATGGTCGCCGCTGCACAGCAACAGCTCTCCTTGGTCATCGGAAACCAGCCCTGGGCGAGATGGGCCGCCCAGCTCAGCTGCACCGTCGCCATCGAAGCGACCATCGCCTGGCTCGACGCGGGACAGCCTGACCGACACCAGGCCGCCGAGCGAATCCGGCTGGCCATCGCCGGCGTCATCCAGGCCGCTGGACCTCGCACGAATCTCGATTGAATCGTCCCGGTGACGGGATCAGATGATCTTCGACGATCGCGCGACGCTCCTCCGTGTGCAGGACTGATGCGGCGAGCGGCTGGCGCTGCCCGAAAACTCGCCCTACGATATTCCATTGGTCTATGGAGGATGCCATGACAGAAGGCAGCGGGCTCACGAAGACGCAGCTGTATGAGGCGTTTGCGGCGAGTGGCAAGGCATTGTCCAGCGGCAAACGGCTGGAATTGCTTGATGTCCTGGCCCAGGGCGAACGCACGGTTGACGCGTTGGCCAAGGCGACGGGGTTGAACCTGACCACCGCGTCGGCGCATTTGCAGACGCTCAAGCAGGCCGGATTCGTGGCCACCCGTCGCGACGGGGCGCGGATCTTCTATCGGCTCGCCGGCGACGACGTCGCGCAGCTGTTCGCGCTGCTGCGCAAGGTCGCCGAGCAACACCAGGCGGCCGTGCCCGCGGCCCGATCGGCCTACCTCGGCCGCGACGGAGCACCGGAGATCACGCAGGACGAGCTACGCCTGCGGGCCGAAGCCGGCGGACTGCTGCTACTTGACGTCCGCCCGCTCGAGGAGTACTTGGCCGGACACATCCCGGGTGCGGTCAGCATCCCCGTGGACGAACTGGCCGACCGCCTCGGCGAGCTGCCCGAGAACACCGACGTCGTCGTGTACTGCCGCGGCGAGTACTGCGTATTCGCCTACGACGCCGTCCGGCTGCTGAACGACCGCGGCCGCCCGGCCATCCGCCTCAACGACGGCATGCTCGAATGGCGCCTGGCCGACCTCCCGGTCACCGCCGGGCAACAGCCGTGACCGCCGGCCCGCCGCATCCCGCGTTGACCGGCGGCCCCGTCTATCTGGACTACAACGCCACCACCCCGGTCGACCCGCGCGTCACCGACGCCATGCTGCCGTACCTGACCCTCGGATTCGGCAACCCCTCAAGCAGCCACCCGTACGCCGACGCACCCCGCGCCGCCCTGCACCAGGCCCGAACCCAGGTCGCCGACCTGATCGGCGCCCGCCCGGCCGAGATCGTGTTCACCGGCTCGGGATCCGAGGCCGATCTGCTCGCCATCCGCGGTGCCGCCCTGGTCGCCGGCCGTGCCCGCACCCATGTGATCACCCAGAGCACCGAACATCCGGCCGTGCTCGCGACCTGCCGGGCCCTCCAGCGGTTGCACGGCATCCGGGTGACCGTGCTGCCGGTCGACGCCGACGGCGTGCTCGACCCGGCCACGCTCGCCGCCGCCATCGACGCCGACACGGCGCTGGTGTCGGTGATGGCCGCGAACAACGAAACCGGCACGCTCCAACCCATCCGCGACCTCGCCGCCATCGCCCACCAACATGGTTCCCTGTTCCACAGCGACGCCGCGCAGGCCGCCGGCAAGATTCCCGTCGACGTCGACGACCTCGGAGTCGATCTGCTCACCGTCGTCGGGCACAAGCTGTACGCGCCCAAGGGCATCGCCGCGCTGTACGTGCGCGACGCAGTCCAGCTCGAGCCGGTCGTCTACGGCGGCGGCCAAGAACGCGGACTGCGCGCCGGCACCGAAAACGTCGCCCTGGCCGTCGCCCTCGGCACCGCCGCCAGCCTGGCCGCCGCCGACCTGGCCGACGGCGCGCCAGCCCGGCTCGCGGCCCTCCGCGACGACCTGCACCATCGGCTGTGCACTGCGCTGCCCGGCCGGGTCCACCGCAACGGATCGGCCCAGCATTGCCTGCCCAACACCCTCAACGTCAGCATCGATGGCATCCAAGGCCACGAACTGCTCGCCGCGACCCCACAGATCGCCGCCTCAACCGGCTCGGCCTGCCACAGCGGTCGGCACACCCCGTCACCCGTGCTGACCGCCATGGGACTGGATACCCTGCGGGCGCTCGGCGCGCTGCGACTGTCGCTCGGCCGGTGGAGCACACCGCACGACGTCGAGACCGCAGCGTCCGCACTCATCCCTAGTGGTACCCACGCTTGAGCAGGTACTTGGCTCCGGCCTCGAAGCCTTCCGGGCTGAGCACTTCGAAGCCGAAGGCGTCGGCGAGCCGGTCGGTCGTGTTGAACGCCGCGCAGACCGCCAGCGCGTCCGCGACCTGCTGTGCTGAGACACCGGCGGCCAGCACATCGCGCATGTCCTCGGCGCTGACCTTCCCCTCGGCAGTCAGCTTGCCGAGCATCCGAAGCGTTGCTCGCAGCGGCTCCTCGATCGGCGCTGATTCCAGATCGGTCAGCACCGCTTCGACCTTTGCTCCATCCTGGTAGGCCTGCGAGGCGGTCGCGGTGTGCGCGGCTATGCAGAACGCGGTGTCGTTCACCTTGGACACGTAGGCGGCCATCAGCTCCCGGTCGCCGACCGACCAGTCGGACGGTCCACGCATCGCCTCGTGCGTGAACTCCTTGGCGCGGTCGCCGTAGAAGTCAGGCCGGTAGAACACCAGCTTGGCGGCGTCCGGTACCGGATGCCGAGAGAACAGCCGGATCACGGCGAACAGGAGCTTGGTGCCAGCGCCGTAGCCGTTGTTGAGGATGTCAAGCCGCATTGCCCGGCCTCCCGTCGCCGGTTGCCTCGGACAGGGCCGCCAGCCCCGCCTCGTACAGCCGGGTGGACTGGCCGACCGCGGCGCACACCACCAGCTCGAACAGCTGATCCTCGCTGAAGCCCGCCGCCTTCGCCGCCGCGAAGTCCGCCTCGGTGATCTGAGCCGGCCTCATGGCAACCTTGCCGACCAGCGCGTCCAACGGCGGGGCGAGGCCCTCATTGCCGAACGCCTGAGTGCGCTGCCGCACAGACGCCGTGCCCTCACCGTTCAAGACCCGATCTACCAGGTCACGCTGTGCTGCGCGCTTCTTGTCATCGGCCGGCACGGCGCCTCCATTTCGTTCGCAGGTCGGCTGTCTGCCCTATGTCCACGGTGACGATTGCCCTCAGCGGGCCTG
>Ga0207661_10001179_pt1 | contig 17473 bp, 19 predicted proteins | sample KBSC713LmetaG_FD_184337 | JGI IMG/M metagenome (GOLD analysis project Ga0207661, IMG submission 184337) | Corn rhizosphere microbial communities from Kellogg Biological Station, Michigan, USA - KBS C7.1-3L metaG (SPAdes) (version 2) | ecosystem: Host-associated > Plants > Roots > Rhizosphere ...
GATGCCTGATCGCCGAAGCCCGTGTGGGGGTCTCATGGCCGTGCAATTGCAAAATGTCGGGATCGAGCGCCGCGATGATAGTCTCGAGGGTCGCGTCATCGGCATCGACGGTGAGCGCGACCTTGATGGCGCGCTGCCCTACCCGCTTACCCAGTTCGCGCGCCGTATCGAGCGCGAGATGGCGCGGCGACGGCGGAAAGAACACGAAGCCGACCATGTCGGCGCCGGCGTCGAGTGCGGCGTCGAGCGTCTCGCGCGTGGACAGGCCACAGATTTTGACAGCCAGGGGCATGCTCGTTTCGCAGGGCGGAAATCCAAGGATCTAGCGGGGGCGGGTTTACAACGTCGCGCCCTGCTTGTCTCGCCCCGCGACCCCATGGAATCGCGCCGGAGACGGCAGCCGCTGGGCATCGCCGCGCGGGGCCAGGGTCTGGTTGCGGAGTTCCGCAAGCTGCGCCCTGGCGCCGCGCGCATCGGCCTCATGCTGGCGTGCCGCCCGCCGCCAGCGGCGCTGGCCGAACCAGGTGGCGCAGCCGCCCGCGATCACGCCCAGGATCGCGACCGCGATGATCAGCGCAAACAACGGCATCGAGACGGAAACCGACGGATTGACCGAATTGAAGGGATCGAACGACACCGTGACGAAATGCCGGTTCGCAACCGCAAACGTCACAAAGATGAGGCCCAGCAGAATGGCGAACAGGGTGCCGAAGAATTTGCGCATGACGAAGGCTCGCATTGATTGAAGCGGCCACTGGCCTCGGCCGCCGCACGGGGCAGCTATTGTTTGCGCATGATCTTTTCGGAAAGCCGCTTCACACTTTTCCGGATCATGCGCTACGCGCCGGCCTCGGGATTGTCACGGTTCAGCCGCTCGCGCATTTCCTTGCCCGTCTTGAAGAACGGGACGCTCTTCTGATCAACCGGAACGTGCGCGCCGGTGCGCGGGTTGCGGCCGGCGCGGGCCGGGCGATGCTTCACCGAGAAGGCGCCGAAGCCGCGCAACTCGACCCGGTCGCCGCGCGCCAGCGCAGCCACAATCTCATCGAGGATCGCATTCACGATATTCTCGACATCCCGCTGATAAAGGTGCGGGTTGTGCTCGGCGATACGCTGAACAAGTTCGGATTTGATCATCGAGAGGTCGGATCCGTGAGCGTCGGTTAGCCATTTCCGTGAAAATGCCTTGCACTGTCAAGTCGATAAATCAAGTTTGCGCGCCGCGAAAATGCGTGACAAACGCCAGAAACCCGGTTTGTCACATTACTCGCGGTGCGGGAGAGACCGTCATAATCGGTTCGAGCGGCTTCAATTGGTCGCAGCCGGTTGCCACAGCGCGAGCATGCCATCGAGGCCGAGGCGGTCGATCCCGGCACTTTCGACCTGGCGCGCGATGGCGCCGAGACCGAGCGCGTCGAGCGTGATGGAGGCAGCGGTGCGCAGGAAGGTGAGGTCGCCGAAACGCGGGGTAAGCTTGTAGTCACGCACCGGCAGGTCCTTCTTGACGCCCTTCTGCTCCACCAACCAGGCGATCGCCGTCTTCTCGTCGCCGAGCTGATCGATCAGCTTGAGAGCGACCGCCTGATGGCCGGTGAACACGCGACCATCGGCAACCTTCTCGAGCTGCGCGTCGTCCATGCCGCGCCGTTCCTTGACCAGGCCCTTGAACCAGGCATAGGAATCCTTCACCAGCGAATCCAGCGCGTCGCGCGCCTCGGGGCTGGTCGGCTCAAAACCGTTGGGCGCGGCCTTCAGCGGCGAGGATTTCACTTCCTCTACCTTGACGCCGACGGTCTTCAGCACCTCGGAAAAATTCGGGAACTGGAACAGCACGCCGATCGAGCCGACGAGCGAGGTCTGCTGCGCAACGATATGATCGGCCGCGATCGCGGTGATGTAGCCACCGGAGGCGGCCAGTCCCTCGACCACGACGACCAGCGGCTTCTTTGCTTTCAGCCGCGTCAGCGAATCATAAAGCTGCTCGGAGCCGGCGGTGGTGCCGCCCGGCGAATTGATGTGGACGATCACGGCGGCGGCCTGCGACTTCTCCAGTCGCTCCAGCGCCTCCACGCGATCGCGGTCACTGCGAATCAGGCCCTCGATGTTGACTCGCGCAATCGAGCCCGCGGAGGTGAACGCGCCGCGGCTGCCGGGTGAGACGATCACGCCGATGATGGCGATCGCCGCGATCGCGATCAGCGCGAAAGCCACGCGCCAGAAGGTCAGCTTGCGGCGCATGCGGCGGCGATCGACGATCACGTCCGAATCCAGCGACATCGAAATTCTCCTGAAAATATTCCTCGCGCGTTTTGTACTCGCAGCGTAACCAGCTCCTTATTTAGTACCATCAATTGCGACGCAATATGAAGAAAATGAGGGCCCTAGCCATTCGTCGTCCCCCGTAGGCACGCGTCGATATCGATGGTGGGCACGCTTCGCTTTGCCCACCCTACGAGACTTCCAATGATGCTCGTGTCGTCAGCAACAAAAAAGCCCCGGTCGTGACCGGGGCCTGATTGATGCTGACAGGTGAGCGAAGGTTTACTTTTCGGAAGCGCGGTTCTTGAGCGCGGTGCCGAGAATGTCGCCGAGCGTCGCACCCGAATCGGAGGAGCCGTACTGGGCGATGGCCTCCTTCTCCTCGGCGACTTCCAGCGCCTTGATCGAGACCTGCACCTTGCGGGCCTTCTTGTCGAACTGGATCACCCGCGCATCGACCTTCTCGCCGACGGCAAAGCGTTCGGCGCGCTGATCGTTGCGGTCGCGGGCCAGCTCGCTCCGCTTGATGAAGGTGGTGAAGTCGGTGCCGACGATCTTCACCTCGATGCCGGCTTCCTTCACTTCCAGCACTTCGCAGGTGACGACAGCGCCCTTCTTGACGTCGCCCGGCTCGGCGAAAGGATCGCCTTCGAGCTGCTTGACGCCGAGCGAGATGCGCTCCTTCTCGACATCGACATCGAGGACGACGGCCTTGACCACATCGCCCTTCTTGAAGTTGTCGATGACCTGCTCGCCCGGAAGCTTCCAGTCGAGGTCGGAGAGGTGGACCATGCCGTCGACGTCGCCATCGAGGCCGAGGAAGAGACCGAACTCGGTCTTGTTCTTGACCTCGCCCTCGACCACCGAACCAACCGGGAATTTCTCGATGAAAACTTCCCAGGGATTGCGCATGGTCTGCTTGAGGCCGAGCGAGATGCGACGCTTGACCGAATCCACTTCCAGCACCTGCACTTCGACTTCCTGCGAGGTCGAAACGATCTTGCCGGGGTGCATGTTCTTCTTGGTCCACGACATCTCCGAGACGTGGATCAGGCCTTCGATGCCCGGTTCCAGCTCGACGAATGCGCCGTAGTCGGTGATGTTGGTGACGCGGCCGTGGAAGCGGGCATTGAGCGGATACTTCGCCTCGATGCCCTGCCACGGATCGTCCAGCAGCTGCTTCATGCCGAGCGAGATACGGTGCGTCTCGTGGTTGATCTTGATGATCTTGACCTTCACGGTCTGGCCGATCGAGAGCACCTCGGTCGGATGATTGACACGCCGCCAGGCGATGTCGGTGACGTGCAACAGGCCGTCGATGCCGCCGAGATCAACGAACGCACCGTAATCGGTGATGTTCTTGACCACGCCGTCGATCACCTGCCCCTCTTCGAGGTTCTGTACCAGCTCCTGGCGCTGCTCGGCGCGGGTCTCTTCCAGGACGGTGCGGCGGGAGACGACGATGTTGCCGCGGCGGCGATCCATCTTGAGGATCTGGAACGGCTGGGAATTGTTCATCAGCGGCGCCACGTCGCGGATCGGACGGATGTCCACCTGCGAGCGCGGCAGGAAGGCCACGGCGCCGTCGAGGTCGACGGTGAAGCCGCCCTTGACCTGGTTGAAGATCACCCCGTGGACCTTTTCGTTGTTCTGGAACGCCTTCTCGAGCTTGCCCCAGCTCTCCTCGCGGCGCGCCTTGTCGCGCGACAGCACGGCTTCGCCGAGCGCATTCTCGATGCGGTCGAGGAACACCTCGACGGTGTCGCCGACCTTCAAATCGCTTTCACGGCCCGGGCCGGAAAATTCGCGCAACGCGACACGGCCCTCGGTCTTCAGGCCGACATCGATGACGGCCATGTCCTTTTCAATCGCAACCACCTTGCCCTTGATGACGGAGCTTTCCTGAAGGTTGCCGCCGGCAAAGGACTCATCCAGCATCGCCGCGAAATCGTCGCGGGTCGGGTTATAGGAATTTGCAGTAGCAGTCGAAGCCATATGTTCTCCACTTGCGATGATCTTGCCGGCCGTTCGGGCTAATGGCGTATCGCGCGTGAGGGGCCTGGGCTCGCAAAACCCGAAGGCCGCCCCTTTGCGCACCGAGGCACAAAGGCGGGCCGGCAGATGCCTGCACGTTCAATACGATGAGTTCCGTCCGGGTGGATGGTCCCGAAAAATCTGTTCGAGATATCGGCACTCAAGGGCGGGAGCGGGCTCTACCTCCAGTGACGGCAGCGACGTTACACCCGCTACCGGCCCGCTCGAACGGCCTCGACAATGTCGATGGCGGCCCGGACGCCGCCTTCTATATCCAGATTGGAATTATCTAGCAAGTAAGCATCTTTTGCCGGTTTTAAAGGCGCGACGGGGCGGTTCTGGTCGCGTTCGTCGCGCGCCAGGATGTCGGCCAGAATCGCGGCCTCGTCCGCCTCCTCGCCGCGGCCGCGCGCCTCCAGGGTCCGGCGGTGAGCCCTGACTTTGGGGTCGGCGACGACGAAAATCTTCACCTCGGCCTCGGGGCAGATCACGGTGCCGATATCGCGGCCATCCAGCACCGCGCCAGGCGGTTGTGACGCGAATTGGCGCTGGAATTCGACCAATACCTCACGGACCCGTGGAATGGCGGAGACCACGGACGCGGCGGAGCCAACCCTCTGCGACTTCAGGGCGGGATTCTCGAAAGTTTCGGGATCGAGCCCCATGGCGGCCTTGACCGCCCGCGCCTCGTCGTTGAGGTCCATGCCCGCGGTCATCATGGCATAGGCCACCGCCCGGTAGATCACCCCGGTGTCGAGATGGCGGAAGCCGTAATGAGCGGCGAGGCGTTTCGCGAGCGTACCCTTGCCCGAGGCAGCCGGCCCGTCGATGGCGATGATCATGAAAACTCCGCGCCGAGCGCGCGCATCATCGGGATGAAATCCGGAAAGCTGGTGGCGATGAAGGCGGTGTCATCGACTTTCACCGGCTTGTGGGAGGCGAGGCCCATCACCAGCGCCGACATTGCAATGCGGTGATCCATGTGGGTTTTGACGAGGCCGCCGCCGGGCACATGGCCCCTGCCCTCGACCAAGAGATCATCGCCGGAAATCTCGACCTTGACGCCGTTGACGCGCAGCATGTCGGCGGTTGCTTCCAGCCGGTCGGATTCCTTCACCCGCAGCTCCTTCAGGCCGCGCATGATGGTGGTGCCTTCGGCAAAGGCGGCTGCGACCGCCAGCACCAGATATTCATCGATCATCGACGGCGCACGCTCGGGCGGCACCTCGACGCCGCGCAGCTTTGACGCCCGCACGTGCAACTGCGCCATTGGCTCGCCGGCATCGCCGCGCGTCTCGCCTTCCTCGATGAAGGCGCCCATTTCGCGCAGCGTCTTGAACAGGCCGGTGCGCAGCGGATTGGTCATGACGTCCGACAACGTGATCTCGGAACCCTCGACGATCAGCGCGGCGACGAGCGGAAACGCCGCCGAGGATGGATCGGCGGGAACCACAACCCTGGCGCCGTGCAATTCGGGTTGCCCGGTAAGCGCGATCTTGCGCCCGTGCGCGCCCTCTTTGCTCGAGACGATGTCGGCGCCGAAATGCTTCAGCATCAGTTCGGTATGGTCGCGGCTCGCCTCCTGCTCGATCACCGTGGTCACGCCCGGTGCGGCAAGACCGGCGAGCAGAACGGCCGACTTGATCTGAGCCGATGCCACCGGCGTCTTGTAGGTGATCGGCACCGGATCGCGCGCGCCATGCAGCGTGAGCGGCAGGCGGCCACCTTCCCGGGCTTCCCCCGTCTTGGCGCCCATGAGTTCCAGGGGATCAAGGATCCGCCGCATCGGGCGGCTACGCAGCGAGGCATCGCCGTCGAACACGGCCGTGATCGGGCAACCGGCCACGGCGCCCATTACCAGCCTGCAGCCGGTGCCGGAATTGCCGAAATCGAGCGGGCCATGCGGCTGGGCGAAGCCCGCGACGCCCGTGCCATTGACCTTCCACGCGAAATCGCCGGACCGTTCAACCTTCGCGCCCAGCGCGCGCATGGATTTGGCGGTATTGAGGACGTCCTCGCCCTCCAGAAGGCCGGAAATCCGTGTCTCGCCGACCGCGAGCGCGCCCAGGATCAAGGCCCGGTGCGAAATCGACTTGTCGCCGGGTACGCGGGCTTTGCCGCTCAGGGGACCGCCGGCGCGGGCTTCCAACTGCGTCGGGTACTCGGAATGGGTCAAGATTGTGTCCTTTCGGCCAGGCCAGTAGCACGCGGACCGCGCGGCGTCATCGCCGGTATTTCATGCACAAGCCGCTATTGACAGCAGCCGCTCAACTAGCCAAGTGAAACACCGCTTTTCAGACATTCTGTGGGATTCCGCCGTGGCCAAATCCGATCTCGGAACCAAACGCATTTGCCCGACCACGGGCAAGAAATTTTACGACCTGAACAAGAATCCCGTGATCTCGCCCTATACCGGCGAGGTCGTGCCGATCGCCCCTGTCGCGCCGCCGCGCGCGATGCGGGGAGAAGCTGCCCGCGCCGCGGCTGCAGCGGAGGCCACGCCTGAGCCGGCGGAGGCCGAAGAGATGGTCTCGCTCGAGGAAGCGGATGCCGAGGAGAACACCGGGAAGGTGAAGGCGGCCGTTCCGGAATCCGAGGACGATATCGAGATCGATGAGACCATCGAAGACGATGATGACGACGATTCCACCTTCATCGCCGACGAGGAAGATGAGGGCAACGAGGACGTCACCGACATCATCGGCGATGTCAGCGGCGACGAAGAGACTTGAGATCAGCCCTGATCTGTGATCAGGGTGCACCGCCTCGCGAGTCGCCCAAGGCTCGCAAGGCTGGCGTGATCCGGGAAGAGGATCGTGCTAGAAATAAAGGCGACGGGGCCATAGCTCAGCTGGGAGAGCGCTTGCATGGCATGCAAGAGGTCGGCGGTTCGATCCCGCCTGGCTCCACCAGCCTTCGCGAGCTTCGGCTCGGCAAGCCAGCCGACCCCTTTCGTAGCGAAGTGAGCGAAGGCTGTCGCGCCGTAGCCCGTTAGGGCGAAGGCGGACTAAGTCATTACTCCCCCGCTGCCGCATTCAGCCGATCGCGTAGCGCCACAATCTCGTTCTTCATCGCCGAGAGTTCGCCGACCGAACAATCCGACGCGGCGAGGATCGACATCGGCACCGATCTCGCCTTTTCCTTCAGCGCCTGGCCCTGTGCGGTGAGCGCGATCAGCACCTGGCGCTCATCCTCGGTGCTGCGCGTGCGCTTGACGAGTTGCGCCGCTTCGAGGCGCTTCAAGAGCGGCGTCAGCGTGCCGGAATCCAGGAACAGGCGCTCGCCGATATCCTTCAGCGGCACGCCGTCGCGCTCCCACAACACCAGCATGACCAGATATTGCGGATAGGTCAGCCCAAGCCGGTCCAGCAGCGGCTTGTAGACGCGGTTGAACGCGTGCGTGGCCGAGTAGACGGCAAAGCAGATCTGGTTGTCGAGCTTGAGCAGCTGGTCGGCCGCAAGCGGTTTGCGGGACATTTTTGCACCCATGTCACGATTCCGGGCCCATTGTGGGCTCACATGGCGGCAGATTCAATTGCGAACAATTAAATGTGAGGTCATGCTTTTTATATTGTGTACAATGTAATTGTTTGCAATATATCGCGCGTCAAGATTGCAAACCCTGAAAGGAGACACACCATGTCCGTGAAAGTGCTCTACAAGACCCAGGCCAAGGCCACCGGCGGCCGCGACGGTCACGCGGCGACGCTCGATGGCGCGTTCGACGTCAAGCTCACGACCCCGAAGGAACTCGGCGGCGGCGGTGGCGCCGGCAACAACCCGGAGCAGCTGTTCGCGGCCGGCTATGCCGCCTGCTTCATCGGCGCCATGAAGGTCGTTTCCTCGCAAGGCGGCCCGAAGGTGCCCGCTGACGCCTCGGTCACCTCCACGGTTGGCATCGGCCCACGCTCCGAGGGCGGCTTCGGCCTCGATATCGCGCTCGACATCTCCCTGCCGGGCCTGGCGCGCGCCGACGCGGAAGCCCTGGTGGCCAAGGCGCATCAGGTGTGCCCCTACTCCAATGCCACGCGCGGCAATGTCGATGTGCGCCTGAACGTGGTCTGACGCCGCGATGCAGAATGGCCTGCCGTTCTGACGGCGGGCCATTCACTGTCGGCGCTTGATGCCGCTTGCGAAGACCGCTAGCTCTGAACCCTCTCTATTCCAGAGCGAAGGTCTTCCATGAGTTCAGAAGCCGCCGGGGGCGCGATGACGGGACTGCGCGTGATCGATCTCACGCGCGTGCTCGGCGGCCCCTATTGCACGCAGATCCTCGCCGACCATGGCGCCGACGTGATCAAGGTCGAGCCGCCGGCCGGCGATGAGACGCGCGACTGGGGTCCTCCCTTCCATGAGGACGATGCGGCCTATTTCGTCGGCATCAACCGCAACAAGCGTTCGATCGGGCTCGACCTCGCGTCCGAAGGCGGCCGCGCGGTGCTGATGAAGCTGCTCGAGAGGGCCGATGTGCTGATCGAGAATTTCAAGCCGGGCACGCTCGACAAATGGGGCATCGGCAACGACGTGCTGCGCCAGAAATTTCCGCGGCTGGTGCATTGCCGGATTTCCGGTTTCGGCGCCGACGGTCCACGCGGCGGCAATCCCGGCTATGACGCCATCATCCAGGCCATGACCGGCATGATCGCCGCGACCGGCTCGCCACAGAGCGGGCCGATGCGGATCGGCGTGCCCGTGGTCGACATCACCACCGGGCTCTATGCCGCGATCGGAATTCTGATGGCGCTGTCGGAGCGGCAGAAGTCCGGGCTGGGTCAGTTCCTGGAAACCACGCTGTACGAAACCGGACTTGCGGTGATGTATCCGCACACCGCGAACTACTTCATGCATGGCAAGCCGCCGAGCCTGACCGGCAACGAGCATCCGAATCTAGTGCCTTACGCGATCTTCCCGACCAAGACCGACGACATTTTTATCGGCGTCGGCAATGACGGCACGTTCAGGAAGCTCGCGAAGGAAATCGGCAAGCCCGAGCTCGGCACCGATCCGCGCTTTGCGCGCAACAAGGATCGCAACGCCAATCGTAAAGCGCTGCACGCGGAATTGGCAGCGGTGTTTTCCCGGCACGAAGCCGAACCGCTGTGCAATCGTCTGCTGGCCGCCGGCCTGCCGGCAGGCCCGGTGCAGAAAATCGATCAGGCGCTCACCAACGAGCACACCATCTACCGCGGCGATGTGATCGCCAAGGACTGGTACAAGGGCGTCGCCTCCCCGATCCGAATGGAGCGCTCCAAGCCGAGCCTGCGCCGCACGCCGCCGAAGTTCAGCCAGCACACGAGGGAAGTGCTCGGCGAGTTCGGCTATTCCGGTGGCGAGATCGACGCGCTGGTCGCAAGCGGCGCGGTCTGCGGCTTCGAGCGCAAGCGCTGATTGCTTTTCGTTCCGATCCCGACCGGAACGAAAAGCCTAGTCCCCCTCCTCCCGATTTGGGCTTCCTTGGGCTCACCTTCCCCCGTACCATCCCGCTGCTATAACAGTCATGTGCGCGTCATCCGTCGCTGATAGGGCGCAACACTGGAATGACGGTCCAACGGGAGGGGGTTTTGATGACTTTTCGACACTTCGGCACGGCTGCCGCCACCGCTGTCACGCTGGCCTTCGCGGCGTCGCCCGCGAGCGCAGTGACGGAGATCCAGTGGTGGCATGCGATGACCGGCCCGAACAACGACGTCGTGGTCAAGCTCGCCAATGACTTCAACGCGTCGCAAAGCGATTACAAGATCGTTCCGTCCTTCAAGGGCAGCTATGCCGATACGCTGAATGCCGGCATCGCCGCGTTCCGCGCCGGCAATGCGCCGGGCATCATGCAGGTATTCGAGGTCGGCACCGCGACCATGATGGCCGCCAAGGGCGCGATCAAGCCGGTGTTCGAACTGATGAAGGAACAGGGCGAGTCGTTCGACCCGAAATCCTACCTGCCGGCGATCACCGGCTATTACTCGACCGCCAAGGGCGACATGCTGTCGTTCCCGTTCAACTCGTCGAGCATGGTGATGTGGGTCAATCTCGATGCGCTGAAGAAGGCCGGCATCGATGCGCCGCCGAAGACCTGGCCGGAAGTGTTCGCCGACGCCAAGAAACTGCATGCGAACAGTCCGACCTGCGGCTTCTCCTCGAGCTGGGTGACCTGGGGCTTCATCGAGCAGTTCTCCGCCTGGCACAACCAGCCGATCGGCACCAAGGCCAACGGCCTCGACGGGTTCGACACCGTGCTCGAGTTCAATACCCCGCTCGAGACCAAGCTGCTTGAGAACCTGGTCGAGCTGCAAAAGGACAAGAGCTACGACTACTCGGGGCGCACCAATACCGGCGAAGGCCGCTTCACCTCGGGTGAATGCGGGCTCTACATGACGTCGTCGGCGTTCTATCCGAACGTCAAGGCCAACGCCAAATTCAACTATACCGCCGTGCCGATGCCGTATTTCCCCGACGTCAAGGGCGCGCCGCAGAATTCCATCATCGGCGGGGCTTCGCTGTGGGTGATGGGCGGCAAGTCGAAGGAAGAATACAAGGGCATCGCCAAGTTCTTCACCTTCCTGTCGGACACCGATCGGCAGGTCCATCTGCACGAGGTGTCGGGCTATCTGCCGATCACCAAGGCGGCGTATGAGAAGACCAAGGCATCGGGCTTCTATGAGAAGAACCCGATCCTGGAAGTGCCGCTGAAGGAATTGACCAACAAGGAGCCGACCGAGAATTCTCGCGGCTTGCGCTTCGGCGGCATGGTGCAGATGCGCGACGTCTGGTCGGAAGAAATCGAGGCGGCGCTCGCCGGCAAGAAGTCGGCGAAGGAAGCGCTCGACACCGCGGTGTCGCGCGGCAACCAGATGCTGCGGCAATTCGAGCGCACTGCGTCGAAATAAGGGGTGCTGACATCGTGGCTGCGGGTCGCCGCAGCCACGATTTCTTCGAGAGCGCGAGCTCTTGAGTGAGGCGGGGGCTTCATGGAAAACCGGGCCATCTTCTCAGGAAAGGCGCTCGCCTGTCTTTTGGTGCTGCCGCAGCTTGCGATCTCGCTGATCTTTTTCTACTGGCCGGCGGCGCAGGCGGTCTGGCAATCCTTCCTGGTGCAGGATGCGTTCGGGCTCTCGACCGAGTTCGTCTGGTTCGAGAATTACGTCAATCTTCTGCAGACGCCGGAATACTACCAGGCGATCGGCACCACCTTCGTGTTCTCGCTGCTGGTGGTGTTCTTTTCGCTGGCGATCGGCCTCCTGCTTGCCGTCATGGCCAACCAGAACATCCGCGGCGTGCAAATCTACCGCACCTTCCTGATCATCCCCTATGCGGTGGCGCCCGCAGTTGCGAGCGTGCTCTTCATCTTCATGTTCCAGCCGGGGCTCGGCATGATTGCGCGCGCCCTGCAGCGAAACGGCATCGACTGGAATCCCGTGCTCAACGGCACGCATGCGATGATCCTGATCGTCATCGTCTCCGTCTGGAACCAGATTAGCTACAACTTCCTGTTCTTCCTCGCCGGGTTGCAGTCGATCCCCAAGAGCGTGATCGAAGCCGCCGCGATCGACGGCGCCCGACCGATGCGGCGGTTCTGGACCATCATCTTTCCGCTGTTGTCGCCCACGACCTTCTTCCTCATCGTCGTCAACATCACCTATGCCTTCTTCAATACGCTCGGCATCATCGACACGGCGACCGAGGGCGGCCCGAACGGCTCCACGGCAACGCTGGTCTACAAGGTGTTCCTGGACGGCAAGGCCGGCTCCGACCTCGGAGGCTCGGCGGCGCAATCGGTGATCCTGATGATCATCGTGGTGCTGTTGACCGCGATCCAGTTCCGCTATGTCGAAAAGAAGGTGCATTACTAGTGCCGCCGATTTGAAGTTTCTTCACAGCAAGCGGCGTATTCGGTTGGAGACTTCAAATCGATAAGCGGCACTGGAATTAAAAGTTTGGCTAGCGCCCTCTTCTTTCCGAAGTTCGTGAGAGGGAGCTGAAACTGACGACGAGCTTCGGAAAGGGCGCTAGCTATGGTCGAGCACAGGCGATTTGGAAATTGGCTGCCCCACCTCGTGCTGATTATTGGCGTGGTCATCGTCGCCTTCCCGGTCTATCTCGCGATCGTCGCCTCGACGCAGGACAACACCGTGATCGCCAACGGCCAGATGCCGCTCTATCCGGGCAGCCACGCGCTCGAGACATACTGGCATACCCTCGTCTCCGGCACCGGCAGGACCACGCGTCAGCCGGTCGGCGGCATGTTGATGGCGAGTTTCATCATGGCGTTGGGCATCGCGGTCGGAAAGATCGCGATCTCGATCATCTCGGCCTATGCGATCGTGTTCTTCAATCTCCCGTTCCGGATGGCCGCGTTCTGGGCCATCTTCATCACGCTGATGCTGCCAGTCGAGGTCCGCATCTTCCCGACCTACAAGATCACCTCCGACCTGCACATGCTGGATTCCTATTCCGGCCTGATCCTGCCATTGATTGCGTCCGCGACGGCGACGCTGCTGTTCCGGCAGTTCTTCATGACGGTGCCGAAGGAACTGGTCGAAGCGTCCAAGATGGATGGTGCCGGTCCGGTGCGCTTCTTCTTCGACACGCTGCTGCCGCTGTCGATCACCAACATCGCGGCGTTGTTCGTGATCCTCTTCATCTATGGCTGGAACCAATATCTCTGGCCGCTGCTGATCACGACGCGCGACGACATGCAGACCATCGTCATCGGCATCAAGAAGATCATCGACGTGAAGGACGCGTTGACGGAATGGTCGGTGGCGATGGCAACCGCGGTGCTGGCGATGTTGCCGCCTGTCGCGATCGTGGTGCTGATGCAGCGGCTGTTCGTCAAAGGCCTGATCGAGACGGAGAAGTAAGATGGCGAACGTCACGCTGCGTAACGTCAAGAAGGCCTATCCGAACGGTTTTGAAGCCATCAAGGGCGTCGACGTCGATGTCGCCGATGGCCAGTTCTGCGTGCTGGTCGGCCCGTCCGGTTGCGGCAAATCCACGCTGCTCAGAATGGTCGCGGGGCTGGAAACCATCACCTCCGGCGAGATCGATATCGGCGGGCGCATCGTCAACCAGGTCGAGCCCGCCGATCGCGACATCGCGATGGTGTTCCAGAACTACGCGCTTTATCCGCACATGAGCGTCTACAACAACATGGCCTACGGCCTGAAGAACCGCGGCATGCCGAAGGACAAGATCGACGACCGCGTGCAGGAAGCAGCCCGCATTCTCGAGATCTCCCCCATGCTCGAGCGCAAGCCGGGGCAACTCTCGGGCGGCCAGCGCCAGCGCGTCGCCATGGGCCGCGCCATCGTGCGGCAGCCGAAAGTTTTCCTGTTCGACGAGCCGCTGTCGAATCTCGACGCCAAGCTGCGTATCGCCATGCGCGTCGAAATCCGCAAACTGCAGCGCCGGCTCAACACCACCTCGATCTATGTGACGCACGACCAGCTCGAGGCGATGACCCTCGCCGACGTCCTGGTGGTGATGAATGGTGGCCAGGTCGAGCAGATCGGCAATCCCCTGCAGGTCTATCAGAAGCCGGTGACCACTTTCGTTGCGACCTTCATCGGCGCCCCGCCGATGAACCTGATCTCGCTCCGCGATTCCGACATCAAGCTGCAAGACGCGCCTGCCGACGCCGGCATTCTCGGTATCCGCCCGGAGGACCTCACGATGTCGAGCGGCGCGGCGCCCGATGGCGGCATCACCCTGGAGATGACGGTGGAGGCGATCGAGAAGGTCGGCGCCGAGACCTACATCTACGGCCTCCGCAGCCAGCAAGGCGGCACGCCCGCGGTGAGCTCGAGGCCCGGCGAACTGCCGCCCGGTGAAATCCTGGTTCGCATTCCCGGCCAGGAGGGACCCGCCATCGGCGAAAAAATCAGGGCGGTGGCTCCGCCGGAGAAGCTGCATCTCTTTACCGCCGATGGCCGCAAGCGGGTCAATTGAGAGGCGGTTAACGGCTTTTTCGGACGATTTCTGAGGTGCTTGAACACCCTTCGGAACATGCCCATATTGGAGCGCAAGGGGTGCCGTATGGGCCCTGAAACATCAAAGTCGCTTCGAGAGGGCTTTGTAAACTATGTCTCGTGTTCCTTCGCTCTCAAGTCCGTTCCTGTTGGGGTTCGATGAGATCGAGCGTGTGCTTGATCGAGTCGTCAAAGGCGCCGACGGTTACCCTCCCTATAATATCGAGAGGTGTGAACGGTCGAACGGCCAACCCGAGCGGCTGCGCATCACGCTGGCGGTGGCGGGATTTACCCGCGACCAACTCGATGTAACGATTGAGGAAAACCAGCTCGTGATCCGAGGTCGCCAGCAGGACGAGAAGGCCCGGCAATACATCCATCGCGGCATTGCAGCGCGCCACTTCCAGCGCACCTTCGTGCTTGCCGAGGGGATGCAGGTGCTCGGCGCGGATCTTAAGAACGGGCTGTTGTCGATCGATCTTGCCCGGCCTGAACCGGAGCGGATCGTTAAGACAATCGCTATCAATGAACACGAATAATGGAACGAGTAGCGGACTCGACCGCTTAAGTCTCAGAGGAGTCGAGACCATGACTGAAGGTAATGTTGTTGCGTCAGAATCCCGCGTCTCGCCGGAGGCGCTGGCTCATCTCGGCGAAGGCCACATCGCTTATGTGAAGCAGATCCGCTCCGAGGACGTACCAGGGCTATTCCCGCAGGCGCCGAATCTCGCGCCGGGAATGAAGCTTTTCGCGCTCCACGCGGCTGATGGCACGCCGATCATGCTGACCGATTCGCGCGAAGCCGCGATCGCGAATGCCTGGAGCAACGAGCTACAGGCGGTTAGCGTGCACTAGGGCACGCGACTTCGCGCATTGGACGAGTTTAATGCGCGGGTGTTGGCCTCGAAGACCGAGGTCGATACCCGCGCATTTTGCTTGTGGATTTTGTCTGTTGGAGGCTTTGCGTCTATCGTCGCGCCGATGAGCGAGGAATTGCTGCCGATATCGGTTGCTGACGTAAGACCCGCGGCGCGGCTTTCAGACGTCCTGCTCGCGCTCAACAACGAACATGTGCTGGAATTGTCCTGGCTTACGCCGGAGCGGCTGGCGCATCTCGCAGCACAAGCATTCTACGCACGGCGGATCGGCGAGATCGATGCGTTCCTGCTCGCCTTCGATGAGGGGGCCGACTACGACAGCCCGAACTTTCTCTTCTTCCGCGACCACTATCCGCGCTTCGTCTATGTCGACCGCATCGTGGTCACTTCCAGCGCGCGCGGACGCGGGCTGGCGCAGCGCCTCTATCACGACCTGTTCGCGCAAGCCGCGCGCGCCGGGCATGATCGCGTCGTCTGCGAGGTCAACTTGGAGCCGCCCAATCCCGCATCGGATGCGTTTCACACGAGACTCGGATTTTCGTCAGTCGGCAGCGTAAGCATTCACGGCGGCAGCAAGACCGTGCGCTATCTCTTGCGGCGATTGGATGATTACGCGGCGGTCGCCGGCGGCAGCGCGAGCACCGAATAGATCGCCTGCGCGTCGCGCGAGGCACGCAACTTCTTGGCGACATCCTGGTCGCGGAGCAGGCGGGCGATCCGCGCCAGCGCCTTCAGATGATCGGCACCCGCTCCCTCCGGAGCGAGCAGGAGAAAGACGAGATCGACCGGCTGGCCATCCATCGCTTCGAAGTCGATCGGGCGCTCCAGCCGCGCGAACAGGCCAAACAGCTTTTCCAGCTTCGGCAGCTTGCCGTGCGGAATGGCAACACCATAACCGACCGCGGTCGTGCCGAGCTTCTCGCGCTGCAGCAGGACTTCGAACACGGCGCGCTCGTTCTGCCCGGTCAGCGCGGAGGCCTTCGCCGCGAGCTCCTGCAGTGCCTGCTTCTTGCTGTTGACTTTCAACGCCGGAAGGATCGCCTCGGGTGCGACCAGGTCGGTAATCGTCATTGGGCGTTCCGAGGTGAATTGAACCGTCAGGTTGCGAAATAGGCCTTACAAGGCCGGCGTCAAGGAGCTGAGGTGGGAGCGGGCCTTGCCTGCCCGGGTCCTGATTTCGGGGGGGCTTCTACTCCAACAAAACGGCGGTGCCAACACCTGCAAGCGGCTAACCTTAAAAACCGTGGAGGAAAGTCGGCGGTCCAAAAAAGCGTCAAAAAGCCCATAACTTTACGGCTTTACGGTGGGGGGATCGACCCAGCCGATATTGCCGTCGGAACGACGGTAGATGATGTTCACCCGGCCACTCGAGCCATGCTGGAATACCAGGCAGGTGGCTCCGGTCAGATCGAGCTCCATCACTGCTTCAGACACCGACAGCCGCTTCAGCGAGGTGGTCGCCTCGGCAATGATCACCGGATTGTAGCTGGCCGCTTCGTCATCATCGTCCGACGGCGCCTCGATCACATAGCTCGGCGCGTCGAGCGCCGGCCCGTTCATCTCCGCGAGCGCGGCCGCCGCAGCGGCGGCCTTGCGTGCCGAGCGATCCTTCAGCCGGCTCTTGTAGCGGCGCAGCCGCTTCTCGATCATCAACAGCGCCGCGTCCGCGCTGGCATAGGCGTCGACGGCATTCGATTCGGCTTCGAGCGTCATGCCGGAATCCAGATGCAACGCGCAATCGGTGCGGAAGCCGAAGCCGTCCTTGGAGAGCGTGATGTGGCCGGAATAATTGCCGTCGAAATATTTCCGCAGCACCTCGTCGGTGCGTTCGCTGACGCGGTCGCGCAGCGCTTCACCGACGTTGATACTCTTTCCCGAAATCCTGAGAGTCATGGGATTCCTCGCTGGGATAGTCTGGGGGAAATCGAGACTAAACCGATTTGGACTGGGCGCAACAACCACGTGACGCAGTTTCAGGTCGGCAACAAAAGCGAACTCTGCTTGTCACGGCGACGCTGCACCGATGAAGGAATACGCATCGCCTCGCGGTATTTCGCGACCGTGCGACGGGCAATATCAATGCCGGATTCACGCAATCGTTCCACGATGGTATCGTCGGAGAGAATTCCTGCCGGGTCTTCCGCATCGATCAGCTGCTTGATGTGGTGACGCACGGCTTCGGCCGAATGCGCCTCGCCGCCGTCGGCGGACGCAATCGACGCGGTGAAGAAATATTTTAGTTCAAACGTGCCGCGATTGGTCGCCATGTATTTGTTGGCGGTGACGCGCGACACCGTCGATTCGTGCATCTGAATCGCGTCCGCCACGGCCTTCAGGTTG
>Ga0207661_10001180_pt1 | contig 17469 bp, 15 predicted proteins | sample KBSC713LmetaG_FD_184337 | JGI IMG/M metagenome (GOLD analysis project Ga0207661, IMG submission 184337) | Corn rhizosphere microbial communities from Kellogg Biological Station, Michigan, USA - KBS C7.1-3L metaG (SPAdes) (version 2) | ecosystem: Host-associated > Plants > Roots > Rhizosphere ...
TCCGCACGACCGACCTGACGACGCTGGAGGGGTCGGACACCCCGGGCAAGGTCGCTGCGCTCTCCAGCAAGGCGATCCGGCCCGACCCGTCGGACCCGACGATCCCCTCGGTCGCCGCGGTCTGCGTCTACCCGAACCTGATCCAGACGGCGAAGCAGCGCCTGCGCGGAACGGGGATCAAGGTCGCCGCCGTCGCGACCGGCTTCCCGAGCGGCCAGTATCCGACGCCGATCAAGGTGGCCGACGTGCGCAGCGCGGTCGAGCTCGGCGCGGACGAGATCGACATGGTGATCGACCGCGGCGCCTTCCTCTCGGGCCGCTACGCGAAGGTCTACGACGAGGTCGTCCAGGTGAAGGAGGCGTGCGGCGACGCGCACCTGAAGGTGATCCTCGAGACCGGCGAGCTGGGGACGTACGACAACGTCCGCCGGGCGACGCTGCTCGCGATCGCCGGCGGCGCCGACTTCGTCAAGACCTCCACCGGGAAGATCAACCCCGCGGCGACCCTGCCGGTCGCGCTCTGCATGCTCGAGGCGGTGCGCGACGTGTACGACCAGACCGGCCGGCGGGTCGGCTTCAAGGCGGCGGGCGGGATCCGGCAGTCGAAGCAGGCGATCCAGCACCTCGTGCTCGTGCACGAGACGCTCGGCCCCGACTGGCTGACGCCCGACCTCTACCGGCTGGGCGCCTCGTCCCTGCTGAACGACATCCTCATGCAGCTGCGCAAGCAGAAGACCGGTGTCTATCAGGGAGCGGACTACTTCACCCTTGACTGACCTCCAGCCCATACCCGACGACTGGACGTACGCGCCCGCCCCGGAGTCGCGCGAGATCGTCACGCTGCAACCGCGCTACGGCCACTTCGTGGGCGGCGAGTGGCTGGAGCCGAGCGAGACGTACGAGACGCTCGCGCCGCGCGACGAGGAGCCGCTCGCCGTCGTCGGGCAGGCGACGGAGGAGGACGTCGACCGCGCCGTCGGCGCCGCGCGCGACGCGTTCGCGAACGGCTGGTCGACGCTGCCGGGCAGCGAGCGCGCGAAGTACCTGTTCCGGATCGCGCGCATCCTGCAGGAGCGTGCGCGCGAGTTCGCGGTGCTGGAGTCGCTGAACGGCGGCAAGCCGATCAAGGAGTCGCGCGACGTCGACCTCCCGCTCGCGGCCGCGCACTTCTTCTACTACGCGGGCTGGGCGGACAAGCTGGAGTACGCGTTCCCGAACCGGCAGCCGCGCGCGGTCGGCGTCGCCGGACAGATCATCCCGTGGAACTTCCCGCTGCTGATGCTCTCGTGGAAGATCGCGCCCGCGCTCGCGTGCGGCAACACGGTCGTGCTGAAGCCGGCCGAGACGACGCCGCTGACGGCGCTGCTCTTCTGCGACGTGCTGCGCCAGGCGGAGCTGCCGCCCGGCGTCGTGAACATCGTCACCGGGGACGGGCGCACCGGCGCCGCGCTCGTCGAGCACGACGGCGTCGACAAGATCGCGTTCACGGGCTCGACCGACGTCGGCAAGGCGATCCAGCGCCGGCTGGCGGGCACCGGGAAGAAGCTGACGCTCGAGCTGGGCGGCAAGGCGGCGAACGTCGTCTTCGACGACTGCGCGCTCGACCAGGCGGTCGAGGGGATCGTCAACGGCATCTACTTCAATCAGGGCCACGTGTGCTGCGCGGGCTCGCGCCTCTTCGTGCAGGAGTCGATCTACGAGCCGCTCGTCGAGAAGCTGAAGCAGCGCCTGACCACGCTGCGCGTGGGCGACCCGCTCGACAAGAACACCGACGTGGGCGCGATCAACTCGCGCATGCAGCTGGAGAAGATCGAGGAGCTCGTCGCGAGCGGCCGCGAGGAAGGCGCGGACATCTACCAGCCGCCGTGTCGGCTGCCCGAGAAGGGCTACTGGTTCGCGCCGACCGTGTTCACGAACGTCGCGCAGAGCTACCGGATCGCGCAGGAGGAGATCTTCGGGCCCGTCCTCAGCGTGCTGACCTTCCGCACGCCGGAGGAGGCGGTCGAGAAGGCGAACAACACGCCCTACGGGTTGAGCGCCGGCGTCTGGACCGAGAAGGGCTCGCGCATCCTCTGGATGGCGCAGCGGTTGCGCGCCGGCGTCGTCTGGGCGAACACGTTCAACCGCTTCGACCCGACGTCGCCGTTCGGCGGCTACAAGGAGTCCGGCTTCGGCCGCGAGGGCGGTCTGCACGGGCTCGAGCCGTATCTGGAGTTCGACGCATGACCGGTCGCCTGCCCGTCAAGAAGACGTACAAGCTGTTCATCGGCGGCGCGTTCCCACGCAGCGAGAGCGGCCGGACGTACGAGGCCGAGGGACAGAACGTCGCGAGCGCGTCGCGCAAGGACGCGCGCGACGCGGTCAAGGCGGCGCGCGCCGCACAGCCCGGCTGGGCGAAGGCGACCGCGTACAACCGCGGTCAGGTGCTCTACCGGCTCGCGGAGATGATCGAGGCGCGCGCAGGTGAGTTCGCGGAGCTGTGCAGCGGCCGCGAGGAGGTAGAGCGCTCGATCGATCGCATCGTCTGGTACGCCGGCTGGACCGACAAGCTCGCACAGGTGATCGGCGGCTCCAACCCCGTCGCGGGCCCGTACTTCAACTTCACCGTTCCCGAGCCGACGGGCGTCGTCGCGGTGCTCGCGCCCGACGAGCCGGCGCTGCTCGGCCTCGTCACGCGGGTCGTCCCGCCGCTCGTCGGCGGCAACGCCGTCGTCGCTGTGGCGTCGGAGCTTAGACCGCTCGCTGCGGTCGAGCTCGCGGAGGCGGTCGCGACGAGCGACGTCCCGGGCGGCGTCGTGAACATCCTCACCGGCCGGCGCGGCGACGTCGCGCCGACGCTTGCGTCGCACATGGACGTGAACGCGATCGACCTGTGCGGCGCGAACGGCGTCTCGACCGAGCTCGAGGAGCTGGCCGCGGACAACGTCAAGCGCGTCGTGCGCGGGCGAGCGGACGTCCAGAGCCCGTGGGAGATCGCGGACTTCCTCGAGCTGAAGACGGTCTGGCACCCGATCGGCCAGTGAACCTGCGGGAGTGGGGGCCGCTGGACGGCCGCCCGCTCGTCTTCTGGCCCGGGCTCGACCCGTTCCGCGGGGAGCGGCTCGGCAAGGTCGGCCCGACGCTCGCCGACGCCGGGGTCCACGTCGTCGAGCTCGACGCGCCGTGGGATCTGGCGGAGCCGGACGACTACCTGCCGTCACGCCTTGCCGACCTCGTGCTCGAGACCGTGCCTTTCGAGCGCTTCGTCTTCATGGGGCACTCCTGGGGTGGATCGATCGGCGTGCAACTCGCGGCGGATCATCCCGAGCGGCTGGAAGGGCTCGTGCTCCTCGACGCGGGCTACCGAAACGTGGAGCTGGACGTCTCGCGCGACCGGCTCGTCGAGGAGTTCGAGGCCGAGCGCGAGCGAGAAGGGCAGGTGCTCGAGCGGTCGGTCGCGCGGGCCGCCGCATGGGCGCTGCACGGCGTCTCGCGCGAGAAGCAGACGGCCACGCACGAGCGGCTGCATCTGCCGATCCTGCTGCTGCTCGCCCGCGACGCCGAGGGGACCGTGCCGAATGCCGAGATCCACCGGCTCGACGGGGGCCACGACCTCCTCGAGGACGCGCCGGCCGAGACGGCACGGCTCGTGCTCGAATGGCTCGCTAGGCTTCCGCGCGAGCGATGACGGGCCGCCGCAGCTTCAGCCACGCGATCGCCGAGGGCGACGGGATCTCCGTGATCGCCTCCGTCGACGACCCGGAGTCGGCGCGAAGTGCCGAGGCGCAGCGGGCGGAGGCGCTCGTCGTACGCACCGACCCGCGGCCGATCCGCGAGGCCTCGACGCTGCCGATCCTCTGGCGCGCGGAGGTGACGCTCGAGGAGGCCGTCGAGTGCGCCGACGCGATCCTGCTGGTGTTCGACGAGGACGGCCGACACGACGACCTCCACCGCCGCGCCGTCTCGCTCGGGCTCGACTGCGCCGTCGAGGTCCGCAACGAGGACGACGTCGAGCTCGCGCTCGACCGGCTCGACCCCGAGATCTTCCTGCTCTCCCCCGCGGAGGGCGAGGACGACGAGACGCCGCTGGAGGCGGTGCTCGACCTGCTCGCCGCCGTGCCGGCCGGAAAGCTGGCCATCGCCGACCTCCCGACGGTGACGCCGCGCGAGACGGAAGAGCTCGAGCAGGCGGGCTGCGACGCCGTGATCGCGCGCACGCGCGACATCGAAGAGCTGGCCGGCGACCTTCCCCCTGCCGTCTAGCCGGGCTACCCTGATTCGCATGAGGGCCCTGCTCGTCGCGGCTGCCGCCGCGCTCGCGCTCTCCGTCGCGGCCGCCTCGGCGGCGACGCCAGCGCGCGGCTGCCCGGCCGCCTGGCTGAAGGGGTGGCAGGCGCTCGCGAACAAGGTCGGCGCCCCGGTCTATTGCCCGAAGCAGATGCCGAACCCGCTCGACGCGAAGATCGGCGGCCGCTACGCGGACATCTACTCGATCGGCAAGGACCGGAGCTACCTCGTCAGCTTCCTCGAGCACGGCGACCTCGGCAGCGGCGACGTGCACGTGAACTTCCGCGGCTACCCGGGACGGAGTGCGATCCCGAGGTGCCCCGGCCCCGTCAAGAAGGGCAGTACGATCCCGTGCTTCAGCGACCCGGTCGGGCACATGCGCGCCAACGGGATCGTCGCCACCGTCTACCAGGTGAACCAGGGCGCCGACCAGTGGCACATCCTGCTCGCCTGGCACTACGAGCGCTCGCTGTACACGGTGAGCGAGCACGTGATCGCGCCCTACCGGTTCTCCACGCAGGTGAAGCGGAACCTCGCGCGCCTTCTGGGGTCGCTCGTGCTCGTCCGGCCGCAGGGCTGATGCGGCTCGACAGGCGTCGGTTCCTGGGCGGCGCGGCTGCCGCCGCGCTCGGAGGGGCGGGGATCTACGAGCTCGTCGACCGGCTGAGCGGCGGCAGCCCTGCGCGGCCGGTCGCCACCGGGCAGCCGCCGGAGCAGCACGTCCTCGACCTGCGGACGGTCCAGAGCGAGGGCGTCGAGGTGATCGTGCCGCCGCTGCACAGCGAGGTGTTCACCGCCACGGTCCAGGACGTCGACCTGCTGAAGGCGCAGAGCCGACTCGAGGACGTGCTCGGGCAGCTCGACGCGAAGTACGAGGCGAGCCCGGCCGGCCTCGGGATCACCGTCGCCTGGGGGCTGCCGTGGTTCGAGCGGGTCCGCACCGCGGCCGACAGGCACCTGCCGTTCGACCGGCGCGCGCAGAAGTCGGTGCTGTTGCCGAATCGCCGCTTCCCGAGCGATCCCGAATCGACCCTGCTCGAGGACAACGACGTCGCGTTCCTGCTCCGCAGCGACCGCTCGGAGAACATCGCCGACGCGCGGGAGGCGCTCTTCGGCCTCGACTTCCTGCACGTCACGAGCGTCCGGCGCGGGTTCGCGGGTGGCGGCTTCGAGGGCAAGCCCAGCCTCCCCAAGCAGCTGGCCATGCGCGCCGGCGTCCCGGGCGCCGACCTGATCCCGGACACGTCCGAGCTCTTCCTCGGCTTCACGTCGACGCAGAAGGCCGGGCTCGGGCCGCGGCTGATCGCAAACCACGAGACGCTCGGCTACGTCGACCTGCGCGGCGGCTACTTCCACGGCGGCACGCACATGCACCTGTCGCACATCAGCGAGGACCTCGAGGCGTGGTACCTCAACTTCGACTTCGGCGAGCGCGTGCTGACGGCGTTCGCGCCCGGGCAGAAGGCGCACCGCAACCAGCAGACCGTGTCCCAGGGGCCCGAGGACGTGCAGGACGCGACCCGGCTGCGCCAGGGCTTCACCCGAACGGGCCGGTTCGGGCACAGCGGGTCGATCCAGCCGACGTCGCGGTTGCAGCAGGACGTGGTCGGACCGGACGGCACCGTCTACCCGAAGGGGACGGCGATCCCGCAGCGCGCGGACTTCAACACGCTCGACAACCCGTTCGCGTTCTCCGCGAACCAGGCGCGGGACCGGTGGAGCAGCGACCCGACGGCGGGCGTGCATTTCGTCGTCTTCAACCCCACGGGCGACGACTTCGAGCGGAACAGGCTCGCGATGGACGGCGTGCTTCCCGACGGCTCGAAGCTCGAGGTCGCCCCGCGCTCGCGCGCGCAGGGCTTCAACTCGGTGTTGACGACGACGCATCGGCAGAACTTCCTCGTGCCGCCGCGGCGGCACCGCTCGTTCCCGCTCGCGGAGCTATAGCCGCGATCTCAGACGGCACCTCCGAGACATCAGCTGGGCCTGCCGAAAGCGCTCTCACCCGGCGAGCCGCTCGAGCACGAGTGCGACACCGTCCTCGTCGTTCGACGCCGTCACCTCGTCGGCGATCGCGATCACGTCCGGGTGCGCGTTGCCCATCGCGACGCCGCGGCCCGCCCATGTGAGCATCGGGATGTCGTTCGGGTAGTCGCCGAAGGCGACGACGTCGCCGGCAGGGATGCCGAGCTCTGCGACCGCCGTCGCCTTGTTCACGCCGGCGGCCGTCACCTCCACCGCCTCGCTGCCGGAGGCGACGACGGTCGCACGCTCACCGACGAGCTCGCGCGCCAGGTCCTGGATCGCGACCGTGTCGTGGCCGGCGTGCCGGAGAATGAGCTTCGTCGCCGGGTCTGCGAGCAGCTCGACGGCGTCGGCGACTCTCGTCTCGGCGGGCGGCGTCCAGTTCCACGCTGAGAAGCCCGGCTCGTGCGCGAAGGCCTCGTGCTCGACGGCGAACAGGATTCCCGGCAGCCGTTCGCGCAGCGCGTGCACGAGCTCGAGCGCAACGTCGCTCTCGAGCAGACGTTGCCGCACGATGCGCTGCGTGGCCAGGTCGACGACGAGCGCTCCGTTGGCGCAGATCGCGGTTCCCTCGATGCCGAGCTCGGCGGCGATGCCGCGCATCGTCAGCGGCCCGCGCGCCGTGACCAGCACGACGTCCAGACCGGAGTCGCGCACCGCCGCACGCGTGCGGGCGGAGATCGTCCCGTCGCTACGGAGCAGCGTCCCGTCGAGGTCGATTGCGGCTAGAGAGAGAATCGGCTCAACCGAAGAATGCCTGTGCCACCGCGTACCACTCGGGCGGGACAGTCTTCAGCTTCGCCGTCGCCTCGTCCAGCGAGACGGCGACGACGTCGTCGCCGCGCAGCGCGGCCATCTGGCCAAACGTGCCGGCGAGCGCGAGATCGGCCGCCTTCAGCCCGTAGCGCGTCGCGAGCACGCGGTCGCGCGCCGTGGGCGTGCCGCCGCGCTGGATGTGGCCGAGGACGGTGACACGCGTCTCGAAACCGGTGCGCTGCTCGATCTCGCGCGCCACGACGTCGCCGACACCGCGCTTCGAGAGCGTGACGTGGCCGAACGCGTCGACCTCGCCCTCGTCCTCGATGCCCGGCAGCTCGGTTCCCTCGCTGACGACCACGATGGAGAAGTTCTTGCCGCGCGCGTGGCGCTTGCGCAGCGACTCGGCGATCTCCTCGTGGTCGACCGGCTGCTCGGGGATGAGGATGACGTCTGCGCCGCCGGCGATGCCGCTGTGCACGGCGATCCAGCCCGCATGGCGCCCCATCACCTCGACGACCATGACGCGGTTGTGCGACTCGGCGGTCGTGTGCAGCCGGTCGATCGCCTCGGTCGCTATGGAGACGGCGGTGTCGAAGCCGAACGTGTAGTCGGTGCCGGAAAGGTCGTTGTCGATCGTCTTCGGCACGCCGACGACGGGCGCCCCGTGCTCCCGGTGGAGCCGCGCCGCCGCGCCGAGCGTGTCCTCGCCGCCGATCGCCACCACGGCGTCGAGGGCGCGGTCACGGATGTTGTCGAGGACGGCCTGCACCCCGTCCTCGGTCTTGAAGGGGTTGGTGCGGCTCGTGCCGAGGATCGTCCCGCCGCGCGGGAGGATCCCCGAGACGTCGCGAAGCGTCAGGTCGACGAACTTGCCCTCGGTCAAGCCCCGCCAGCCCTCGAGGATGCCGACGCAGTCCCAGCCGGCGGAGTCGGCGCGGCGGACGACCGCGCGGATGACCGCGTTCAGGCCCGGGCAGTCGCCCCCGCCGGTGAGGATGCCGATCGTCTTCGCCACGCGGCCCGTTCTACCAAGTCGGCGCGGCGGGCTGCGGCACCCGTGTCCGGGAACAGCGGGTCTTACCGCATTCATACCGCTCTGCCCCTTTGGAGGTACGTGGGGATACGACGATCTGGTCGATGACATACCTATCCATGTCGATCACTCTTGCGGCGAGTGAGCGTCGGCTCGAAGGAGCCACCTCTGAAACGGAGACGCCGGCGTTGCCGGCGTCGGGAGCGTGGTCCTGAGCGCGGCGGCCCCCGATCGCCCGGTTCAGCTCGGCGCGCTGCTCGTGCAGCGCGGCGTTCTCTCGGAGGAGCAGCTCGACGCTGCTCTCGCGGAGCAGCGCGACACCGGGCGTCCGCTCGGGGAGGTGATCGTCCGCCGGGGCTTCGCGCCCGGGCCGATCGTCGCGCAGGCGCTCGCGACCCAGCGCGGCGGGATGGTCAAGACCGAGTACGGCTATGCGACCGGCTGGTCGGACGACGGACGGGTCGCGCAGGCTGCTCCCGTGGCGCCCCCGGCCCACGACCCCCGGGACGAGACGATCCGGCAGTTGCGCGAGTGGGCGGCGAGCGCGCAGGCCGCGATCGCCTCGCGGGACGCGGAGATCGAGCGGCTGCGTGGGCTCGCGGCCCGCGTCGAGGACACGCCCGAGCTCGAGGAGGCACGTGCCGACGTCGCGCGGCTGGAGGCGCAGCTGGCCGAGCAGAGGACGGAGGACTCGCGCGTCGCCGAGCTGACGGCGGAGATTGCCTTCCTGCAGGCGAAGCTCGGCGACGGCGGCGCCGAGGATCCGCGCGTGGCCGAGCTGACTGCGCAGGTGGCGGAGCTGCAGGCGAGGCTTGCGGAGCCGACGGTCGAGGATCCGCGCGTCGCCGCGCTGACGGCTGAGGTTGCTGCGCTGCAGGCGAAGCTTGCGGAGCCGCCGGTCGAGGATCCGCGCGTTGCGGAGCTGACGGCTGAGGTTGCTGCGCTGCAGGCGAAGCTTGCGGAGCCGACGGTCGAGGATCCGCGCGTTGCGGAGCTGACGGCGCGGGTGGCGGAGCTGCAGGGCAGGCTCGTCGAGGCGTCCGCCGAGGATCCGCGGGTTGCGGAGCTGTCGGCTGAGGTTGCTGCGTTGCAGGCGAAGCTTGCAGAGCCCGCGGACGAGGATCCGCGCGTCGGAGAGCTGACGGCGCGCGTGGCGGAGTTGCAGGGCAGGCTCCTCGAGGCGTCCGCCGAGGATCCGCGCGTCGCGGAGCTGTCGGCCGAGGTCGCGGCGCTACAGGCGAAGCTGGCGGAGCCGCAGGACGAGGATCCCCGCGTCGCCGAGCTGGCGGCGACGGTGGCGCAGCTCGCGGCCGCCGCCGGCGCCGCCGACACGGAGCGTTCGCGCGCCGAGGAGCTTGCCGAAACCCTCGCGCAGCTGCAGGCGTCGGTCGCGATGGAGCGAGACTCGCTCGCCGCTGCCGAGCGGAAGCTCGCGAACGCCTCGAGCCGCGCGGGCACGCTCGCTGCGCGCGTGGCGGAGCAGGAGCAGACGATTGCCGACCTGCGCGGGTCGATCGACGCGGCGCCCGCGCCGCGCTGGGCGGACGCCACGGCACACCTTGTCTTCGTGCGGGGAGCCGACGGCTACGAGCTCGTCGAGCGTTCCGGCCCGCCGCCTGCGGTGGGTGCGGTCGTCGAGGGCGGGACCGTCGGTCGGATCGGCGCCGCCCCCTGGCCCGGCGTCGAGCTGCCCTGCGCGTACCTCGTCGACTGATCAGCGCTTCGGCCCGACGATCTCGTCGAGCCGGGCGACGCTGTCGCGGCGGGCGACGCTGATGCTGTTGCGGCGGTTGTTCCGGTACTCAACACCGATCAGTTCGCAGGCGTCGCGGAAGAGTTGCTGGATGTCCTCCGACTCGTTGCCGAAGAAGTAGCGCGGATACGTGTACTTGCGCTGGATCACCTTGTTCATCACGCGGCAGCCGTCGGAGTGGATGAGACCGCGAATGAACATCCCGGGCTCCTGCCAGACGTAGGCCCACTGCCATGCGGAGAGCTCGATCTTGCGCGTGTGCTTGAGCCCGGGGCCGCACTGCGGGATCAGGCAGGGCCACGACTTCGAGGAGCTCGAGATCACCGCGCAGTTCTCCGTGTTGGATTTGAGCATGACGTGTACGCGGTTCTTCGGCATCACCGCGGCCATGGCGCGGGCGATCTCCTCGATGATTCCCGGGTAGCGCACGTCCTGAAAGACGCGTAGCGACCACACGCCCTTTCGCATTCGGAGGATCGTGCCGTCCCCGAGATAGATACCGAGGAGATAGGCGTACTCCGGCGGTGGAAGAAGGTCGAAGCGATGCGGCGGGTGACCGCAGGCCGGGCACAACTCGAGCACCGGCCGGTTCGTCTGGATCCAGCTGCGGACGGTGGTCCGCGAGATGCCCGTCGCGCGTTCGATCTGGAGTAGTTGAGGCCACCCGCGCGCAGCTCGTGCACGCGGGCGACCTCCTCGGGCAATCGAGTCACATGCGGCCGGTGGGATTCGAACCCACACGCCCCAAAGGACAATGGATTTTGAATCCATCGCGTATCGCCAGTTTCGCCACGGCCGCGGGCACCCTCATGGTACGCGCTCGTCGCCCGCTCCGAAACGGCCGCCAGGGCCACGTCCAACCAGGGCCTCCCTCTCTTGAAAACCGTGCCCGAGCAGGGGATACTCGCCAACACAAGAAGGGTCGTTTCGCAGAAAGTCCCTACCGGGTTGGAGGAGGTAGCGTGAGCAAGAAGGTCTCCCTGCTGGCGTTCGTCGGCGTGGCCGCGATTGTGGCCGCCGTCGTCGCCGGTTATTCGGGCGTGGCACGCAGCGCGACGCAGGTGACAGCCCTGCCGTCGTCCGCGTGCGGTCCGATCGTCTACAAGGGGTCGGGCAAGCCCGACTTCATCATCGCGTCGGACCTGCCGCTGCAGGGCGCGATCCGCAAGCAGACCGTGCAGATCTCGCGCGCGATGATCTGGGCACTGCAGCAGAAGGGCTGGAAGGCCGGCCACTGGAAGATCGGCTACCAGTCCTGCGACGACTCGACCGCGCAGGCCGGCGGCTGGGACTCCGCGAAGTGCGCGACGAACGCCCGCCTGTACGCGAGCAACACCTCGGTGATGGCCGTCGTCGGGACGTTCAACTCCGGTTGTGCGGAGATCGAGGTGCCGATCCTCAACCGTTCCCATCCGGGGCCGGTCGCGATGGTCAGCCCGGCGAACACCTATCCGGGGCTGACGAAGAAGTGGGCGGCAGGCGAGCCGAACAAGTACTACCCGACGGGTCGCCGGAACTACGCCCGCGTCGTCGCATCCGACGACTTCCAGGGCCCCGCTGACGCGATGTACACGAAGAGCCTCGGCGTGACCAAGGTCTACGTGCTCAACGACCGCCAGGTGTACGGCGCCGGTGTCGCCGGGACGTACGCGGCGGCCGCGAAGAAGCTCGGCCTGAAGGTCGTCGGGACGGCCGGCTGGGACGCGAAGCAGTCGAGCTACGAGTCGCTCGCCCAGCACATCAAGTCGTCCGGTGCGCAGGCCGTCTTCCTCGGCGGCATCGCGTGCAACAACGGCGCGAAGCTCATGCAGGACATCAAGTCCGTCAATCCGAAGATCCACCTGCAGATGCCGGACGGGTTCTCCGACCCGAACGCGAACGGCGCGGTGGCGAACGGCGCGTACATCAGCGTCGCGGGCCAGCCGCCTCAGGGTCTGAAGGGCTTCGGGGCGACGTTCGTGAAGAGCTTCGGCAAGTCGATCGGCGCGACGCCGAACCCGTACTCCGCGTACGGCGCGCAGGCGATGCTCGTCGCCCTCCAGGCCGTCGGCCTCCACGGCGGCGACCGGGCTGCGGTGACGCGGTCGATCTTCGGGCTCCGCATCAACAACGGCGTGCTCGGCAGCTTCACCATCAACTCGAGCGGTGACACGTCGCTGACGCCGATCACGATCTACAAGCAGCAGGGCAAGATCCTCAAGCCCGTCAAGACGCTCATCCCGCCGGCCAGCCTGATCGGGTAGCGACGGGACGGAACACCTGAGACCGCACCCGGGGGAGGCATCGCCTCCCCCGGGTGCATGGTCGACCCGAGATGGCCACGAACGCAGCCCCCGTCACCTCGATCGCCGCCCGCCGAACCGTCGGCTCCTACGCGATGCCGGCGATCGCGGCGCTGCTGGTCGCGGCGCTCGTCCTCTGGCTCGTCATCAACTTCACCAAGGGCCCCGCGTATTTCTTCACGATCTCGTTCATCGGGCTGACAAACGGCGCCGTCTACGCGCTCGTCGCCCTCGGCTACACCCTTGTCTACGGGATCCTCGAGCTGATCAACTTCGCCCACGGCGACGTCTTCATGCTCGCAGGCCTCTTCTCCGCGTCGATGATCGACGGCGTCTTCGGTGTCACGACGCACTCGTCGACGGGCTATCTCGTGCTCGCGATCGTCGGCTCGCTCCTCGTCGCCATGGTCGCCTGCGGCCTGATCAACGCGACGATCGAGCGGATCGCGTATCGCCCTTTGCGCAGCGCGCCGCGACTCGCGCCGCTGATCACCGCGATCGGGATGTCGTTCGTCCTCGAGGACATCGCGATCGGCTGGAAGGGCCCGGGTTACACCGCCGTGCCGGACGTCCTGCCGAAGGGCAACGTGTTCTCGGTCTCCGGCGTGACGTACACGTGGGAGAAGTTCATCGTCGTCCTGATCACGCTCCCCGTCCTGCTCGCGCTGATCTGGCTCGTCCAGCGGACGCGGCAGGGGAAGGCGATGCGCGCCACCGCGCAGGACCGTGACGCCGCCGCGATGATGGGCATCAACGTCAACCGGACGATCTCGTTCACGTTCCTGATCGCCGGCGCGCTCGCCGGCGCAGGCGGGCTCGTCTACGCGCTCTACTTCGGACAGATCCGCTACGACACCGGCTTCCAGCTCGGCCTGATCGCGTTCACGGCGGCGGTGCTCGGAGGCATCGGCAATCTGCCCGGTGCGGTGCTCGGCGCGCTCAGCATCGGCTTCATCCAGGCCTACAACGAGGGCCTCAACTGGCACGCGCCCGGGAGCAACTGGACGCAGTCGATCGTCTTCTCGATCCTCATCCTGATCCTCGTCTTCCGCCCCGAGGGCCTGCTCGGCGAGCGGACACCGGAAGGCGGCTGACGTGCACCTGCGCGTCTCCGAGGGTTGGTGGGCGGCGCTCGGCGCCGCGGGGATGTCGCACGAGCGCTGGCGCGCGCTGCCGCGGACCGCGCGCCGCGCCGTCACGACCGGCGTCTGGCTCGCGATCCTGCTCGTCCTGATCGCCTTCTTCGGCGTGTGGAAGACGACCGCGCTCGCCCTCGCGGCGGTGGTCGCGTTGCTCGTCGTCCCGGTGTGGACGCGCCTGCCGTACGGAAAGTTCGTGGTGCCGCTCGCCGCGCTCGGGCTCGCCGTCGCGTACCCCTATTACTTCGGCTCGATGCCGCAGGTCCCGATCTTCGGGCCGTTCCCGCAGGTCTCGACGATGGTCGTGATGATGATCTTCACGATGATGGCCCTCGGCCTGAACTTCGTCGTGGGGTATGCGGGGCTGCTCGACCTGGGCTACGTCGCGTTCTACGCGATGGGCGCGTACATGGCCGGCTGGTTCGCGTCGTCGCAGTTCGCCCACCAGAAGCTCGACTTCGGCGCCGTCGGCCTGTACGAGGGCTGGAGCGGGTTCCACATCTCGCTCTGGCTCGTCCTGCTGATGGCCGGCATCGCGACGGCGATCGTCGGCGTGCTGATCGGCCTGCCGACGCTGCGTCTGCGAGGCGACTACCTCGCGATCGTCACGCTCGGGTTCGGCGAGATCATGCCGCAGATCGCGCGCAACGGCGACAGCCTGTTCGGCACCGGCTTCAACCTCACGAACGGCACCAACGGGATCACGCCGATCGACGGGCCCGGCTTCGGGAACTGGGCGGAACAGCACCTGCACCTGCCGGCCAACTACCTGAACGCCGCGAACTTCGACAGCCTCTACCTCTGGACGGCGATCGTGCTCGTCCTGATCACCGTGTTCTGCTCGCTGCGCCTGCGCGACTCGCGGCTCGGGCGCGCCTGGATCGCGATTCGCGAGGACGAGACCGCCGCCGCCGCGATGGGGATACCGCTGATGCGCACGAAGACGTGGGCGTATGCGACCGGTGCGTTCTTCGGCGGCGTCGCCGGCGCGTACTACGCGAGCTACAAGAGCGGCGCGTTCCCGGACGACTTCTTCTTCAACATCTCCGTCTTCATCCTCTGCATGGTCATCCTCGGCGGCGTCGGCAACATCTGGGGCGTCATCTTCGGCGCGTGCTTCCTCGCCTACCTCGACCGCGAGGGCCTGGCGAACGTCGGAGCCTGGTTCAGCGACCATCTACACCGTCAGATCGACGTGCCGAAGTACGAGTTCGGGATCTTCGGCGCCATCCTCGTGATCACGATGCTGTTCCGGCCGGAGGGACTGATTCCGTCGCAGCGGCGCGCCGCGGAGTTCCACGAGGGCGTTCACGACGAGCCGCTGTACGACGCGGAGACCGCCGGTGCCTGACCCGATCCTCGAGACGCACCGGCTGCGCAAGGAGTTCGGCGGGCTGCTCGCCAACGCGGACGTCGACTTCACGGTTCCGCGCGGCGCGATCGTCTCGCTGATCGGCCCGAACGGCGCCGGCAAGACGACGTTCTTCAACCAGCTGACGGGCGTCTACAAGCCCACCGCCGGCGACGTCTGGTTCGACGGCGAGCGGATGACCGGGAAGCCGCCGCATGCGTTCACGCAGCGGGGGATCGGCCGGACGTTCCAGAACATCCGTCTCTTCCAGAACATGACCGCGCTCGAGAACGTGCTCGTCGGCATGCACGTCCGCCTGAAGGGCAACCTGTTCGAGGCGATCGCGCGCACGCCGCGGGTGCGGCACGAGGAACGCGACGCGCGGGCGCGCGCGCGGGAGCTGCTCGCCTACTGCGGCCTCGCGCGCAAGGACGCCGTGATCGGGCGGAACCTCTCCTACGGCGACCAGCGGCGGCTGGAGGTCGCGCGCGCCCTGGCGACCGACCCGAAGCTGCTGCTGCTCGACGAGCCGACGGCCGGCATGAACCCGCAGGAGACGGCGGAGTTCACGACGTTCGTCGGGCGGCTGCGCGAGGAGAAGAATCTCTCCATCCTGCTGATCGAGCACGACATGCGCGTCGTCATGGGCGTCTCCGACCGCGTCACCGTGCTCGACTACGGCGAGAAGATCGCCGAGGGCACGCCGGAGGCGATCCAGAAGGACGAGCGCGTGATCGAGGCGTATCTCGGTACGGGAGCGGTGCACGCGTGAGCGTGCTCACGGGTGCACCGGGGAGGGGGGCTCGGGGGAACCGAGAGGTTCCCCCTTGCGGCGTGTCGCGCCTTCGGTGCGACACGCCGGAGAGAGCGGTGCACGCGTGACGGCGCTCCTGGCGCTCGAGAACGTCGAGACGTTCTACGGCTCGATCCAGGCGCTGCGCGGCATCTCGATCGAGGTGCACGAGGGCGAGATCGTCACGCTGATCGGCGCGAACGGCGCGGGCAAGTCGACGACGCTGCGCTCGATCAACGGGCTCAACCACCCCCGTCGCGGGAAGATCAGGTTCGGCGGCCGCGACATCACGTCCGACCCGCCTCACGACATCGTCAAGCTGGGGATCGCGCAGTCGCCGGAAGGGCGGAAGCTCTTCCCGCGCATGACCGTCCTCGAGAACCTCGAGATGGGCGCGTTCCAGCGCAAGGACCGGCACACGCTGCAGGAGGACATGGACCGCGTGTTCACGCTCTTCCCGCGGCTCGCGGAGCGGAAGTCGCAGCGCGCCGGAACGATGTCGGGCGGCGAGCAGCAGATGTGCGCGATCGGGCGCGCGCTGATGGCCCGGCCGAAGCTGCTGATGCTCGACGAGCCGTCGATGGGCCTCGCGCCGATCTTCGTCCAGCGGATCTTCGACACGATCGTCGAGGTGAACAAGCAGGGCACGTCGATCCTGCTCGTCGAGCAGAACGCGCTGATGGCGCTCGACGTCGCCGACCGGGGCTACGTGCTGGAGACGGGAACGATCGCGCTCGCCGACGACGCCAAGAAACTGGCGCAGAACGAGGACGTCAAGCGCACGTACCTCGGCGAGCTCTAGGTGCCTGCATTCATGCAGGCACCAGTCGTCGTCTGATTCGAGCGGAGGGCTGCTGCCTGCTTGAAGCAGGCAGCTATCCCACGCGCAGGGGGAAGTACGGCGGCGCCAGCACGAAGCCGATCCGTTCGTGGCCCTGGCCGCGCGCCAGCTCGAGGGCGGCGCCGACGTTGTGGGCCGGGACGAAGCCGAGCTGCCGCACGGTGGACGCGTCCGCCGCGCCCGCGACGAGGACGTTGCCGAGCCGGCCGAGGGCCGGCTGACAGCCGTTCCAGTCCCGGAACGGGAGCAGCGGGTGCACCGAGCGGCCCGCCCGGTACTCCGAGAGCGCGCGCGCGTCGGCGGCGGCGACCCGCTCTGCCTCGGCGAGCACCTGCGGGTCGCGGCCCCCGCGCGAGGTGGCGTGGAAGAAGGCCCGGTACGGCTGCTGCGTCGGATGCGCGAAGTGTCGCGCGAGCCGGCCGACGAGAATCGCCGTCCCGCCCTCGACCACGGGGAACGCGTCGCGCCACAGGCGCAGCCCGATCCCGAGCCCCAGGTACGCGGCGAGCAGCGGGTTCGGCCGCTCCCGCGGGAGGTACGGCGTCACCGACGGCGTACCGAGCACGATCGCGTCGAACGGTTCCTCCACCGAGGCCCGCCGCAGCTCGACGGCGCGGAGCAGCGCCTCCGCGTGCGCGACGGAGGGCGGCCCGGCGATCGCCGTCGCCACCGAGTAGTCGGCGCGCAACGACTGCAGCACGACGCCGCGCTGCATACCCTCCGGCAGGGCCGCGTACAGGAGCCGGAAGGGCGAGCGCGCGATCCGCTCGGCGGCGTCCTCCGCGTACGGGTACCCGCGCAGCGCGCCCGACAGCTCCGGCAGGTTGAGGACGAGCGAGACGCCGAGCATCGGCACGCGGCGCAACAGCGCCCGCTCGAGCGTCAAGGCCAGGTGCCATCCCTGCGACGCCGTCGTCTCGAGCAGTGAGTACGCACCCGCCGCGCGCACGGCGTCAGCGCCCGCCGCGCCGAGCAGCGCGGCCGGCCCGCCGTGCAACACCGTCTCGGCGGCGGTGACGACGACCACGAGATCCGTGTCGGCGAGCGCGCGGTTCACGCGCAGCGGCGGCCGCGACCCGGCCTCGAGCGTCACGAGCTCGGGGTCCTCCGCATCGTGCACGAGCACGCTGCCGTGGAACCGCCGCGCGAGCTCGGGCGTGACGAGCGTCTCGAGCTCACGCTGTGTCATCCGCCGCTGCAGCCCGCCGGCCACGAGCAGCGTCTGGT
>Ga0207661_10001181_pt1 | contig 17466 bp, 13 predicted proteins | sample KBSC713LmetaG_FD_184337 | JGI IMG/M metagenome (GOLD analysis project Ga0207661, IMG submission 184337) | Corn rhizosphere microbial communities from Kellogg Biological Station, Michigan, USA - KBS C7.1-3L metaG (SPAdes) (version 2) | ecosystem: Host-associated > Plants > Roots > Rhizosphere ...
GCACGTAGACGATTGGCATTTCCTGCGCGGTCGTTTCGAACGTGAAATTGATGGCGTCGCAATTCGTCGCCGCGTCCATGCCGACGCTGAGCGCGGGCTGCGGGACGCCGATTTTTATTTCGGGTCCCCAGTACGCGATGTTGGTGCCGGGCACGGGACCGGGCTCGATGTAGAAAACATAGCCGGCGTCGTGCGCGAGTTGACGAATGTAGGCGAGATCCGTGCCCTGGTGAGACGGGATGCGATCGACGGGCACGGGCAAATCGACGAACAGACTCGGGATCACGAACGGCACGAGTCCGAACATCGCGTACTTCCCGATGCACATCGCGACGCGGGCTTCCGCAGGCATCGCCGGATACGGCAGGCCGGTGAAATCAGCGAGGTCCATCACCTTTGTGAGATCGGTGCCGGTGACGGTGAGTTTTGATTCTCCCGGCTGCGCGCCCGGAGAAAGATCCGTGCGCGTCATCACGCCGTCGGCGATCACCTGGGGCAGACCGTTGAGCGTAACAATAATCACCACGCGCAGCAGCGGCACGCGACCGGCCGTGAGCAGGAAGAAAGTTTGCAGCGGCGATTTGTTATCGATCTCGAACACGAGCCGAAATCCGCCGGGCTCGCCCGCCGCGCTCTTGACTTCGACTTCCGTGAGCGCGTCGAGCACGAAGCGTGGTACCGGCACGGGTACGACGGGACCGATGAGAATCGTGAGATAAAACGCGCTAGACATGCGGAGTGCCGGGAATGCCGTACGGAAGTGTCACGCGCAGCCGTCGTCCTGGAGTGGCGGTGAGATCGGCCGGATCGAACGCGGTGTTCGCATCGCAAAGCTGCCATGCCTGCGTCGGATCGCCGTATTGCTGCGCGGCGACGTTATCGAGGCGGTCGCTGGCGTTGACGAGATATTCGCGGATGAGTGCGAGCGTTTCGGGCTGGGGAACGAAGCGCCGGCGTACGTAAACAATTTTGCGACCGTCAGCCGCTTCATAAGTTGCGGTGTCGATGCCATAATAACGGCTGCTCGGATCGAATGGCGTGGTGCTCATGGGAGATTTTGGAGACCGAGACTGCCGAGCGACACCGGTGCGGCTTTCGCGGCGAGATTTTCTTTTTGCTGCTGGTAGCTCAGGTACAGGCTGCCGATTTTTCCGCCGAACCCGACGTCGTACACGTTGAGCACACGCAGCGAGAGCGTGACTTTCGCGCGGATCGGATTGAGCAACGTATCGAACGCTTCCTCGAGAATGCTGAATTCCGTGATACGCACCGGCACGACCCGCGAACTGCCCCACACAAAAAGAATCAGCGGCGCCAGCATCGGCGCGATCTCGAGCGTGCCGGCGGACGCGAGCGTGTTGTTGAGCTGCAGCTGATCGACCGTCGGATAAACAACTGTCTCCAACGCGGCGAGCTGCGGCTGAATGCCGGATTGTACGGCGATCGGATTTTGATCGGGCGATTCGAGCTGCTCGGTCGCGTCGATTTCCGCATCGAGCTTGATGGTTTCAATTGGTGGCGACTTGAGGCGAAGCGGCTCGGAGCGCGTTGGCCCGCCGTCGCCGCCGACGCCTTGGGGCGCGAGCGTGCGCGTAAGCGTGTCGGGATTATACTGCAGTGAAATCACGCGCTGCAGTGCGCCCGTGACGGGGTCGAGGAGGACGAGTCCACCTTTGATGAGGCGCGGTGATCCGGGGAAAGAGGGCATGGTAAATTACGCGGCTTCCTTTTCTTTGGCGTCGGCGCTGCCGAAGACTTTTTTCAGCAAATCGCCGGCATCGACTTTCGGCGTCTTGAGTTTCACGTCGTCGAAGCTCGGCAGCTTGAGTCCCTTATCCGTCGAGTAGCTGATCGGGGCGCTAAGGAAAAATTCGAGACCGGTGGGAATTTGTTTTTGCGCGAGCAACCAATCCTTGCGCGTCTTGACGCTGAAGCGGCCGAAGCCGGCTTGCGCGAGCACGTACGCGCTAAGCGCGAGACCGAGCACGAGCTCGGCTTTGATTTCTGGCGTGAACGCGGCCTCGAGTTTTTTCTGATGATAGCGCGCGTTGAATTTTCCAAACACGCCGCCCTGGAGTTTGATCGTGCCGCTAATTTCGAGGCCTCCTTCGATTTTCGCGATCGTGGCGCTGACTTGAATCGCGCCGTGAATTTTTGCGGTTACGAACGCCGAGGCGGGAATCTTCAATTCGCCGCCGACCGCGAGATCGAGATCGGGATCGTTTTCGAGCGGGTTGAAACCCGCGGTGAACGTCAGCGGCTCGATCACTCCGGGCCCGAAATCATAACCGACATCGACGCCGCCACCGATGACCGCGTTGAGTCCAATACCGCCGATCGATGCGCCGGGAATCGGAATCGTGATGTCGAGGTTGAAGAGCTCTTTTTTGTCGTGGAAGCCCTTGAACAACTCCCAGCGCGCGACGGTGAGTTCGCCGGTGACGCGGAGTTTTTCCTTCTCGTCGAGTTCGACCTCCGCGCCCGCTTTGATATTTTCCGTGAACTGGTAATCGATCCTGCCCTTCGCGGTAAATTTCCCGTTTTCGTGCAGCGTGACCGTCGCTTTGCCGTTGGCTTTTCCTTTTTTGATTTCGATCGTGCCGGTGCCGGAAACTTTTGGCGGCTCGCCTTTTTTCGTGACAAACGTCACGGGGTCGAGCCGTCCGCCGAGTCCGATCGCGGGAATGGTGAAACCGGTTTTTCCGGTCGCGATCAACGTCTCCGTCCCGGTGCTGTACGAGACGGTCACGGTGGTGTCGTCGAGTTTGGGAAACTTGAACGTGCCACTGCCGAGGAAAATCCAATCGTTGTTGTGAAACTTGAGGCCGGCTTCGGCGGTGTTGCCGCCGGGCAGCTCGAAGCCGACTTTGCCATCGAACTCGATCTGACTCTTGTTGATTTTGCCGAGGAGGCTGGCGCTCTTCACGTACGGCAGTTTGATTTGCGAGGTTTCGATTTTGATCGTCGCTTCCCATTCGTTACGCCCGCCGCCGGCGCGGTACACGATATCGGTTTCGGCGGTATCGATTTTTGGGATATTGAGCTTGAGCTTCCCGGAAGCGACGAGGCCAACATCGTCTTTCGTTACGCTGAGGCGGCCGGTGGCGAGTGGCGCTTTGTCCGGCCCGATCTGGAATTCGATTACGCCCTCGGGCTTGAATTCCGGCGCGAGCAGCAATGCGACTTCAGCGCGTGTGATCCGGGCGCCGAGAAATGATTTTTTCTTGAGCGTGGCTTCGTCGATGCCTTTCGAAACTTTGAGCGCGCCCTTCGCGTACGATACGTCGAGCCGCCCGAGGAACGGAACGCCCGGGGTGATGTAGCCCGACCAATCGACGCCGCCCTCATCGTTGAGCGTTACCGATGTGATGGCGCCCGGACTGAGATAACGATAGGTAAATGCGAGATTCGGATTTTTCGTCGCGAGCGTCAGCTTGCCCTTTTTGTCGACGTCGAATTTCACGCCACCTTTTTTCCCTTCGATGGCGATCGGCAGGCGGGTTTTCTCGCGCGTGTCGATTTCGCCATCGATCTGATCGCCGCCACTCGATTTGTGACCCAAGATGTCGAGGAGTAGTCCGGGAATGAGTTCCGCCGCCGAGCTGTTCAAACTGTCGTCCTTGATTTGCGCGGTGGCCTTTTTGCTCGAAGAAAAATCGGCCGGCACTTTCAACGTCGTACTCGCGCCACCGCCGGCGGTGATTTCGTAATCGACGACGGTGGCCGCGGCGCCGCCAGCAGCGCCGGCTGCGCCCGGTTTCATTTTCCGCGCGCAGTTTTCCACCGACAGGCAAGTCGGTTTCGGCGGGGGACATTTCGCGGGAAGTTTTTCGGGCGAGCCGTTCGGAGTCGCTTTGGCGAATTTGAGATTGATCTGTTCCGCGGAGCCGTCGGAAAGATCGGGATCGGAGGCGACCATCTGCGCGAGCTGGAAGACTTGATTTTTGATCGCGCCGCCGCTCTTGCGATTCTGCTCTCCGTCGAGCGCTTGAATATTTTCGTTGGTATTGTTGCCGCCGACCTGGAGCTCGACGATGTGGTCCATCTGGCACGTCTGGTTGTTGACGCGCGGGAAAGTTGAATCGCCGCCGCACTTCTCCCAGAGCGCATCGGCAGTTTTGCCACCTGACCAACCCACCGCTTGCAGCCAACGGCTCTGAAGATCCGCGGTGTCGGCGCGTTCCTGCCAGAGCACCGCCTTCGTCCGTCCGTCAACGTTGAGCGTGGCCTCGAGACCTTTGCCCGCGAGGGCATCATACGCGGCCTGACCGTTCGGACCTTTCGTGGCGGGAATGACGAGTTGGTCAACCTCGAACGCTTCGACCCGCCGGATCGCCTTGCTCTTGTCATCGGTGCGTTCGAACGCGTCGAGCGGCGTGACCGTGTGAGTGGTCGTGAGGACCGAAGTGACGGTCAGCGATTTCTTGCCCTTCTTTTTTCCCGAGGGTTTGGCCACGCTGCCATCGTCGAGTTTGCGCGAGAGAATGGGGCCAGCGGCCGAACGAGGCAGCGGAACGGGACCGCCGCGCATCGCTGTGGCGGCGGCGGATTCGGCGTCGTGCTCGAGACGCTGATACTCCGGACCTTGATCGACGCTGATGTGATCGGGCGCACGTTGGAGGTCGCGTTGCTGAATGGTGTGAGCGAGTTCGTGCGCGAGGAGATGTTCGCCGGTCGGCGTTTGGGGCGCGTAATGGCCGGAGCCAAAAACAACATCCTGGCCGACCGTGTAGGCGCGGGCTCCGACATCGTGTGCCGAGGCCGCGGCGGACTCGTCGTGGTGGATACGCACCTGGCTGAAATCATGCCCGAAACGCGATTCCATCGAGCTGCGCGTGCCGGAATCGAGCGGTGCGCCGGGCGAACGCAGCGTGCTGTGCACGGAAGAAGGAACGCCGTTGACCGTCGCGGCTCCGGGAGTCGCCGCGCGCTGGAGCCGACGGCGTCGGCACTCGGAGCATTCGCCGCCCGCGACAATTGGCCGTCCGCATGCGCAGGTGGCGCGCTGCAAAATCGGAGCGCGCGCGGGCGTAACGCGGACGGCGACTGGTGCGACGCGCGCGCGGTCGGGAGCGACGGCTTTCGTGCTCATGCGCGAAGTCCTCCGTGAATGGAGCGCGCGATTTTTTCACCGGCATCATCGGCGTGTGGCGTGGATGAGCTGCGAATTGAAGGGCCGCGCAGCCTTGCCACTTCGAGGTGAGCGCCAGCTGCGGCAGCATGGGCGAAATCGCCGAGACCGTTTTCGGCGAGCAGATTTTCGAGCTGATTTTGGACGACAACACCGAGATGGTCAGGGTTGCGAATCGCAATTCCGTCAACCGCGAGTGTTTCGATATGCACCTCGATCGAGGGACGTTCACGGGCCGTCCGCGGAGCTGACGATGCCGGCGAGCTGTCAGCGTTCCGTGGGTTGGCGCGCCTCGTTGCGGCAATGACGCGAGGAGAAATTGGCTTCGCGCCACTCACGACCAGCCTCCGATTTCCGAATCGCTCAGGGATTTCTCCAACTTCGCGTATTCGCTTTGTGCGGCCTCCTGCAGATGGCGCATGCGCACGGGCTCGCCGGCGTCGGCGGCGAGAAAGGCAGCGTTGAGCGCAACGTTGCGAATGTGTCCGCCTGCGAGATTGAGGCGCGCGAGTTTTTCATAATCGAGTTTTTCCGCCGGAGTTTCGGCAGGGAAAACCCGTTTCCAAATTTCAAGGCGTTGCGACGTATCCGGAAAAACAAACGGCACGATGAACCGCAACCGGCGCAGAAATGCCGGGTCGAGCGCCTGCTTCATGTTCGTGGTGAGAATCGCGAGTCCGCGATACGCCTCGACGCGTTGCAGCAGATAACTGACCTCGATGTTCGCGTACCGATCGTGGCTGTCGCGAACTTCGCTGCGCTTGCCGAAAAGCGCGTCGGCCTCATCGAAGAGAAGAATGGCACCGCTCTGATCGGCGGCATCGAACACGCGGCGAAGATTTTTTTCGGTTTCGCCGACGTATTTGTTGACCATGCCGCTGAGATCGATGCGGAACAGGTCCAGCTCGAGCTCGCGGGCGAGGACCTCGGCAGCCATGGTTTTTCCAGTTCCCGTCGGACCGGCGAAGAGCGTGCTGAGGCCGAGCCCGCGCGCGCCTTTGCGCGCGAAACCCCACGTATCGCAAACCCGGTTACGCTGACGAACCTGGGCGACGATCGTCCGAAGCGTGAGGAGTTGCGCGGACGGAAGGACGATGTCGTCCCAGCGCGCGGCTGGTTCGATCCGTTGCGCAAGACCGTCGAGACCGACGCGCGCCTGGGTGCGCGCGGCAGTCCAGAGCGCTGGCGCGATTTCCTTTTCGCTGCGCAAGCCGGATGCCCGGGCAACGAAGTCGGCGGTGGCCGCGTGAATGCCGCCGGCCTCGAGACTGAATTGGGCCGCAATGCGCGGAAGCTGGCCATTGAGTTTCGTGGCGGCGGGTCCGAGCGCGCGCGCCCAAAGCGCGAGCTGATCGGCGGAACCGGGCCGGTCGATCGCGAGTGCGAGCACGGAGCGATCGGAGACGGGCAAGGGAGCGACGCCCGAGAAAAAAACCACGCCGGGAGTGCGCTCGGCGAAAGACACGGCGCGAATCGTGAATTCAGGCGAGTCGTCCTCGACCGCGGAGATCAGTAGTGCGCTCTCGGTGAGGAGTGACTCGCGTTGCCAGAGGCGCGAGAGCGCGACGCGTTCGTCAACCGTGGCGGGAAGATCGGCGGACCTGACCTGATAAAGTTTCAGATTGCACGCGGCGCAGGCGGCGGCTGCCACGCTCGCACGCGCGGCGAAGTCGTTGCCCTGGAGGTCGACGATGGGCGCGTGGCCGGTGCGTTGGGCGGTGGCGAGCATTTCGACGATGACCTGCGCCTTGCGGGTTTGAGCGGGAGGCAGTGCGGTAGTTTTGGATACGCGCGAAAAAATTCCGCGCAGGCGTTCGTCGAGATAGGGAACGCCCGCGAGATAATGAAGAACACGTTCGTCGAGGCGGAGTGGTGCGGAGGTGAGTCCGGATGACGGATCGACGTCGAGGAGTCGCCAGCGACGCAACGCACCGGTCGGAGCGAGCGCGCTCCAATGCGGCTGCGGCAGCACGGCGAGCGCGAGGCTGAAGGTGACGCAGGCGCGCCCATTCTGGGCCGCCGCGCACAGCGCGGCAAAACTCGAGTCGAACTCGACCCCAGCGCAGAGTAACACAATGCCGCGTTCGAACGGCGTCAGTCCGAAACGGTCGACGAGCGTGTCGAGCGCGGATGCGGATGTTTTGCATGACCTTTTTGAAACCGGTGACGATTTTGTTTTTCGAGGCGCCGATGATTTCCGTGCTATCGTCGGCCGTCCGCTCGCGCTGCCGGTGCGTTTTTCCAATAGCGCGCGCACCTCCGCGAGTGCTACGGCGAGCGCCTGCTGGTTAACGTTAGCTGAGATTTCGGCGCTTGCGTTCATCAGATTGTGACGGCTGGCGTGGAGAATTTTCCGGCGACAAGTTTGAGGACGCTCTCGGCTCCATCGACCTGCGCGCGGACGAGATACGCGCCGGGGACGACATTTTTATAGGGGACGACGGTGGCGGTCGTGTCGGTGGCCGGTGAGATCACGCCGTTGCCGGGCGGAGCATCGAAGCGATAGGCGTTGGCGGCGCGGTTGGCGGGTGGATTTTTTTCGTTGAGCAGCAAGTTGACGTCCTGATCCGCGCCGACGGCGGTGGCGAACGTGAGCTGGATGTCGCCGCTGCGGACAGCGATGCCGTTGAGGGTTGAATTGGTAACCGAGAGACGGGTGGCGGTGACGGTTGGGCGAATGGCGAAGGCGATCGTGTTCGACGTGAATCCGGTATTTGGATTCGAAAAACCGGGGATGGGTTGCGCCACGCGCGCGGTTACGAGGCCGGTGCGGATGCCGGCGGGCAACGGATCCGTGAGTGTGAGCAAAACTTCGGTGGCAGCGGTTTTGGTGACGGTGGCGGTGACATCGATGTCGTCGAAGAGCACGAGTTTCGCGGCATCGAGTCCGTGGCCGCGGAGGCGCAAGTTGCTGCCGGGAAGAATCGGTGCAGATTCGTCGTCCGCGTCGACGACGTCGTCGAGCGCGAGCTGTGCGAAGGGTAGCGGTTGAATGTTGCGCGAGAGGACGGGCAGCGCGGTTTTCGAGGAGCGCTGGCTGTCGATGAGCACGACCGTGACGATATAGGCGGCGGTGGGGCGATAGCGGCCCTGCAGCGCAGTCCACAGTTTCGAAATCTCATCCGTCGTGAGCGGAGCAGGCGTGATTTTGATTTGCTCGAGCTGGTCGGCGAGAAGGGAAACGTTGAGCGCTTTGTCGAAGGCGTTGGACGCGCCGTTGACCTGCAGCGCGTCGCTGATGCGCTGACGCGTGAGAAACGGAATCTCGTGGAGCGCTTGCATGCCGTGGCCGAGCAGCGCTTCGGCGAACAATTCTTTCGAACCGAAGGCGGTGAGCGTGTAGTGGAGATCGAGCGCGAGCGGCGGGCTGGCGATGCGGTCACCGGCGGAGTCACGCGACGGCTGGCCGAGATTTCGCCAGCCCGGGTTTTGCGCGACGCTGTGGAGAAAAAGATTCAACTGGTCGGGTTCGGCGTTGGCGGAATTGACGCGATCCGGCGGCAGGGCGCTGACGTTGACCGAGACGCCGAGCGCGGCGTTGACGTTGTGGGCCTTGAGCGCCTGATCGAGGAGAGTGCGAAGCACGGCGGTCACGGCGGCGACGGCGTACGCGGTGCTCATGAATGGCTGCTCCGCGACGACTGCAGTTTTAGATAATCGTCGAGCGAGATTACAGGATTGGACTTTTTGGCGACGGGCGCTGGCGACGGCGCAGGTGCGGCGGGCACTACTGCGCGAACCTCGACGCGACCGATGGTGACGCGAATCGCCGGCGGCTCCGTGCGCGCTGCCGGAGCGGAATGAGCCGAATCCGGTGAACGTAACGCGGGCTCGATGAGCCGTACGGTGGGCGGCGCGAACGCCGGGACCGGCGGCGATGGCGCAGCATGCGGTTTGGCGGGAGGTGCCGAGTGATCCGCGGTGTTCGCTGGAATGATTTTTTCGGTGAGAACCGTGTGGATCGTGGCGGGCTGAGATGGCAGCGATTGCGGTGCAGGAGCAACCAGAGGTGGCGTTGCAACGACCAGTGGCGGAGGAACGGGAAAAGTTTTTTCAGCGCCGATTTTTTCCGAGCCGATGTTGGTGAAATGCGTGCCGCTCGTCGCGGGAACGATCGGAGCGATCAAAATCGGCGCGCCGGTGGAGTTTCGCGCAGCGGCAGTGTCGGCAATGGGAGTGGGATCGATTGGCTTGGCAGGCGCGACCGTTTCGGAGACGGCGTCTTCATTGCGCGGCGACCCGGGCGCAGGTCGGGCCTCACGCTCGGCCGAGGTTTTTGGGGCGGAGATCGGTTCGATCGACGGCGACTCAAATACCGAAGCTTTGCGCGGCGCGATCGGCGGAGCGATCGGGCGAACGCGAGCGGCGAGCGTGGCGAGAAAATCGCTCATGACTGCGCCAGGTCGAGATACGCCCGGCGGCGAGCCGGTGAGAGCGCGAGCACTTCCTTTTCATTCCAGCCATACGCGGTTGCGAGGGCGTGGATGTCGCGCAACTGATGTTGCGCCCACGCGTGAACTTCCGCCCAGAGGAACGCGCCGATATCGAAAGCGGTGGTCCACGTTTGCGCGCACGCGGGACAGGTGAGCGCGATTTCGGCGGCGGCCTGCGGATCGGCGTGACTCATCGCCTCGCTCACGACCGCCAAAACCGGATCGGGGAGTGCCGTTGGTGCGACGGTGCCCGCGGGCGTCGAGGCGGAAAGCACGCAACGTGAGAGAAGCATCTGACGGGCCGCCTCGACGTCCGGCGTGGCCGCGGCGGCTTCAAGGTCGAGCGTCGTCGGCAGGCGAAACTGCAGCTCGTGCTCGCGCGTGCAGAGGTGGAACACGCCGCTCGCTTGTTCGTCGGAGGTTGCGACGCGAAGATCGTCGACCGAAAAATTCATCTCGATTTTTTCGGCGCAATGCGGACACGCGGACACGCCGTGAAGTTGCGCGCCGAAGAGCGCCTCGCGCAGAGCGAGGAGAAGCGCGTCGTTCCGACCCACGCTTTGGTTCGCGAGTTGTTCGACGGGGTTTTCTGGATACACGGCCGTGAGGAGCGCAAGCGGACGACGCGGCAACGGCAAAGCCAAGCCCTGCTCCCAGGCGTCGAGCAATACGGCAGCGGAAGGCGCGAGCATGACGTTCAGGCGAAACGAGACGGACGGCTCGAATCGAGCCTGGCGCGGTAAGGAGCTTCGTCGCGACCGACATCACTCGATCGGGCAGGCTGCGAGCTTGCCCGCGCTTGAATTGCGCCAACAAACTGGCGGCCTACGAAGGGCGATTTCGTGGCGAAGAATCGTGGAGCGGCCGCGGTGTCCCCGACGTAAAATCCGGCATTCATGGGAGTTTTGACTGGAATTCCGCGGGGAAATTTTTCATCGCGGCATGGCGGTTCATTGATGCTGTGGCGCAACGTCGGCTCGCGGGCACGCCGTTGCGAGTGATGGGCTGAAAAGCCAAAGCCCGAGGCCGCGTTTACTAAGCTGCGGGTTCGGTGAACGACGGCTCGACGGGCTCGACGGTGTCGTAATCGCGCTCCCAGCCCTCGTTCTCGAGCTTGAGACGGGCGATCGCGATCGCGTTGGCGTTGGCGTCGAGATCGGGGAGCGCTTGAAACTCGGAAACCCAGCAGCGGTAAACTTTCCAGGCGAGCACGAGCTGGCCGGCTTCGTTGTAAAGTTCGACGATGATTTCCTTGCGGAAATCCTTCAACGAAACTTCCGTGCCGGAACCGGCGCCGTAGTTCCAAACCTTGTTGGCCCACTTTTCGAATTCCGTGTCGTGCGTGATTCCGCGTTCGAGGGTGATGGCTTCGAATTCGGTGCGGCCGGGAGATTTGCGGCTGCTGCTGGCATCGCCGCCAGAACGGTGCTTCACGACTTCGGTGGTGCGTTTGAGTGCGCTGACCTTGCTTACGCCAGCGACGTATCGGCCATCCCACTTCACGCGAAATTTGAAATTCTTGTACGGATCGAAGCGCTGGGGATTGACGGTGAATTGTGCCATGGAAGTGTTCGGTTGAGATTGGCTCAGGTTTGGATTTGTCCGGCGAGTTGCTGGATTTTGATCACCACAAATTCCGCGGGTTTGAGCGGCGCGAAGCCGACGAGGATGTTAACGACGCCGCGATTGACGTCGTCCTGCGTGGTGGTTTCGCGATCGCATTTCACGAGGTAGGCTTCCTTCGCGGAACTGCCGGCAAAGGCGCTTTGTTCGAAGAGCGTGTGCATGAAGGCGCCAATATTGAGGCGGATCTGAGCCCAGAGCGGCTCGGCGTTCGGTTCGAAGACCGCCCATTTCGTGCCGCGATAAAGGCTCTCCTCGATGTAGAGCGCGAAGCGGCGCACCGGAATATATTTCCATTCGTCCGCGAGGTCGTCGGCCCCGCGGAGCGTGCGCGCGCCCCAGCAAAGATTGCCGTACACGGGAAACGTGCGCAGGCAATTCAAGCCGAGTGGATTCAGGACGCCGTTTTCTGCGTCGGTGAGCTTGTAAACAAACGATTGCACGTCGTTGAGCGTCGCCTCGGTCCCGGCCGGCGCCTTCCACACGCCGCGGGTGGCGTCGATGCGCGCATAGAGTCCGGCAATTATTCCGCACGGCGCGAACGTGCGGAGTTGATAATCGTTGAGCGGGTCGCTCAATCGCGCACGTGGAAAATAGGCGGCGCCGTACGACTCGCCGAGATTGGAAAGAACGTTGGCCTTCCAGTCGGTGGCTCTGTCGACGTTATTGATTTCCGGCGGCGGGTCGACGATGAGGAAAGCGCGGCGCGATTTGCAGTAGTCGAGCGCGGCGCTGAAGATGGATTGCGGATCGAGATTCGCGTCGAGCGCGTTCGGATTTCCCGCCGCGGCGCGCGTGGCATCGGGAATGCAGAGGATGTTGAACAGATCAACTTTCTCGAGCGCGTAGATTCCTGTGGGAGGATTCGCGGCGGGATTGCCAATAATTTCTGTGGTGGTCGGGAGACTCGTGCCATCGGAACCGGCGGGGCTCGCAGGGTAAGCCTCGGACAGTTTCGCCGTACTGCCACCGAGCACATAATGCGCGACATTCGTATCGCTCGATGCGGTGTTGATTTTCAACGTAGCGGCATCGGCGCCGGTGAAAGTGAGTTTGGCATCGGCGGTGCCGGGCAGGAGATCCTGGGAGAAATTGGCGATGATGCGGAGACCTTTGCCGTTTTCGTTGGGCTCGCAGATGACGGCGGCGCCGGTGAGTTGTTTGCCGAGTGCGAGGTTGAGCTTGCGCTCGACCACGCGCGCGAGGCCGAGAAGCGTCGTGGCCGTGTCACCGGTATCAAGGATCGGCGCGGCGAGATTGGTGATCGTCGTTCCCGTCGTGGGTGCGTCGCTCGTGACCGTGATCGCGATCGGTCCGGCGAGGGGGAGCGTGATGTCGCCGCCGGAGACGCCGCTTTGCATCGGACGGCCAGCGGACGCATCGGGGACGGCGACATTTACGAGCTGGGAACCGTTGTCCTCGTCGTTAACGGCCGAGACGACGTAATTGCTTTTAGTTGAGTCCTGAGTGACGACGAAATCTTCCGAAGCTCCGGTCGCGGGATCGGTGATTGTGAGATTATAGGACGTCGTGTCGGTGCTGGGAAACCCGTCGTAATCGACATCGGCGAGCAATCCATTGGCCCACGTGCCGGTGCTGAGAGCGGTGACTTGGAGCGCTTTTTTTCCGCCTTTGTCCTCCAGGATCACGCTGGCCGAAGTCGCGCCTTTGCGCGGCACGCGCACGACATAAGCACGGCTGCCGCCGTTGCTGAAAAAATGTCTGACGGCGTAGCTCAGCTCGCTGTCCGCCGCGAGTCCGCCGAATTCACGGTCAAAGTCGGAAAGGCTGAGGATTTGTTTGGCGCGATTATCGAGGCCGCGTTTGGTTGAGCCGACAAAAGCAGTGATCGACGTCGCCACACCGGTGATGGTGTGAACGCCGCTCGACAACTCCTCGATGTACACGCCTGGGTACGAAACCTGTGTCATGGTGTTACTTTGGGTTGAGGGACGAGTCCGAAAAAAACCCACGGCGCGGGCTTGGCGGGGTGGGAATGCAAAAAGACCCTTGGCTGGAACGGTGGGGACGGTTGCACGACGAAGCTGACGGCCCATCCACCTTATCATTTCTCGTCAGGAGAAATATATACGACCGATCCCTAAGAGGTATTCAGTATTTCCCCGATGGCTCAGTGAGCGGCCGACTGACGCCGGTGAATTCGCGATGGAATGCGAATTTATTTCGGCTGAGCGAAAGACCGCCGGCAGATGAAACATTCAGTGGCCCGGCTGAGGAAGCGAATATACGCGCACGTAATCCACGACCAGCGATTGCGGAAATGTGGTCGAGCGATCGGGCATTCCCGGCCAATTGCCGCCGACCGCCAGATCGAGCAGCAGAAAAAAAGGCGCGTTATCGAACACCCATCGCGTGCCGATTGGAAGCGAAGCGGGAGTCACGGTATGATAAACGTTGCCGTCGACCGACCACACAATTTTTCCGGGAGAACGGTCAACCGCAAAAACATGATAGGCCGAATCAAATGTCGCGCCGTTGGACAACGTGTAAGTGCTGCCGATGCCTTTGCCGCCAGAATAACCGGGACCATGCAGTGTTCCGTGAAGAACCGCCGGTTTGTCGCCGACGACCTCCATGACGTCGATTTCGCCGCACTCAGGCCATCCAACAGCGGTTAGGTTTTCACCGAGCATCCAGAACGCGGGCCAGAGACCGCGGCCGTTCACGGTTCTCAGGCGGGCTTCGATGCGGCCATATTTGACGGAGAATTTCTGTTGGGTCTTGAGCCGCGCGGATGTGTACCGGCCGGACGCGTCTTTCAGCGCAGTGATGGCGAGTGCCTTGCCGTCCGTTGCGTCGGGGTCCGGTACGATGGCGGAGTTGGTTCGCGCATCGGTGTACGTCTCGAGTTCGTTATTTCCCCAGCCGTTGCTGTGCCCGAGATCGTAGCTCCATTTCGTTAGGTCGGGAGCCGAATGGGTCGGTTGATTGAACTCGTCGCTCCAGACCAAAACGAGTCCGGCTGCGCGGACTGGTACGACCACCGCGACGGCGAAGTTGAAAACGAGGAAACACGTTTTGAGTGGATGGTGATTTCTCATCGGAAGAACGCCGCGATGGAGAGGTGGCTCCGCGCTTGGCACTGCATCGCGGTGTGACGCCGCGCGTGCAGTCATCGAGCGTGCGGAGGTATTTGTGGCCGACGACGAAATTGAAAGCTCAAAGGAGTTGGTTCGTGCGCATCACCGCGGCATACCAGTGAGCGCTGAGTTTTGGCGTGCGCTGCTGGGTGGCGAAATTCGTGTGGACGATCCCGAAACGGCGCGTGTATCCGTCCTGCCACTCGAAATTGTCGAGCAGCGACCAGACGAAATATCCTTTGACGGGCACTCCGTCATGAATCGCGCGATGAAGTTCGCCGAGATAGGTGCGCAGATATTCGCGCCGGTGCAGGTCGAGAATCTCGCCGTCGGCGTTGGGCTGGTCGTCTTCGAAACCGGCGCCGTTTTCTGTAACGTAGAGTTCGCGAACGCCAAAAACCTCAGTGCACAGCCGCGGACCCCAGTACAACGCTTGCGGCGCAAGTTTTAGCCAGCTGCAGTCCGTGCGCGGGTGGCTCGGCGAGAACGGCACGGTCTCCGCGCGGCCGCAGCGATCGGCGCGCACGAACGTGCCCGAGTAAATATTGAGCCCGAGAAAATCGGTCGGCTGCGCGATTAGTGCGAGGTCGCCGCGCAGCACCCGCGGCCGGTCGGCACCGCACTGACGAAGAAACGCGTCGGAATATTCTCCCGTGAAAACGGGGCCGAGCACCTGCGCGTTCGCATCGGCGAACCATGCACGTGCGGCTGCGATATCGGCGGGCGTTTCGTGGACCGGGATCGCGACCAGGCAGTTATCCGAGAGGCCGGCGCGAGCCGTGCGTCCGCCGTGCTCGCGAATCGCGCGCAGCGCGTGACCGTGCGCCAGCAGCGCGTGATGGTACGTCTGGTTGACAACCTGCATGCCCTCGCTCGCGCCAGGTGCTTTATCACCGCCGCCGTAACCGAGCCGGGTGAAGCAATGGATTTCGTTGACCGTGATCCAATGCTTAACGCGGTCGCCGACCGTGCGGACAATCTTGTCGGCGTAATGCGCGAATGCCTCCGGCGTCGCCCGAACCCGCCAGCCGCCAAGTTCCTCGAGCGCCTGCGGGAGATCCCAATGAAAAAGTGTGACCCATGGCGTAATGTCAGCGGCGAGCAACGCGTCGATGAGTCGCGAATAAAAGTCGAGACCCGGCTGGTTGAGCATGCGGTCGCCGGCGGGAAATATTCGCGTCCACGCGAGCGACAAGCGGTAGTTTCGGATGCCGAGCTGGCGCATCAGCGCGATGTCTTCGGGAAAGCGTCGGTAGTGTTCGCACGCGATGACCGGAGTATGTCCGTTGGCGATATTGCCGGAGCGATGGGAAAAACGATCCCAGATGGATTCGCCTTTGCCGTCGGCATCAGCCGCCCCCTCGATTTGGGTGGCCGCCGTGGCGACGCCCCACACGAAACCGCGGGGAAAACGCCGGAGGTGGAGCTTCACTGGAACCGAAAGCGAGCCGGCCGAAATGCGGCGCGGCGGATGCGGGAGAACGCGCGCTTCCATGGACTAGCTCGAACGCGGCGGGGCCACCGATTCGCCGACGACGAGACTGGCTTCGACGAGAATTTTGCGACGCGGTGCGTTTGGATTCACGATCCGGCTCGCCACGCGGGCGAGGGCGGACGAGCCGAGATCCTCGTGCGCCACCCGCATCGACATCAACAGCGGCATGCCGGCGGGCGGCGCGATGCCATCGAAACCCGTCACGGAACAATCGCCCGGCACGCTGATGCCGAGCCGACCGAGGTCATGGATAAGTTGATACGCCTGGTGATCCGCGGCGCAGACCCAGGCAGTGACGCCGTCGCGGCGCGTGCACGCCGCCACGCCGCGGGCGAGGTCGGCGGCGACGAGAGCGGGCTCGCCGACGATCGCGGGGCGGCTGCTGCGATGGACATTGAAAACCCATTCCGGACGAAATTCGAGACCCTGCCGAAAGATGCCTTCGACGAAGCCGCCGAACCGACGGAGCGTCCAGTGACCGCCGACGGGATAGTGCCACGCGACGAAACCGATCCGGCGGTGACCGCGTTGGGCGAGTTCCTGCACGAGGGACGCGAAGCCGTCGGCTTCGGCGACATCGATGCTGTCGAGGCCGAGTTCGGCGTAATCCTCGAGGACGGCGACGGCGGATATTTTCCGCGAGATGAGTTCGACGGCGGGAACGGGGAACGGGTAGATGAGAATCACGCCACGCCAGTTGCCGGCACGAATCTGGCGAAACACGGTCTGACGTTTGGCTTCGGGATTGAACGTCGCTGGATCTTGATAGCACACGTCGACGGCGATGCGATCGGAGTCGGCGCGTTCGCGGATCCCTTGCAGGATGTAGGGGAAAGTGGCCATCGCGACGTTCGCGGCGGGCACGCCGATAAGCACGCCGACGGTGAGCGGTTTCCCGGAACGCCGGCGGCGAAGCGTGCGGCCGTGGCTTGTGCGGTAGCCCAGTGACTCAGCCAGCTGAAGGACTTTTTCGCGCGTCTTTGCGCTGATCGATGGATGGTTCGCGAGGCTCCGGGAAACGGTGGTGCGCGAAAGATTCAGCTGCTGCGCGAGACGGTCTTGATTGATGCGATTCATCGGGGAAAACGGCAGTCCGTGTCAAACGACTGAGCGCAACTGCATCCGTTGACAAGCACGAATAAAGTTGCGCACATATTTATAATTTAAAACCGAATTTCTGCTTATTTGCGTCCAATCAAAATCGAGTTAATTACATTAACATTTATTAGTAAACATATAATGGAAATAAAATGTTCGGCTTAGGAGTATTTTTTAACGCGAACAAACATGTGCACATATATGTTGACAAACCCCATCGAGACGACATCCCGGTGAGCGTGCCCGTTTCGGGCACTTGTCTTTCGGGTTTCATGCATTCCTCGGTTTTCGGTGCTGTTGCCGGTTCAGCAAGCTGTGCGGCGCGGAGTCGGAGATCACGAGGCGTGCGCGAGACTTATCCCGCCACACCGCACACCACGTTTGAAGTTTCCCCGATGAATCCTCGCACCGTTCTTAAATTACGTCCGCATATCACGGCCGCTTTGCTGCTGGCGAACGCGACTCTTCCCGTCGCGTCGTTCGCACAGACGACCGACGCGGCCAGCACGAAACCTTCGCCGACCGACGAAACGGTCGTGCTTTCGCCGTTCACGGTTTCGACCGAAAAAGACAAAGGCTACGCCG
>Ga0207661_10001182_pt1 | contig 17455 bp, 15 predicted proteins | sample KBSC713LmetaG_FD_184337 | JGI IMG/M metagenome (GOLD analysis project Ga0207661, IMG submission 184337) | Corn rhizosphere microbial communities from Kellogg Biological Station, Michigan, USA - KBS C7.1-3L metaG (SPAdes) (version 2) | ecosystem: Host-associated > Plants > Roots > Rhizosphere ...
ACACTCCTTGCCGGCATAACTCGATGGGCCGGCGTTCGGACTGATCAGGAATGTCCTGGTGTCGATCACCGGCTTGTGGATCGCCAGCAGGATATTGGAGAAGATCGGGCCGACGACGAAATCGACCTTGTCGCGCTCGAGCAGGCCTTTCACCTTGGTGACGGCCGCGTCGGGTTTCAGCTCATCGTCGACGATGGTGACATCGACATCCTTGCCGCCCATCTTGCCGCCAAGATCTTTCACGGCAAGCGCGAAGCCGTCGCGCACCTGCTGGCCCAGCGCCGCTGCCGGTCCCGAAAGGGTGACGATCACGCCGATCTTGATTTTCTCCTGCGCCGCCGCCGGGCCTGTGGCATACCCCAGCAGAACCGCCAGTACGGCCACCCCGATACGAACCTTCATTGCTCCCTCCCTCACTGGCGGCTCACGCGCGGACCGCAACCGACCTCAACGCCAACCCCTCGCGCACCAGCTTATTCTCATGATGGTCGCCGCCGCAAGCGAGCCGCAGTGCACGAAACCGCCGCGACAAGTCGCATGCAATCGGCACGCCAATTGCTTGAAGCCTAAAGAATTTCCAGAACCACGCCGTATTTTGACTTGCGGCACCTCCCGAATTATTTGAAGGTCAAAACGATCACCGGGATGGTCCGCGCGGCCGAGCGGACTGGGCGGGTACGATGGCAAGCATGATTCTGGATTCCGAGACCAAGACCGTGGAGAGCGATCACGGCGACGAGCTTCGCTTGTGGCTGCGTCTGTTGACCTGCACGACGCTGATCGAGGGCACGGTCCGCAGCCGCCTGCGCGAGCGGTTCGATGTGACACTGCCGCGCTTCGATCTGATGGCCCAGCTCGATCGGTCGCCTGAGGGCATGACGCTGTCGGATGTCTCGAAGCGCATGATGGTGTCGAACGGCAATGTGACCGGACTGGTGGAGCGTCTGGTCGAGTCCGGCCATCTCGACCGGCGCACCTCGGAAGCCGATCGCCGCGTCCAGGTCATCCGCCTCACGAAGGTCGGGCGGGCGGAGTTTCGCCGCATGGCCGCCGAGCACGAGACCTGGATCGCCGACATCTTCGCGGATCTGACGCCGAAAGAAATCCGCGAATTGCTGCGTTTGCTCGCGAAAGCCAAAGGCTCGGCGCAGAAGAGTTCCAGCCGTCGGACGCCGTAATCCCTGTGGGCGAGATCGACTACGAGGTCGAGTACAACAACCGGGCGCGGGTTCCCGAAAATCCGGCGCTGATAGCGGGCTGGGCGAGGGATGCCGCGGCGTATCGCGACGCGCATGCGCCGCGGCCGATTTCGTACGGACCCGGCGCCCGCAACAACCTCGACTTTTTTGCAGGCGACGGGCAGGGCCCGATCGTCGTCTTCATTCACGGCGGCTATTGGCAAGCGCTGGATAGCTCTTCGTTCAGCCACTGCGCGCGCGGGCTGAATGCGCACGGTATAGATGTCGCCATCCCCAGTTACGATCTCTGCCCGCAGGTCAGCGTCGACACCATCATCCAGCAGATGCGCGCGGCCGCGCGCGAACTGGCGCGGCTCGACCGATCGCTCGTGATCAGTGGTCATTCGGCCGGTGGGCATCTGGCGGCGTGCTTGATCGGGACCGATTGGCCGGCGCTCGATGCTTCCTTGCCGAAGGAGCTTGTGGTCGCGGTCTATTCCATCTCTGGCCTGTTCGATCTCGTCCCGCTGGTTGGGACTTCGATCAACAAGGCGCTTGGGCTCGACGGCGCGAGCGCCAGAGCTGCCAGTCCCTTGTTCTGGAAACCGCCCGCGCAGGGCATCTTCGATGCCGTGGTCGGCGAAAAAGAAAGCGCGGAATATCATCGTCAGAGCCGCAGCATTGCCGATGCCTGGGGTGCGGCAGGCTTGCCGACGCGATACGGCTCGCTTCCAGGCGCCAATCATTTCACCGCGATCGCGCCTTTGGCTGATCCGAATTCATCAATGGTCCTGCGGCTGAAGGCACTGGCCCGGCGGTAGTCCGGCGAAATCCCGTTGGATGGGGCGCGTTTGCGCTCTTGCGTCCAGATATTTTAAGTCTAAAATGTTTAAGAATAAAACGCTGCCGGGCATCTTCCCCGGTTTTTCAAGCCTTTCTGAATGCGAGGGGCAATGTCAGTCAAAATTCCCAATCTCGGCCCGTCGGGCCATGTCGATGATTTCGCGCGGCGAAACCTGCCGCCGGTAGAGCAATGGCCCGAGATGCTGCTCGATCGGCCGGAGTTTCAATACCCCGAATACCTCAATGCGGCCGTTGAGCTCACCGATCGCATTGTCGAGCAGGGGATGGGCGATCGCACCGCCCTGATCGGCAACGGCCGCCAACGCACCTACAAGGAGCTTGCGGATTGGTCGAACCGCCTTGCGCATGCGCTGGTCGAGAATTACGGCGTCAAGCCCGGCAATCGCGTGCTGATCCGCTCCGGCAACAATCCGGCGTTGGTTGCGGCTTGGCTCGCCGCGACCAAGGCCGGCGCCGTTGTGGTCAACACCATGCCGTTGCTGCGCGCCGGCGAACTGACCAAGATCGTCGACAAGGCCGAGGTCGCCCTGGCGCTGACCGATAGCCGCATCGCGGACGAACTTGTTGCCTGCGCCAAGACCAGCCGCTTCCTCAAGCAAGTCGTCAATTTCGATGGCACCTCGAACCATGACGCCGAGCTCGATCGGGTCGCGCTGAACAAGCCGGTCCGGTTCGAGGCCGTGAAGACCGGCCGGGATGATGTGGCGCTGCTCGGGTTCACCTCGGGCACCACCGGCGAGCCGAAAGCGACCATGCATTTCCACCGCGACATCCTTGCCGTCGCGGACGGTTATGCAAGAGAAGTGCTCAAGGTCACGCCTGACGACGTCTTTGTCGGCTCGCCGCCGCTGGCGTTCACTTTTGGGCTCGGGGGACTCGCGGTTTTCCCTCTGCGCTTTGGTGCGACCGCGACCTTGCTTGAAAACGCGTCCCCGCCGGAAATGGTCAAGATCATCGAGACCTACAAGGCGACGATTTGCTTCACCTCGCCGACGGCCTATCGCGCCATGATGGCGGCGTTGGACAAGGGCGCCGATCTGTCCTCGCTGCGTCTGGCGGTGTCGGCCGGTGAAACGTTGCCCGCACCGGTGTTCGAAGCCTGGACCCGCAAGACCGGTAAAACTATCTTGGACGGCATCGGCAGCACGGAGATGCTGCACATCTTCATCACCAACCGCGAGGGTGATGCAGTCGCAGGTACCACCGGCCATCCGGTTACCGGCTATGAGGCCAGGATCGTCGATGACGAGATGAACGAAGTGCCTGATGGCACCATCGGCAAGCTTGCGGTGCGCGGGCCGACCGGTTGCCGTTATCTCGCTGACAGCAGGCAGTCGAACTATGTGCGCGATGGCTGGAATCTGACCGGCGACGCCTTCATTCGCGATGAGAATGGCCGTTTCTCCTTTGTCGCGCGCGCCGACGACATGATTGTCTCTTCGGGCTACAACATTGCTGGCCCTGAGGTCGAAGCCGCACTGTTGTCGCATCCCGCGGTCGTCGAATGCGGCGTGGTCGGCGCCCCCGACGAAGCGCGCGGCATGATCGTAAAGGCCTATATCGTGGTCGCGGCCAGTGCGACCGCGGATGATGCGCTGGCGGCAGCCTTGCAGAATCATGTCAAGCGCGAGATCGCGCCGTACAAATATCCGCGCGCGATCGAGTTCGTGGCGCAATTGCCGAAAACCGAGACCGGCAAGTTGAAGCGCTTCGCCTTGCGCCAGGCGGCGCAGGCGCGGGCGACGTCGCCCGGCGTCGCTGCAGAATGATGGAGATTTTCCGGTGACGACGACGGAAGCGCCCAGCCTCGCCGATGGTGCGAAAGCCTCACGGGGCGCGCAAGTCCTGCAGCCGAGCGGCTGGCCGATACCGAAGGGCTATGCCAACGGCATGGCCGCCGAGGGCCGCATTGTGGTGACTGGCGGAGTGATCGGCTGGGACGCCCAAGAACGGCTTGCAAAGGGCTTTGTCGCGCAGGTCCGCCAGACGCTCGCCAACATCGCGGCGATCCTCGCCGAGGCCGACTCGCGGCCGGAGCATCTCGTGCGTCTCACCTGGTATGTCGTCGATATCGAGGAATATCTCGCGAACCTGAAGGAACTCGGCCAGATCTATCGCGAGATCTTTGGCAGTCACTATCCGGCGATGGCGCTGGTACAGGTCGTGCGCCTCGTCGAAACGGCCGCGCGGGTCGAGATCGAGGCGACAGCGGTGGTGCCGCGCTAGGCGGCACCACGGGCGGGCCAATTAGTTCCGATACGACGGATCAACGCGATCGAGCTTGCGCAGCAGCGCAGGCCAGGCGAGGTCGCCATTGCGGTTGGGCCGGTCGACCCGCGGCTTCACCTTGTCGAACGTCTTCTCCAGAATCTCGGTGGACGGGATGATCAGCTTGGTATTGCAGGAGAGCGCCATCACCTGAATCTCGCAGGCGCGTTCCATACGATAGAGCAGGTTGAAGGTCGCCGGGATCGTTCGTCCGACGACCAGAAGTCCATGGTTGCGCAGGACCATCGCCTCGTGCTCGCCGAGGTCGCGCACCAGCCGTTCCCGCTCGCCGAGATCGTCAGCGATGCCCTCGAAGTCGTGATAGGCGATGTGGACGAAGCGCATCGAGGTCTGTGTCAGCGGCAGCAGCCCGCATTCCATGGCCGATACCGCCATGCCCGCCGGCGTGTGCGTGTGCGCCACGCAGTCGACATCATGGCGCGCCATATGGATGGCGCTGTGAATGACAAAGCCTGCGACGTTGACGTTGTAGTCGGTCTGGTTGAACAGCGTGTTGCCCTCGACGTCGACCTTGATCAGGCAGGATGCGTCGATCTCCTCGTAGAGCATGCCATAGGGATTGATCAGGAACTGATCGTCATGCCCGGGCACGCGGCGGGAGATATGGTTGGCGATCATCTCCGTGTAGCCGTATAGCGCGACGAGACGATAGGCGGCGGCGAGATTGACGCGCGCATTCCATTCCTCGGGGCTCACTTGCTCGCGGACTGATTTGACGATCTTGATGGCGGGCGCGCTGACGGGCGGATTCATGAGCTTGCTCTCCGTTTGAACGGGACGTCTTTTGGCGGCGTTCCTGAGGCAAGAGGATATCTGCAACTATAGTCCTGCCGCAAGACGCGCTGGGTTTTCATGCACTTCCCCAGCTTTGCTGCAGGGCAAAATGGCTCCGTCGCAAATCCTTCATGCGTGGCCTATAGTGGGTCGGCCGACCTCACACTGATCCCCAAAATCGGAGCTTGTTGCATGGAGACCATCCGTTTTGCCCTGATCCTGCTGGCGCTGGCTTGCCTTGCGCCCTGACAGTGCGCCAAAGCGGCCGACGTCCTGCACAATGCGAACGAGCTCGAGGCGATCATCCGCCGCCATCCGCGGGTGCGGGCAGTTGCAACCGGTCATATCCATCGCGCGACACTCACGATGTTCGCAGAGCGGCCCTGCACGATCTGCCCGGCCCCCAATCACGCGGTCGATCTCGATCTCGATCACCTGCGCGCGCCCTCATTCAGGATCGAGCCGCCGGCGTTCCATCTCCACACCTGGTTCGAGGACGAAGAATTCGGACAAGTTGTCACCCATCACGTGCCGATCGGCGAGTTCGACGGGCCGCATCCGTTCTTTGGGCCGGATGGCAAGCTGCTGTAAGCGATCGCGCGTATTGCTAGGTAAGCTTTTCAAGCTTGCGAAAGGCCTTGGAGGCTCTTTTCAAAAGCCGTTTCTTGCGCTTGGACTTCAGGAAGTTCAGCGGCGTCGCCACGCCCTTCTGTTCAAGTTCGCCTGCAAGCTCGTGGCCTCTCGCGCCATCGTTCAACTGTCCAAGGGCTTTTTGCGCCTTGCTCAAATGCTTGAGCGCCGTCTTCTGCTTTGAAAATTTCCTGTCGGTGAACAGATCTTCCAGGGAATCGATGGAGTAGGTGAGCTTCTTGTTGAACAGCCGCAGACGGTGGCGTTTCTTGGTCCCCATCTTGCGAAGCTTGCGGCTTCTTTTCAGGAGTTTCTGCTCCCATTCTTCAAGCCTCTGCTCGCTGTAGGGGCCGATCGCGGACGCACGCTCCTTCGCCGCCTGCTTGCCCTTTTTCGTCGACCACGGGCCGTTTTCGATCCAGCCGGAGGTCTGATCGATCAGCGGCGCGCTTCTCATTCCATGAGCCCAGCGCGGCCATCGTCTCCGGTTCGTCTTTGTCGAGAGATTTTATCTGGTCGACCGCGACATCGAGATGGCGGACCGCGCCAAGCTCGCCGTTGAGCCATTTCAATTCGTCCCGCACCTCGTCGCGGATGGTGTCATGCACCATCGGCGAAAAAAACAGGATCGCGGCGCGCAAATGCGTCAGCGCGATTCGCATCTGATGCAGCGCGGCCGGATTTCCATTGCAGGTTGCTTCATGGTTGGCGTTGAGCGCGTCGAGGTGGCGCTGGGCGACGATGCGGAAGGCGGTATCGCAGGCCATGGCGGGGTTCAGGCGCGGATTGGTAGGAGGACGCTGCCGGGCCGGCGCCGGTTTGGCGCGGGAAGTGGTCTTGCCTGAAGGTGTCCGGGACGGCGGCATGCTGGCTCGCAGGTGAGGGGTCTTGAGCCCTGCCGCCGACATTATAGTCCCCGTCGGGGTCGGCAACCTCCGCTAGCCCGGCGCCTCTGGCTGGCTCCCGTTTTCAGTTCGGAGCATTGCCAAGGCCGGAGCGAGAGAGCAATGTTTGCCCAAAGAGGCCAGCGCCGCTCCTAAGGACGGCCGGTCGATTAACGGGGGAAAATATGCATCTGGTTCGATGGTTCGCGCTGGCGCTGGTCGCCGCCAACTCGGCGGCGTTTGCGCAAGGCAGTTATCCCGACCGTCCGATCAAGATGATCGTGCCGCTCGCCGCCGCGAGCGCCGTCGATGTCGCCGCGCGCATCGTGACGCAGAGGATGTCTGACAATATGGGCCAGCAGATTGTGATCCTGAACCAGCCCGGAGCGTCCGGGCTGATCGGCGCCGAGCAGGTCGCCCGTGCCGATCCGGACGGCTACACGATTGGCGGCTTCAATGACAGTATCATGACAATGGTGCCGAACCTGCAGGCCAAGATGCGCTGGGACATCCTGAAGGATTTTGAGCCGGTGTCGCTGGTCGCTACCGTCGAATGGGGCCTGGTCGCCGGCAACCAGACGAGCTACAAGAGCGCCGCCGACCTGATCGCGGCCGCGAAGGCCACCCCGGGGAAGATCGACTACAGCAGCGGCGGGCCGGGTAGTCCGCAGCACTTGGCAATGGCGATGTTTGCGTCAACCGCCGGTATCTCGTTGACGCATGTCCCCTATAAGGGCGCGACCCAGGCGGCGGCTGACGTGGCAGCGGGGCAGATTCCTGTCGGCTTTCAGGGCCTCGGGACCGTCGCAGCCCTGGTGCGAGGCGGCCAACTGCGCCTGATCGGCGTGTGCACGCCGAAACGGTTATCGACCTTCCCCGATGTCCCCACCATCGATGAATCCGGACTTCCCGGCTTCTTCTTCGATTCATGGTTTGCGATCCTCGCGCCGGCCGGCACGCCGAAGGAAATCATCGCCCGTTTGAACAGCGAGGTCATCAAGGCGTTGAGCGATGCCGAGGTGCGTCACAAGCTTGAGGATCTGGGCTTTGCCGTGCGTGGCAGTTCGCCGCAAGAGCTTGGCACCATGACGCGCGATCAGCTTGCCAAATATGCGCGGTTGATAAAGGACATGGGGATCGGCAACGAATGATGGCGGGAAGTTCGGGCAGAAGATCACTGAACTCCACAGCCCGGAAAACGTTCGCGAGGCCGCCAGGAAGTTTGCCGAATGTAAAAAGCCGCACGGCCGCTACAAATCCGGTCAGGGCTGTGCCAGGCACGGCGTCCCCAAGGCGGAGGGTTGGGCCGATGCCCGGAGGTGCCGACGTCGATGCAATTTTTCGCATTTGTTTTCGAATCCAGGCTGACTGGCCGGTTTACGGTTGAAAATTTGACGGCTGTTGACTACGGATGGATGGTGTACGGGACTGGTCCCTCTGGAGTACCAATCGGCGTGCCTCGCGATACCACGGCAGATGCTCGCCGCCTGTCGAGCGGCAAATTCTCGGTGCTTCGCCAGCACGAGATCTTTAGCGATCTCGATTCCGAGGCGCTGGACCAGCTTTGTCGCTATGCCAAACATACGGTGCTCAAGCGCGGCGCCACGATCTTCTCCAAAGGCGACCCCGGCAACAGTCTCTATGCGGTTATCTCGGGGACGGTGAAAATCAGCATCTCCTCACCGGATGGCCGCAACGCCATTCTGAACATGGTCGGCCCCGGCGAGGTCTTCGGCGATATGGCGGTGCTGAGTGGGCAGCCTCGCAGCGCCGATGCCACAGCCAACACCAATTGCGAGATTTATGTCATCGATCGCCGCGACTTCCTGCCTTTCGTGCGCAGCCAGCCAGCGCTTTCCATGAAGTTTATCGAACTATTGTGCGAGCGGCTGCGAAGGACCAGCGACCAGGTCGAGCAGGTCATCTTGCAGGATCTGCCGGGCCGGCTCGCCAGCGCGCTACTGGGCCTCGCCGAACGGCGCAAGCTCGAGCTGGCGGGCCAGACCATCGCCATCACCCAGCAGGAGATCAGCGAGATGGTCGGCATGACGCGCGAGAGCATCAATAAACAGCTGCGCGCCTGGGCGACGCGGGGTTGGGTCCGCCTCGAGCACGGCGCCATCGTCGTGCTCGATCCCGTCTCGCTGCGCGAACTCGCGGAAGCGGGCTCGAGCTCGGAAGAGTGAAGCGTTATCAGTTCAAGATTGTATTTTCGAAAATTGCGATCGCGCGACCACGCTGCGGCCGTCGGCGGCGAGCCGGCGATGGCGCCGACGCAGATTGCTCAGCCTAACGAGGCGATCCGGATCGTCAGCTCCGACTGACGCGTACGGGCGGCGCTAGCCCGGCCGGCGTTCAGGGCAGTGTCATAGATATCCCTCGCCGGCCTCGGCGGCGAAGCGTCCCGGATCGCCTTCCCAGACGACGCGCGCGTGCTCCAGCACATAGACGCGGTCGGCATGGGGCAGGGCAAAGGTCACGTTCTGCTCGCCGAGCAGCACGGTGATCGAGGTCGTCTGCCTGAGCTTCTCCAGCGCCTTCGACAATTGCTCGAGAATGACTGGGGCGAGGCCAAGCGTCGGCTCGTCCAGGATCAGGATTTTGGGCTGCATCATCAGCGCGCGGCCGATGGCGAGCATCTGCTGCTCGCCGCCGGACAGCGTCTGCGCAAGCTGGCCCTGGCGCGCTTTCAGGATCGGGAACAGCTCGAACAGCCAGTCGAGTTGTCTCGTCTTGTCCTCATCCGAGAGGTGCTGCCCGCCGAGGTCGAGATTCTCGCGCACCGTCATTTCGCCGAACAGCTCGCGTGATTCCGGACATTGCACGATGCCGCTGCGGGCGATCTTCGCCGGGCTGATGCCGCGCAGCTTTTCGCCGTCGCGGACGATGTCGCCGGAATAGGGCAGGAAGCCGGAGATGGCGTTGAACAGCGTGGTCTTGCCGGCGCCGTTCAGGCCGACCACGGACACGAACTCGCCGTGATGGATGTGGATCGAGACGTTGTCCAGCGCCTGCGCCTTGCCATAGTGGACGCTGAGATTCTCGACCTGCAGCGCCGGCACCTTGTCCTCGAAGCTGATCTCGGGACGAGCATGGGTTTCGAGTGCGCCGCCGAGATAGACCCGCCGCACGGTCTCGTTCCTCATTACCTCGTCGGCGCGGCCGGTAACGATCTCTTCGCCGAGATACATTGCCAGCACGCGGTCGACGAGGGCGGCAACGCTCTTGACGTTGTGGTCCACCAATAGCACCGCGCGGCCTTCGTCGCGGAAGGTCTTGATCAGCTCGGAGAAGATGCCGACCTCGGCAAGTGTCAGCCCGGCAAAGGGCTCGTCCACCAGCACCACCTTGGGATCTCGCGCGATCGCTTTTGCGAGCTCCAGCCGACGCAGATCGGCAAACGGCAGGGTCGGCGGGCGGCGATCCATCACGCCGCCGAGACCGACCCGGTCCGCGATCCACTTGGCACGCTCGGTCAGCGCCTTGTCGGCGAACAGCATGAACAGGCTGTCGGGCAACAGCGCCACCATGATGTTTTCCAGAACGGTCTGGCGGTTCAGCGGCCGCGAGTGCTGGAACACCATGCCAAAGCCCTTGCGCGCGATCTTGTGCGCCGGCAGGCCCGCGATATTCTCGCCCCGGAACACGACATCGCCCGCGGTCGGACGCTCGATGCCCATGATCGCCTTCATCGCGGTCGATTTGCCCGAGCCGTTCGGCCCGATGAGGCCGAAGATTTCACCCTCGCGCAAATCGAGGTTGAGGTTCTTCACGGCGGTAAGACCGCCGAAGCGCTTGGTCAGCCCGCGGACCTCGAGGATCGGGCCGGCGTTGGTTCTGACGTCCATCACGAGCGTGCCTCGCGCGAGAGGGCTGCCCCGAGAAAGCCGCCGGGGAAGAACAGCACCACCAGAAGGGCGACGAAGGAAACGATGAAGGTCGCGAGCTCGCCGGTCGGACGCAAAAACTCGCCGGCGACGATGAGGAAGATCGCGCCCAGCGCCCCGCCGAGCACGGTGCGCCGGCCGCCGAGCACGGCCGCGACGATGACATTGACGCCAACCGCTATGTCCACGACGGTGCCGACGGAGGCGGTGCCGAAGTAGAACACCAACAGCGCGCCGGAGAGCCCCGAGAAGAATGCACTGACGATGAACGCGAACAGCTTGTGCTTGACGATGTTGAAGCCGAGCGCGCCGGCCTGCACCGGGTCCTGTCCGCTCGCCTGCAGGACAAGCCCGAGCGGCGACTGCGACAGGCCATAGAGGATCCCGGCGCTGATGGCCATGAAGCCGAGCGCGATCCAGTAATTGGCGTTGGCGTCGATGGTGATGACGTCGGGAATGGTAAGGCCGATCTCGCCGCCGGTGAGATCGGCGAACACCACCACGAAGTTCTGCAGTATCAAGACCGCGACCAGGGTGGTCAGGCCGAAATACGGGCCGCGCATACGCAGCGCCGGCAGCGCCAGCACGAAGCCGGCGACCACTGCGGCCAATGCACCGAGCACGATGCAGATATAGACCGACCAGCCATACTGGCTGTTGACGATCCCGGCCGTGTAGGCGCCGACACCGATCAGGAAGGTCGGACCGAAATTCACCTCGCCCGCGAAGCCGAACAGCAGGTCCCAGGCCATCGCGAACACGCCGAAGTAATAGGCGACCGTGAGCAGGCCGAGCACATAGCCGGAGGCATAGAACGGCAGCGTCGCGGCGATCGCCACGACCACGATCGAGATCAGGAAGAGGCGGGATTTGAAGAAGTCGCTCATTCTCATCGCCTCCCGAGCAGGCCCTGCGGCCGGATATACATGACGACCACGAGCAAGAGCAGCGCCGGGATGGTGCGATAGGCCGGCGAGATCAGATAGGCGGTGATGGTTTCGAGATAGCCGACGACAAAAGCGGCGATCAGCGAGCCCGAGACGCTGCCGAGACCGCCGAGCACCACGATCGAGAAGGCGCTCGCGGTCAGCGGTCCGACGCTGTAGGAGCTAACTCCCAAGAACATGCCGAGCAGTACGCCGGCAATGCCGGCGAGCACGCCATAGATCGCCCATACCACCATGTAGATATTGGTGAGCTCCAGGCCGAGCAAAGTGACCCCACGCGGATTCATCGAGGCCGCAAGCACTGCCTTGCCGGTGCGGGTACGGTTGACCATGAGCCACAGCGCCCCGATCACCACCCAGCAGACCACGGCGGTGAAAATCTCGTTCCGCGGCGTGCGCACGCCGAAAATATCAACCACGCCTTCGACGATCGGCAGCACGGTCTTGGCGTTGTTGGTGAAGAAGTAGGCGATCAATTCCTGGATCATGATCCCCCAGAGCAGCGTGCCGGTGAGCACGAAGATTTCTTTCTCCTCTACCGGGATCCGTCGCGATTTCTGGATCGGCTGCACAACGGCAAAATAGGTGGCAAAAGAAATGACCAGCGCCACGGCGACGCCGATCAGGGCACCGGTATAGGTGTCGGTATGCAACACGCTGGCAGCGGCCCACGCCGCCACCGCGGCCGCCACCATGATGGCGCCGTGCGAAAGGTTGAGCACGCCGGAAACGCCGAAGATCAGGGTGAAACCGGTGGCGCCCAGGGCGTAAAGGGCACTGACGGCAAAGCCGTCGATCAGGATCTGTAATGTCTGCATCTATGTCGGCCGCGGCAGCACCGCTGCTTTACTCAAGCAAATTGCACATGCAACCAGGCTCCCGGGTTAACGGGAGCCTGATCGATGGGTTTCAGTTCGAGGTGACTTTGATGAAAGCCGGGAACTTCATCGAGGTCTTGGCCACTTCCTTCGGCCAGACCGCGACCTGTTGACCGTCCTGCCACTGCAGCATCAGACCCATGATCAGACCCTTGCCGTATTTGATCGAGTGGGTGAACTGATCATCCTTGCCGTAGAACTGGACGCGCCCGATGGTGCCTTCCCAATCGGTCTTCTCCAGCGCGTCGACCAGCTTGTCGGCATCGGTCGAGCCGGCGCGCTTCACCGCGTCGGCGATGTAGTAGACTTCGTCATAGGCGGTATAGCCGGCATAGGACGGAAAGTTCCCGAACTTGGCCTTGAAGCCTTCCGCGAACGGGATCGACTTCGGCGTCACCGCGACACCCGGGCCAGAGACACCCTGATAAAGCACGCCGTTGGCGGCGTCGTTGGTATCCTTGCCGAAGGTCGAGTTGGTGGCTTGCGAGGAGATGCCGAACATCGGGACCGGCACCTGCTGGTTCTTCCACTGCACCGTCGGTTGAACGCCGACATGGGAGATGCCGGTGATCATCACGTCGGGCTTGGCGGCCTCGATCTTGTTGAAGATCGGCGTGAAGTCCGTGGTGTCCGGTGAGAAGCGGATGTGGTCGAGCACCTTCAAGCCAACTTTCGGCAGGCATTCCTCGTAGCCGACGTCGAGCGGCTTGGTCCAGGCGGCGTCCTCGCTCATGATGACCGCCGTCTTCATGTGCTTCTCATCCACCAGCAGATCCTTGGCCGCGTCGCAGACCGACAGCGCCAGCGCGGCGGAGGTCAGATAGCCGTGGAAGGTGTATTTGTTCTTCTCATAGTCGGCATGCACGCTCTTGCTGATCTCGTTGGAGGCCGCGCCCGGCGTGATGAACGGCGTCTTCAGGCGCGCAGCCCAGGGCTCCAGCGCCAGCACGACCTCGCTGATGTAGCTCGCGATGACGATGTTGACCTTGTCCTCGTTGACGGCGCGCTGGAAGGCGCGAACGGAGTCGGCGGAGGAGGAATGATTGTCATACGTGACGACCTCGATCTTGCGCCCGTTGACGCCGCCCTTGGCATTGATCTCGTCTGCCGCCATTTGCGCGGCTTGCGGGATCGACGCGCCGGCGATGGCCTGGGCTTCGGCGATCACGCCGATCTTGATCGGATCGGCCGCATGAGCGGGACTGGATGCTGCGATGAGGGCGAGGGCGGTGGCACCGAGAAGCCCGTTCAGCAACGCGTTGACAGGCGTTCGGGATGCATTTTTCATCTTGTTCTCTCCACTTGCTAATTTTTTGTCTGCCTTGCCGCCATTGTAACGGCGCGGGCGACCTCGGCAAGCAAAACCGCCGCTCGAAAGGTATTTGCGGATCGTAACTAAAGTCGATGGTTATGAGTTGGGCAGCTGCTCCGCGGCTCGGCGCTCAGCTATCGATGATCGCGACCGCACGAGTCCAGCCGGCGGAGGCGCGCTCGATCTTCACCGGGAAGCACGACACCATGAAGCCGGTCGAGGGCAATAGCTCCAGATTATGCAGCTTCTCGATGTGGCAATAGCCGATGTGGCGACCGGCCTTGTGGCCTTCCCAGATCAGGCTCGCATCCCTGGTTTCGGCATATTTCTTCGCGGTAAAGACAAATGGTGCGTCCCAGCTCCAGCCGTCGATTCCGGTCAGTCGCACGCCGCGCTCCAGCAGATACATCGTGGCTTCATAGCCCATGCCGCAGCCGGAATTGACGTAGTCCGGCCGGCCATACTTGGCGCCGGCCGAGGTGTTGACCACGACGATCTCGAGCGGCGAGAGCGTATGTCCGATACGTTTCAGCTCGTTCTCGACGTCCTTGGCGGTGGCGACATGGCCGTCCGGCAGATGCCGGAAGTCGAGCTTCACACCCGGCTGCAAGCACCATTCCAGCGGCACTTCATCGATGGTCCATGAACGCTCGCCGCGATTCATGGTCGGGTGGAAGTGCCAGGGCGCATCGAGATGGGTGCCGTTGTGGGTGGAAAGCGAGACTTGCTCGACCGCCCAGCCCTGGCCGTCGGGCAAGTCCTCCTTCTTCAGCCCTTCGAAGAACTGCAGCATGCGCGGCAGTCCCTGCTGATGATCGATATAGGTGATGGTCGGATGATTGCCGGGCGGATCGGCCGGAACGTCGTTCTGCAACGGCACGGAAATGTCGATCAGCTTTCGCGCCATTGCGCTCGCTCCGTTTCTTGTTGCGGCGTCAGGCCGGAAGGTTGAACAGTCTTGCTGCCGTGCGGCCAAGGATGTCGGCCCTCTGGTCGTCGCTGAGAGATGCCGTCGCGAAGATCGGATCGACCGGATGCAATTCCCAGGCGTACGGATAGTCGCTGCCGAGCACGACCTGGCTCGCCCCGACCTGCGCCACCAGATGGCGGACCGCCTCAGGCTCGAAAACCAGCGAGTCGAAATAGATCTGCCTCAGATACTCCGTCGGCTTCTTCTTCAGCTTGATGTTGGGGTTGCAGCCCTTCGGTCCGACCAGGCAGACATGGTCGGAGCGGTCCGCGTAAGAGCCGAGATAGCCGCCGCCATGCGCGGCGATCACCTTTAGTCCCGGGAAGCGGTCGAGCGTTCCTTCGAAGATCAGGTGCGACAGCGCAATCGTCGTGCCGAGTGGATTGCCGATGGCATTGGAGAGCCATCCGTTGCCGGCAAGCCGCTTGTTGAGCTCCGGCTGGGCCTGCGGGTGTATGAAGAGGGGCGCGCCGAGCTCTTCCGCCTTGGCCCATACGGGATGGAATTTAGGATCGGAAAATTCCAGGTCCCCCACGCGGTCACCGATCGCGGCGCCCTTCAGGCCCTGCTTCTTCACCGCGGTCTCCAACTCCTGAACGGCGAGGTCGGGTGCCTGCAAGGTCAGCGACGCGTTGGCCACGAAGCGGTCAGGCTTCGAGGCGCAGAGCTCGGCGAGCTTCTCGTTCTGGATTTTCACGATCTGCGCGGCGAGATCACGATCCTTGCCATACCAGAACGGGTTGATCGACAGCACCTCCATGTCGACGGCCTGCGAATCCATGGCGGCAAGCCGCTTTTCGAGCGTGATGAAGGCTTCTTCCGCGCCGTTGACCGGCGGAATCTGCTCCTTGGGTGCGTCGGCGCCGAGCAGGGCGCCGGCTTCGTGGAAATGGCAGTGGGAGTGGACGTCGATAGTCTTGATGCGCTTGCCGCCGACCATCACCGGGAGGACCTGGCGCGCCGGCTGCTGGGCGTTTGCGCGATGCATCAGGCCGCAGCCGCAAAAGACGATACCGGCGGCGGCGCCGACGCCTGTTTTCAGAAAATCGCGACGTGTTGTCATGGAGACCTCCCTTGGCGTTTGTTATTGGTATTTTGTTCCTTAGGGTAGAACAGACAGCGCGGCGGCAGCAAGGCACTCGCAGGGCAAAATATCGCGAAGCGCTTGTCCCGTGGGCCCGCGTCCTAGATGCTTGGCGCACGCCATTGGTGACAGGGTGAAGGCTGCCTATCGTCGCGGCGATTTATTTGAGAAACGGCGACGCTTCATGGCTGACTGGGCGGCGTTTTGCGATGAGGTGCAGGCGGAAGGTGAGGTGGTTGCCATAAGACGTAAGAGTTCAATCTGACCACGAATCCCTCTGGGTCAGAAGCTCGAATTTCTACGGGGTGCGGCTTCGCCGGCAAAACTGGGGCCTCGACTTAAAATGGCAAGGATACTCTTCCGCTAAAGGTCCAACTCTCCAACGTGCCGCCGATTCCACCAAGCTCGGCGCCGATCGCCACGATAGCTCCGTTGCCGAAGCGCGCTGCCACTCCACTTGTCGCTCTGGCCGACCACCCTTGGAGGAAAGGAACGGAGGCTAGCGGTTCTGCTCCCGCCAAAGCGACAGCAGCCGCACTGTCGCCTGTGAAATAATAGTCCGCGTAGAGACCGGCATAGGGCGAAAGCGTCACGGTTGCGCTGTAGAGCCACGGATAGCTGACCTTGACGCCGGCGGAAGCCCGGCCGGTGAAGAAGTTACGATCCGCCTGCTGGGTGCCGAGCGAGTCGGTGTAGGCGTTCTCCTGCTCCCAGAGCGCGTAGACCTTCGCCGATGGTTCTATCTCCAGGCCAAACGCCATGTAAGTGCCAGTCAGACCGCTAGCAGCAAGCCAGCGATGTCCGCTGAAGCTGCCGAAAGCCGTACCGACGGTGCCGTCGTAAACGATGCGGGAATATGCTGCCGCCACATCGAAGCGTAGTCCAGGCACGAATTTCCAGCCGAGATAGGAACCGAGCGTCCAGCCGGCGCCCTTGAGATGTCCGTTTAGGACGTCGGACTTGTAGTCGAAGATTTCGTAGCCACCGAGCACTCCGACCAGAAAGGTTGGCGTGGCCCTACGCGTCAGCCCGATCAGCGCGTTGACCTGATTGCCGTACAGCAATGGCGCCGCCGCCGTTGAGCCCCAGCGATCGATGCCGGTGCCTTTGACATCCGCCCACAATAGCCAGTCCTTGGGCTCGACATATCGCGAGGGCGGTGCTTTGGTGTGCATGGTTTTGCGATCAATCGCGGCGAAGGCATCGCCGATACGAGACGTGCTCTGCGGCGGCTGCACATAACCGTTAGTGCCACCCGACAGACCGCCGCCGGTATCGTTGCCTCTGTACAATCCACTCCATCGATTAGAAACAGTGCTGCCGGTGTTTGCCTCCTGCGGCCGATCCGCGTCCACAGCGAAGTTAAACCGGATGCCGCCGCCGCTTGGCGTTATTAGGTTGCCGCCGTCGCTGAAGCCTTCGGAGATGGCGGCATCGATGGCACCCGCGATCGCCGACCCGGAGTTCTGAGCGATCACCGTCGTTGCGATGATCTGCATGGCCCGCAGCTTCAGGCTGTCTGCGGGGACCACGGCAGATTGCAGCAAGACAGCCGAGGTGCTGGTGACGAAGTTGCTGTCGCCGCCATAGATCGCGGTGATGGCGTGGCTGCCGAGGCTCAGCGCGCTGGTCGAGAACGTCCCTGTGCCGGCGGACAGCGTCCCGGTGCCGAGTGTGGTGCTGCCATCCTTGAAGGTGACGGTGCCGGTCGCCCCGCTCCCTGTCACCGTTGCCGTGAACGTCACCGATTGACCGAAG
>Ga0207661_10001185_pt1 | contig 17444 bp, 15 predicted proteins | sample KBSC713LmetaG_FD_184337 | JGI IMG/M metagenome (GOLD analysis project Ga0207661, IMG submission 184337) | Corn rhizosphere microbial communities from Kellogg Biological Station, Michigan, USA - KBS C7.1-3L metaG (SPAdes) (version 2) | ecosystem: Host-associated > Plants > Roots > Rhizosphere ...
GAGCACGATCCGCGGGTTCTACAGCGGATGGCGCTGCTGGAATTGCAGATCACGCCGCGCGGGTGACGGATTTCGCCGCGGCATGGTTCCCACCCTGCGGGCAAATCGGTTCGTGTTATCAGAAGCAGTGTGAAGCCGCCTCCGTTTTCCAATGGCATCGACGATGCAAGACTCGGGCGTGTTGCGCCGCGAGAACGCGGGGTCGTATCGTTCAGCTGTTTAAAGCCGGCTGCAATCCGTCCGCTGGAACATTTGCGTGCCCACGCGGGTTCTTCTCGCGGAACGCTCAAGATATCGGTGACGCGAATGAGTGATGCAAACCAGCTGGCTACCGCCGTGCTGACTTTCGCCTTTGCGGTAGTGATGCTGGTGAGTGCGCGGGCATTCGTGGAGCAGAAATCGGCGAGCGACGCCCGCCGGCCGGTCATCGTAGCTTCCCTGCCCATGTGAGGTGTGTGATGAAGACGCTCGCTCTTTCGTTGATGCTTTTGGTTGCCAATGTCCCGCTCGCCTTTGCGCAGCATGCCGGCACGGCGCAGGAGCAAAATGCCTGCAGCCGCGACGCATCGCGGTTTTGCCGGCGGGATCTCGGAAACGACAGTGCGGTTCAGGCCTGCCTGCAGCAGCACCGCGCGCGGCTCAGCCGTGCGTGCCGAAGGGTGTTTGAAAGCCACGGCATGTAGGCGCGGCTAGCGCATGATCCGGAAAAGTGTGCAGCGGTTTTCCGTAAAGGCATGCCCTCGGGCTTGACCGGAGGGATCATGCGCAAACAAAAAAGCTAAAGCGCGATCAAATCATCGCGCTCTAGCGCTGGCCGTTGGTGTGGGCGTTCCAGTTGCCCCAGCTGACATTGGTGAGGCTGCGGAAGTCGGTGCCCATCGGACGCCGCCGCTGCTGCTCATGAGCGGAAATGCACTTCTCGGATTCGGAGATCTTGTGCGTCAGCTCGTCGATCGCCTTTTGCGTCTCGCCGATCCTGTCGTGACCCACCGTGAAGCGGGCGATCTCGAGTTGCTTCAGCGCGGCGCGGTTCTTCTTGATCTGCACCCGATGCCAGGCGATCTTGCTGTTGCTGTCGACCATCGCAAATCCTCTCGATTCGCGTTCACCATATCACAGCGACTCCATCGCGAGAATCCGATGCCGGGAGCTCGTCTGCTGTTCTCGCGTGCGATTTGGCCGCATGATGGCGCAAATGCGGCCGGAAAATAACGAGACGAAAAAAAGAGGGGCGATCTTACGAATGCCTCACAGCTCCCTTGCATTCGAGAATGCGAACGAGCTCACCCGCCGAGTGTTCTCGTCGAGGATCAGCGTGCGCGTGATCGGTGGCTCGGCGCGCTGGCTGCAATTCTCGCGCTCGCAGAGCCGGCAATTGACGCCGATCGGCGTGCCCTCGGCCTTCTCGAGATCCATCCCCGTCGCATAGACCAGCCTGGACGCATGACGGATTTCGCAACCGAGCCCGATGGCAAAGCGCGGCTCGCCCAGCGGATGCGGCGCAACGGGGCGACGCACGACTTGCGCGATCGAGAAATAGCGCGTGCCGTCGGGCAGCTCGATCACTTGCTTCAACAGTCGGTCGGGCGTGTCGAAGGTCGAATGCACGTTCCACAACGGGCAGGTGCCGCCGAATTTGGAAAAAGGAAACGTGCCGGAGGAAAAACGCTTCGATACGTTGCCGGCATTGTCAACGCGCAGGAGGAAGAAGGGAATGCCGCGCGCATTCGGCCGCTGCAACGTGGTCAGGCGATGGCAGACCTGCTCGAAGCCGGCATTGAAGCGTTGCGCCAGCACATGCACGTCGTAGCTCAAGGCTTCCGCCGCGGCGTGGAAGGCCTGATAGGGCATCATCACGCAGGCCGCGAAATAATTCGCCAGCGTGATGCGGTAGAGCCGGCGAGGCGTGTCGTCGAGCTTGCCGGCGCGCCCGATCAGGGTTTCGAGCGTGCTGCCGCATTCGGCGAGCGCGATCTGGAAGGCGAGCTGGAAGGTGCGGCTCGGCGCATCCACCAGCTCGGAGATCAGAAGCTGGCGGCGGTGGCGATCGAAGCGGCGCAGGGTCTCGCGCATGACGTCGACCGGCATGATGCGGGTGACGATCGAATGCTTCTCGCGCAATCGCGCGGTGAGCGCAGCATAAAGTTCCTCCGCAGCAACATTGAGCTCGTCGCGCAGGGTCTCCGCGGCCTGTTCGAGTTCGCCAAAGTAGTTGCGGTTGGCCTCGATCAAGTCGCGCACGCGCTCGATCGGGTTGGCCTCGAAGCGCGAGCCTTCGTCGCGGTCGGCCATTTGCGCTGCCGCCAGCGTTTCGCCCTGGCGCGCCTCGGTGTAGGCCGCGTAGAGCCGCTGCAGCGCATGGGTGACGCCGGGGCAGAGCTCGGCGAGATCGCGCAGCTCCTGCTTCGGCAGATCGATCTGCCGGAACAGGGGATCGGAGAAGATCTCGTTGAGTTCCGCAAAGAAGCGGTCCTCGTCGGCGGTGGCGAGATCGCGCAGGTCGAGGTCATAGGCCTCGGCCAGGCGCAGCAGGATCTGCGCCGTGACCGGGCGCTGGTTGCGCTCGATCAGGTTGATGTAGCTCGGCGAAATGCCGAGCCCTTCGGCGATCTGGGTCTGCGACAGGCCCAATTGCTGCCGGATGCGCCGGAAACGTGGACCAACGAAGAGTTTTTTACCGGAGTCGGAAGGCACGGCAGCCTCACTGACCTATTTTGTGACAAAATTTACAAAACGACATCTAATACAAGTTCATATGTTACATGACATCACCAATCGAGCGCAAGCTATCTGTACTCATTAGGAAGATTCACGTTTACCTCCAGTCACGCATTTCGCAATGCATTGTCAAAAATGTTGATGAGAGAGACAAGAGTGGCGAGGGCAGACGCTGCGGCTTTGTCGCCACTGAAAGGATCACGCACATGAACTACCAGCCACGTGACATCAGCGACCGAGCTATCCAGGGACCGACTTCCTATCTGAGCGAGGTCGCAGCTGCTGAGGCGCTCCTCAAGACCAAGCCAACCTGGAACGGCGTCACCGCCGAAGCCGTGGCGCGCATGCGTCTGCAGAATCGCTTCAAGACCGGCCTGGACATTGCCCGGTATACCGCGGCGCTGATGCGCAGCGATATGGCTGCCTACGACGCGGATCCCACCAAGTACACCCAGTCGCTCGGTTGCTGGCATGGCTTCATCGCGCAGCAGAAGCTGATTTCGGTCAAGAAGCATTTCGGCAGGACCGATCGCCGCTATCTGTATCTCTCCGGCTGGATGATCGCCGCGCTTCGCTCCGAGTTCGGACCGCTTCCCGATCAGTCGATGCATGAGAAGACCTCGGTGCCGGCGCTGATCGAAGAACTCTACACCTTCCTCCGTCAGGCGGACTCCCGTGAGCTCAACGATACCTTCCGCGCCCTCGACGCCGCTCGCAAGGCAGGCGACCAGGCGAAGGAAGCGGCGTTGATCGAAAAGATCGACAACTTCCAGACGCATGTCGTGCCCGTCATCGCCGACATCGACGCCGGTTTTGGTAATGCGGAAGCGACCTATCTGCTCGCAAAGAAGATGATCGAAGCAGGTGCGTGCGCTCTGCAGATCGAAAATCAGGTCTCAGACGAAAAGCAGTGCGGCCACCAGGACGGCAAGGTGACTGTGCCGCACGAGGTGTTCCTGGCGAAGATCCGGGCCTGCCGCCATGCCTTCCTCGAACTGGGTATCGAAGACGGCATCGTCGTGACCCGCACCGACTCGCTGGGGGCCGGCCTCACGCAGCAAATCGCCGTGAGCCACAAGCCCGGCGACCTCGGCGATCAGTACAACAGCTTCCTGGATTGCGAGGAAGTGACAGCCGCCAACACCGGGAATGGCGATGTCATCATCAACCGCAACGGCAAGATGATGCGTCCGAAGCGGCTTGCCAGCAACCTCTATCAATTCCGCGCCGGCACGGGCGAAGATCGCTGCGTGCTCGACTGCATCACCTCGTTGCAGAACGGTGCCGACCTGTTGTGGATCGAGACCGAGAAGCCGCACATCGAGCAGATCGCCAAGATGGTCGACCGCATTCGCGAGGTGGTTCCGAACGCCAAGCTCGCCTACAACAACTCGCCATCGTTCAACTGGACGCTCAACTTCCGTTGGCAGGTGTACGACGCGATGAAGGAAGCCGGCAAGGACGTCAGCAAGTACAATCGAGCCGACCTGATGAAGCCGGAATACGACGATACGCCGCTGGCCATTGAAGCCGACGAGCGCATCCGCACCTTCCAGGCCGATTCAGCAAAGCGTGCCGGCATCTTCCACCATCTGATCACGTTGCCGACCTATCACACGGCAGCGCTGTCGACTGACAATCTCGCGAAGGAGTATTTCGGTGAGCAGGGCATGCTGGGCTATGTGAAGAATGTTCAGCGTCGGGAGATCCGTCAGGGTATCGCCTGTGTCAAGCATCAGAACATGGCCGGCTCCGATATCGGCGACGATCACAAGGGCTATTTCGCCGGTGAAGCCGCGCTGAAGGCGGGCGGCGCCCACAACACGATGAACCAGTTCGGCTAGAGCATGATCCGGAAAAGTGGAAGCCGGTTTTCCGAAAAGATCATGCTCAATCAAAGGTATCAGCAGGAGACTAGCATGACCAAAGGCAGTAATTTCTGGGTGATTGGCGGCGAGTTCGGCTCGATGAACTTCCACAAGCTGGTGGAAGGCTCGGCCCAGGTTAAAGGACCCTTCAAGACGCGCACGGAAGCGGAAGATTGCTGGCGCGCGGTCTCGGAAGAGCACCGCCACAAGGCCGGCGTGCGCTTCTCCATCGTCGAGGAGCCCAACCGCACGGCGGCCTAAGAAGTTCGTTGCCGGGTATTAAGGGTCATGGTCCGCAGAGACCAGGCTCCCAAGGATCAAGTGCCCAAGGACGGAGGGCCCCATCCGGAGATCCGGGTGGGGCCATCTGTCTTTTATGTAACCTATTGTAATTAAACGGCCATTGCGCGCGGCGCGGTTACTGATAGGTTAATCGGACCGGAGTTCAAGGAGCAGGTCGTGTCCGAGGCGCCAGTGACTGGAAACAATCCCGCGAGCGAACCGCGTCCGATTCGCCTGCGCGACGCGCTTCGCAAGGCGCGGATCGAGGCCGCCGATCGCACCGGCGTCGTGGTCGATCTGCGCGATGCCGAAGTCGCACGGCTCGAGATTTTGAACGAGGCGCTTGATCCTTTGTTTGCCCAGGTGCCCGAGCAGATCGACCTGTTCGAGCGCGGCATCAGCCAGGGCGAGACACCGCGGCTCTGGATCGACGTGGTGGCGCATGTGGTGATGGGACGCGACAAGCGCGTCTATCGCTTCGTGCAGGACACGCGCTTTGGCCGCATCGTGCTCGCCGAGTCGCACGAGGTGTCCGCGATTGTTGATGCCGTGACGGATTATGTCGCGCGTCGCATGGTCGAGCGCGAGCACGCGCTGGCGCCGACCAGGCCGCCGGAGCCGGTCGCAAAGGAAAAGCCGCGCCGTCGCCGCGGGGGCTTCTGGATCTTCGTGCTGGGCTTCATCCTCGGCGCGGCGGCGTTATTCGCACTCGCACTGTTTGCGAGTTTGCAGAGTCTCTGACGTCGTCGTCATTGCGAGGAGCGCAGCGACGAAGCAATCCAGATCTTTGGCACGGCCGTGGATTGCTTCGCTTCGCTCGCAATGACGGTGGTGGTTAAATCAACCGCGTCCGGTTGATCTCCTTGATCCGCAAGTCGTTGCCGATCGCCCGAGAAATCTGCTCGCATTGCCATCCATTGCCGTCGCGCTCGATCGCGTAGAGATTATAGGCAGCCGCGGGATGGCGGCCGCGGGCCAGCGCGGACGCCGCCGGCACGCCGATCGAGGGGATTTTGCCGTCCGGTCCGTCGAACCACGCGGTGGAGTGAACGTGGTCATGGCCGTGCAGGACGAGCTCGACGCCATGCCTCCTGAGCAGCGCGAGCAGCTTCGATGAATCCGTCAGCCGCTTCGGACGGGAGTCGGAACTTAGGGGGTGATGCACCAGCAGCACGCGGAACGCCTGCTCGGTAGAAAGCGTAACGAGAATCTGCTCGAGCGCATCGATCTGGGTCCGGCCGAGGGTTCCCGTCGCCATGAAAGGCGCGGTCGGCACCGCCGAGGAAAGTCCGATCAAGGCGATCGGCCCGCGCCGGCGCAGCAACGGGAAAGCGCTCTTGGAGGCTTCGTCGCCGGCCAGATAGTCGCCAAACGCTTCGGCAAAGCGATGCCGGGTCTTGCGGACATAGGCGTCGTGGTTGCCGGGAATGGCGGTCACGCGCTGCGGCTCACCGACGCTCTTCAGCCACTGCTGCGCCGGCGCGAACTCCGCTTCCAGCGCGAGATTGACGAGATCGCCGGTCACCGCGATGTGGTCGGGCGCCTGCGCCTGCATGTCCATGACCAGCGCATCCAGCACCTCGCGGCGATAAAATTTGCGGCGGTTGCGGGTCCAGTTGAGGTAGCCGAGCGCGCGCTTGCCCGCGAGCTCGGAGAGCCGTGCCCTGGGCAGCGGCGGCAGGTGCGGGTCCGACAAATGCGCAAGCTTGAAGGTGGCCATGTAGCCATCTATTGGCAAGCTGGGCTCATCGGCGCAAGATCAAACACGATGTCGGAAAGCATGGGGAAATTACGCAAAAGGCTGGAGCCGCTGCTCAGGCGTTTCTTCCATTTTTACTGGCGTTTCGTCCGCGGCATGACGCTCGGCGTCCGCGCCGTGGTGCTCGACGAGAACAATCGGGTGTTCCTGGTCAAGCACAGTTACGTGACCGGCTGGTATCTTCCAGGCGGCGGGGTCGAGGTCGGGGAAACCTTCCTGGATGCGCTGAAGCGCGAGCTGGTCGAGGAGGGGCGCATCGAAATGCTGGGCGAGCCGATGCTGCACGGGCTATTCTTCAACCGCCACGTCTCGCGCCGCGATCACGTCGCGGTCTATGTCGTCAGGCAATTCCGGCAGGACCGGCCGCCCGAGCCCAACCGCGAGATCGTGGCGACCGGCTTCTTCGAGGCGGCGGCGCTGCCGGAGGGGACAACCCCAGGCACGATCCTGCGGATCGCCGAAGTGCTCGACCGCAAGCCGGCGATTGAGACGTGGCGCTAGCTCGCGCATGATCCGGAAAAGTGTGTCGCGGTTTTCCGAAAAAGATCATGCGCCAAAGAAGGCCTCTGTGCTAGATGGACCCGATGAAATCGTTGCTCACGGCATCTCTGGAAGCGGTGGACGAAAACCTTATCCGGCACGCGGCCAATGCCCGATCATGATATGCAGGCCGTCGAGTCGACATGGCCCACGGACCATCCATGAACCCATCATCGCTGCGGATTGCCGTCCTAGTGCCGTGCTACAACGAGGAAGCTGCGGTCGCGGCCGTTGTCCGCGGCTTTCGCCAGGCGCTGCCATCGGCGCAAATCTATGTCTACGACAATAATTCAAAGGACCGCACCGCCGCGATCGCGCGCGAAGCCGGAGCTGAGGTGCGCAGCGAGCGCCGCCAGGGCAAGGGTCATGTGGTGCGGCGGATGTTCGCCGACGTCGATGCCGACGTCTATGTGCTGGTCGATGGCGACGCCACCTACGATGCTCCGAGCGCGCCGCGCATGATCGAGAAGCTCTTGGGCGACCATCTCGACATGGTCGTTGGTCTGCGCGTCGATCAGGAGCAGGCGGCCTATCGCCGGGGCCATCGCACCGGCAACTGGATGCTGACCAGCTTCCTCTCGTCGGTGTTCGGGCAGGCGTTCAAGGATATCCTTTCCGGCTATCGCGTATTCTCGCGACGCTTCGTCAAATCCTTCCCGGTGCTTTCGGACGGCTTCGAGATCGAAACGGAGCTGACCGTGCATGCGCTGGAGCTGGCGATGCCCGTTGCCGAGGTCGAGACGCCTTATTATGCGCGGCCGGAGGGATCGTTCAGCAAGCTCAACACCTGGGGCGACGGCTTCAGGATCCTCCGCACCATCCTGAAGCTCTATCGTTCGGAGAAGCCGCTGCGCTTCTTCTCGGCGATCGGGGCTTTTCTCGCGCTGGTGTCGATTGGCCTCGCGATCCCGATCGTCGGCAATTATCTGGAGACCGGCCTTGTGCCGCGCCTGCCAACCGCGGTCTTGTCGACCGGCTTGATGATCGTGGCGGTGTTGTCGGTCTCGTCGGGGCTCGTGCTCGATACCGTCACGCGCGGCCGGCGCGAGATGAAGCTACTTGCCTATCTGTCCCAGCCGGCCGCTGGTAAAGCATAACAGTGATATGAGCGATCTTTCCCTTACGATCTCGCCCGAAACGGCCAACGATGCGCAGGCGATCGAGCGGTTGCATGAGCGCACCTTCGGGCCTGGACGCTTCGTGCTCTCGGCCTATCGGCTGCGCGAGCATGTCGATCATCTTCTGGAGCTGTCCTTTGTCGCGCGCGTCGGCACGCTCATGGTCGGCTCGGTGCGGCAGCTGCCGATCTGCGTCGGCGACACCAGGGCCTTGCTGCTGGGGCCGTTGACGGTCGAGCCGCCGTTTCGCAAGCACGGGGTAGGCCGTGCACTGCTCGAGCGGGCGCTGAAGGATGCGAAGAAAAAAGGCCATCGCCTCGTGCTTCTCGTCGGCGACGAGCCCTACTACAGCCGCGTCGGCTTCAAGCACGTCCCGAAGGGTCGGGCGACCATGCCAGGGCCGGTCGATTACGATCGTCTGCTGGTCGCCGAGCTCGAAAGCGGCGCCTTCGACGGTGTCTCCGGCGCAATTCGTCCGGATTGGGAGTTCGCGCGCTAGAACTTCTGCGTCACCCCGGCGAAAAAGCCGCGGCGCGGTCCGAATTGCGGCGCGAACACGCCGATGCCGGTGCCGTCCCTGATCTCGTAGATCTTGTCGAACAGGTTGACGACGTCAAAGCGGATCGTGGTCGGCTTGTTCGGCGCGACCAGGTAGAAGTCATGCGACACGCCGACATTGACCTGGGTGTAGGCAGGCAGGTGATCGGTGTTGGCAAAGCCGGAGCGAAGCCCGCTGCCGTAGATCATCGAGGCCGAGAAGCGCGTATCGTGCCATTTGTACGAAGCGCCGGCCGATGCCGACAGGGTTTGCGCATGGTCGGTGTAGACGTAGTGCGTGGCGATGTAGTTGAGCTCGTCGAGACCGAACAGGAACTGGTTCGCGACGATAGTGGTGGCGATCTGCCTGGCCCAGGCGACGTTGGCATAGGCGCGGAAATCGCCGTTGGTGTAGTTGGCCTTGAGCTCGACACCGACATTCTCGCCGCGATCGTAGTTGAAGCCGTTCAGCACATAGGCCGCGCCGAACTGGCCGTCGTCGAGCAGATCGCGCGCGATCTTGTAGTAGCCGTCGAGCCCGACCTCGAGGCCCGGGATCGGGTAGATCTTCTGCACGACGCCGGCGTCGAACACATGGGATCGCTCCGGCAGCACCGGGCTGTTCAAGGGCACTTCCGGCGTTTGCGTGTTGGCGGGCGCGGTCGGTGGCGTCACCAACGCGAGGTTGGTGGGAGAGGCGATCACCTGCTGCGGCGGGGTGAAGTTGCGCGCATAGCCCGCGTGGAAGGTGGTTCCTTCCTGTGGCTTCCATGTCAGGCTGACGCGCGGGCTGAACTGGTTGGCATCGACGAACTGCCACATCTGATCGAAGCGAAGTCCGGCGTTGAGGGTCAACTGGTTGTTGATCTTCCATTCATCCTGCATATAGGAGCCGAAGATCGTCCCTGTCTTCGCAACGGAATCGAAGATGGAAAACGGCGCGTCGATCGTGCCCTGCGTGGGATCGGCGGGATCGGCGAGCGGCAACAGAACCGAGCCGTTATTGACCAGCGATCGCTCGGCGCTGACCGTGAAGCCGAAGCGTAGCGTATGGGCAAATCCCCAGCGCCAGGCGGTGTCTTCCTGAATGCCGTTGACGAGGCTCAGACGGTAGACGTCGGAAGAAACGCCGTTGAAGACGAGATCGCCGATCGGGTCGGGATAGAAGTGGAGCTGACTGTAGCGGTTGAAATAGGAGAGCTGGTAGTCGAGATCGCCGGCTGACTTCTGGTAGGCCAGCACATTGAACTGGTTATATTCGTTCTGATGCTCGTTGAGGAAGGCAGAATCAAAATCCGACACGCCGAACGCCGTGAAGTTGGGTGCCTGTCCCGGCCTGTTCGGAATCTGGAAGGTCGCGTTCGACACGCCGCTCATGAAGGTCAGGCGGCTCGTCGGGTCGAGCACCGTCGACAGGTAGAGAAATCCTTTTTCCTGAGAGGTACGGTCGTGGATCGCCTCGTTCGAAGGCGTCGGATTTTCGATGCCGAGATTGTTCTGCATGAAGCGTCCCGACACGAAATACTGGGTCTGCCCGGCCGTGCCGCCATATTCGAAGCTCGGCGTGATCGTGCCATGGCTGCCGCCATAGACGCTGACGCTGCCGGAATTGTTGAAGGCATCCGTCTTGGTCTGGATATCCAGCACGCCGGCCGTGCGCAGGCCGTACTGTGCCGGCAGCGCGCCGGTCAGCAATGCGAGGCTGCCGACGATACCGGTATCGAGGATTTGCCCGAACGCGCCGACGCCGTCAGGCAGCATGATGCCATTGATGCGATATTGGACGTTGGCGTGCTCGTTGCGCACATGCAGTTCGCCGCTCGCCGCCGAGTCCTGGGTCACGCCTGGAAATTGCAGCAGCACCTTGTCGAGCGTCGCGTTGTTGCCCTGCGGCAACGCTTCGATCGCCTGGTGATTGAGCTGATACGAATTGGCGCCGACCGGGGCGAGGATGGTCTGGCGCGCTTCGTCGAACTTGTCGTTCCGGCCGGTCAGCACCTGCTGCGCGGTTTGCGGCGTCGTGACCGGTACGGTGCTGCGCTGGGTGGTGACGACGCGCTTCTTTGGAAGCCGGTGCACTTGCGTCTGCCGTGGCGCCGCGACGGTGATACTGGGTAGCTCGTTGCCGGCCGGCGGCGCCTGGCTTTGATTTGGGGCAGGCGCGGGTGTCTCGGTCGGTGCTGGAGTTGCAGCCGGCGCCGGTGTCTCGGCCGGTGCAGGTGTCTGGGCGGGAGTTGGCGTCGCAACCGGCGCTGGTGTTTGTGCTGGCGCCGGCGTTGCGGCGGGTGCTGGCGTTTGCGCGCGTGCCACACTCACGAGCAGCAGCGCGGCCGCGCCACAGGCCGCCGCGAGAGGCCTTGCAGATTCTGACATCGTCGCGATTCCAGTTCAGGTCGCCGTCGACGGGGCTTGCGAAGCGCTTTTCGACTGAACGCCTGCCGTCGATAGGGAACGGACCGATTGAGAGGAGTCCTGCCGATCAGACGCGGGTAGGCGCGTGCGATCGTTCAGGGGTTCATCAGTCGATGGAATCAGGAGGCGGGAGGGGCGCGCGGCTGGAAGGCGTTGCCGGCGGATTTCAGGTGAGCGAATTCGGCATCGGTGGTGCGATAGAGAAACTCGACCGCTTCCGGCAGCAGCAGGATCGGAGGTGACGAGAACAGCACCGTACCGGCCATCGCCATGACGGCACAGATCGCGCAGCCGTCAGGACCCCGCTGGTCGCTGCCGTGCTTGGCGGGAGACCGCTGCGGCGCGGCCTCGACGGCGAGGTCGCCGGCGTCGACGACCGTGGCGCGGAGCAGTGCCGACTGGTTGACGCCAGTCGATGGCGCCGCCAGCGCATGGAAATGGCCGAACGACAGCGCGAACTGCAGGACCAGCGCCAACAGCGCCAGCCGCGCCCCGCCTTTGATGTTCGAACGGAACCACTTCATGACCAAACGCACCCGCATCGGGATCAGCCGATGTTATATTATAACATCGCCGGGACTGGCCTTGGCTGTCAACGGTGTGGGACAGAGTTCGCGCGCTATCGCGCCATGCTGTGCTTTTTGCGCCACGGCAAGCGAAACTTGCAGGGTTAGCGTCCCTCGCGCAGCCAGGTCGCCGCGAAAGCGCCGAGCAGCAGAAGCAGGCCGATCAGGCCGGCAAAGATCGGCAGCACACCGACACCCTTGACGACGCTGGCGTCGCGCATCTTCACACCCATCCAGCCGTCGCCATGGAAGACGCTGGAGGCGCGCACGGGAACGATGCGCGGCAGGTCGATGCTGGAGCCATCGACCACGCGCTTGGCGTCGCCGCCGGTCGCCTGCGCCAAAGGCTTCAGCATGTCGGTCGTCGACGTCACCTCGGAAAATTCCTTCGGGTTGGTCGGGCCGACATTGATCAGCGCCTTCAGCGTGCCGTCGGTCGCCTGCCACAGGCCGAGCTCGCCAGCGGGAAGCGAGGCGCGCCATTCGCCGGGCTCGCCGGCCGAGAGCGTCAGCTCCTTGGTCGCGCCGGAGGGCGAGGTGACCGTCACCGGCTGCACGGTATCCGCCATGGTCTGGCGGATCACCTGCAGGTTCTTGCCCTGCACCTGCATCCGCAGCGCCTCTTCATCGAGGTCAGGCTGCTTCATCAGCCAGTGCGACATCCGCCGCAGGAGATCGAGATGCGGACCGCCGCCTTCATAACCGCGCGCCCACAGCCAGATGTGATCGGTCAAGAGCAGCGCGACGCGGCCTTCGCCAAAGCGCGACAACAACAGCAGGGGCTCGCCATTGGCGCCGGTCATGACAGGCGGATTGATGGCGTTGCGGGTATCGACGGTGCGGAAGAAGCGGCTCCAGTGCGGCGGGTCGCTGTTCGCCCCTTCGAGCCCGCGCGTCACCGGATGCCGTTTGCCGGCTTCGGAAAGCTTTGCGTAGAACGGCTTCTCCGTTACGCCGACCGGCTCCGCAGGAAGGACCGTGTCGAGCGGCGTGCGCCAAATGCTGGTGTTCGAGGCATAGTCGGGGCCGGCCGCGACCAGCACGGCGCCGCCGGCACGCACATAGCGCGCGATGTTGTCGAAATAGGCGATCGGCAGCACGCCTTGGCGGGCGTAGCGGTCGAAGATGATCAACTGGAACTCGTTGATCTTCTGCTGGAACAATTCGCGGGTCGGAAACGCGATCAGCGACAATTCATTGATCGGCGTGCCGTCCTGCTTCTCCGGCGGACGCAGGATGGTGAAATGCACGAGATCGACGCTCGGATCGGATTTCAGCAGGTTGCGCCAGGTGCGCTCGCCCGAATGCGGCTCGCCCGAGACGAGCAGCACGCGCAGCTTGTCGCGGACGCCGTCGATCGAGACCACGGCACGGTTATTGACCTGCGTCAGCTCGTTGTCGAGCGGGGAAGCCTCGATCTCGACGATGTTCGGACCGGCATGCTTGATGTCGATATCGACGCTTGAAGTCTGGCCGCTTTGCAGCGTGCGCTCGCTGATGGTCTCGCCGTCGCGGCGTATCGTGACCTTGGCGCGCTCGCCGGTCACGCCCTGGTCGTCGAGCCGGTAGGTCACCGTCTGGGTCTGGCCGACAATGCCGAAGCGTGGCGCGGCCGTGACCGCGATGCGGCGATCGCGCTCGCCCTTGTGGCCGGTGATCAGCGCATGCACCGGGGCCTGGAAACCAACCCCGGCGGCGTTGGCGGGAATGTCGTGCACGCGGCCATCGGTGATCAGGAACGCGCCGGCGACGCGATCGACCGGCACATCCGACAGCGCCGACTGCAGCGCGCCGAACAGATGCGTGCCGTCGGTTTCGCCGTCGGCCTGGCCGGCATCGACGACGCGCACTTCGAGACCCTTGATCTTCTTCAGGCTGTCGACCAGCGCCTCTTGCGCCTTCGCGGTCTCCTGCGTGCGCGTGCCAAAGCTCTGGCTTGGGCTCTTGTCGACGACGACAGCAACAACCGAGGAGAGCGGTTGGCGATCCTCGCGGGTGAAGGAGGGATTGGCAAGCGCGAGCACGATCAGCGCCAATGCCGCAACGCGCACGGCCGCGCCGCGCGAGCGCGCGAGCAGCAGGAGGCCCGCGATGACCACGATCGCGGCGATTGCGGCCCAGAGCACGAAGGAGGGAACCAGCGGCGTGAACGCGATACCGTAATTCATCAACAGATCCTACTGGCCCAGCCGCTCGATGAGCGCCGGGGCATGCACCTGGTCGGCCTTGTAGTTGCCGGTCAGCGTGTACATCACGATGTTGACGCCGGCGCGGAACGCATACTCGCGCTGCTTCGGCTCGCCTGGCGTCAACGGCAGCATCGGCTGGCCGTCGGGCCGGATCGCCCAGGCGCCGGCGAGATCGTTCGAGGTGATGATGATCGGCGAGACGCCGTCGCCGCCGCGCGCCGGGCGCTTCTCGTCGGCCTCTTCCTCATCCTCGCGCGGCAGCGCCTCCACCCAGGTCTGGCCGGTGGTGAAGCGGCCCGGGAAGTCGCGCAACAGATAGAAGGTCTTGGTCAGCACGTGCTCGCGCGGCACCGGCTCGAGCTCGGGAACGTCGAGCGAGGACAACAGGTCGCGCAGCGTCTGCATGCCGGGCGTCTGCGAAGCGCCATTTTCGCCCGGTCCCGCCTCGATGGCGTCGCGGGTGTCGAACAGCACGGTGCCGCCCTGCTTCATATAGGCATCGATCTTGTTGAGCGCATCCTGTGGCGGCTTCGGCGCGCCGGGCACGATCGGCCAATAGATCAGCGGAAAGAACGCAAGCTCGTCGCGCGCTGGATCGACGCCAACGGGATCGCCGGCTTCCAGCGCCGTGCGTTGCGCGAGGAACAATGTCAGCCCCGCCATGCCGGCCTTGACGATCGAATCCACATCGGGATTGCCGGTGACGACATAAGCGAGGCGGGTCTGCGACACCGCGCGCATGGCGAACTCGTCGGCGCTTTGGTCGGCGCGCGCGAAGGACGGCAGCAGCGTGCCCGCTGCAAGGATCGCGATCGCGAGCACCGCCGGCGTCGCGCGCCGGCGCAACAGCCCGGCAAGCCCGGCGCCGAGGAAGGCGACGACGATCGCGTCGATCAGGAACAGCGCCAGCGAGGTCGACAGCAGGATGCCGCGCAGGTCTCGTGGCTCGGCATTGGTATAGCTCGCGCGCTGCGCCTTGAGCGCGGAGGTGTCGAGGGCGGCGATGCGATCGGCGGCAGCGAGCGCATTGACGGCGAGCGGGCCGTCGGCCGGACCATACAAGCCCGGCGGATGATCCGGCGTTGCGCGGTCGCGATAGTCCGCCGGTAGCGGCTTGGCGGTCGAAGGCGGCGGCCCGAACGCGCCGAAGCCGTCGAGCGTGTGCAGCGGCGCCAGTGTTTCCTTGGTGGCATCGGCCGCAACGCCAGGTCCAGGTGTCGAGGTGTAGCCGGAGATATCGACGATTCGCCGCAGCATCTCGACGAAGGTGCCCGACATCGGCAGGTCTGACCAGCGCATATCGGCGCTGACATGGAACAGGCTTACCAGTCCCTTGCCGCGCCGTTCGCCGGTCACCAGCGGCGTGCCATCCTCGAGCGAGGCCCAGCTCTTGGTCGAGAGCACGGCATCCGGCTCGGCGAGCACCTGGCGGTTGACCGTGACGTCCTTCGGCACCACGAGCCCGGCGAACGGGCCGTCACCCGCGAAGGCCGCGAGATGCTGCGGTTTCTCCCATGTCAGGCTGCCGCCCAGCGTGCGGCCGCCGCGGCGCAGCTTGACTGGCACGAGATCGTCATCGCCCTGCGCAAGGCGCGGGCCGGCAAAGCGCACCAGCACGCCGCCCTGGTCGATCCACGCATTGAGGCGATCGCGGATTTCAGGCGAGAGCGTGCCGACATCGGCCATGATGATCATCGGCAGTTTCTGGTCGAGGAATTGCGTGATCACCTGTTGCGGCGCGCCCTTGTCGCCGAGCCGCACATCGGCAAACGGCGCGAGCGCGCGGGTGAGATAGAAGGTCGAGGCAAGCAGCGGCTGTGCCATGTCGCTGCTCGAGCCGCTCACGATGCCGATGGCGCGGCGGCGCCAGCGCTTGTCGAGTAGTTGCACCGCGCCGGCCGAGCGCTCGCCGGAAATCTCCAGCCGCGCGATGTCGTTGCGCAACTCGACCGGCAGATCGAACGCGGCTTCGGTCTCGCGGTCCTGCGGCCCAAAGCCGAACCGCGCCTCGCCGATCGGCGAGCCCTTGGCATCGAGCGCGCGCACGGTGCCGGTTGCGAGGCCGGAGTCGGTGCGCAGCACCTTCACCGTCATCTTGGCCGCGGCGTTCTCGGCCGCCGCCAGCGCCATCGGCGAGGCGGTGCCGCCCTCGAAAATCGTCAAGCTCCGATCGCCGATGGTCTTGGCGAGTTTCTCGACGAATTCGGCGCCTCTGCCGGTGTCGACGCCATCCGAAAGCCAAGCGATCTCGGCGTCTCCGGTCGACTTCAGAAAACGATCGAGCGAAGCGAGCGTATCTACCCGGTCGATCGAATAGGGTTTTGGCGAAAGCTGCCGCAGCGCGACGCGCGCGGCTCCCGCCGTCAAGATCGTGATGTCGCGCGTCGTCTCCGACAGCGGCACCAGCGCAACACCGCGGCGGTCGCTTTCCGCATTGGCGATCAACTCGTCGGCGGCGCGGATGCGCGTGTCCCAGCTCGAGGCCGCGCTCCAGCCGTCATCGAGCAGGATCACCAATGGCGAGGAATGGCCGGCGAGGCCGGTCTTTGGATTCCAGATCGGGCCGGCGGCCGCCAGGATGACGAGCGCAGCAGCGGCCAGCCGCAGCGCCGTCAGCCACCACGGCGTGCGTGAGGGGGTCTCCTCCCTGGGCGCGATATCGAACAACAGCCGCGTCGGCGGGAACTCGACGCGCCGAGGCCGCGGCGGCATCACGCGCAGCAGCCACCAGAGCAGCGGAAGGCTGAGCAGGCCCAACAGCAGGATCGGTTCGGCAAAGGAGAGCGGCAGACCTGCGATCATGAGGCGCGCCCCGCTTTGACATTCACACGCGTACCGGTCTTGCTCACCATCATGCCGCCGTGCAGGAACAGCAGCAGCTCCGCCGCCGAACGGCTGGTGGTATGGGTGGTGAACAGCCAGTCCAGCTTGTTGGTCTCGTCGCGGATCTGGTCGCGATGCAGCGCGACGCGCCCGACATAATCAGTCGCCCAGCGCTCGGCGCGGCCGGCGGTGATGATGCCAAAGCCCTCGGGCTCGACGAACTCGATCCGGCCGGAATAGGGGAACGTCTCTTCCGCGGGGTCGACGACCTGCACCAGCGTGCCGTGCGCGCCGGAGGCCGACAGGCCGGCCAGCATGTTCCTGATCTCCGAGATCGGCGACCAGAAATCCGACAGCACCACGATCTCGGCGAGCGCGGACGGCACGAAACTGGGCGGCAGGCTCGGCCTTGCCGCGTCGTCATGCAGCATCGCCTGCGCCATCTTGTCGATCACGCTGCGGCTCGCAGTCGGATTCATCAGTCCGGGAATGCCGACGCGTTCGCCGCCGGAGACCAGAAGCTCGGCGAGGGCGAAGGACACGATCAGCGTGCGTTCGAGCTTGCTGTCGCGCGCGCCCCGCGAGGCGAAGACCATCGAGGGCGAGCGGTCGGGCCACAGCCACACCGTATG
>Ga0207661_10001186_pt1 | contig 17442 bp, 15 predicted proteins | sample KBSC713LmetaG_FD_184337 | JGI IMG/M metagenome (GOLD analysis project Ga0207661, IMG submission 184337) | Corn rhizosphere microbial communities from Kellogg Biological Station, Michigan, USA - KBS C7.1-3L metaG (SPAdes) (version 2) | ecosystem: Host-associated > Plants > Roots > Rhizosphere ...
GGGTGCAGGGAATGCCGGGTGGAGGCCGCACCCATGGCCCGCCTGCAACAAAAAACGCAGGCGGCAGTGACCACAGGTTCAGCCAAAACATCCGGCATTCCCTGCGCAATGGTGTTAACGGCTGCTCCGCGCTCTCCCTGGTGTACCGGGCTTGTTAGCCACCATCCCCCCGGGCTCGTGACCCAGGGGTTGACACCAGCGTCGGGGTGTCGGGACCACACGGCTTGGCCGTCCGCTTCGAGCCCATTCGTCCACGCGCCAAGGCGCGCCTGAGCCGAAACGTCCATCGCATCCCGCACCCGACACTCGTGACGATCGCGTAGCGTCCCTCTTGTGGGTGCAGGACACGGCAAGATACGCACGATTTCTGCTTTTCGTAAAGTATATTTTTTCGAGGCTCGCCCCCGGATCATCCGATCAGGTTGCATCGGCTCATGAAATCAGTTTTTCGGCGCAGGCATTTCGCGCCCGAAGCGGCCCGCGCGAGGCGCCTCGCGGGTGCAAATTCGCACAACTGATTTGCCCGTCGGGGCAGAAATCCCGACACATTTGTAACTCTCACCGCCCGATCCGGGTTGATTAGCTTTCTTCCGAACACAAGGCATTCGCGCCCCGAGCAGGGATCGCCGGGTGCAGGCACGAAAAGGAGAAAGCCATGGGTACGAACCAGCAGCAGCGCAATGGAGACCTCGGCATCAACACGCCCCCGATCGTGTCGCCGCAGGAGTGGGAGGCCGCACGCCAGGAGATGCTCGCCAAGGAGAAATCATTCACGCGCGCACGCGACGCCCTGGCTGCCGAGCGGCGGCGGATGCCGTGGATGGCGGTGGAGAAAAGCTACGCATTCGAGGGGCCGAAGGGAAAGGTCAGCCTGCTCGACCTGTTCGAGGGCCGCCGGCAGCTGATCGTCTATCGCGCCTTCTTCGAGCCGGGTGTGTTCGGCTGGCCCGAGCACGCCTGCCGCGGCTGCTCGCTCGGCGCCGATCAGGTCTCTCACCTCACCCATCTCAACGTCCGCGACACCACGCTGACGTATGCCTCACGCGCGCCGCAGGCGGACATCGCGCGGCTGAAGGCGCGGATGGGCTGGACGATGCCCTGGTACACCATCACCGATAGTTTTGACGCGGACTTCGGCGTCGACCAATGGCACGGCCACAACGCCTTCATCCGCGACGGCGACAAGGTGTTCCGCACCTACTTCATCAACGAACGTGGCGACGAGGCGATGGGCACGGTGTGGAGCTATCTCGACATCACGGCGCTCGGCCGTCAGGAGATCTGGGAAGACTCGCCTGCGGGCTACCCGCAGACGCCGCCGTACAAGTGGTGGAACTGGCACGACAACTACGGCGCCGAGGCCTCACCGGACCCGAAATGGGTCGAGGTGTCCGACGCCAAGGAAGCCACCTGGAACAGCGACGTAGAGGCGAAGCCATGAGCGAGGTGCAATGCGCTCGCGCGAATGGCAGCGCAAGTCACGATGACGAGCGCCCGAGGGTGGCGCTCGGCCTCGCCGAATGGCTATGCTTCGCTGCCACGCCGACCTTCGCGATCCTTGCCTTGCTCACGGCGCTTTCCGGCGGAAGCCCGATGAACGGGCTCTGTTCATCGGGATCCTGGGCGTCGCTCGGCGGAATGGCGCCGATGTATCTGTTGATGAGTGCGTTCCACTCCCCGCCCTGGCTGAAGCTGATCTTTGGTAGAGTGTAGAGTGGGCAAAGGCGCGCTGCGCCGTCGCCTTCACTATCATGACCGAAGTCCAATGCTCGCACGCGAGCGGCGGCGTGAGCCGTGAGGACGCGGGCGCGAGGCTCGGCCTCGTCGAATGGCTGTGCCTCGCCGCCACGCCGACCTTCGCGATCCTCGGAGGCCGGCAAAAAAGCGGACAGCCCCAGGAACGTTCTATCCCTTCCGGTGTTTCGTCGGGGCGATCGGGCCCTACCGCCTGGACGGTGATGGGCAATGCGCACGTTAGGGCGTTGGCCAATACGCTCTGCGGAGTATCTCCAAACAAATTATGTCCAATGCGCAACATAGCCTAGGAAGGGAGTGCAGCGATGAAACACGTGTTAGCCTCTCTCGCAATCGGCGCTTGCCTGGTGCTTCCGTCAGCCGGCGTCGTGTTGGGCGCCGGTCCGCCCTCCAAACCTGCTCAAAATCCCACAACAAAACAACCCGGCACCTCTGCCGGCGTCAATTGCGGCGTGACTGCTCCCATGACCCCCGGCCAGGCGGCTTCGTCGCCGGGAGCTCCGTTCAACGAACCGGCCCCAGTCGGCACTTCGCCAACCGGTGGGAAAGCGGGCCAGGTCTATGCGGGAAATCCAGGCACAGCATCGGCAGCAAACGCAAATTCGACGGCCGCCGTTTCCCAATACGACGTCGCTTGCTCGCACCAGCCGCCATAGCGCTGAGGTGTCCGGCACACAGGAGGTTGGGGCCTGATTTGCTTGCCGTGGCCGAAGGCGCGGGTTGACGCCGAGGACATGGCAGCAACAGGTTGAGACAGGATGATAGCCACATGCGTTTCATCGTTGTGGCGGGTCTGGTGTGCGCCTTGCTAGTCGGGCTGGGCTATACCCATGGCCAAGACAGCTCGGTCCCGACCTTTCTCACCGCCCCCGTCGAACGTGGCAGCATCTCGAGTTTGGTGACGGCCAGCGGCACCGTCGAGGCAGTCGTAAGCGTCGATGTCAGCTCGCAACTATCGGGGCGAATTGCGGAGGTGTTCGTCAATTTCAACGATAGCGTAACGACCGGGCAGCCGATTGCACAAATCGATCCGGAGATCTTTGCCGCACGCGTCAAGGAAGCAAGAGCCGCCCTGAGAGTGGCGAGAGCGACTGCCGAGTTGCAAAAGGCGGCGCTGGAGCGGGCGAAGGTCGCGGTCGCGAATGCACAGACCGGAAAAAAACTGGCGGAGGAGCAATCGGCTGCGAACAAGGCCCGGCAGGAAGAGGTCGAGAGGGATTTCCAGCGAAAGGTGGCATTGGCGCGTGCTGGAGCCGGGACCGAGCGCGACTTAACCCAGGCGCGGGCCCTGCGCGATGCGGGAGCTGCCGACCTGCGCGGCTCCGTGGACCAGATCCAGATGAAGACCGAGGCCATTGCGATCGCGGAGGCGGAACGGCTGATGGCCGAGGCCAATCTCGAGAATGCACAAGCCATTGTCGAGCAGAGACAGGCGGCCCTCGATCAGGCGCAGGTTGACCTCGATCGTACTGTGCTCCGCGCGCCGATCGACGGGATCATCGTCAGGCGGGATGTCAATCCAGGGCAAACGGTTGCTGTCAGCCTCGAAGCCAAGACACTGTTCACGATCGCGAACGATCTGCGTGAGATGGAGGTCCACGGCAAGATCGACGAAGCCGATGTCGGGCAGTTGAAAGTGGGCCAGGCGGCCAGGTTCGCGGTGGACGCTTATCCTGATCGAACCTTCAGTGGACGGGTTCTACAGATCCGCAAGTCCCCCGAGGTCGTGCAAAACGTCGTCACCTATACGACAGTCGTTTCCGCACCAAATCCGGACCTCCTGTTGCTGCCGGGAATGACTGCCCAACTTCGGATCCTGGTGAGTGATACCGGCGGGGTCCTCAAAATTCCGAACCAGGCACTCCGCTTCCGGCCAAGCGATTCCGGTCCGGCGCCCGGTCACCAGAGTGCGAACCAGGCGGGCTCCTCCGATCCACCTGCGACAGTATGGCTAGTCGGCGACGGCGGACGACCGAGAGCGATCGCAGTGAGGCTCGGTGCGAGCGACGACAACAGCACAGAACTGCTGGAGGGCGCGCTTGCGGAGGGCGAGCCACTGATCATCGGGATTGCCAACTCCAAAAAGCAAAGGGGCTATTTTGGCGTTCGCCTTGGATTTTGAGACTTGGATTTTGAGGCTTGGATTTTGAGACTGGGTTCCAAGATGCCGCCGCTGGTCCGTACCGTTGGAATTTCAAAACACTATCCCTCCGGGGGGACGATCGTTCGTGCGGTAGCAAATGTGTCACTTTCGATCGATCGCGGCGAGTTTGTAGCCATTCGTGGCCGCTCGGGTTCGGGAAAGTCGACCTTGATGAACCTTTTGGGCCTCCTGGATCGGCCGGATTCCGGCGAGTATGCACTGGAGGGCCGAGAAGTCGCAAAGCTGAGCGAGGACAGGCGCGCGGCCATCAGGAGCCACGACATCGGCTTTATATTCCAGCTGCCGGCCCTCCTGCCGCGAGCGACCGCGCTGGAAAACGTCGAGCTTCCGCTTGTTTACGCCGGCATTCCCTCCTCCAAACGACGCCGTGCAGCCAAAGACGCGCTTGACCGCGTGGGCCTGACCGGCCGCGGTCATCATTGGCCAAATCAACTCTCGGGAGGAGAGCAACAGCGGGTTGTCATTGCTCGTGCGACGGTCAACGATCCCGCCCTCATCCTCGCCGACGAACCGACCGGTTCACTCGATAGTGGCACCAGCGACGAGATTCTGTCGTTGTTCGAGGCTCTTCATCGCGATGGTCGCACCATCATCGTGGTCACGCATGCCACCGACGTCGCCGATCGCGCGCGGCGACAGATCACCCTGCACGACGGACAAATCATCAACGACGCGGCGTCGGGCAAGAATTTGCCTCTGAACGCCACTTTGGATTCTTCCCGATGATTGCTCTGGAAAGCTTGCGAATCGCCACGCGAGCCCTTCGCGTCAACAAACTGCGTAGCGCCTTGACCGTACTGGGGATCATTGTCGGCGTCGGAGCCGTGGTCTGCATGGTATCGGTGGGAGCCGGCGCGCAAGCGGAAGTTTCCGAGAAGATTCGCACGCTCGGAGCCAACCTCCTGCTCGTCATGCCTGGAGCCCAAAATTCCGGCGGAGCGAGACTTGAATCGGGAACACAACCTACGCTGACCGAAGAGGACGCCGCGGCCATCCGCCGCGAACTGATCGACGTGCAGGTCGCGGCTCCGCTGTTGTCGCGTTCCATGCCGCTCGTGGCGGCGAACAGGAATTGGATGACAGTGGTGGCTGGAATTAATGCCGACTATCTGGTGGCTCGCGAATGGCAGGTTGCCAACGGCCGATCCTTTACGAGCGACGAGGCCGCATCCGGAACCAAGGTTGCCATCGTCGGGGCGGTGATCGTCGAGGAACTTTTCAATGGGCACGCCGGACCGGGAGAGACGTTTCGGATCGGCAACGTGCCCTTTACCGTGATTGGTGTGCTCGACAAGAAGGGGTTGGGCGCGGCTGGCCGCAGCCAGGACGATGTCGTGTTCATCCCGCTGTCGACGGCGAAAAGCCGCGTGCTCGGTTCCGTGCGCGGCGCGACCCGCGAAGCACTGGATTTCATATCGATCAAGGTATCGGATGCGGCGACCATGTCGGGGGTCGAACGCGGGATCGAGGCGCTGCTTCGGCAGCGGCACCGCATTCGCGGCAACGCCCCCAGCGATTTCAGGATCGAGAATCCAGCGGATATCCTCTTTGCGCGAGGCGCCGCCGTGCGGCTCCTCGGCAGTCTGCTGATCGCGGTGGCAGCGGTTTCGCTGATCGTTGGCGGCATTAGCATCATGAACATCATGCTGGTTTCAGTGACCGAGCGTACCCGCGAAATCGGCTTGCGCATGGCGGTCGGGGCCAGCCGCCGCGATATCCGATGGCAATTCCTGATCGAAGCCTTGATCCTGGCGCTGATGGGAGGGCTTGTGGGTGCAGTGTCGGGAGCCGCCTCGGCAGTCGCAATCGCGTGGAAAGCTGGCTGGCCTGTCCTGATCAGCCCTTGGGCAATCGTCCTGGCTTGCGGATTTGCGGGGTTCATCGGAATTTCGTTTGGCCTCTATCCTGCTTATCGGGCCGCGCGGCTTGATCCAATCGTGGCGTTGCGATTCGAATAGGCGATGAGCTGAAATCGGGTTCCCTGCGCAATAGTATTTCGCGGCGATGAAGCGCCTGTGGCCGCAGGCCCTGTTTGCCAAACCTCCATGACCGCGCCAGCCATGCCTGGCATGTGCGATGATTGCCGCTGCACAAGGGCTCCCGGCGGCTGAACGGCTGCCAGTCCCATTTCCGCGAGCGCTCTCGCGACCGAGTCTGCATTCAGACTTTCGACGAATAACGCGGTGGACGCCGTCGGGTTCTGCTATGTTCGGATCATGACGATTTGGATTGCCGGACCCGCACCGAAGGTCCCGGGGCGGACTGTCCTGGCACGGTGGATCATTGCGGCCGTCGTCCTCATCATTTTCCTGTCGCTGGCCAGGGCGGCAGCAGAAATCCTTGTCGACTGGCTCTGGTTTTCCTCGGTCGGCCATTTGCCGGTCTTCTGGACCAGCCTCGCCGCCGAAGCTGCGGTCTTTGGCGTCGTATTCGTTGCAACCGCCGTCATGCTTTGGCTGAACGGATGGCTCGCATGGCGGCTTGCACGACGGCCGACGACGCCGCCTGCCATGGTTCTCGGACCGCAGTCGCCGCCCGGCCCGTTCGCGCTCCGGCTCGACTGGCTGCCGTGGCCCCATCTGATCGCCGGCATCGCGGCCTTGCTTGCGCTGTTTGTAGCCGCGGGGGAAGCCGGCAATTGGCCAACCCTGCTGCAATATCTCTATCCCGTGCCTTTTGGCTCGAATGATCCGCTCTACGGCAAGGATATCGGCTTCTACCTCTTCTCATTGCCCGCCTACATCCAGATCAGGAACTGGATGATGCTTACGCTCCTCCTGAGCGCACTGTTCGCGGGCATCATCTACTGGCTGTACGGCGATATCGAATACAGCCCCAATCGCCGCTCGATATCGGAGACAGCGATCGCCCACGGCTCGGCGCTGCTTGGCATCTTCTTCGCCGTGAAGGCCGCCTCATACGTGCTCGATCGCTATCTCCTGCTCTACAGCGACAATGGGGTAGTCGTCGGCGCAAGCTACACCGATATCCACGTGCAGCTTCCCGTCCTGTGGCTCCTGATCCTTGCTTCCATCGCCGCCGCGTTCGCCTCGTGGGCAAACCTGCGAATGAAGACCTATTGGCTGCCGGCTGCCGCGATCCTGCTCGTATTTGGCAGTTCTTTCTTGCTGTCCGGCATCCTTCCCATGCTGTTTCGCCACTTTTTCGTCAAGCCAAGCGAGTTGCAGCTGGAGAAGCCTTACATTGAGCGCAACATCGCGCTGACCCGGCAGGCCTACAATCTCGATCGAATCGTCGCCAAACCGTTCGCTGCCGAACAGAACCTGACGTACAACGCGCTGGAGGCGGACAAGGCGACGATCGACAATATCCGGCTGTGGGACTGGCAGCCCTTGCACGATACCTACGCGCAGCTGCAGGAGATCCGCACCTACTACCGGTTTCATGACCTTGATATCGATCGGTACTGGCTCGACGGCTCCTATCAGAGCGTGATGGTCTCGGCCCGCGAGCTGCAGCCTTCCCTGCTGCCGCCCAACGCCCAGACCTGGGTCAACCGCCATGTGCTGTTCACGCACGGCAATGGCGTCGTCATGAGCCCGGTGACGCGCAAGACCACCGAGGGACTGCCGTTCTTCTATTTGCGCGATATTCCCCCCGTTGCGGACGGAGGTCCTGAGATCCGCGAACCGCGCATCTACTACGGCGAAGAGAGCGACACCTACGTCATCGTCAAGAGCACGGTTCCGGAATTCGACTACCCGAAAGGACAAGAAAACGCCTACGCGGCTTATGAAGGCACCGGCGGCGTTCCGATCGGCGGATTTCTGAGGAGACTGCTGTTCGCCCAGTATTTCAACGACGCGAACCTTCTGCTCACTGACTACATCACGCGCGACAGCCGCATCATGATCCGCCGCAATATCCGGGAACGGATGCGCGCGATCGCTCCGTTTCTGGAACTTGATCATGATCCCTATCTGGTCGTCAGCGAGGGACGGTTGTTCTGGATCCAGGACGCTTACACAACCAGCTCATATTTTCCATCCGCGCAACCCGCGCAGGATCTCGACCTCAACTACATCCGCAATTCCGTGAAAATCCTCATCGACGCCTATAACGGAACGGTCGAGTTCTATTTGATGGATCCCGGCGATCCGATTGCGGCGACCTACCAGCGCATCTTCCCGAGCCTGTTCAAGCCGTTTGCGGCGATGCCTGCGGACCTGCAGAAGCACATACGCTATCCGGAGGACCTGTTCCTGATTCAGGCGCGGATCTATCAAACCTACCACATGAAAACGGCCGAGGTTTTCTACAATCGCGAGGATCTGTGGCAATTCCCGCGCCAGCCGGGCAGCGACGGCATCGCGATGATGTCGCCGTACTACATCATCATGCGGTTGCCGGGCGAGCCGCATGCCGAATTCTTCCTCATGCTTCCGATGGTGCCGAGCCGCCGCGACAACATGATCGCGTGGCTCGCCGCGCGCTGTGACCCGCCCGACTACGGCAAGCTCATCGTCTACGAATTTCCCAAGGAAAAGCTCGTCTTTGGTCCGTTCCAGATCGAAGCGCGGATCAACCAGAACACCGATATCTCCCAACAGATCACGCTGTGGAATCAGATGGGGTCGCGGGTCATCCGCGGCGCGAACCTGCTCGTGATTCCGATCGAGAACTCGATACTCTATGTCACGCCGCTGTACTTGCGTGCGCAGTATGGGCACCTTCCGGAGCTCAAACGGGTGATCGCAGCCTATGGCGAAAAGGTCGTGATGAAGGAAACGCTGTCGGAAGCCTTGGCCGCGCTGTTTGCAACCCCCGGCGGCGCGCCGACTTCACCCGGCGCCACGGTGGAGATGCCGCAGGCGGGTACCGCGCAGGAGGCACTCGATCGCTACAATCAGGCCATGGAGCGCCTGAAATCAGGGGATTGGGCCGGCTTCGGCACGCAGATGGAATCCATGCGCGGCGCACTGGAAAAGTTGAACCGGGAATCGAACGGCACCAAGTCCCCGGCGCGATGAATGGTGGAATGGCAGCCACGCATGAGCGGACGATCGTGAGATGCTGCTTTGTCTCGGTCGCGCGCAATTTGCACGACTGACCGCCAACCACTGTCCCCGATCAGCGCACACGACTGACGCGACACGATGGCGGGACACATCTGAAGGTGCGCCTTGATCGAGGCGGGCACGCGTGCGCTCGCGCACGATCTGTTGTATCATCGCACGAGAGGGGCTGCCGCTTTGCAAGGGAGATCCTCCATGAAAGTCAAGGACACGATGCATAAGGGCGTCGATTGGGTAAGCCCCGATACCCCAATCACCGAAATCGCGAAATTGATGCAAGGGCATGACATCGGCTGCATTCCGATCGGGCAAGACGATCGTCTGATCGGGATGGTGACGGATCGCGACATCGTCTGCAAAGGTCTTGCGAGCAAGGACTTCAACCCAGCGCGCACCACGGCGCGGGATGTGATGACCGAAGGCATCCACTGCTGCCGGGAAGACGACGATCTGGCGAAAGCCGTGCACCACATGGAGACGCTGAAGGTCCGCAGGCTACCGGTGATCAACAAGAGCAGGCGGATGGTCGGCATGATCAGCCTGGGGGATGTGGGTCACTTTGCCGGTGCCGATCTCCTGTCCCAATGCGTGAAGAGCGTGTCAGCCCACCATTGAGGCAAGTCCGGTCTGCCGAAACGATCGGCAGGTCGGCCAGCACCAGGCGATCTCACACCGGCCGGCTGCGCTCCTTTGGGAAGGGAACCAGCAGGCCGGCAGGTGTATCCTGGCCTGCAGCCTGGCTAGGCCCGGATCGCCGAAAGGCCTATAATGCATCGTCCCTCGCAGACATGATGAACATCATGTGGAGGCAGCCATGAAATATGTGCTCCTTGGTAATCTCAGTCCTGAGTGGGCAAGCAAGCAATCGGAGCGGACCGGCAAGGCCCGGGCGAAGCTCGACAAGCTGGGCATCAAGATCGAGTCGATCTACTACACGCAAGGTTACTACGATTTCGTCGACATCGTGGATGCGCCGAATCCGGAGGCGCTGCTCGCGTTCTCGGTCTGGTACGCGAGCCAGGGTCTGGGGCGCGTCCAAAGCATGCCGGCCTTCGACGCAAAGAGCTTCGAAACCGCGATCAAGGACACAGCCGGCTAAGCCGTCGGTTGTTCGCTGCGAACGACGTGTGCCGTGCGCTTCGTGCAACGCTGGTGCGGCATTCCGTCAGGCGCGGCAGGGGAGACAGCGATGCTGCTTCGTCTCGCATCTGCCCTGGTGTGGTCGACGGCGCTATTCGTCGCTCCCATCGAGGCCGCCTCGCAGGGCCTGTTGAGCGGCGTCGACCTCAACAGTCCGGAAATGACGACGTCGGAGATGACGCGCGAGGAGGTTGACGCGCTTCTCAAGGCCGCGCGTCAAGACTCCGCCAACCAACGCCCAGCAGATTTGCAGGGAAAGCGGCTGTCGCACCTCGATCTCTCGGGCCTCGACTTCTCCGGCAGCAATCTTCGCCTCGCAAAGCTCAACCGGGCGAACCTGAGAGGCGCGCGCTTCGATGGGGCCATCCTGAACCAGGCCTGGCTGGTGGACGCGGACTTGGCGGAGGCGTCCCTCGTCAAGGCATCGCTGCTCAGCACGCAGATGCAGCGCGCCAGGCTTGACGGCGCCGACTTGAGCGAGGCTCGCATCACCGCGGATCTTTCCGGGGCCAGATTGGTTGCGGCCAAACTTGCGGGCGCCGATTTGAGCGCGGATATGCGCAACCAGTCGATGGGCGTGATGCGTGGCGTGCTCAAATCCGCCGACCTCAGGAATGCGGATCTGAGCCGCGCCAATCTCTCTCGTGCCGACCTCGCATTCGCCAAGCTGCAGAACGCCAACCTGGCGAATTGCAACCTCGATCGCGCCGACCTCGCGGGCGCCGATTTGTCCAACGCTCGACTCGCCGGCGCCGATCTCACAGGGGCCGACCTCGCGTCAGCCCAGCTGCCAGGCGCGGCCGCGCTGACCGAGGCTCGCAACCTGGACAAGGCCCGGAACTTGAGCCAGGCGCGGCGCCCACCTTAGCCATCACATCGGCCGGCTGCGCTCGATGATGTCGGCCGCGCCCTTGGCGAGCAGCTCGAGCCCGACCGCGCGGCCGAGCTCGCGCGGCCGGTTGGCGGGACCGGTGCGCAACGCCTCGATGATGCGGCTTCCTGCGAGATCGAGCACCGAGGCGCTCAGCGACATCTCTGCGCCCTTGATCTCGGCAAACCCCGCAATCGGCGAATTGCAGTGGCCGTTCAGCACCCACAGCACCTCGCGTTCGGCATCGGCGCAGGCATGCGCCGTCGCATCGTCGATCGCCGCGAGCAGGCGGCGGGTGTCGAAGTCGCGCGCGGCGCATTCGACCGCGACGATGCCCTGCCCTGCCGCCGGCAGCATTTCTCGTGGTGAGAACTCGTAGGCGACGCGGCCGGCGAGGCCGACACGCTCGAGCCCGGAGCGCGCCATGACCAGCGCGTCCGCAGGCCCCACCGCGCCGCCATCCGGGAGCTTCTGCTTCTCGCCGGCATCGAGCTTGCGCACGCGCGTATCGGCTGCGCCGCGATAGTGGATCACCTCGACGTCGGGAAACAGCCGCCGCGCATAAGCCACGCGCCGAACCGCGTTGGTGCCGAGCTTGAATCCCTTGCCGCGCGCGTCCCTGAAATCGGCCAATGTCAGGCCCGGCCTCAGCACCAGCGCGTCGCCGGGCGGATCGCGCGATAACGTCGCGCCGATCACGAGCCCGGGCGTGTCCTCATTGCCCGGCATGTCCTTCAGCGAATGCATCGCGGCGTGAAGCTTGCCCGCTAACACCGCCTCGCGGATCTGCGCGACGAACGCGCCGCCCTTGCCGCCATGCGGCAGCAGCTTGCCGGTCTGGTCGATATCGCCTGTCGTTTCGAACTTGACGATCTCGACCTCGACGCCGGTGGCTTTCAGGCGGCGCGCGATCTCCTCCGTCTGGGCGAGCGCCATCGCGCTCTTGCGCGTGCCGATCCGAAATCGATCCGATGCCATTCGCATTCCCTTCAGGGCTGCGGCTCCCCGCACCCGTTCACGCCTTCTAAACTGCGCGTGAGCTTTCTCAAATGAATTTAATAGCCTGGAAGATTTTTCGTCTGGGCCCGATCTGGCTCACAAAGGAGCTGATCATGACAAAGAAACTGGTTTTCGCGGCACTGCCGCTCATCCTCTCATTGATGACGCCTGTCACCGCAAAGGCGTTGCCAAGACACACCAGCGAGCGGCCCACCCTCGGCATCGTAGGTCGCCAGGTCGCCGCGCCACCGTGGAGCGCCGCCTGCATGAGCGACCATGGCCCAACCGAATGCAACGAACCCATGTGGGTCTACGGCAGTCCTGCCGAGGTCTCCCGATACAAAGGCGCGTTCTGACCGAGGTCCGGTCGCGTCTCAAGCGTCCTGCAAGATCATGTCGGAAGCCTTTTCGGCGATCATGATGGTCGGCGCGTTGGTATTGCCCGACATCAGGTCGGGCATCACGGAAGCATCGACCACGCGCAGGCCCTCGATGCCGCGCACGCGCAGGCGCTGGTCGACGACCGCGAGCGGATCGCTGCCCATGCGGCAGGTCGAGGTCGGGTGATAGACCGTGCTGCCGGTGTTGCGGCAGTAGTCGAGCACATCAGCGTCGCTGGTCACCTTCGCGCCAGGATAGACCTCTTCATGGCAATAGGCCTTCAGCGCCGGCGCGGCCAGGATCGTGCGCAGGATGCGGACGCCGTCGATGAAGGCGGCGCGGTCGGTCTCGGTTGCCAGATAATTGATGCGGATTTCCGGCGGCGCCGAGGGATCGGCGCTGCGGATCTTCAGCGAGCCGCGGCTCTCCGGGCGAAGCTGGCACACCGAGGCGGTGAAACCGGAGAACGGATGCAGCTTCTCGCCCATTTTGTCGGTCGAGAACGGGATGAAGTGGATCTGGATATCGGGCGAAGCGAGCCGCGGACTGGTCTTGAAGAAGGCGCCCGACGTGCCGGCCGCGATCGTCAGCGGCCCCGAGCGGCCGATCGCGTAGCGCACGCCGGCCATCGCGCGCCGCAGCGGATGATTGATGACGTCGTTGAGCGTGATCTTTTGCGTGCAGCGGGTCACGAGCCGCACCTGCAGATGATCCTGCAGATCATTGCCGACGCCGGCCGCATCGAGCACGACCTCGATGCCGAGCGACTTCAGGAGATCGGCGGGGCCGACGCCGGAGAGCTGCAACAGCTGCGGCGAGTTGTAGGCGCCGCCGGAAACCAGCACCTCCCTGCGCGCCCGCGCGGTGCGCAAATTGCCGTTCTGCTTGTACTCGACGGCCCTGGCGCGCTTGCCCTCGAACAGGATGCGCTGCGCCAATGCGTCGGTCTCGACATGCAGGTTGCCGCGCCCCATCGCCGGGCGCAGATAACAATAGGCGCTGGAGGCGCGGCGGCCGCGCCGCGTCGTGGTCTGGAAGTAGCCCGCGCCCTCCTGGGCCTTGCCGTTGAAATCCGGATTATAGGGAATGCCGCTCTCGACCGCGGCCTTCACGAAGGCCTCCGACAGCGGGTCCTCGTGCCGCCAGTCCGATACCGAGAGCGGGCCGCCGGCGCCGTGATAATCGTCGGCGCCGCGCTGCTGGTCTTCCGCCTTCTTGAAATAGGGCAGCACGTCGTCATAACCCCAGCCGACATTGCCACGCTGGCGCCAGCGGTCGTAATCCTGGTGCTGGCCGCGCACATAGAGCAGCCCGTTGATCGAGCTCGACCCGCCCAGCACCTTGCCACGCGGCTGGAACACCTGGCGGCCATGCAGGCCGGGCTCCGGCTCGGTCTGGTACATCCAGTTGACCGACTTTTCCTTGAACAGCTTGCCGTAGCCGAGCGGCACGTGAATCCAGATGTTGCTGTCCTTCGGACCAGCCTCGAGCAGCAGCACCGAATGCTTGCCGTTCGCGCTCAGCCGGTTGGCGAGCACGCAACCGGCGGAGCCGGCACCGACGATGACATAATCGAACTCGGCGGTTTGTCCCGCGCCATTGTTGTTCATGCGCTCCCTCGCTCAACGCGTGATCGGCGGCCTGCGGCGAACAACGCGGAAGGGTTGCGTGCAGTGGGCCGATCCTGTGGGAAGAGGTAGCGGGGGGGCCTCTTAGGGTCAATTGCAAAAGGGCGTATTTCGATTGACGATGGCGCAAGTCCAAAGCGACAATCAATGCAAAATGGGGAGGAACAGACCGATGAAGCTTTCTCGCCGCCGCGTCCTGACGCTGGCCGCACTTGCGCTTCTCGCGACGCCCGCCGTCGCCCGTGCCGAGACCATCCGGGTCGGGCTGCCGACCAAGACGTTCTGGCCCACCACGGTGGCCGAAACCGCCGTGCGGCAGAAGCTGTTCGAGAAGGAAGGCCTCACCGCGGAGCTGACGATCTATCGCTCCGGCGCCGAAACGTTTGAAGGCATGGCGGCGGGAGCCGCCGACATCATCCTCGATCCGCCCTCGCTGGTGTCGGCCGGCCGCAAGAAGGGCGTGATGAGCAAGATCGTCGCGGCCGCCACGATGGGCAATTTCGGCTGGCAATTGATGGTGCCGGCGAAATCCACCCTCGAGGTGAAAGACCTCAATGGCAAGAAGGTCGGGATAACAGCGGCGGGCTCGGGTTCCGACCTGCTCGCACTCTGGACCAGCCAGGACAGGAAGATCGATTTCACCCGCGTGCCGGTCGGGGGCGGTGGGCTGGTGCCGAACCTGCTCGCCGGCAACATCGACGCGGCCGTGGTCTACTCGCCGCTCTCTTTCCAGATCCTCAAATCCGGCGAGGCCCGCACCATCATCGACTATGCCACCGCGGTACCGCCCAACCTCACCGCGGGCTGGATCGTGCCCGACAAGTTTGCACAAGAAAAGCCGCAGGTGGTGCAGAAGGCGCTCAACGCCCTCTATGGTGCGGTCGCCTTCATGCGCAACAACCGCGACGTCACGATCAAGCTGATCGCCGATCTCTACGAAATGCCGCCGGAAATCGCCGCGCTCGAATATGAGAACACTATCCTGAAGCTGGAGACCGACGGCAACATGGCCGCGCCCAACATCAGGGACGCCGTGCAGCTTTCGATGGATCTGGCCAAGCTCGGCGGATTGAAGGATATCATGCCGACCGAAGAGCTCTACTCGACGCAATTCAAGCCGGTCCCAACCAAACCCTGAATGCCGTGATGCCCGGCCGTCTCGCCCTTGCCCTGTCGCGGATCGCGATCATTGTCGCGATCTTCATGCTATGGGAGGTGCTGTCGCGGACCGGGCTCGTCAATCCGCGGCTGTTGCCGTCGGCCTCCGACACGCTGGCGACGCTCGCCGATCTCCTTAAGCGCGCGAGCGTGCGCAACGATCTCGCGGTCACCGCGACCGAGGTGCTGGCGGCGTTCGTGCTGGCGGTCCCCTTCGGCTGCCTGCTCGGCTATCTCATCGCTGAATATCGCTACTTTGCCGAGGTGATGAAGCCGCTGCTGTTCTTTGCCTTCTCGATCCCGAAATCGATCTTCCTGCCGATGTTCATCCTGGTGTTCGGCGTCGGCTTTGCCGAGAAGGTCGGTTTTGGCTTCTTCTCCACCATCTTCATCGTCATCATGTCGACGACGACGGCGGTGGAGTCCGTGAAGATGGAATATCTGACGGTGGCGCGCTCCTATGGCGCGACACGAACGCAGACCGCGCTCCGGGTCTATCTGCCCGGCATGTTGCCGGTGCTGCTGGAGGCGCTGCGCATCTCCATGATCTTCAACCTGACCGGCGTGATCCTCGCCGAGATGTATGCCTCGCGCGACGGCATCGGCCATCAGATCGCGACCTGGGGCGAGAATTTCCAGATGAAGCAGCTTTTGGCCGGCGTCGTCATGATCGCGGTCGTCGCGATGGCCTTCAATGAGCTGGTCCGATGGGTGGAAACGCGATGCAGCCATTGGCGAACGTGACGCCGCTCAAGCGCGCCGGATCGATCCAGATCCAGAATGTCGGCCAGGTGTTCCGCACCTCCGGCGCGGAAGTGGTCGCGCTCTCCGACGTCTCGCTCGACATCAAGCCGGGACACTTTGTCGTCTTGGTGGGCCCGAGCGGCTGCGGCAAGTCGACCTTGTTGATGATGCTGGCGGGCCTGCGCCAGCAGACCTCCGGTACCGTCCTGATCAATGCCGCGCCGATCCCAGCGCCCGATCCCAACCGGGTCGGCGTCGTGTTCCAGGAGGCGAGCCTGTTTCCCTGGCTGACGGCGGAGGAGAATGTCGAGTTTCCGCTGGCGCTGCGCGGCGTGGCCAAGTCCGAGCGCCGCGCCAAGGCCGAGGAGATGCTGAAGCTCGTCGGGCTCGAAGGCTTCGGCAGGCGCCATCCGCATGAACTCTCCGGCGGCATGAAGCAGCGCGTCTCGATCGCGCGCGGCCTGGTGCAGGACCCGCCGGTGCTGTTGATGGACGAGCCGTTCGCCGCGCTGGACGAGCAGACGCGCATGACCATGGGCGATGAGCTGCTGCGGATCTGGGCCGCGACCGGCAAGACCGTGGTGTTCGTGACCCACAGCCTGACTGAAGCGGTCTATCTCGCCGACGAGGTCGCGGTCATGTCGGCGCGGCCCGGCCGCATCGTCGATCTCCTGCAGGTGCAGCTGCCGCGCCCGCGCACCTACGAGATGCTGTCGGGAGACGCCTTCGGCTCGCTGCGCGACCGCATCTGGCGCCATATAAGGAAATCGGCGTGAGGCGGCCATGAAGGCATCGACACTGCGCTGGCTGATCGTGATCGTGCTCATCGTGCTCTGGGAGGCATTGCCGCGCCTGGGCCTCATCCCCGAATTGTTCCTGCCGGCGCTGTCCTCGACGCTGGCGGCCGGCTGGCACGAGGCCGGCGAATATGGCCAGGCGCTGGGTGTCACTCTTTACGAGGTCGCGATCTCCATGGCCTTTGCCTGCGGCGGCGGCATTCTGTGTGGGGCCATCGTCGGCAGCCTGCCGCGGCCGCGCGTCCTCGTCATGCCGATGGTGTCGAGCCTCTATGCCGTGCCGCTCGTCATCCTCTATCCCGTGTTCACCGTATGGCTCGGCATCGGCTCAGAATCCAAGATCGCCTTCGCCTCGATCTATGGTTTCCTGCCGACCATGCTTGCGACCGCGGCCGGAATCCAGACCATCGACCCGCAACTTCTGATCGCAGCGCGCAGCATGGGCGCGACATTGAGCCAGCGCCTCGTCCGCGTCATCCTGCCCGCCGCGATCCCGACCGTGCTGTCGGGCCTTCGCGTCGGCGGCGCGCTGGTCATCGTAGGGGTCGTGGTCTCGGAGATGCTGATCTCGTCGGCCGGCATCGGCTATCTGATCTCGCGCTACCGCACCATCCTCGACAGCCCGCATGTCTTTGCCGGCGTCCTGCTGGTGCTCGCGATGGCGATCGCCTTCAATGCCGCGATCCGCCTGCTCGAACGCAAAGCTATGATATGGCAGACCGGCACCCGCGGCGGCGCGGCGGACGACATCGCTTCGGGCAATCTGCAG
>Ga0207661_10001187_pt1 | contig 17435 bp, 17 predicted proteins | sample KBSC713LmetaG_FD_184337 | JGI IMG/M metagenome (GOLD analysis project Ga0207661, IMG submission 184337) | Corn rhizosphere microbial communities from Kellogg Biological Station, Michigan, USA - KBS C7.1-3L metaG (SPAdes) (version 2) | ecosystem: Host-associated > Plants > Roots > Rhizosphere ...
ACGTCAAAAGTAAAAAATCGTATGAACAAGTTACGCGTCGCCATTTTATTCGGAGGTTGCAGTGAAGAGCATCCGGTATCTGTCAAATCGGCGCAACAAGTCGCCCAAAACCTAGACACGCAGAAATACGAGCCGTTCTACATCGGTATAACTAAGGACGGTGAGTGGAAGTTGTGCGATGGGCCGGATGCGGGTTGGGAAACGAATGGCCGGTCCGTCACGCTGTCGCCGGACAGGCGTGTACATGGCCTGCTGGTACAGGAGGGCGGCCAATCCAAAACGATTCGGCTGGACGTCGTGCTGCCCATATTGCACGGCAAACTGGGCGAGGACGGCGCGGTTCAGGGCTTGCTGGAACTTTCTGGCATTCCGTACGCGGGATGCGACATTCAAAGTTCGACGCTGTGCATGGACAAGTCCTTGGCGTACACCATCGTGCGGAGTGTTGGAATTGCGACGCCAGATTTCTGGATTGTAACATCGGACCATGACATTGGCGCCGACCACCTAACGTACCCTGTGTTTGTAAAGCCGGCGCGCTCCGGCTCATCGTTCGGCGTCACCAAAGTATCCCACGCAGAGGAGCTAGCGGCCGCAATACAAACTGCCAAACAATATGACAGCAAGGTGTTGATCGAAGGCGCGGTCGTTGGCAGCGAAGTGGGCTGTGCGGTGCTTGGCAACGAACCGGATTTGACGGTCGGCGTGCCCGACCAGATCAGTCTGTCGCGCGGCTTTTTTCGAATTCACCAGGAGGATGCACCGGAAAGCGGTTCCGAAAACGCGACCATCACCGTTCCGGCGAATATTTCCGCGGAGGCGCGCCAGCTCGTGCAGCAGACCGCCAAGGCCATCTACCGTGCGCTGGGTTGCAAGGGACTGGCGCGGGTCGACATGTTTTTGCTTGCCGACGGTTCGGTCATGCTCAACGAAGTTAATACCATGCCTGGCCTGACGTCATACAGCCGCTACCCGCGCATGATGGCTGCAGCCGGAATATCGTTTACCGAGCTGCTGGACCGTATGGTGGCGCTAGCATTGGCCGCAAAAAACACTAACCAATAAAGCCTCGTAGCTGAATGTCCACGCCTCGCCCCGGCTAGTCCTCTGGCGGGGCAATGACTTCGGCCGGCCAATCACGCGCAACCCTTGGATCGTCGTTTGTTTGTGATTGTAGGGCCTCCTGACGAAGGGCTAGGCGTGTGGTTTCGTGCGCGCGGTTGCCCGCCTCCAAATGTGCGGCGCCAAATGTCGCATGATCAAGCCCGGCGGCCGCTGCTCCCATCTGAGATTCGGGTGCATTATAATGCCACCATTCTGCAAAGTAGGGCTGGAACCCGGCCTGCGTCATAACCGTAAACAGCAGACGGCGGTTGCGGCAAGCCTGCATGTCGGCCTCTGTCAACGATTCCCCGGCGGCGAGTTTGGATTCGTAATAGGCCAGCGCGGATTTTTCGCCGCCATGATCGAACGCGGTACCAAAATCAAGCATCTTGGCGTGGTGCCGCATGATCGCCGACAGCTGCATCTCCAGGCCGGCCCGCTCAGCAAAATCCAACTTACTGTTGGCGAGCCGGTCCCGTAGCCGCAGCAATTCCGCCTCATGTGCTTGGTCCAGCCGCACAACCGCCGCATCCACTGCGCCTCCGGTGTTGTGCGGTGAAGGCCGCGTTGGGTCCGTGGACGGCAGCGACACGTATTTTTGCGTCTCAGTCTCGAGCGCCTCGTCGTCCATACTGGGGTGTTTTTCCGCAAGTTTTTGTTTGTAAAAATCATGCAGGGACGCTTGCACCGCATACGACCGGTATGCATCAAACATCAGCAGGTGGTGCCCGGCCGGCAATAGCTGTTCCGCAGTCACCAGCCGGCGGGCAACCGAGCGGCGCGTAAACAGCGTCAGCAAACTGCCTTCTAACCTATGGCTGTCGTCGGCATAGGGCGAGTTAGTGTGTTCGCCAAAGTACAAGGACGACGTCGTTAGCACGCCCGCCTCCTGCGACAATAGCCCCAATGGAACCAAGGGATCGGACTGATTATCGCCTGTGATAGGGATCGTTTTCCAATCTGGGACCTGGCCGGCGGTCAGGGGAATTGCCGGGTATGGTACATCGTTGACAGTTGTCATATGTATCTCCTTACGGTCACCATAATGCCGCTTGGGTGTGAAAAGGGTGTGAAAATCCCACCACCTATGGCTAAGAGGTGTAATTCGCCCTGCAAAACATGTTGCACGCTGCGATCAATGCAGCCGTGGATTCGAGTACTACACGTTGTAATGAGCTGCGGTTTCGGGTCATCGGATGCGTAAAATCTGCTTTCGCTTTGCGGCATGGCGCGGTAGTATAAAAGCATAACAAAGGGAGGGTTATGCGCATATTTACTGCACTGCTGAAGGGGCGCGGTCGTCGTGCTCCATATGGGAAAATTGTCCGGCGCGCGGTTACAACATTTGGTTTGAGTATCGCCGTTTTGGTGGCGCCTGTTCTGGGCACTGTGCCGGTGCACGCTGCACCGACGGTCACGACGTATCCGCTGCCAGGGTCCAGCTCTTTCCCCTACCGGATTACGAAAGGGCCAGACGGTGCGTTGTGGTTTACCGAGCAACAAGGCCGCAAAATCGGTACCATAACCAGCGCCGGGGCGATTACGGAATACCCGGTCCCCAACAACTACCAACCGCTGGATATTACTGCCGGGCCAGACGGCAATTTATGGTTTACGGGCCAGGGCTCGCCTTTTTTGTACCGCATAACGACAAGCGGTACGATAACTTCATTTAGTGCGCTGTCGGCTCCTTATGCGGTGGCTGCAGGTTCAGACGGTGCGTTGTGGTTTACGACGCAGGCCTTTGGCAGCAATGCTTGGGAAATTGGGCGCATGACTACGGCCGGAGCCGTTACGCTCTACCCGATCGCCGGCAACCTGTCTAGCTTTTTGAGTATCACGGCCGGGCCAGACGGTGCGGTATGGTTTAGCGAACAGGGCAATGACCCCGGCGATAACGCCATCGGCCGCATGACGACTGCCGGTGTGTACTCGCGCTATACCACGCCAACCGCTAGTTCATTCCCGATGGGCATAACGACTGGGCCAGACGGCGCAATCTGGTTTACGGAAACAAACGCCGCGAACATTGGTAGGATCGACACAGCCGGCAACATTACCGAATATCCAATTCCATCCGGCGAGCATCCTGCCAGTGGAATCGCCACCGGACCAGACGGTGCGTTGTGGTATTCCGGCGGAGGGTCCTACAGCATAGGACGCATCACAACCACAGGCTCTGTGACTCAATATCCGCTCACTCCGGCAACGGGTGCTACGGCTGGTGTGACTGGCGGATTCGACGGCGCGGTATGGTACACGGTCGGTACGGCAGGTTCGAGCGCTATCGGGCGCATTACGACGCCAGCTCCTGTGGCGTTGCAATCTATCAATGCTGGCGGTACAGCCAGTGGTAGCTTTGCCGCCGACACGGGCTTTAGCGGCGGTTCGACCTATACGTCGTCGGCAGCCGTCGATACTAGTGAGACGTCCACTCCAGCGCCACAGGCTGTCTACCAATCGGTGCGCTACGGCAACTTCAGCTACGGATTTTCGGGTCTGACGCCAGGGGCGGCCTACACATTGCGGCTGCATTTCAATGAGCTATACTGGGGCGCAGGGTCCAATAGCGGAGGAATCGGCAGCCGCGTGTTCAACGTGGCGGTCAACGGTCAAGGTGCGCTGTCCAACTACGACATCTACCAACAGGCTGGCGGCGCCAACAAGGCGATCACCGAACAGGTTCCGGCAACCGCTGACGCAAGCGGCAACATCGCCATCCAGTTCACCACCGTCACGGATAACGCCATGGTTAACGGCATCGAGCTGTTCGACGGCACCTTGCCGCCACAACCACCGCGTCCGCCGCAGCCAGCATTCAGCACCATAAATGCGGGCGGGAATGTAAGCGGTAGCTTTGCCGCCGACACCGAATTTAGCGGCGGTTCGACCTACGCCTCGTCAACTGCTGTCGACACTAGTGCGGTGACCAACCCAGCGCCGCAAGCCGTGTACCAGTCAGTTCGTTACGGCAACTTTACCTATACTGTTCCCCAGCTGACAGCAGGCGCTAACTACCGGGTTCGTCTGCATTTTAACGAACTCTACTGGGGCGCGGGCTCCAATGGTGGCGGTGCAGGCAGCCGCGTGTTCAACGTGACCGTGAACGGATCACCGGTGCTCAGTAACTACGATATCTACGCTGCTGCGGGCGGTGCCAACAAGGCGATCGTTCAGGAGTTTGTAGTTCCAGCCGATGCGCAGGGCAACATCGCCATCCAGTTTACGACTGTCGTCGACAATGCCATGGTCAATGGCATCGAGGTCAACCCCGCCTGACTTTTGTGCAGACGTTAGGGCTAAGCAGTTATGCCTAGCCCTAATTGCATAATGCACAAATGACAGATTGGCAATTACGTGATATGATGTATCGTGATATGAATAGACGACAGACAGACAAATTAAGCCGATTCGGTGAGCCCGCCCATCTTATCTTGCTCTCACTTTCGAGCGGCCCAAAACACGGCTATGCTATGACGCAGGATATTTTCGATGAAACAGGCATTCAACTTGGTCCGGGCACGTTGTATGGCGCGATTACCAAATTGGCCGAGCAGGGCCTCATTCGCCCTGTGGCCGACAGCAACGACCGCCGCCGCCCCTACATGATCACTGCCGAAGGCACGGCAGTCCTGGAGTCGTACGTTGCCAGCTGGTCGCATGTGATGAACGTAAGCAAGCGGCGGCTGGCGGGGTTGTAGGATGCAAAAGCTGCTGCTTGCTCTGTATCCTAAGGCGTGGCGCGAACAATACGGCACAGAATATGAAGCGCTACTGGAAGATACCGGGTTGTCGGCCGCGATTGTGCTCGACGTTGTCAAAGCGGCTTGCTTACTGCAGTTGAAGACGCATGAAAACAGTTTAAACATCTTGTTTGCCAGCGGTCTGTACGCCTTTAGCGGCATTATGTGCATACGTTTTAACCTGACTGACAACTGGCCGATCTGGGCGCCGACCACACCATTGCGAGCGGCCGGGCTCGCCCTCACGCTTGTACCGCTTGCTTATGCACTCTACGTTAGAGTTCTGGCGTTATGCCAGCGCAGGCAACAGTGGCGGGGAAGTAGCGCTGCCTTTTGGTCTGTAGCATTGCCGCTTAGTACGGCGTCGACGCTTTTGTTGGCCCTCATGTGCAGCTTTATTATGTTGAGTACGGGTCTTTTTGGGCTGAGCGGCGGGGCGGGGTTTATTTGTGGGGCGTTGGCTATGGCCGCTGCCAGCCTTGGTCTGGCGCAACTGTTGCGCTCCCTGCAGGGCCGGCTACTGCGACGCCTGGCGCTGCAAACAAAAGCAGTATAATACGCATATAATGAGGACCAGCCATGTGCCGCAATATTAAAACGCTTTTTAATTTTGATCCGCCTGCTACAGATGAGGAGATTAAGGCTGCGTCGTTGCAGTTTGTGCGTAAGCTCTCTGGGTTCCATGAACCTTCAAAGGCTAATGAAGAGGCATTTAACGACGCGATTGATGAAGTCGCTGTCGTCGCCCAAAAATTACTCCGCGCGCTGGTCACCCAGGCAGAACCGCGGAACCGCGAGGTTGAAGCCGCCAAGGCTCAGGCCCGCGCCGCACAGCGCTTCGGAACGGCGCGATGAACATCACGGTTCTCATTCATTCGTCCAAAACGATGCGTTCGCATGCGGCTGCGCCGACGGCTACTACGCCGTTGCTCATACACAAAGCGCGTGCGTTAGCAGCGTATCTCCAGACGCTAAGCACAGCACAGTTGCAGGCGGCGATGCATATTTCCGTCCCGCTCGCAGGCAAGGTACACGCCACACTGGCGGCGTGGAATGCCTTTCCTGACCAGCAGTCGCTCGCTGTGGACAGCTTCGTTGGCGATATATACAGCGGTTTGCGCGCGAGCACATTGTCTGCGGACGACCGCGACTATGCCCAAACGACTTTGCGTATATTATCCGGCTTGTACGGGGTGCTTCGCCCTTACGACGGTATTCGGCCGTACCGCCTGGAGATGGGGTACGCGTTGCCGGATCAGCCATTCAGCAATTTGTATACGTATTGGGGGCCAGACATCGCCGCAGCGCTGCCCACTGAAGGGTTGGTCGTCAATCTGTCCGCCGCGGAATATACCAAGACTATTATGCCATATATTGACAGCGCGCGCGTAGTGGCGCCGCGTTTTCTGACGGTAAATCTTCAGACCAACGAGCCGGCTCAAGTGATTGTGCATACCAAGATTGCGCGCGGCGCTTTTGCGCGTTGGCTTATGATGAGTCGCGTTAGCTCGCGGGATTCATTGGTACAATTTAACGACCTTAATTACCATTACGATGCCGCGCTCAGTACGCCTGCCGAACCAACATTTGTGTGTGATGCCTTCGGTGGCATTGGATTGAGCGTGCGTTTGCAGAAAGCGTAGCCACGCAGCCTACGCCAAATGTGAGCATGCATGTTGCATATGCAGACTATTACGTGATACAGTATAGTACGTATCACGTAATTATATTCGCGGATACACTCACATAAAACGTATACGTAAAAACATGCGGCCGGACAGCCGCTCGTAACGACAAAGGAGATCTAATCGTAATGAAAACAAAACTTTCGCGCACTAGCATAAGCGCTTTCGCCTTTATGTTCCTCGCCGGCATGGCCTACGGCTATTACCGCTACCTGCATCGCCCGGCAACCTTTCCACCGAATGACCCCAAAAACAATGCCATACTCGTGCACCTGATTATCGCGGCCTGCGCCATTATCACCGTCGCGGCTATCCAACTGTATCGTAAACGCAAGCAGCTTCCGAATATTTGGGCAGCACCCTTTTCGCAAAGTGCGCTCCAGCGGCTCAAGGCTACGTTTGCCCCGGGACGCTTCACACTGCTGTACATTCCCAGGGTAGTTGTCAGTTTCCTCATGCTTGTCGTGATGCTTTTCACGCCATTCCGCTCAGGCAGTTTGATCACTGCCGGTCTTGACCCGTCGGAGCCAGCCAACGCGTGGGGTGGTCCAAGCTACCTGGGTGCGGCAGCCGCACACTGGATGGACTTGGTGATTTTCCTGTACATTGGTGGCCTTATCCTCAACTGGATCATGGTCAAACGGGCATCGGCGAACAAAAAATAGTGTAATCACCAATTTGCTGAGTAGAGGCGTCCATGATTGGGCGCCTCTGTTTTGCAGGTCGAGTCTGCCGGGTATTAGGTCGTGGACTTCAGTGCGCTCTGGAAGTCGTAGGCCAGATGGCTGCGAAGCTCCTCGCGCGGATACGTTCGCAAGGGGTCGCTCGTTACTAAGTAATCTTCGATTTGCCGATATATAGCCAGTAGCGCTTTGCGGTCTTGGTCGGTGAAGTCTTCGGGCTTCTTTTTAGCGGTCAGGATACGCAATTGATCAAGGATCGGATCGATAGCCTGGACATTGCTGGCCAAAGCGGCCGTATACATAATGGAGTCAATGAAGTCGGCGTTCTCCTGGAGCGTTTGAGGGTAATAGACGGTTCGGAGAAACGCTTGTCCAGCGAGGAGCGACGTCACCGCCCACAGCACTTGTGGCCAATAGTGAATACCGAAGGTAAAATACCAGCCTTTCCCGTCCGGCCAAAAAGCTTGCGCTATCGCCATGTGCAGATCAAATATGATGATGGCTGTTATGCTCATGATCAGTTTGTTGATAGCGTCAGTGTAGACGCTGCCCAGCTGCTGCCGAATGCGCCACGCCATCATTACTGAAGCGGCGTTAAACGCTAGACTGCATGCAAGGATCTGGGGCAGGGGCGCTTCGTGAAAAATGACTGTCAGTAAAACTGCCAAGATAACCGCGAACCCTATGACCCAGCGCCAATAGGTACTTTTATTGCGTACCTCAACAAGCAAGGCATATTTACGAATGCCCATATACATGAATATGCCGCTGCAAAAAAAGAATAACAGCACCAGGATCAGGAGCGGCCAAAAGTTGTATAAGTGAAAAAGGGTAGCCACGGGTAGGCCAAGCTGCACGAACGCCAACATGCCTATGCCGATCACGATGAGAATGTAGCTTTTGCGCAGCACAGGTTTGAAACTTCGTATGGCATATAAAAACAGGTAGGCAGACGCGAATTGCACCATTGACGAAGCCAGCGTTACCGCAAATTCAGCGCGATCACTGGCTGATGCCGAAACAGCAAAAGGTATGCCAAGGGCCACACCAATACCAATAATCAGCGTTACGATAACTGCGATAATGGCAAAATGTTTCATCCCTCATACATCATATGCGATCACGTTTATGCTTGCAATATGCCAAATGAAACTACGATTGAGTTTCGGTGATCAGACCCCAAAAACTTTGATTGTTTGAGGAATTGATGTCGAAACGAGTGCGAAATAATCCTCTAGCTCCATAGCCGCAAAGAACAGGACAACAGCAAGGCTCACTTCAAACACGATCTCAACGAGACCAGAGGCCCAGGCTTCGCATAGCATTGTGCTACAGTAAAAGTACGGGCAACTTAAAAGGAGGTACTATGAAAAGAGCGTTATTGGCAGTACTTGTAGGTATTTTTTCTGCACTGGCTATTCCCCTAGCGGCAAGCGCTGCGTCTCCCTATTGCGGTATTACTTGGGGGAGTCTCCCCAAAGCGGCCGGTAGCCTAACCACCCCTTACATAACGAATGTCCGTACGGGTCAAAACACCTGTTACGACCGAATGGTGGTTGATTTGAACGGGCCGGCTAACGGCTACAATGTGCAATATGTATCCGAGGTTTATGCCGAGGGTTCAGGGCAAATTATCCCGCTGAAGGGCGGGGCCAAACTCAACGTTGTGGTTAAAAATCCGGCATATAACCAAACAGGTCAGCCAACATACCCCGGCGTGGTTGGTCAGCCCCTCCCCGGCATTAACTTGACCGGCTACCAGACATTCCGCGACGCCAAATTTGCCGGTAGTTTTGAAGGACAAACCACCATTGGTCTTGGCGTTCGTGCGCGCTTGCCGTTCCGCGTATTTACGCTTGACAACCGACTGGTTATCGACGTCGCTCATTACTGGTAATCTAACTCGCTTCAAGAAGCCTTAGCCCGTAGGCTTCTTTTAGTGCCGTACTATGGCTTGAAGCCGGGCGGGAGTTTAAAATTACGTTCATTGTTACATGGTATGAAATTAACACACCAGGCATTACAGCACACGACTACGCTGCCGAGTCAGCGAGTACATTGTCCTCGTGACCGCATAGCATTTACCATCCAATTATTTGTCGACGATACTCACAACGCCGCAAGGTGCATGAAGGAGTTCAATTGTCCGGCGAGCCGCATCCGTGACAGAAATGCGCGGTTGTGCCGGCTTTTCGTGTTCATAGTATGTACCTGGGCCATACAATTGGCCATATCGGACCACAATACCGTCGCGTGACAGTACTTCATACTCCAAAAAGGCCACGGCTTTGGCCCCTTCGCCCTTCATGTCCCAAGCTACACTTTGAGCTATGACTTGAGACACCTTGGCGGCGTCCGCTGCCGCCAGCAAGTTGCGCGTGCCTTCGCGGCGCATTCTGGCATTTAATGTTGTGTGCTCGGTGAGATCATCTAGTTTATCCGGCAGGTCTGTTAACTCATTAAGAAGAATATCTGGCTTGAACTCGAAGACGGCGCGCCGTACAGCGTCAGCGTCAAACACATCACATACGATCGGTTCGGCCCCCATCTCCCGTAAAAGCGCTACTTTACTTTGTGAGCGTGTCATGCCAGCAACAGTGTGCCCTGCTGCAACCAAAAGTGGCACTATCTGTCTGCCTAAAACTCCGGTAGAACCGGCTATAAATATACGCATCCTCGTCCTCCTTTGCGTACCATATTATATAGCTTATTTTCGCCGAGCGCGAACCAGTCGCTGCTTACGCGAGGGAGTGGCTCAGCGTCGGTGGCAATGCGTACAGTAATCGCCAGGGATGCTACAGTACCGAAGGTCAGTGCGGCTATTATGCGTTTAACTGGCGCTAGCTAGGAAGGGCACCAGTTTTTGCTGCGCCTGTATTAGTAATTGGCGGTAGGCATCTTCTGCCGCTTGGTCGGAATCGCGGAAGAATTCGTCATCATCACGATGGCTCAACGCAATTTCGGCAGCCTCAAAAGGATCTTCATAGCCCCGCTCAGTTTGAGGTGGGTCAGCTGGTGCGAAGACGCCATCAAGTACATCCTGAATGTTACGGGTTGCGTTGGTAGCTAGCAAATGCATAAATCGTGAATTTTGCGGAGCACGAGCAGCGGCCGCATCGATATAATCGTGGAATTTCTGCCATTCGTCTGCTTCGATCCACTGTGACCATTCAGGACCGATTTGATCAGCGGGAGGCTTTTGGAATAATCCCCAGTAATTAGCGACTGCCCACTGCGGTAATAGGCCTTCAACTTCGGCGGCATGAGCGGCACGGAGCGACTCCGCCAAGGTCGGATCTATGCCGAGGCGCTCTAACTGCGCGACGATACCATCGGCATTACGCAATAATTCAAAGGTGGCGGTCCGGTATTGATCTGGCTTGTCTATATGTTCATCAATGCCCTCAAATTTTGGAACGAGGTGAAAGGTTGCATGAGACTCGTCAAGTATACTCGGCGTATGCGCCAATGTGATACGGCTAAGACCTCCACGCACGACTGAAGCAGCACCATTTTTAATAATATCGTCAGGTTCATAGGCCGCTAAGCTGTCTACAAACTTCTTACCATCTGTAAGGGACAAAGTAGTCTGGAAATCACCTTTTTCAAATTCTAGACCGGTAGCGTCTAAGACGGTAGCAAAACACATGCTTGCTAGTCCCCGTTCAAGCCCAAAATTATTCGCTTCAGAAGTTCCATCATACTCAGCAAGGCTATCATTTTGCTCCACGGGTATGGTTTCTGTTGTACTATCGTCAGGCTCTAGCGTGGAAGTATGGTCAATTTCTTGTTTAACGACGGCACTCAAAAGAGAGCCGAGAGCACCTGCATCGGCTCGCTCTACATACTCGAAAAGTGGACGGGGGTCCGGGAATAAAGATTCGCCAGGGACTTGATAGCTCATGCAATCTCCTAGAAAATAATATTAATTATAAAATATTAATGTATATGAGTCAATGTTATAACCGCCAACTATTGGTGGGGAGTGAACGTAATCCAAGCTTTCTATGCCATGGTCGATGGGTTGTCGGGTGCTAGTGCTGCCGGCTTAGCCTCGGCGATGTACGCTGTATAAGGCCAGCGCGCTCAAAAAATCCACTGCTCGCTGGGGCCATTTTGGGTGCCTATCCCTGTGGAGTGCGTCTACAGCCTGCTCGGCGTACTGTGCGGCTAAGAGGCTGGTTGCCTCAAGCGCCCCCGTTTGGGAAATAATTTCTTTGCACTGCTGAAAGTGATCTGCTTGAAGTGTTTTACTGCCCAGAGCACTGAGAAGCGTGCTTCGCTCCGTTCCAGAGGCCACCTCTAACGCTTTGGCCATCAAAAATGTCTTTTTGCCCTCCATGATGTCGCTCATTGGTGGCTTACCGGTGGCTGACGGGTCGCCAAACGTACCAATGATATCGTCATGCAACTGAAAGGCGATGCCCGTGTTCAGACCATAATCGTGAAACCGAACAAGCTCATTGAGGCTTGCTCCGGCCAGTACGGCGCCGATTTCTAGCGGTAATAAAAAGGTGTAATAGGCCGTTTTATCGGTGGCGATCTGCAATATATCCTGGACTTTCATGTCGGCAGATGCCACCGGAGAGAGGTCGCCCAGCTGCCCAATCCCCGTACGAAAAAGGCGTTTGTTTAGCAGCTTCACGGCAAGATTGCTCCGCTCAGGCGCTACCTCAAGGTCTAACAGTGTATAGATGGCATGGGTATGAATGCCGAAACCGGCGGTCTGGACCATATCAATGCCGCGCTTTTCGGCATCTTGAGCGGTGCTATGTTGCGCAACAAATGCACCCTGGCGCTTGTGTGCTGCCAGCCCATTTCGCCGGACCGCCGTATTGTCCTGCGTGTCATCCATGACCAAAAGGTGCGCATGGCATAATTCGATAGCCCCGGCGGCTTGCACTAGTACGGACTCGTCGGCGCCGCCGTATAATTCGCCGCCAACCAGAACGAGCATACCGCGCACCTTTTTACCCTGGTTCAGTAAGGCAAGACAGCTGTTCATCGCTTCGAATGTAAACATGTCTCTATCGGCCACTGATTCGCGGAGCGTGTCACTCACTGCCGCGAGGTTAGCATCAATAACCGCGGCTTTTTCCTGCCAGGCGGCACCGAAAACAGCACTCGCCTCAGGCGTCATGACTGTCAGACTCCATTTCAGTATTTGCCAAAGCTATATCGCCGATTCGATTGACGTAACCTATCTCCATGACGCGCTTGCAGAGCACTATGTACTGCTCAAATTTGTTCCACACTTGGCGCTTTTCAGTTTTGAACTTGGTCATATAGTTGCGTATATGCGAACGGAGCATCTCGAGAATGAGCGTGGTATGCTCACCACGCTCAGCTTCGCTGTGGTGAAAACCGGCAAAGGCCTTATGCAGGGCATTAATGTGCCCCGCGTCGGTGATATTTGCCAGCTCACAATACCGTTCCACGGTAGAGTTATGATATTGATTGAGGGGATTAAGCACAAAAATACCCTTGTGGGGAGTGCTGCCGCTATCCATTTCCCAGTCGCCAAGTTCATCCCAAATACGCACGATCACATTGCAAACTTGCAGCAAATCGGTCATATCTTTGCTCTTATACACCTCCGAGAGTGGTGACAACGACGGATTGTACCGGCGGTAAATAGCATACAATGATGATGAAATACTGGGAAAGCCTGCATTGATAGTCGTCGTATTGGCAAGCGCTCTGGCGTGTTCAGTTAAGAAAATTTGCTGCTCTGTGGCGTTGCCGGATTCATAAGCGCGGCTCCACCTATACATGACGGCTTCATTTTTTAGGACCTGATCAATGAAACATGCTTTGACAAATGGTGCATCCTCGGGCAAGGCCAAGCTCTCAGTTTTTTCGCTGATGCGGTGCAGCATGGTGGAGCGTGCATGGATTCGCTCTCCGGTGGCCGCGTCCCACTGGTCTAGTGAGGTGGACTGGTCTGATGAGACGGGTGGTGCGCCAAATGATTCGACGGCCTCGACCATGAGCCTGTCGCCACGATCAATAGTCTGATCGGCCGCGTACATCAGACCGACCGCTACGCTCAGGTCAATCAAGGGCTGCAGGTCGCCAATTTCACCTCCCGTCAGGGCGGCGCCGAAACTAATGGTCTTGTCTCGGACTTCGCCCTGCACAATTCTTGCGACTGTGGCCGAGTCCCATTCGGGCATAGCATCCAGTAGTGCAGCGCTGAGTTCTGATGTCACGGGCGTCGCAATAGCACCGATATGCCGTTCTGCCCACAGGTGCCGCTGGTCCATTTGCTGTTCAGGAAAAGTATCGCCAAAGACCGGGCTTGTCCATGTCTCTTGTAACAATCGCGCGACTGAACCATCCATAACCACCCTTTTTCTGTATCATAATATGCGACAAGCCTTCCGTAAAGCACAAACGGCTTGGCATTTTGCAACGATGCACATAAAATAGCAATGTATGACTAGTGAAAACCAACAATTCTCCGTAGACGTAGTAGGCGATTACATTCATCTCAAAACGTGGGGCGCTTTAGACACAAATAATTTAGACGCTCCCGCCAACGCCGCGTTAGCGCTGGCAACAGAACGGGACATACATAAACTTCTTGATGACATTCGGGATATTGATACGTCGGCGGTGAGCATACCCATGCAAGCCAAAGCTATGGGGATTTTATGGAAGCTTCGAAAGTTTGATAAAGTAGCGATCGTACTCCAGGGCAGTAGGGTGCGCACGCTGTTCTTTGAAGCAATTGAAAATCTGCATCTAAATCTTGATACCAAATTCAAAGGTTTTGACGACGAATCCGAGGCTATTGCCTGGCTTCAGGGCCAAGAGAGCAAGTAAACGGGCGTCAAAAGTCAGTATACTTACGTCCGATTGCGAATAATACAGATGGCCCGGTCACATGTAGAACCGATTTTGTGCCATCACCTTCACCGATGATCGTCAGTGGACGTATCAAGCCTGGATAGATAAATGATAGCTGTCGATCATTAACAAGAACTAAGAAATCATTATTGATCCATACGCCTTTAATGCTTAAGATGCCAGGCTCAACCGCTTCAATATCCAACAGCGACTGTTCGGAAATATCTATGCCAGGGTCAGCCTCTATTATTTTGTGAGCCCAATCCGGTATCCTATCTTCCAAGCTCGTATCTTTAACTTGAATCTTGCCTGGTCTGTAGTCGAAATCAATCCTATTATTCTTGCTGATAACATGTCCATCAATCACATCGATCAATGATTCCTTATCAGATCCAATCCGAAGTCGTGGCAAAAGTATAGTGCTGCCACGTATACAAAATTCTAAATCATTGTATTCGTTTAGCTCGAACACGATAAAGTTAGTTTCGCTCTCAACCGATATCGTGCCGACAATAATTTTTGGTAGATTTTCACCCGGCTCAAGGTATATGTGAGCAGAATTGTCGAGCTCACGGTGTATAGTCTTCCATCGGTAAAGGGTGTCGTCGTCAATACGAAGATTTCCTCTTGTGATTGTGTCATGGCAACTAGGGCAAATAGCTATCATATGATCACCATCGTGCGTCTTATAGACGTGCCATTCTTTAATGTGATGAATCTCGATTATCTTGTTCGGACATCCAGGATTAGCACACTTGTTGCCTGCCTCTAAAATAAGTTTTCTCTTGATACCCACCGGAATCTTAGATCTGTATTCGGCCATAGATTCATAATAACAAAAAGATTTCCGAAGAAGTCTTTTATAATGTTTATGCTTACCTAGAGAAAAAGGAGTACATAATGCCAAAACAACTATTGATTAATCTACCCGTTGCTAACCCAGACGCCTCGAAGGCATTTTATGCATCGCTAGCTCTTCCGCTAAACGAAAAGCTAAGTGACGAAAAAGCAACCTGTTTTAACCTGGATGAAAATATAATTGTTGCGCTCCTACCTGCGAGCCACTTCAAAGAAACGATTTATGGTAATGAGGTTGCGGCGCCAAATACCAGTGAAATGCAACTCGCTATTGGCTTGGACAGTAAACAAGCCGTAAATGATTTGTTGGATAAAGCCGTGGCCGCTGGCGGCCATGAAGTGCAAGAACGCGTCGATCTACCAGAGATATATGCGGGGACATTCCAAGATCTAGACGGACATCTTTGGAATGTTTTCTGTATGTGATAATGCGAAGCTAGAAAGAAGCTAGAAGCGTGAAAATGACACGATCTCTACCCCCACTTCCAAATACGCGTTCAACTGTAGTACGGTCATTGATACTTACACTTTTTGCGGCTGCTATTTTCGTGCGTCGGGCAGCCATTTGAGCCGGTAAGCGGAAAATTCCTGCAAGCTTACTGGTAGCTGTCGGCTGCCCATCAGTGGCTAGTGCGACGGCAGACCAAAGGTGTTTTGGATGTTTTGTAGATAGTAGTTGCCGTCCCGCACATTGGGCTCGATGATGCCGCCCTCATGCCATTCGTTCCAGGCGTAGATGGTCATGTAGTTATCGATCGGGCTGGCAGGCTGCGCCTTCATGTTTTTGAGCGTTGCGGCCATGGCTGCCGGGAATTGATTCTTGGTATTGTCCTTGAAGTACAATACCTGATCCTTTGTCATCACCAGATTCGTGCGCGGCGCTTCATTGAAGCCGCTCATCGCGCAGCGCATCATCGGCTTACCGCTGTTATCGAAAGTACTAAAGTAACTGCCCATATTACTGACGTAGTTGCTGTATGAGCCCGCTGATACATAACCGTACATATTGAGGCAGGTGTAGCCATCGCCGGTGTATTGGCTTGCGGTGGGCAAACCGTAATCGCTGTGTTCGAGAATGTATGGATTTTGGCCGGTCTTGGCCTTAACTGCTTGCTGGAGGAGTGACACGAAGTTATTCACATCTGTGGCGCTGCCGCTGCCAATACCGCGCACATCGCACAGGAAGATGATCGGTCTGCCATCTTGCGTTGTTAGATAGTTCGGCTGGGAAGTGTAAGAAGCGAAGGCTGTAGCTGCCGCCTGGAACTGCGACGTAAGTACCGATAGGTGCTGGGAGGGGGCGTTCGAAGCTAAGCATGGGGTAACCATGAACTTCATACGTGAGGAGTTTGAGGCGGCCATGAACGAATTGATGGCCTGGTTGTACTGGATGGTGCCGGTGGCGTTATTCCAGTATGAGTAAAAGGCGAAGTAGCTCAGCCCGGCGTTTGCCGCCTGGTCAATTTGTGTTTCAAGCGTCGACACCTTGCTGTCGTCGTAGTAACCCTGGCTTGGCTTGAGGTAACTAAAATCGCCGCTCCAGCCTTGCGTGTTTTGGGCTACGGCGCCCCACGGTGAAGTTGGATCGCCATGAAAGTCGCGCACACCGCCCCACGCGTCGGGGTAACGGGCGTATACATTTTGCACGGCTTGCAGCAGGTCCGCGTTCGTATTTTGGTCGTAAGCGCCAAAATAGTAAGCGCCGATCTGGTAGTACGTCGGCAGCATATAGCCAACCAAGCCGTCCAAAGTATATCCCGCGTTCTGCATTGCGCTATTCTGGCTTTGGTATGCCAAGCGCCAACCCTTGCCGTTCGTGTAACGGTTCAGGGGCTGCGCGCCGTACTGTGCCGAAGTATAAATATTGCCGATAGTACCCTGCAGGACGAATGTGCCATTGTTGACGAGCGCGCTCTCTTCACTAGCACTTGAAGTGACCAGCCAGTTGCCAGTTGCCTTTTGCTGAAGACGATACAAAGGTGTGGTGTCGGCGGTTGAACCGGCAAAGACATAGCCAATTGGGCGCTGCGAGCTTAGTTTTAGGCCATTTGTTGTTTGGGCGGCTGCAACCTCCGGCCAATAGGCACTGTACAGATACATCTGGTTTGGCTGAGTGTACAGCTCGCGGAGTGGCACAGGATTCAAGAGCGAAGGGTTATCTGCACTATTGTTGATAGTAGTAGCCGTGGTCGCATGCCCGGTGGCAAATGCGTGAGTTGCCGGCATTACCGTATTGCCAATGCCGATCAGGGCAACAAGCAAACATGCAACCTGCCTCGTAAAGTAACCCAAGGTTATTTTCTGCTTAAAAAGTTTCTGCATGCTCGCCTCCTGTAATGAAGGCATTTAAATATAAAATGGAAATATATGCAAGTATATGAATTTACGAAACCGGTACAAACTAATACATTCGTCAAGCTGTACTCTCAGCATATCCGCAATTATTTCGTATGGGCAAGCTTTTTCGTAGCGTTGTATTTTGGATAGTTCGTGGCTGGGGGTGAGTCTCT
>Ga0207661_10001188_pt1 | contig 17421 bp, 15 predicted proteins | sample KBSC713LmetaG_FD_184337 | JGI IMG/M metagenome (GOLD analysis project Ga0207661, IMG submission 184337) | Corn rhizosphere microbial communities from Kellogg Biological Station, Michigan, USA - KBS C7.1-3L metaG (SPAdes) (version 2) | ecosystem: Host-associated > Plants > Roots > Rhizosphere ...
CAGCCCGGCGGCGTCGAGCATCTCCCGGGCCAGCGTCAGGGTCAGCGCCACCACGTCGGCCGGGCCGCCACCGGCGAGCACCTCGACCGACTCGGCCACCTCGAGCGCGTTGCCGACGGCGCGCCCCAGTGGGCTGGACATCGACGTCAGCAGCGCGACCGTGCGTACCTTGTGCGCGGCGCCCAGCTCGACCATGGTGGCGGCCAGCTCGCGGGCCTGATCGACCGACTTCATGAAGGCGCCGGTACCGACCTTCACGTCGAGTACGAGCGACGCCGTCCCCTCCGCGATCTTCTTGCTCATGATGGAGCTCGCGATCAGCGGGATCGCCTCGACGGTGCCGGTGACGTCGCGCAGCGCGTACAGCTTGCGGTCGGCGGGCGCGAGGCCCTCCCCGGCCGCGCAGATCGCCGCGCCGACGTCGCGCAGTTGGCCGAGGAACTCCTCGTTGCTCAGGTTGACCCGGAAGCCGGGGATGGACTCCAGCTTGTCCAGCGTGCCACCGGTGTGCCCGAGCCCCCGCCCGGACAGCTGCGGTACGGCGGCTCCGCACGCGGCGACCAGCGGGGTCAGCGGCAGGGTTATCTTGTCGCCCACGCCGCCGGTCGAGTGCTTGTCGACGGTGGGTCGCTCCACTGTGGACAGATCGAGGCGTTCGCCACTGTCGATCATCGCCGCGGTCCACCGGGCGATCTCGGGCGGCGTCATCCCGCGCAGCAGGATCGCCATGGCCAGCGCCGACATCTGCTCGTCGGCCACGGCCCCGCGGGTGTACGCGTCGACCACCCAGTCGATCTGCGCGTCGCTGAGTACGCCGCCGTCGCGCTTGGTCCGGATGACGTCGACCGCCGAGAAGCTCATGACGCGGCACCCCCCGGATCCCACACCGGCATGTCGGCGGGACCGTCGCCGACCCCCGCCCACCAGGTGGCGCCGTCCGCGTCCACGACGACGACCCGCGGCGTACGGGCCCGGCCCCAGGTCACAGCCTCCACTGTGGACGGCCAGCTCGGCGCTTCGTCCAGGATGCCCGGCGGCTCGCCGTCGGCGCCGGAGGACCGCTCCCAGTAGCCGGTCCACACCCGCCGTCCCGCGGCCACGTCCGGGTGCACGAACACCGTGCCCCGGCCGCGGAACTCCAGCAGCCGGCCCGGGATCGACGGAGCCACCCGTCCCATGTCCGCCGCGTCGAAGGCGTACGGCAGCAGCTCGCTCATGGGTACCGGGCGGTCCGGCGCGTCCACCAGGCAGTCCGGGCCGCCGTTCTCCCACAGCAACTGGCGGCAGCGCCCGCACGGCATGATCGGCGCGCCGGATCTGTCCACTATGGACAGCGCGACCACCCGGCCGCCGCCCGAGGCGTGCAGCGCGCTGACCACCCCGCACTCGGCGCACAGCACCACGCCGTACGCGGCGTTCTCGACGTTGCAGCCGACCACCAGCCGGCCGTCGTCCACCAGCCCCGCCGCGCCCACCGGAAAGTCGGAGTACGGCGCGTACGCGCGGTGCATGGTCTCGGTCGCCGCCTTGCGCAGCGCGTCCCAGTCGATGTCGGTTGCCATGTGCGGATCAGCCCTTCACGTACGGCTGGCCGTCGGCGGCCGGTGCCCGTACCCGACCGACCAGCCCGGCCACGGCGACGATCGTCACCGCGTACGGCAGCATGCTCAGGAACTCCTGCGGGATCGCGCTGCCGATCGAACCCAGGGCTCCGGCCAGCGCGGTGGTGAAGCCGAACAGCAGCGCGGCCAGCGTGGCGCCGACCGGGCTCCAGCGGCCGAAGATGAGCGCGGCAAGCGCGATGAAGCCCTTGCCGTTGGTCTGGTTGGCGTTGAAGTTGCCGACGTCGCCGAGCACCAGGAAGCCCCCGCCGATCCCGGCGATGAGGCCGGCGATCAGCACGTTGCGGTACCGCGTGCCGCGCACCCGGATGCCGACCGTGTCGGCGGCCGTGGGGTGCTCGCCCACGGCGCGGGTGCGCAGCCCCCAGCGGGTCTGGAACAGCCCGAAGTGCACCACGACGACCAGCACGATGGCCAGGTACAGGAAGACGGTGCCCTGGAACAGTGCCGGCCCGAGGACCGGGATCCGGGACAGCCCCGGCACGCTCCAGATCGGGAACACCTTCACGAAGTTGTACTCGTCCTGGTGCGGCGCCATCAACTGGGTGAACATGAACCCGGTCAGGCCCAGTGCGAGCAGGTTGAGCACCACGCCCAGCACCACCTGGTCCACGAGGTACCGGATGGCGAGCACCGCGAGCAGCGCGGAGATGAACAGCCCGCCCAGCGCCGACGCGACCAGCCCGACCCAGCTCGACGTGAAGATGGTGCCGAACAACGCGCCCGCGAAGGCGCCGGTGAGCAGTTGCCCCTCGATGGCCACGTTGATGACGCCGGACCGCTCGCACAGCACACCGGCGATGGCCCCGAAGATGAGCGGCAGGGCCGCCTTCACGGTGGCCCGCGACAGCTGGCCGAGCGGCAGCGCGTTGCTGTTGCGCCCGACCGACGCCTGCCAGCACAGGAAGGACAGCACCAGGAAGGCGAGGGCGAGGCTGGTCAGCAGCACCAGCAGCCGGGACATCCGGGCCGAGGCGAGCAGCAGCACCCCGGCGACCGCGCACGCGGCGCCGAACCCGATCGCGCCGGCCCTCGCGGGGATGTCGAGGTGGCTTCCGGTGATGTCCACGGTGAACGTGAACCGGGCGTCTTTACCGGCCTTGGCCAGCGCGCCGAACAGCACCGCGGCCAGCACGCCGAGGCCCACGAACGTGGCACCGGCCTTGCGGGCGCGCGTCCAGAACCCGGTGGTGGGCACCACCGAACCCGGTGCGCTGTAGACGGTCAGGGTCGCCATTGCCTACCAGCCCTTCGCCAGGCTCGTCGCGGTATCGCCGGTACGGGCGGCACGGAGCCGGAAGATCGCCTTCACCAGCGCCGGCGCCGCGATGAAGATGACGATGACGGCCTGCAGCACGGTCACCAGGTCCAGCGCGATGTGCGAGTACGACTGCATCCGGTTGCCGCCGGCGTGCAGCGCGCCGAACAGCAGTGCCGAGGCGACCACGCCCCACGGCTTACCGCGGCCGAGCAGGGCCACCGTGATGCCGTCGAAGCCGATCTGCGCCGTGACCTGGTTGGTGAGCGACGAGGCGGTGGTGCCGAGCACCATCATGCCGCCGCCCAGCCCGGCCAGGGCGCCGGAGATCAGCATCGCCACGATGTACGCGCGGCCCACGCTCATCCCGGCGGTACGGGCGGCGGCCGGGTTGGCGCCCACGGCGCGCAGCTCGAAGCCGACCGTCGAGCGGGACAGCAGCCAGCCGACCGCGGCCGCGGCGAGCACACCGAGCACGATCCCCAGGTGTACCCGCACCAGGCTGTGGTCCACACCCGGGATCGCCGGCAGCTGCGCGGTCTTCAGCACGTTCTTGCTGATCGCGTCCGACCGGGCCGGGTTGTGCACGCCCTTCTGGTTGATCAGCCACTCCAGGAAGTACAGCGCGATGCTGTTCAGCATGATCGTCACGATCACCTCGTGCGCCCCGGCGCGGGCCTTGAGCACGCCCGCGATGAGCGCCCACAGCGCGCCCCCGGCGAGCGCGCCGATCAGCGCGGCGATCAGGTGCAGCCCGTACGGCAGGTGGACCGCGAAGCCGACCACCGCGCCGCAGATCGCGCCCATGATGGCCTGGCCCTGCGGGCCGATGTTGAACAGGCCGCCACGGAAGGCCAGCGCCACCGCGAGGCCGGTGAAGATGAGCGGCGCGGTGTAGGTGAGCGTCTCGGACAGCGGGGACAGCGCCTGGCTCCAGCTGTTGGTGCCGTTGATCGCGCCGCTGATCGTCGCCGGGTCGAACACCGCGCCCTTGAACAGGTTGGCGTACCCGTCCGAGATCGCCGACCAGCTGTCGCCCAGTACCGTGCCGGGCGCACTGAAGAAGTACCCGTACTCGGCGGCGAGGTCCTTGTTGGACAGCACGATGAGCACCGCGCCGACGATGAGCGACAGCAGCACGGCGAGGACCGTCACGGTGACCGTGTTGGCGCTGAAGATCCGGTCGAGGATCTCCCGGCCGAGGCCGGGCGCGGCCGGTGGCTGCGCCGCGTGCCGCGCCCCGCCGCCCTGGTCGACCTGGTCCGCGGCGGCCGGATCGGCCTGCGACGCCACCGCGGGGTCGTTCGCCGGTACCCGGTCGGGCGCGGTGGCCTTCTGCTCGCGCGCCAGCTCGGCCTCGTCCGCCGTGGACTTCTCCGGCGAGCTCCCGCCGGCCAGCTCACTCATGATGCTTCCTCGGTACCGGCGGGTTGGGTGTCGGAGACGCCGGCCATCAGCAGGCCGATGCGCTCGCGAGGGGCGTCGGCGGGCAGGATGGCGAGCACCTTGCCGCGGTACATGACGGCGATGCGGTCGGCGAGCGCGAGTACCTCGTCCAGCTCGCTGGAGACCAGCAGCACGCCGGCGCCCCGGTCGCGCTCGTGCACCACCCGGGCGTGGATGAACTCGGTCGACCCGACGTCGACGCCACGGGTCGGCTGCGCCGCGATGAGCAGCTTGAGCGGGCTGGACAGCTCCCGCGCGACGATCACCTTCTGCTGGTTGCCGCCGGACAGCGTGCCCACCGGGGCGAGCTCGGAGGAGGTGCGCACGTCGAACTCGGCGATCCGTTCCCGGGCCAGCCGGTTGACCGTACGGGGCGACAGCGACAGGCCCGAGGCGACCGGCGGTTGGTCGTACCGGTCGAGCACCAGGTTCTCCGCCACCGTGAAGTCCTTGACCAGCCCGTCCACCGCGCGGTCCTCCGGGATGTACCCGACGCCCGCGCGCAGGATGTCCCTGGTGCGCCGCTCGCCGATGGGCTCGCCGACCAGGGTCACCTGCCCGGCCGCGATCGGGCGCAGTCCCATGACCGCCTCGACCAGCTCGGTCTGCCCGTTGCCCTGCACGCCCGCGACACCGAGCACCTCGCCGGCGTGCACCTCGAGGTCGACGCCGTCCACGGCGGGGTGGCCGCGCTCGTCGAAGACGGTCAGCCCGCGCACGGTCAGCACCGGGCCGCCCGGCTTCGCGGGTTCCTTGTCCACCTTCAGCTTCACGGTACGGCCGACCATCAGCGAGGCGAGCGAGTCCTCGCTCGCGGTCGGCTCCGCGGTACCGACGGTGCGGCCACGCCGTACCACCGTGATCCGGTCCGCGATCGCCTTGACCTCGCGCAGCTTGTGGGTGATGAAGACGATCGACTTGCCGTCGGCCTTGAGCGCGCGCATGACGTCCAGCAGCTCGTCGGTCTCCTGCGGGGTGAGCACCGCGGTCGGCTCGTCCAGGATCAGCAGGTCGACCTGGCGTACCAGCGCCTTGATGATCTCGACGCGCTGCTGCACGCCGACGGACAGGTCCTCGACCACCGCGTCCGGGTCGACCGACAGCCCGTACTGCCGGGACACCTCGACTACCCGCTGCCGGGCGCTGCGCCGGTTGAGGAAGCCGCCGCGGGTGCGCTCCGCGCCGAGCATGACGTTCTCGGTGACGGTGAAGACCGGTACCAGCATGAAGTGCTGGTGCACCATGCCGATGCCGGCGGCGATGGCGTCCCGGGGACCGCGGAACCGCCGGGGCCGCTCGTCCACCACGATCTCGCCGGAGTCCGGCTGCAGCAGGCCGTAGAGGACGTTCATGAGGGTGGACTTGCCCGCGCCGTTCTCGCCGAGCAGGGCGTGGATCTCGCCGGGCTCGACCACCAGGTCGATCTGGTCGTTGGCGACAAGGCTGCCGAAGCGCTTGGTTATGCCGCGCAGTTCGAGTTTCAGCTCAGTACCCCCTGGCTCCGGGGTGGTCTCGGGTGAGGCTATAGAGCGCTGGCCTGCGGCGGCTCCGCAAGCGTCGCCGCTGTGGAGCGCTGGCCTGCGGCGGCTCCGCAAGCGTCGCCGCTGTGGAGCGCTGGCCCGCGGCGGCTCCGCAAGCGTCGCCGCTGTGGAGGTGCCGCCCTCCCTGATCATCGCAGGGAGGGCGGCACCGGGTACACCTCGGTCAGGAGGCGGTGGGTGACGGCGTCGCGGCGGTGCCGCTCGCCGACGGTGCCACCGAGGCCGAACCGGCGCCGGCCGGCGCCGGCGGTTGCGGCTGGGCCGGCGAGCTGACCTTGACGGCACCGGAGATGATGTCCGCCTTCAGCTTGTCGACCTCGCTCTTCAGGTCGGCCGGCACCTTGCTGTCGAAGTCGTGGTACGGCGCGAGCTGCACGCCGTTGTTCGCCAGCGTGCCGATCGAGCCGCTGCCACCCTGCAGGGTGCCCGCCGCGGTGGCCAGCACGGCCGCCTTCACCGCGTCGGAGATGTTCTTGACCACAGTGGACAGGAACACCGAGCAGTACTGCGAGGCGCTGTTGCAGCCGTCCTGGTCCACCCAGACCACGCTCTGCTTGCCGCCGCCCTGCTGCGCCGCCGCGGCGGTGCCCAGGCCGGTACCGCCGGCGACCGGCATGATGACGTCCGCGCCCTGGGCGACGAACGCGTCAGAGACCGAGCGGCCGGCGTTCTGGTCGGTGAAGGAGTTGGCGAAGGAGCCGTTCTGGGTCGCCTTGTCCCAGCCGAGCACCTTGACGTTCTTGCTCTTCACCTGGTTGTAGTGGGCCACGCCGTCGACGAAGCCGTCCATGAAGATGGTCACCGGCGGAATCTTCAGGCCGCCGTAGGTCGCCACCGTGCCGGACTTGCTGTACCCGGCGGCCAGGTACCCGGCCAGGTAGCCGGCCTGCGCGGTGTCGAACTGCATGGAGTAGACGTTGTTCAGCGGCAGGGCGTCGTCCACGATGGCGAACTTCTGGTTCGGGTTGGCCGTGGCCGCCGCCTTGGTGGCGTCGCCCATGAGCCCGCCGACCGCGACGATCAGGTCGCACTTCTGGTTCACGAACTGGGTCAGGTTCGGCTGGTAGTCCGCCTCGGCCTTGGACTCCACATAGTCGACCTTGATGTTCGCGTTCTGTGCGTGGGCGTCCTGCATGCCCTTCCACGCGGATGCGTTGAAGGACCGGTCGTTGATGCCGCCCGTGTCGGTGACCATGCACGCGTGTATCGCCTTGCCGGCATTGGCCGTCGGGGTCGCTCCGCCCTTGGCCGGCGCCTTGCCGCAACTCGCCGACGCGAGCACGAGGCCGCCGAGCGCAACGGCGCCAACTATTCTCATCCCACCCGAAAGGCGCAAGATGATCTCCTTCCACGTAGTGTCGCCGGATCACGGCGGTCCCAGTCTCGGGAGCGTACGCCGTCCTCGGCGCGACCAGAGCCAAACCGGAGGCCACAGTTCGATCGCGTTACCCGGACGTAATTCAGTCGTGTCCGTACCCGCCAGATTCGGTCCGACACCCTACCGTTGCGGGGAAATGCCGGACCGGTAGGGCTATCACCTCAGGGACTGCCGGGCACCGCTAGACTTCCGTCCGCGATCCGCTTGCGGTACCCCTCGATGACCGGTACCAACGCGTCGATGCGCCCGCCCGTGGTGGTGTACCGGACTCCGCCGTTGCCCACGTCGTAGCGGGTCGTACCGCTACGGAAGGCGCCCTTCGCAACGCTGTGAAGGAAGTCACCGACCGCCGAGTCCACCCGGTCCACCTGCGACGTGAGAACCACGTCACGCAACCCCGGATCGGCCGTGTCGTACTGGTCGCCGCCGGTACCGATGGCGAATCCGCCGTGCGCCTTGGCCGAGGCGAACACGCCGGTGCTTCCGGCGGGCCCCACCGCCTGGTACACGACGTCGGCTCCGCCGCCGTACAGTCCGTCCGCGGCCAGCCGGGCATCCCGCTCACCGGCGCCGTCAGGACACGTGGAGTCCTGCTCCGTTCCGGGTGGGACCGCGGGCGGGGGTGCAAGGTACTTCGCGGACACCTGGGTACCCGGGGAGCCGGCCTCCGCCCCGGCCCGGTACCCGGCCTCGGCGGCGGTGAACGGCGCGGTACGGCACAACGCCAGGAAGCCGACCTGGTGGGTACGGGAGGTGCGGGCGGCGACGACACCCATCAGGTACGCGCCCTGCGCGTCCGCGAAGACCAGGTTGGCCACGTTCGGCGCGTCCACGGTGGGATCGCCGACGACGGCGAAGTGCGTGGCCGGGCAGGCACGGGCCGCCCGGGCCACCGGTCCGTTCTGCGGATCGGTACCGGCGTAGAGGTCGCCGATCGCGATGACCGGGTTGTATCCGGACTGGCACAGGATGATGAGCCGGTCGTACTTGTCGTCGGCCGACTCGTCCGGTACCGCGGCGAACTCGTGTACCGCGCTGACGGGCGTCCCGGAGCCGTACACGAAGTCCATCACGGCCGTCTTGGCGTCCTGGTTGACGGAGCCGTCCTGCGGGCCGGACTGGCTGTACGCCAAGCCTATCCGCATGCCGCCGCTGGGTTGGGTGTAGTAGGAGGCTTGCCTACAGCCGGCGCCGGCGACGGACAGCACGGCGACGGACAGCGTGAGCGCCAGGATACGCCGGCCGGGCACCGTGGACGCGGGCCAGCGTCGCCGGCGTCCGACCACGGCACATCCCCCATGTCAGCGGCGAAATACCAACCTTTCGCCGAGACTATCCGTCGACCGCATGCACACCGCCTGCTTGCCCAATGCGGTGCCCGCCTTCTTATGTGCGCAACCACTACGGTCGGGTGCCGCCGCCCGCAGCCGGTCCTGAGCGAGGGAGCGCAGCGACCGGGTCGAAGGGGTGGACAAGGAGCGGGTCCGAGGCACCCGACCCGCGCGAGCGGAGCGAGCGCCAACCATACAGGGTAGGTTCGGCGGGAGTGTCCCCTGGACAGGACAGGAGGGTCCACTGTGGACAAATGGTGGCGGAACGCAGTCATCTACGAGGTCTACCCGCGCAGCTTCGCCGACTCCGACGGCGACGGCGAGGGCGACCTCGCCGGCGTACGGGCGCACCTTCCGTACCTCCGTGACCTCGGCGTCGACGCGATCTGGCTGACCCCGTTCTACCCGTCGCCGATGGCCGACGGCGGCTACGACGTGGCCGACTACCGGGACGTCGACCCGCGGTTCGGCACCCTGGACAGCTTCGACGAGATGCTGGCACAGGCCCACGCGCTGGGCATCCGGGTCATCGTCGACATCGTGCCCAACCATTCCTCCTCGGCGCACCCGTGGTTCGTCGAGGCGCTCGCGTCGCCGCCCGGTTCGCCCGCCCGCGACCGGTACATCTTCTCCGACACCACCAACGACTGGCGGTCGGTGTTCGGCGGACCCGCCTGGGCCCAGGTACCCGACGGCCAGCACTACCTCCACCTCTTCGATCCCGGGCAGCCGGACTTCAACTGGCGCAACCCGCAGGTGCGCGCCGAGTTCGAGTCGGTGCTGCGGTTCTGGCTCGATCGCGGGGTCGACGGGTTCCGCATCGACGTCGCGCACGGGCTCATCAAGGCCGTCGGGCTGCCCTCGCTCGGCCCGGATGACGGGACCTCGTCCGTCGTGCCGTACCAGGACCAGGACGAGGTGCACGAGATCTACCGCGACTGGCGCCGGATCCTCGACTCGTACCCGGGTGACCGCATCGCCGTCGCCGAGGCCTGGGTCTCCGATCCGTCGCGGCTGTCGCTGTACGTCGTCGCCGACGAACTGCACCAGGCGTTCAACTTCGACTTCCTCCAGGCGCCGTGGGACGGGCCGGCGCTGCGCCACACCATCGACCGGTGCATCGCCGCCGCCGACGCCGTCGGGGCGCCCACCACGTGGGTACTGTCCAATCACGACGTTCGCCGGCAGGTGACCCGGTTGGGCAGCCTGGACCGGGCCCGGGCGGCGATCCTGCTGATGCTCGCGCTGCCCGGCTCGGCCTACCTGTACCAGGGTGAGGAGTTGGGCCTGCCCGAGGTGCTCGACCTTCCGCCGCACGCGCGCCAGGATCCGGTGTGGAAGCGCTCCGGCGGCACGGAACTGGGGCGCGACGGTTGCCGGGTACCGATGCCGTGGTCCGGCGACACGCCGCCGTTCGGCTTCAGCCCGAACGGCGCGTCATGGCTGCCCGCGCCGGCGTCGTGGGCGACGTTGACCGCGCAGGCACAGGCCGCGGATCCGCGTTCCACCCTTTCGTTGTACCGGGACGCCATCCGGCTCCGTCGCGCCGGCAACGCGACCGGCCCGTTGCAGTGGCTGGACTCGGCGCCGGAGGTGCTGCACTTCCGCCGCCCGGGCGGCCTGAGCTGTCTGGTGAACCTGTCCGGGGCGCCTCTGCCCGTACCGGACGGCACCGGCGAGCGGGTATTGGCCAGCGCACCGCTTGTGGACGGTGCGCTGGCCGTGGACTCGGCAGCCTGGTTCATCGACTGACTGAGCGGACGCTCAGCCGCCGGTGAGCCGGGCGGCGATACGGGCGAACCCCGCCCGGATCTCGTCCGGACTCGGCGGTCCGGCGTGCTCGTGCTCGTCGTCCTCGTCGACTTCGTCGTCCTCGTACTCGACGTCCTCGTCGTCGTCCTCGGACTCCTCGTCCTCGTCGAACTCCTCGTCCTCGTCTTCTTCGTCCTCGTCTTCTTCGTCCTCGTCTTCTTCGTCCTCGTCCTCGTCGTCGTCCTCGGACCGGAACTCGAGGTCGGTGTCCTGGTCCTCGTCGGCCTCCTCGTCGGCGAGCGCGCGGGCGACCGCGATCTCCTCCCGGATCCGTTCGATCTCGACGAGCGGCAGCAACGGTTCCACGACCGCGGTCAGCTCCTCGTCGGCCACGATCTCCTCGGCCAGGCCGAGGGCGTGCTCACGCTCATAAGGCCCGCACACAACGGGCTCCCACTCGTCGTCGTCCGCCATCGGGCCGAACGTGATGATCCACGGCATCGACAGCATCGGCGAGTTGTCGGGCAGTTCCAGTGTCATGACTACTCCCACGCGCACATCATCGCGGTACCGGCGGCGCCCGTCTCTACGTTTGGCATCAGACATGCGGGGGCGTTTTTTCGCCTGGCGTCAGCCGGACGCTGTCTGTAGCCGGCTCTCACCCGTCGTCACGACGACCGCCGGCCAGGTCCCGCACCCGGCCGCGTGGACTCGTCGCGGCCACCGCCGAGCCGAACAGCAGCAGTTGGCTGAACAGGTTGAGAAACAACAGCAGCCCGACCGCCGTGCCGGCCACCCTGTAGGCCGGATTCCCTGCCGTATGGGCAATGTAGAGCCGGCCGATGGTGGTCAGCATGGTCAGCCCGACGCCGACGAGGATCGTCGGCCCGACCATCCGGTTCGGCGAGGCCCACAGCCGGGGTACGGCGATGAGCAGCCCCGCCGACATCAGCAGGTTGAGCGCCAGGTTCAGCGCGTAGCCGAGCCAGTCCTGGGCCAGCCGCACCGTGCCGGTCGGGGCGCCGACCGCGCCGAGCGCCAGACCCACCAACTCCTCCAGGCCGCTGCTCGCGTACAGGCCGAGCCCGAGCAGGACGCCCAGGCCCAGCAGGATGGCGAGGTCCACCAGCCAGCGCACGACGAAGTTGCCCGGATGCTGCTGCAGGCCCCACATCGCGCGCTGCGAGGAGCGCATGCTGTCGATCCAGCCGATACCGGCGAACAGCAGACCGAGCAGACCGATCACGGCCACCGTGTTGCGGGCGGCCTGGATCGCCGACGGGTTGAGGAACGGGAGGTTGCGCTGCAGGTACAGGTCGACGGTGCCCACCACCGCCGTGTTGTTCCCCAGCACGAAGCCGAGGATCGAGTACCCGAGCAGGCCGACCGCGAAGGCCGCGAAGAAGCCGTAGTAGGCGATCGCGGCGGCCAGCCGTGGACCGTACATCGACTGGTACCGCCCGCGTGCCTGCCAGACGTGGTCAAACCCGGGCGACTTGGCCCGGGAGCGGTCGATGGCCGAGTCCCATGCCGCCACCGCCCGGTCGATCGGGTTCACCCGCGCGCCAGCGGAAAGTCCCGTACCGGCCGCCACTGCCCGTCGGCGCCGTGCACGTACAGCGTGAAGTGGTCCACCTCGAAGGCGGCGGAGAAGCCGGCGAGCCGTTCGAAGACCGCGTCCAGCGCCGGGGTCGGGATGTCGTGCGCCACGGTGACGTGCGGGTGGTATGGGAAATGCACCTCCCGCTCCAGCGGACCCTCGCGCACCTTGGCGGCCAGCAGTTCGAACTCGCTGATGCCGGCGGCGACCGCGACGAACACCACCTCGGTCACCGGGCGGAACGTGCCGGTACCGCGCAGCCGCACCGGGAACGGCGGCCGCCCGCTCGCGACCTCCGCGAGGTGCGCCTCGATGGCCGGCAGCGTCGAGGGGTCGATGTCGGTCGGGCCGAGCAGGGTGACGTGGGACGGGATCAGCGCGCCGAGCGGGTCGCCGGCCTCCTTCCGCGCGCGGTCCAGCCGGCTGCCCCACGGTTCGGGCACGCCGACCGCGACGCCGATGCGTACGGTGTCGTCCACCACGGCCCCTCAGCGGCGCTCAGGCGCGGGTGTCCGGCGACGCACCGGCGTCGGGAGCCAGGAAGCCGATGTGCTGGTACACGTTGCGCAGTGTCACGGTGGACACGGCCCGCGCCTTCTCCGCGCCGATCGCCAGCAGCTTGTCCAACTGTGCCGGGTCTGCCAGGTACGCGGCGGTGCGCTCCTGGATCGGCCGGACGAAGTCGGCCACGATCCCGGCCAGGTCCTTCTTCAGGTCGCCGTACCCCTTGCCGGCGTAGTCCGCCTCGAGCGCGGTCAGCGCCCGGCCGGTCAGCGCCGAGTAGATGGTCAGCAGGTTGGCCACGCCCGGCTTGGTGTCCGGGTCGTAGACGATCTCCCGCCCGGTGTCGGTGACCGCCGAGCGGATCTTCTTGGCCGACTTCGCCGGGTCCTCGAGCAGGTCGATGATGCCGGCCGGTGAGGACGCCGACTTGGACATCTTCGCGGTCGGGTCCTGGAGGTCGGTGATCTTCGCGGTCTCCTTGGGGATGAACGCCTCCGGCACGGTGAACGCCGCCCCGTACAGCCGGTTGAACCGCTGGGCCAGGTCGCGGGTCAGCTCCAGGTGCTGGCGCTGGTCCTCGCCGACAGGTACCGCGTCGGCCTGGTAGAGCAGGATGTCGGCGGCCTGCAGGATCGGGTAGGTGAACAGGCCGACGCTGGACCGGTCGGCACCCTGCTTGGCGGACTTGTCCTTGAACTGGGTCATCCGGCTGGCCTCGCCGAACCCAGTGATGCACCCCAGTACCCACGCCAGTTGCGCGTGCTCCGGGACGTGCGACTGCACGAACAGCGTGCACCGCTCCGGGTCGAGCCCGGCCGCCAGCAACTGGGCGGCGCTGAGCCTGGTCCGCCTGCGCAGCAGCTCCGGGTCGTGCCCCATGGTGATCGCGTGCAGGTCGACCACGCAGTAGAACGCGTCGTGGGAGTCCTGCATGGCCACCCAGTTGCGCACCGCGCCCAGGTAGTTGCCCAGGTGGAACGAGTCCGCCGTGGGTTGGATCCCGGACAGTACCCGTGGACGTCGCGACATGCGCGTCATTGTCTCAGGTACCGGCCGGTGGCGACGGGACAGGGCCACAGTGCCGCAAACGGCCCCATCCGATGCAACCTGGTGACCTCGGCGCTGGTCCAGGATGATGAAGTCTGGGGATGGGAGGACCGGGATGGCGGAGGAGCTGGAGGCGCGGGAGGCGGTACGCCAGGCCTACCAGGCGTACTACCGCCGTCTCGTCGCCGCGCTCTACGCGCTCACCGGCGACTACGCGGAGGCCCAGGACCTGGTCCAGGAGGCCTACGCGCGGGCGCTGGCCCGGCCCAAGGTCTTCCTGGACGTCGCCGACCCGGAGGCCTGGCTGCGCACGGTCGCGGTCAACCTGGCCCGCACCCGGTGGCGCCGCCACCGGCTGTTCGACACGCTGGTACGCACCGGCCGGGTGACCCGCACGCCGGACAGCGTGCCGGGTGCCGACCCCAACCGGGTCGCCCTGGTCGCCGCGCTCCAGCAGCTGTCCCGGCCGACCCGGGAGGCCATCGTCCTGCACCACCTGGCCGACATGTCGGTCTACGAGGTTGCCGAGGCGCTGGGCGTCCCGGTCGGTACCGTCAAGGCCCGGCTGTCCCGGGGCCGCGCCATGCTCGCGGCCCTGCTGAACGAGCGGGCCGACGAGGCGGCCGCGTCCGCCGAGACCGGCACACCGCCCGCGACCCCGCTCCCCCCGCCCGCCACCCGACGTCGGGAACCGCCCCGGTCGGCCGCGCGACCCTACGCCGAGCAGCCCCACTACGCACCGGCGCAGCCGCACCGCGCGGAGACGCCCCGCGACCCCGACCTGCTGAGCTGGCCTGGCAATCATGGCTGAGCTGGACTTCATCGGCCTGCGAGCCGAAGTCGAGGCGGCGACCATGCTGCCGGACTTCGGCCAGGTGACCCGGCGCGCCAGGCGGGCCCGCCGGCGTGCCCGGCTGGCCACGATGTCCGCCGCGCTGGCCGTGCTGGCCATCCTCGCTCCGGCCGGCGTGATCAGCGCCCGGGAGCGGGCCGTCAACCAGGCCGGACCCGTCTCGCACTCGGACGAGGCCTCGCCGTTCGAGATCGGGCTGCAGACGCCGCCGGCCCCGCCCAGCAGCCCGCCGGTCGCCATCCGGTCGACCGCCATCGTGGCCGCCGACGGGGTCGACCTCGACGACGTGTACGCGCTGGTCAACGTCTGCGGCGCCGACTCCTGCAACCTCCAGCTGTCGCAGATCCAGCAGACCCCGAAGGCCGGTGTCGGGCCGGCCCGCATCGGTCTGCTGCGGGACAAGTCGTCGCAGTTCCTCAGCGGGTTCCGGCTGGATGCGCTGAGCCAGACCTCGTTCGTGGCCAGCGCGGTGCCGCCCAACGGTGGGCGCCGGTTCGTGCGGGTCGACATGGGTACGTCCGTGGACGCCACGGCCAACGCGGTGGCGAAGGTCGGCGACCAGGTGGCACCCATCGACGGCAACGGGGAGCTGTGGGGCATGGATCCCAAGTCCAACCAGCTGAGCAGCCTGGCGAACCAGCCGCCGGTACGGCAGCCGACCGTCGCCTCTGTACCTGCGAGCAAGGGCCTGTGGGTCACCGGTACCGACCCGTCCGGCAGGCAGCTCGTGGTGGCGGAGAGCTCGGACGCCGGTCACACCTGGCACTCGTCCACGCTGGAGACGCTGCCCACCGACGCCGGCCCGCCGGTGCTGGCCAGCCACGACGGCCACGTGGCGTACCTGCTGCTGCGCGGCGCCGACAGCCAGTTCGAGGTGTGGCGTACCGGCGACGCCGGCGTCACCTGGCAGCGGATGTCGACCCAACTGCACTGGCCGGCGGACAACCGCAGCGACTACGGGCTCGTGGTCCGGCCGGACGGCTCGCTGCTGGCCTGGCTGGCGACCAGCCCGACGGTGACCTACGCGCAGAGCTACAACGAGGGCCGCAGCTTCACGAACGTACAGGGGCCGGGCGGCCCGGTGATCCAGGTCTCCGACGGGTACGTGTCGCTCAGCGGCCCGCCGAAGGTGTCCAGCGACGGCCTGACCTGGAAGCAGGCCGCGCTGCCGATCCTCCCCGTCACCAACTGACCCGCCGCCGCCCGTAGAATGCCGGGATGCGCAAGGGCGGAGGCGGGCCCGTCCGCCGTACCCTGGCCAGGCTGGTCGTCCGCGCCGCCGACGCGCTCACCCGCCTGCTCGGGGCCAGCGCGTCCGACGGTCGCGAATCCATCAGCGGGGCGGCGCTGCGCGACCTGGTCGCCGCGAACACCCGCATCCACGGCGAGGAACGCCAGATCATCGACGAGGTGCTCGCCGCCGGTGCGCGCCACGTCCGCGAGGTGATGGTTCCGCGTACCGGCGTGGTGTTCCTCGACGCCGCCCTGCCGGTACCGGCGGCGGTACGGCAGATCAGCGGTGCGCCGCACTCCCGCTTTCCCGTGATCGACGGCTCGCACGACGACGTGGTCGGTTTTGTGCACCTGCGTGACCTGCTGATCCCGGCCGACGAGGCCGCGGCGCAGTGCGCGGTCGGCGCGCTCGCCCGGGAGGTGAAGCGGCTACCGGCGGGCAAGCGGGTACTGCCGGCGCTGTCCGAGATGAGGCGCGAGGGCCACCACCTCGCGGTCGTGATCGACGAGTACGGCGGAACCGCGGGCATCGTCACGCTCGAGGACCTCATCGAGGAGTTGATCGGCGAGATCACCGACGAGTACGACCTGGCGCCCGACCCGGATCCCGCCGACGGCGCGCCACCGGCCGAGGTGGACGGCAGGCTCAACCTCGCGGACTTCGCCGAGCGGACCGGGTACGGGCTGCCGGCCGGCCCGTACGAGACGGTCGGCGGGTTCCTGATGGCCCGGCTCGGGCGGCTGCCCCGGGTCGGCGACGAGGTACCGGTCGACCGGGTCCGGCTCGTCGTCACCGCGCTGGACGGCCGGCGGGTGTCCCGCGTCGCCCTGGTGGCCGCGCTGCCCGGCGCCAGGCCCGCCGCCGACTGACTCCGCCGCCCGGCCGCCCGGGCCACCACCGGCCGCGCCGAGCGCCGCGCCGGCCGGCGCGAGGCACCGCGCGACTCCGCCCGCAGCCGGTGTTGGAAACTGTTGATTTCTGGTGGATTGTTGGGCAGGATTGGGTGCAGCAGCGGGGCGGAAACCGTGGTCAGGGAGGTCGGGTGCTCGCACAGCAACGACAAGCATCGATCCTTGACAGGGTGCGCCGGCAGGGTGGTGCCCGGGTCGCGGATCTCGTCCGGGTACTGGGGGTCTCGGACATGACCATCCGCCGGGACATCGAGGTCCTGGCCGAGCGCGGGCTGGTGGCGAAGGTGCACGGCGGCGCCATGGCCGTCGAGGGCGCCACCGACGAGCCGGGCTACGCGACAAAGTCCGAGCAGCAACTGGCCGAGAAGGCCGCCATCGCCCGGGCCGGCGCCCGCCTCGTGAAGGCGGGCAGCGCGATCGGCATCTCCGCCGGTACCACCACGGCGGCGCTGGCCCGCGAGCTGACCGACGTGCCCGAGCTGACGGTGGTCACCAACTCGATACCGGTCGCCGACGTGTTCTACCACCACGGCCGGCGCGACCAGACGGTCGTACTGACCGGCGGCACCCGCACCCCGTCCGACGCGCTGGTCGGGCCCGTCGCCCAGGAGGCGGCCGCCCGGATCAACCTGGACATGCTGTTCCTCGGGGTACACGGGATGAGCCCCCGGGCCGGGTTCACCACCCCGAACCTGTCCGAGGCCGACACCAACCGGGCGCTGGTGGCCGCCGCGCGCCGGCTCGTGGTGCTCGCCGACCACACCAAGTGGGATCTCGTCGGCTTCGCCACCATCGCGGTACTGGCCGAGGCGCACATCCTGATCAGCGACGCCGACCTGTCGCACGAGGCGCGCAAGGAGCTGGCGGCGGAGGTGGGCGATCTGATCATCGCCGACGAGAGCGGCGCGGGATGAAGCGTACGGTCACCCAGCTCGCCGACGGCC
>Ga0207661_10001193_pt1 | contig 17397 bp, 18 predicted proteins | sample KBSC713LmetaG_FD_184337 | JGI IMG/M metagenome (GOLD analysis project Ga0207661, IMG submission 184337) | Corn rhizosphere microbial communities from Kellogg Biological Station, Michigan, USA - KBS C7.1-3L metaG (SPAdes) (version 2) | ecosystem: Host-associated > Plants > Roots > Rhizosphere ...
CAGATCGCCATTGGCCACCGCCGTCACCACCTTGACGATGCCGCGCACCTGCTCCGTCAGGTTGTTCGCCATCACATTGACGTTATCGGTCAGATCCTTCCAGGTGCCCGCCACCCCTGGGACCGCCGCCTGGCCGCCGAGCTTGCCCTCCGTGCCGACCTCGCGCGCCACACGCGTCACCTCAGCGGCGAAGGCGTTGAGCTGGTCGACCATGGTATTGATCGTCTCTTTGAGCTCGAGGATCTCACCACTGACGTTCACGGTGATCTTGCGGGAGAGGTCGCCGCCTGCGATGGCGGTCGCCACTTCGGCGATGTTACGCACCTGGGCCGTCAGGTTGCCCGCCATGAAGTTGACCGAGTCCGTCAGGTCCTTCCACGTCCCCGCCACCCCTGGGACCGCCGCCTGACCGCCGAGCTTGCCCTCCGTGCCGACCTCGCGCGCGACACGGGTGACTTCCCCAGCGAAGGCATTCAACTGGTCGACCATCGTGTTGATGGTCTCCTTCAGCAGCAGAATTTCGCCCTTCACATCCACCGTGATTTTGCGCGAGAGGTCGCCCAGCGCCACCGCCGTTGTGACTTCGGCGATGTTGCGCACCTGCGCCGTGAGGTTGTTCGCCATCGAGTTGACATTATCGGTCAGGTCTTTCCACGTCCCCGCGATGCCGGGCACCTGGGCCTGTCCGCCCAATTTCCCTTCCGTGCCGACCTCACGGGCGACGCGGGTCACCTCGCCCGCAAACGCATTGAGCTGGTCCACCATCGTGTTGATGGTCTCTTTGAGTTCGAGAATCTCGCCGCTGACGTTCACGGTAATCTTGCGCGAGAGGTCGCCGCGCGCGACGGCGGTAGTCACTTCAGCAATGTTACGCACCTGGGCGGTGAGGTTACCCGCCATCGCGTTGACTGAGTCGGTCAGATCCTTCCAGGTGCCCGCAACCCCTGGGACTGCCGCCTGGCCGCCGAGCTTGCCCTCGCTGCCCACCTCACGGGCGACGCGGGTCACCTCGGAGGCGAAGACGCCGAGTTGCTGGATCATGGTGTTGACGATCATCGCTGATCGCAGGAATTCGCCTTCCAGTGGCCTGCCATCCACATCCAGGCGCACGGTCTGGCGCAGGTCGCCCTGAGCGACGGCGGCGATGGCGCCCGTCACCTCGGTGGTCGGGCGTAGCAGGTCATCCACCAGGGTGTTGACGGAGACTTCCATCTCGCCCCAGGCGCCGCCTGATCGAGCGAAATGAGCCCGCTCGCGGGTCTTTCCTTCCTTGCCGACGACAAGCCCGACCCGCTGTAGCTCCCGCGCCATCTGCTGATTCGCGGCGACGATATCGTTGAAGGTATCGGCTATCTTGCCTTCCAGTCCTATCCAGTCGCCGGGGAGTCGTACCGAGAAATCGCCCGAGCGCATCGCCTGAAGTCCATGGAGTAGCGCGCGAATCTCGGGCTGGGATTGTTTGTCGTGTCCGTTCTTTCCCCCTTGATCATTCCGCGCGATGTGGCCTGTTGGTTCAGCTACCGCCGGGCCGTTGCTAGCCTGAGCTGCCGAACTCTCCCGCCTGCCTCGCGTTGTCCTCGTCATGATGCGACTCCCTAGAACCTGGGTTGAATGCCGTCCGGTCGTGGTAGCGACCGCGGATGCGGTTATCGCGGCAAAGGTGATTACAGTGCGGTTGGAATCCAGCGATTTTCGTGCCAATTTTGTAGCGTCTACTTGTGGATCCATAAGCCATTTGGGAGGGAGAGTCGCCGTCAGGCGGGATGCTCGACGCGGGGAAATGCCGTTATAAACTGCGCTAGGTGGGGTGCGCTCTGCCCTGATAGCAATGCTGACGCCCGCCGATAATTTGGCTGAGATTTCGATGACCATTGGTACTATGCCGCACGTTATCGGTATGCCGACCCTACCTGCTCCTTTGCCATGTTACTTCCTCTGACGCCCATCTTCCGCTCGTACCGCATGCCGTCACGAGATTGTGATGCCAGACCCCTATACAGAGAGAGCGGCGTCTGTTATAGTCGCCTGTACGCACCCTGCCCAGATGTCACGTCATTGAGGCGTGGGAGGGTGGTGTATCGCAGGTGTATCGCAGGGAAGGGTGAGCACAGGTGGAAGAGTCAGACGGGGAGCATTCACCAGCGGATGGCGTGGAGAGCGCGTCCGCTGAAACAGGTATTCCTGAGTCTGCAACGATGGCGGATAGCCAGGCGGAGACGCTGGCCGGGGCGGCCTGGGCGACCACCGCGCCGCCAGCCCGCGCAAAGAAGCGGCGCGTGCGTATGGCGTTACTGGGAGTCAGCCTCCTGTTGCTGGTGGCGAGCCTCGCCGCCACACTCTATATCGGCAGCGGGAACGCCGCGGGATTCCTGGTGGCGTTCACCGCGTCCAGTCCGACGGCGCGCGCGACACATCCGCCCGCCACCGCAACCATCGCCCCGCCAACCGCGACCTTTACCGCGTCCGCGACGCCGAAACCTACACCAGCTATCGTGGGTGACGGTGTGCCGCCGTCGAGCGGGGGCACGTTCCCGCCCTATACCGGCCCAATCTCTGGCGGCCAGGGCTGCCCTGGTGGCCAGGCGCCCGCGCCCGCGGGTCGGGCGATACGCAGCGCAAGCGACTATGGCGCGCCACACGCGAATGTGGTTGCCCTGACCTTCGACGACGGCCCAACGCCAGCCTACTCCCCGGCAATCATCTCATACCTCGAAAAGACGCATACACCAGCCACCTTCTTTGTGCTCGGCCAGTACGCGAAAGCCTATCCCTGGCTGATACAGCGCGAGGCGGCGGATGGATTCACCATCGGCATCCACACCTGGAACCACCCCGACATGCCGACGCTCACCTCCGCCCAGCGAGCCTGGCAGCTTGCCGCGACGGCGCAGCAGCTGCACGCCGACCTGGGCGCGAATGCCTGCCTCTGGCTGTGGCGTCCGCCCTATGGCGACTACAACGGCGCCATCATGTCCCAGGCGGCGTCATTTGGTCTGACGACGATCATCTGGAATGACGATCCGGCGGACTGGTCGCAGCCGGGGACGATGACGATTGTCAATCGTGTGCTGGGCAATGTGCATCCTGGCTCCATCATCCTGATGCACGACGGCCCCGCCGGGCGCTCGCAGACTCTCGCCGCGCTGCCCTACATCCTCGCCGGGCTACATAAGCGCGGGCTGACGCCGGTAAGCCTGCCGCAGCTGCTCTTCGGTTACCAGCCGCCCACGCCGACACCCACGCCCAGCCCGACGGGCGTCGCGACGCCGACCGATACGCCAGCACCCACGCCGACCGATACGCCGACACCTGCATCCAGCCCGACCGCGTGAGCGGCAATGCCTCGCGGATAGCGCTCACTTGTCCGCGAGGCGCGCCACCACCGGGGCGAATGCCTCGAACGCATCCTCGCGTGCCACGATATATGAGATGCCGTGGGTCGCGCGGAGGTGCACGAGCCGCTCCACTATCTCATCCACGCTGCCAATCAGCCAGTACGGACTTTGTAGCAAGACATCGGCGGTGACGGTGCTGCCGCCAGCCTGTAGCTTGCGCGCCCGCTCCTCCGCCGCCCGCTGCCGGTCATCCGTCACGATCACGCCACTGAGCAGCAGGTTCAGCTCAATCGCCGCGAATCGCTCACACGCCGCCTCGCGCACCCAGGCGATCTTCCGCGCCAGCGCCGTCTCGAGCCGCTCCTCCGCATCCACGCTGTTGTCCGCGTTCACCTTGAAGTGCAGGCCGACGATATCCGCCTCCTGCCCCGCCAGGGTCAGCACGCGCTTGCCGCCGCCTCCAATGAAGATTGGCGGATGAGGCCGCTGCACGGGCTTGGGCATGCCCTGCAATCCCGTCACCCGATAGTATTTCCCCGCGAACGTTACCGTCTCCTGCGTGAAAAACTGGCGTATGATGGTGATCGCCTCGGCCAGCCGCTCGATCCGCATCCCCGCGCTCTCGAAGGGCAGCCCCGTCTGTTCGTAGTCGACAAGATTCCAGCCCGCGCCAATCCCCAGCTCCAGGCGGCCATCCGAGAGCAGGTCGAGCAGCGCGGCCTCCTTCGCCAGCAGCGCCGGATGGCGGAAATCGTTGTCGTAGACGTAGCTGCCAATGCGCAACTGCGGCGCGGCGTCCGCGGCAGCCATCAGCGCCACCGAGGGCGGAAACAGTTCATCGAAGTGGTCGGGTACCAGCAAGACCGCATACCCCAGCTCTTCGACCCGGCGAGCCAACGCTACCCATTCAGCGCGCGAGCCTGCCCCAGTGACTCCCGCGCCAAACCGAAACGCCCGTACCTCCGCCATCGCGTGGCCTCCTCGTGCCTTTCTATGCCATCAGCGCATGTAATCGATGCCCTCTTGATAGTATGCGACATGCTAGCCAGCGAGCAATCCACATGATCTCCGGCTGGTTTCATTGCGGATGGGCTGACAGCCCTTTGCGTAGCGTGTTCCAGAGATGATACGCTGGCGCTATGTTATGAGCACAAAGAAGCCCGGGTTTGGCTGAAGATTTCACCCATGTGGAAGGGTCGTCACCTATGCGGAAAATCGATGCGTTCGCGCACATCCTGCCTCGCCCATATCTCGACCGGCTGGAGCGGCAGCTCGAGCAGACGTTGGCTCCGAGCCAGCTCAACTACTACCGCGAGGGCGTCTTCACCTTCGATCCGGTGCTGACCGACCTGGACGCGCGGTGGCGGAAGATCGAGCCATACGGCGACTATACCCAGGTGCTGGTGCTTGCCGTGCCACCGCTGGAAGAGGTCGGGCCGCCGGATGTTGCGGCGGAGTTTGCCCGCATCGCCAATGACGAGATGGCCGAGCTGGTGCGGCGGTTTCCAGACCGTTTTGCCGGGTTTGCGGCGGCGCTGCCAATGAGCGATATCGACGCGGCCCTGGTCGAGCTTGACCGCGCCCTGACGCAGCTCGGCGCGCTGGGGGCACAATTCTACACGAACGTCCTGGGTGTGGCGCTCGACGATCCACGCTTCGAGCCGCTCTTCGCCCGGCTGGAGGAGGCTGGCCGCGCCATCTGGCTGCACCCGACACGGAGCGCGGCGTGGGCCGACTATCCAGCCGAGAGCCGGTCTGACTATGGCCTGTGGTGGTCTATCGGCTGGCCCTACGAGACCGCCGCCGCTCTCTCCCGCCTCGTCTATTCCGGGCATATGGAGCGCCACCCGCGCCAGCTCGTGATCGCGCATCACGGTGGCGGCATGGTCCCCCACTTCTCCGCCCGCCTCGCGATGGGTCCTGGCTACCGGCAGATTAAGGACACCCTGCCCCGGCCGCCGCTCGACTACTTCCAGCGGTTCTACGCCGATACGGCGCTTTTTGGCGCGCCACATGCGGTCCGCTGCGTCCTCGATTTCTTCGGTCCGCAACACGTGCTGTTCGGCACCGATATGCCGCTTGGCCCCGCGAACGCGGTTGACGCAACGGTCGCGGACATCGACGCCGCCGGTCTATCTCAAGAGGACACAGCCGCGGTCTATGCTGGCAACGCCGCACGGCTGCTCGGGCTGCTGGGCGGCTAACAAGACTGCTGCGTCTTTCGTTCCAGGTGCTACCAATCTCACATCGCCCTGGACGCGCTATTGCAGCGCCTTGGAGACATGCGGCGCGATAATCGTCCGCTGCCCGGCAGGGCAACGGTGAAGCGCGCTAGCATGGCCTTACCTGGACCGGAAAAGTGATTATCGGTCCTTGCTCGATACTCCATCCCGTTGGCCAACGTGAGAAAACTCTCATCCAATATTCATCCAATCTCAACCTGCATACAGCCATCATTAAGGTTGACTGTCTCTCGCTGTATGCGCTGTATGGACATCCTAACCGCTATCACTGGATGAAGAAGGATACCTTGCAATGAAAAAACTGCTGGTTTCCGCAGCCATCATCGGCGTATTTGCCATCTATATTCTTCTCTTTGGCCGCGCCGCTACCTCAACTGTAGCGCCTCCCACTCAGGGCGGCGCCTCCGTCGCCAGCTCACCCACCTCGCCCACAAGCGCCGGAACGACGCCGCCAGGCTCTCTGTACAAGAACGGCAGCTTTACCGGTGGCTCAGCTGATGCCCAGTGGGGCATGGTGCAGGTCCAGGCCATCGTTCAGAATGGACGGCTCACCGATGTGAAGTTCCTGACATATCCCAATGAGCGCAGCCGTTCGGTGGAGATCAACTCGTACGCGATACCGCAGCTAACGACGGAAGCGATTCAGGCGCAAAATGCTCAGGTTGATATCGTCTCTGGCGCCACGGACACGAGTTTTGCGTTTATGCAGTCGCTCAGCGATGCCCTCACGCAGGCGCAGGCGTAGAGGCTAGCTATGACGCGACCAATGAAACCCTCGCTGAAGCAAACCCGCCTCATGATGGGCATGCCCATCACCGTCGAGATCGCGGAGCCAGGTGCCAGCCCAGACACACTTGACGCTGTCTTTGCCTATTTCGCGCGGGTGGATGACACCTTTAGCACCTATAAGGACACCAGCGAAATCGCGCGCATCAATCGCGGCGAACTAGATAAGCGCCAGTATAGCGACGATGTGACGTTGGTCTTCGCGCTGAGCGAACAAACCAGACTGGAAACCGATGGCTACTTCAACATCTGGCGAAATGGGCAGTGCGATCCCTCCGGCCTCGTAAAGGGCTGGGCCATCCACAACGCTGAGGCGATCCTGCAAGTCCATGGACATCGCAACTATTTCATCGACGCGGGTGGGGACATCGCGATCTCGGGACTCAAAAATGGCCGCGCCTGGCGTGTGGGGATTCGTAATCCATTCAACCGCGCCGAGATCGTCAAAGTGCTTGCGCTCACCGACCTGGGAATCGCAACCTCTGGGACCGCGATTCGCGGACAGCATATCTACGACCCGCATCAGCCTGACGCGGAACTTACCGACGTGCTCAGTCTGACGGTGGTCGGCCCCAATGTCTATGAAGCGGACCGCTTTGCCACGGCTGCGTTCGCGATGGGGCGGCGCGGCATAACGTTTATCGAGCATGTACCGGGCTTTGAGGGCTATATGATCGACGCGCACGCGCAAGCAACCTTTACCAGTGGATTCGAAAGGTATACCCTGACCCATGTTGAAAGCGATTGATGCGCTGCTCGACCGCGTCACGATGTATCGCCTCACCGTCTATGTGCTGCTTGGCCTGCTCGTCACAGCGGCGGCGCTGGCAACTGTTGGCGCGCTGCCGTTTTCACCCATCTCATTAGTGATTTCGGCTGCACTGTTGTTCGCTATGTGCTGGGCCGCCAACACTACTCTCTCCCGCATCTTCGCGGTTCCCACCAATATGGAATCGTCCCTCATTACCGCTCTTATTCTGGCGCTCATCATTGACCCAATACGGTCGCCCGCCGATGTGGCGTTTTTGGGCTGGGCAGCCATCTTTGCGATGTCCTCAAAATATCTGCTCGCGCTGAAGAACCGCCACATCTTCAACCCCGCGGCGATTGCCGTTGTCATCACGGCCATCGGCCTGGGCGACACCGCGAGCTGGTGGGTGGCTACCGCGAGCATGCTGCCCATGACCATCCTTGGTGGATGGCTCATCGTGCGAAAGCTCGGCGACGAAAGCATGGTTTTCTGGTTTCTCGCCACTGCGCTGGCCGTCGCCAGCGCCATCAGTCTCTTAGATCGCAGCCCGCTGATGTCCGCCCTCCAGCAACTGCTGACGGCGTCTCCGCTCTTTTTCGTGGGCGCCATCATGCTGACGGAGCCGCTCACCGCGCCGCCCACCCGCGACCTCAAACGGCTCTACGGCATTGTGCTCGGCGCCCTCATCGTGCCCCAGATACACCTGGGCTCACTCTATATCGCGCCAGAGCAGGCAGTCGTCCTGGCGAATGTAGTCGCCTACGTTATGAGTCCATCGCCACGATTCATGCTCCAGCTCAAGCGCAAGACCCGGCTCTCGCCGGACATCATGGACTTTGCGTTTGTTCCCTCAGCGAAGGTGGCGTTTCAACCAGGACAGTATCTCGAATGCACGTTGACCCATACGTCGGCGGACAGCCGTGGGAATCGGCGCTTCTTCACTATTGCCTCATCTCCCACAGAAAACGCCATTCACCTGGGTGTGCGGTTCTATCCCAAAGGCAGCAGTTATAAACGAGCCTTACAGAGTCTGGGTGTCCGGGGATCCCTTCAGGGTACGCAAATCGCGGGCGATTTTACCCTTCCAGCTGACTCCACACGCAAGTTGGTGTTCATCGCGGGAGGCATAGGCATTACACCGTACCGTAGCATGCTCAAATACCTGGCAGACACCCATCAGCGGCGCGATATTGTGGTTCTGTACGCGGGTAAGACTCCGGCGGATTTTGTCTACCGCGATGTGCTGACCGATGCGGAGGCCAAACTAGGCGCCAGGATCATCTATACGCTGACCGACATAACCAATGTGCCGCGCAACTGGACGGGAGGCGTCGGGCGCATTGACGAGCAGATGATTCAGCGCATGATACCAGATTTTCAACAGCGCACATTCTATCTCTCGGGGCCACCCGACATGGTACATGCGCACGAGGCGGCGCTGCGCCGTCTTGGTGTTCCCGGCCGACAGCTGAAAAAGGATGCCTTTCCCGGCCTGGTCTAAGCCCGCTCCAGGTCGCTCGCAGGATACGATGCCCAACAAGCGTGTAGAACCTCACCCACTCGGCTGTCGAACACACGCTCCCATATTAGAACCAGGCTACAAATACAGGCTGGACTTGTAACAAGCTACCTGTAAACGACGTGGCTATCAAAAAGCGCCAGCTCTGCCTCGTCTGGTCGCTGGAACTTCAGCCAGCATGCTTTCAAGAGTTCTTTCGTTATCGGTACCGTGTCACATGCTCCAGTAGCGTTGCGAGTTTCAAGCCGCCGCCATAATTCGTCAAAGGGCACATCAAAGTAATGTATTTCTATAGCCGCGCCTAGCTCGTGCGCAACCGCTCGATGTCTGTCACGTTCGTCTCGCCGCCAAAGTAAATCTTCCAAAATGATGCTCTGGCCAAGTTTTAGTAATGTTATGCCGTGCTCATAGAGCCGGACCTGAAGTTTATCGCGAAACGCATCATTCCAGAAGCCGACACCGAGAGCGGCAACCCATTCGTCGATATTGAGCCGGACTGCACCTGTTTTCTTTTCTACCTCTTTTGCAATGGTTGTTTTGCCGGAACCTGGTAGGCCGCAAAAGGTGATTAGTCTTGGTCGCTGGTTGTTATTGTTGGGAAATCCCATATCTTCTCACCCTCCCTCTCTGGTCTCTCCTGCCTCCAGTCTACATCATGGGTTTTTGAGATAGTTACTGAGTCGTCGCCTGAACCGTAGCAACGCCAATGGAGAGCTGCAAATCGATTGGCGCATACGTGCCTTCTCGCCCTTTCTGGGAGCTATCTACCCCACATCGCTCCGGGCGCGATATTGCAGCGCCTCGGCGACATGCGGCGCGGTGATCGTCTCGCTGCCCGCCAGATCGGCAATGGTGCGCGCCAGCTTGAGGACACGGTGGAAGGCGCGGGCGGAGAGCTGGAGGCGTTGCGTGGCGGCGCGTAGAATCGGCTGGGCGGCGGCGTCCACCTCGCAATGGGCGCGCACCTCGGCTGGCCCCATCTCGGCATTGCAGGTGATGCTGGTTCCCGCGAACCGTTTCGCCTGCACTGCCCGCGCCGTGTTTACCCGCGCCCGCACCACTGCCGAGCGCTCGCCCTCCTGCCTGCCGGTCAGCTTCTCGTACTCGACGCGCGGCACCTCGACGTGGATGTCAATGCGGTCCAGCAGCGGGCCGGAGAGACGCTTCTGGTAGCGGGTGATAGTGGAAGGTGAGCAGGTACACTCGCGCACCGGGTCAGTGGCGTAGCCGCAGGGGCACCCGTGCGAGTAACATTGCACCTATCAGTGCACCTGCACGTTGACGCGAATACTTCGAGCTTGACGGTCAGGTTTTAACAATTCCAATGGCTTCTAGGGGCCATCTTGACGCCTCCTTGTAGACTATGGATAATTGCTCGATGTCTGCGTCATCTACACCGCCGATGAAGGGAGGCGCGTATGCCCAACGAGACCTCCGGCGGAGATCCACCCCTGTCCAGCACGGAGGAGGCAACGGTCCGCTTGGCGGAATATGCCACCTTGCGTGCAGAAATCCTCAAGCGCTTTGAGATGCACTTCCAACTCGTCTCCCTCGCGATTGTCGCGGCTGGTACGCTGCTGTTTACTGGGGTTCAAAGTCCCGATAGACGGGTAGGGGCGGTGCTCGTTCTCAGTTATCCCTTCCTGGCCTTCTTGCTCGGCAGTGTGTGGGGCCATAGCGACCGTCGCATCTCCCAACTCGGCGCGTATATCCGTACCCAGGTCGAGCCACGATTCGGTAAGGATGCGCAAGGGAAAGTGCGTATGGATTGGGAAGGTCATCATGTGGGATCAAAGGTCAGGCCGCGCCTCTACCACTTCGCGATGAGTTGGATCTTTGTGGGCACCCAACTCTTCCTTATTGCCATTGCGGTCTTAGTGACGAAGGTCGATCCGTTTGGCGTGTTGCATGAGGTGCTACACTGGACACCCGCTGCGCTCTCGGATCCAGTCCTCAGTATGCTCTTCACGTTCGCGGTGCTCTGTGTGGTGGCTACTCTCTATGCCACGCGTCATGCGCCGCGAGATGTGTAATGCGACAATGCGATGCGGTGATGGCAATGCGGTGAGTGACGAACTCCACGCCGCCCGTTCGCATGTGTTCGCCGATTTCTACTTAGGTTCTAATTTTCGAGTTTTAGGCCCTTTGCGCGTTCGTCTCTGTTCGTCACTTCTTGCCGACGTTGGGGGTCAGATTTGAGGTCATGAGTCCCTTGGGCTGCCCGTCTTCTGCCTCCCTGCCCTCTCTAATATTGCCTGGATGTCGTTTCGGCTTTCAACCTGATGAAAGGCGCGGGCGGAGAGTTAGAGAAGTTGGGTGATGACATATCCGCAGAGGCACTCGTGCAGTTAGCAATATATACGTGGCTCATAATTGGTCCCTCACACGCAGATACCTGGCATGAGGTGCTATGGAAGGCCAGGAGGAATTCCATGATTAACACAGAGAGCAAGCGTTCATAGCACTAGGTTGCCTCATTACTGTCAATAGCTGCGTGCACGATATCGTGATGCAACTGCACATTCCCATCCTGGGGGAACGCTGCTGGCACACACTAATTCGACATAGTAACGCGGCCATGATTCGTAACTAGGCTGGCCCCGCCACTGATTGGCGAGACGGCGCACACGATGACATGGTGCTGGCAGTGGCCCTCGTCTGCTAGCATGTCGAGTTACCACAGCCAGATTGGCGGTTCTTTGATATCTGACTGGCTAGAGCCTAGTGCCTGGCGCCCGTAAGTTCGTGTTCGACGCCTTCCACCTCCTGCTCGACTCCCTTGGCTACTCCGTGCTCCATGGTCAAGGCAGCGCGCAGTGCTTCGCGCAACAGCATCGTCAATCCAGCGGCGTAGGCGGCCAGTACGCCCATCGCCGCAGCCGCTACATCGATCAGTGTCTTAGGGGGCCACACGTGTCCGTCATTCAGGTAGGCGACCAGTAGTGTCGCTCCGGCTGCAAGGGCCCCAATAAACAACCCAGTGAACGTGATCTTGAAAAAGGCGTGGAACAGGCTCTTGATGAGATGAAAGATCAGGGTCATCGTGGACGCTCCTTTCTGGGCCATGCCTTGATGCATGCCTCAGGTTCCGTTTGCAAGTGTTGTCCACTTGCTCATGTCGGCTGCTGCAGGTGCATCGAATAGCCACGAATGCAGCCTTGGCTCATTGCCTCACCGGAGCCAAGAGGAGTCAACTGGACGCCGCATCGATTGTTCTCGCTGTTTCGCACGACACGCCATACAGGACCCAACATAGAAGGCGAGATTGTCCAAGCCAGTCTTCACCAACTTGACCGTGGGAACGTTGGTAATCCGCTGATTCCGATTCTCGCTCCCACTGTCACTCTCACTCCCCTCAGCCGCCTCGAAGTGCTCTTCACAAAACCAGCGATCACATGAGCGGCACTTGATCATCAGGTACTGATCGGCGTTGTGATGGCATCCCGGCGCAGAACACTCCGGGGCAATGAGCAGTGGTGCAGTTCGCCTCATGACAACTCCCTCTTTCCCATGGATGTCATGCCACTAACGGCATACATATCGCCTGTGGCCTGTGCATCCCGACAATCTAGCACCGTTTCTCAGCATGCAACCTGCAACAGCAAAACGTGTGCCAGCTTTGTCATGAGGTGCTTGGACGTGGAACGCCTACAGCGAAGCTGCTGCTGGTTTGATTGGTAGCAGTTCGGTCACGGCGGTATGTTAGGTGTTACCCGAGCGGCCTTTGTGTGCCCGTGGTCAGCATGCAATCATCTACGGACACCAGAGGCCATTGGGGTGCATGAAAACACGCCTTAGCAATTGATGGCCCAAATGTTGCCACTGCTACCTAGCAGGTAGATGTAGGTAAAGAGGATACGTGACGGAGAGGAGAGGAAGCCGTATGAGTCAGCAATGGGAATACTGTAAAATATCGAGCAGTTCAGGCAGTGCGCTTCTGACCTACTGCGCAAGTTCGGATTGGCTTAATCCCCGGTCGATTGCCTTTTATGAGGCGATGGAGCAGTTGGGGGCCGCGGGCTGGGAACTGGTGAACGTATTTCAGGCGGGCGACCCCTTCAACTCTCTGGAATTGTACTTCAAGCGCCCCATTGAACCGGGCCGGGCAATCGACGACGCGCTCTAGCAAGAGCGTGCTGCTCGTGATGAACTACCTAGCGATTCTCGTGCTTGCGCTCACAGCTGAACCTCTGCTTTCATCTCGACGCCGCACAGGCAGCTCAATATGCGAGACATACGCACTGCCCCCTGAACGAGAACGATTTTAGGATGGCGCAGCGCTAGCAGACTCCGCAAGATAGATGGCAGAGGCGAACATGCGTGGACAAAGCAGGCAGGAAAAAGCGGCATAGATTATAAGCGGGTATACTGGAGCAAGCTGAAAACCTGGAGCGCATGCGCCCGAACGGCGCATACAGGAAGTCGAAGTTACGATGACGGCTGGGTATATCACGTACGAAATCACCATCTATTGCCGCGAGTGCCACCGCATGGTGTATGAAGAACGTGGCGTAGGCGGGGACAACTATGAACGCCTTCTCGCAGAAGCGCATGAAGCGCTGAACAACCGACTTGAGCAAGCGCACCTACATCACCACCTGCACGTGAGAAGCAGAGCAAAGGTCCCCGGCTACCCGTGAGCCTCTCAACGAGGGGCAGTCGTCTCTGCTCCGCCTTGGTCGTCCTCGCTCATTGCATCTGCCCGTGCTGGACCTGCTGAACCTGCTGAAACATGAGCAGCGCACGCGAGCAGCAGCATGTGGTACGATGTGCAGGTTCTAGCAGCTTCATGATGGGGCTGCAGAACAGCAAGACCGGTAGCGTCATCACGTCGCACGCTCCGTCGCATCGCACGTGCCTCCTTGTCACGCCCTCGCGTTTTGCGCCTCACCATGGACGGGGAGGCTTCCGATGAAACACTCGCTGCTCACCACGTATCGCATTGGTTGGCAGGATGGCTGTGACGCCGCACGGGCGAACTGCTTTAGCATGGCGCAAGCCATGCGGGATGCGCACTTGTATGTGGATCTCGCCGTGCTGATCTGGGGCTTGACGCCGCGTGCGGGCGTGCGTGTCTTCGACGCCTATCATCGGGGATTTATCCGCGCTGGCGCCTGTACGGAATGTGCTCCCCCTGCAGTCACGCCATAAGTGTTATAGAGGCGATTTCGAAAGCCGAGTGTGCGAGCGAGTGACCTGTGAGTCGCCATCAGGACAGGATGCGCTCATGACTCCGCGATCGGTTCTGCTGTCTGGCCTGAGCGTTCGTCGAATAGGTCGCCAAGGGCACGATATTCCTGCAGCGGGAACTCATGGGGTGGCCAGATCTCACGATAGCCTTCCATCCCCCATCGCTTGAGGACGGCCGCGAGCAGGTGGCGCACCCGCGTGGCGAAATGGGGCAGCGTCTTTTCGAAGGTCGTGGGCGGATGCTCGGGGGGTCCGTCGCCTTGTGGCGGGACGGCGGGTAGAAGGAGACAGACGACCTCGATGCGCAGCCGCTCCCCATGGCGCCGCAGCCGCAAGGAATGGCCCATCCCGGATCGCCATGCCAGATGAACCGGCCGCCTTCCGCGCTGCGCAGCAGCGCAATCATGGTGCGAGTGAGATCGCCGAGCGCGTCCGAGCGGGAACTGACGTCGAAGCGCGGGCCGTACGCCCACTCAGGCGAGAGGCAAGCGGGCCAGGCGCTTCACGCACAGCAGCATCACGGCGACGGCGAAGAAGCTGCGATACACGCCAAAGAGGTGTTCCCAGCGGATCAGGAGCCGCCGATAGTTGCCCAACCAAGCGAAGCTCCGTTCTACCTTATACCGGCACCGATACTCCTCAGTGCGCGCGACGACAGGACGGCCTCGCTTGGGTCTCCACGTTGCCGGGGGGCGTCTGGGCGGGATGCACATCCCGATCCCGCGCCGACGCAGCAGAGCGCGGAACGCACCACTCTCATACGCGCGATCCGCCACCAGCTTCTCGGGGCGCTGCCTGGGGCGACCTGTGGGCCGCGGGACTGCGATGGTGTCCAGGGTCGCTCCTGCGAGCCGGACCTCGGCGGCGTTCGCGCTGTCCAGATGGAAGCCCAACGGGAGCCCATTGCCGTCGATGGCGAGCATCCACTTGGTGCCCTTCCCTTTCTTGGTGAGGCCGACCTTCTCGCCGCCCTTCTTGGCGGGCGCGAACGAGCCGTCGAGAAACGCCATGGACCAGTCGAGCTTACCCCGCAGGTCCAGAGCGGCGAGTGCCGCCCGCCAGATGCGTTCCCAAACCCCCTCCTCGCCCCAGCGTTTGAGGCGGCGCCACGCCGTCGCCGGGGCGCCATACTCGGCTGGGAGGTCCTGCCAGCGGCAGCCGGTGGTGAGGACATAGACGATTCCCTCGATGGTCCTGCGGTCGTCGGCGCGCGGTCGCCCCGTGCGAGCGGGAGGCGGGAGTAGCGGTTGGATGAAAGCCCATTGCCGGTCGCTGAGGTGAATCCTGGCCATGCAGCCATGTTACGTCATCCTGCCGATGTCCTGAGACCGACTCTGGAACAAAGTACCTATTTGCTACATGCTTGGCTCATGAGGTGGTGCCTGGTAGCATGCAGGCAAGGAGTCTGTGCCTTCGCTACAGGCAATTTCGAACGTCGATGCGGCCGGCGTCTGTCCTATACTCAAGCGGGCAGTGGAGACCGTCGGCCCCAATTGCAGTGACCAGGAGAGGCGTCATGAGGTTTCTTCTCACGTCCGCTGGCATCAAAAACACCAGCATCCACAACGCGCTGGAAGAGCTCCTGGGCAAACCGATTGCCCAATCCAGCGCCCTCTTTATTCCCACCGGGTCGTACTCCTTGCCCGGCGGAGCGTTTGGGGCCTACCGGCTGATCCGCGGAGTAGCCGCCAGCCCCTTGTGCGAATTGGGGTGGAAGACGCTCGGAGTGCTGGAGCTCACCGCTCTCCCCAGTATCAAAGAAGACCTTTGGCTTCCTCTGGTGCAGGAGACGGACGCCCTGCTGGTGGGAGGCGGCGAGCCCCTGTATCTGTGCTACTGGATGCGGCAATCCGGACTGGCAGACCTTTTGCCCTCGCTGCGGCGCGAGATGGTCTATGTGGGCGTGAGCGGCGGGAGTATGGTGGTCGCCCCCAACTTCGGAGAGACCTACGACGGCCCGACTCCGTTCACCGGCAGCGACATAGCGCTGGGACTGGTCGATTTTGCGGTGAGCGCGCACCTGGATCACGAGCATATGCCGGAGTTTTCCCTGGCAAACACCGAACGATGGGCCGCCGGGGTACAGGCACAGGTGCCGGTGCCGGCGTACGCGATTGACGATCAGACCGCCATCAAAGTCGTCGACGGCGTCGTCGAAGTCGTCTCCGAGGGGCACTGGAAGCTGTTTGCCCCCTAATCCGCTGGTGCGGCCATGAGCCGTTCGTGCTCCAGCTTGGTGGAACCGATCGTGCCTCGTACACCGCCTTGTATACCGTCGCGTACACCGTTCTCGCGCGACCTATCCCAACGGGATCGGGCACACGAGGGCGGTCGCTCGGTGCGGAGTCTTCACGCGGGAGGTCCTACCAGCGTCAACCCGTGATGAGGACAGAGAGGATGGCGTCGCTGGTCCGCCGGTCGGTGAGCTAAATCCTGTGCATGCAGGCATGCTCTGTCATCTCAGCAGTGTTTTGGTACCGCCTCTAAGGACGTGCTGAGTTGAAGTCATACCAAAGCCGACTGGGTACGGGCTGACAGACGAGATTACATTCTAAATTCGTGGGATTCAGGTTGCCACCAAACTCCACGTACTGCGGCGAAAGTGGTATCACAGACGGAATGCCTGCTGACGGTTCTTCTTGATGGAAGTGTCCGCAGAGGTCGACTCTCTGGGCAGCGAAACGCCCCGCTAGCGCAGCAGGTGTTTGGGCGTTTCTTATGACGGTTTGCAGATGGCCTACCGCACCTCTCCGCGCCGAACGCGGCTGAGTGGTGTCGGCTGCCACAACACATCACGCTCGATGGCCAAGCCCATCGGTCCACGTACCGTTGCCAGATCGTCCAATGGAATGTATACCAGATCCTCCTGGCCTCGCACGAAGCCAAAGCCCCGCCGCCCTGCAGGATCGTATTCCGTGATGTACCACATCCAGCCTGCGTCAGGCATAAACAACTTGGCGTAGACCACAGGATCAAATTCGTGCTCAGTGGCGAAGAGCGCCGGGACAGTTGCCGCCAGCCACGGCGGCATCAGGTCGTGAGCATCCTCGTGCACCAGGTCCGGGCGAGTGCTTTTGTGGGTTACGTTGGTTCTGGTTGCCATGACCAACTCCTTTTGCCATGACCAACTTCTTTGCATCGGTTGATGCAGAGCCTACTGCATAGTCTGTGCCTGCTTTGTCGCCCTTCTCTGAGATCACTTGTAACAATTTGCTCACGGAGCTGTAGGCATGCCACTGCGCCGCCGTACGCATCCTCGGCGAGTCCACACTGGCGGGCATGAAAGGCCAGGACGGAACGGACAAGAGCGGGCCCCGACCGTCACCGACCGGGGCTACTGCTGTAGCTGCGTGAGCGTGATCTATAGCTGGTCGTCGACGCGCGCTATAGCATTCACTCCCTCAATCACGTTTCAACCTCGTGTAGAGGCGACTACTCGATGATCGGTTGACGGCTGCGTGGCATTGGGGTCGTCCTCAGCGCGTTCTACACGTCGCACGCGATCTATTCGCTTCATCCACTCCATGCGGTACATACGGGAGACATCTGGCGAGAGGACGCGATTGCACAGAC
>Ga0207661_10001194_pt1 | contig 17376 bp, 22 predicted proteins | sample KBSC713LmetaG_FD_184337 | JGI IMG/M metagenome (GOLD analysis project Ga0207661, IMG submission 184337) | Corn rhizosphere microbial communities from Kellogg Biological Station, Michigan, USA - KBS C7.1-3L metaG (SPAdes) (version 2) | ecosystem: Host-associated > Plants > Roots > Rhizosphere ...
CCCGCCAAAGGCTTCCGCAGGCGCGCGGATATCTTGAAACGGAGTGCCCGCAGAAGGTAGTGGTTCGACTGAGGGCGCGGTTGGTGTCGGATAGCCGCTCGCGGGAAGTGTTGGCACTCAACGTCCCTCCCTTTCTATCAGTGAGGCGAAGTAGGCCGCGTTGTCGAGGGCAGTCGGGTTGTCATCGAACCTGTGAAGCACAGCCAGGGCCAAAGTGCCCTCATAGCCAGACATCTCCCCGGCGAGTATCCTCGCCATAATGTGATCGCGCAGTAGCATTGCCGCATAAGCGCACAATGCTACCAAGGCATCGCGGGCCTCTGGGATAGGTGAGTCTCGATAGCCCGCGTCATATGCTGCTACCGCCCCGTCCGTCGCCAGTACAATGCCACGCAAGAACTCCCTCAAGCCTTGGCCCCTCTCTTTCGCCAGCCCTGGAACCCACTTGGCTAACCCAGGACTTTCTAGGGTGAGGGCCAGCTTGGCGTCTTCGAGGGCATCCATGATCTGCTTCCCCAACCTATAGCTGGGAAAACCGTAATCGGTTAGTTGATCGAGGGGCACGGGGGTTATTCCTCGGTTGGTGCGGGCCTGTAGATAGGGAAGGCTCGGTCGATGTGGTCCACTGCTTTTTGATGTTGTGCGGAGCGGTGCGGTCCTGTCCCGGTTGAACCGGAGCTAACGCCACTCAAGGGTTCACCGGAGCGAGGGTCGCGCGGCACTCCATCGGGTGCCCAGACCTTTGTGCCATCCGGTCCCTCTCGATAAGGCGAACCAAACCCGGCTGACCCACCTACCGTTGTCTCGGAGGGCACTGGATCGGGCAGTTGAACACGATTTCCGTTGCGGTCATACAAACCTACCTGACCCGGAATGGTGCGGTGCAGTGGTGGCTCAGGTCGGGACTGGGGTTTCCGGAGGGCGGCGAGCTCTTTCTCTAGTGCTCGTATGCGCTCTTCCTGGGATTTGTCATCAGTCATCGTTTAACTCCTTTGACACAAACATGCGTCTTTGGCCCCGATCCAAAAACGCATTGGTGTGTTTAAGCAGGCAGCCGCTGCACTGGCCCAATACCAGGAAGGCACGCTCTCTCGGTACTTGAGACGTTGCTATCGGCGATCATGCGCAGCCTTTGGCACTCGGCGGCGAGTAAAACCTCGGCTTCGTTATCGAGGGCCTGCATGAGTGCGGTCGCAGCGAAGTTGAGGACTTCCGAGCTGTCCACCTCGGTGTTGGTTTCGAAGAAGGCTGATCCCCGCGATGTGAGGAAATTATGAGGTGCTAAGAGGAGGAACCTCGCCATGATGGCTACCTCCGCAGGAGTCTGCTTACCGCTTGGATGACAGCTTTGTTGTTGCCCAATCCGGTCCTCGCGAGGAGGCGTCGGACCTCCTGGGCCTCAGCATCGGTCCCGATAGCCGCGTTGAACCTCGCTTGGATATCCGCAAGCTCGGTCGCCGAGAAGGAGGCTTCCGCCGCTTTGCGCCACCCCTCGGGCGAGTCGGGGGATGGTGCAGCCTTGCCACTCTCGATGGTGGTTGGTCCTTGGGGAGCGGAGGCCGGGCCGTTGGGGCCGTAGAGGGCGTCGCCAAGTGTCTGGGGACTGTCGGCCATAGTGATCGCCCCGCGCAGTGCTTGCGAATACTGGGTGAATGCTATCACTAATGTTGCTTCAGGTCAATAGAACTGACGCACATGCGCGTATTTACTGGCGAGTGGTGCAGTGGTTACTTGGGGACTGTGGTGCGGGGATTTGTTAAAGAAAGTTTATACCGGCGGCGATATTAATTAATCCCCACTGCATCGAACAGGCGAGGGGACCGTTGCTGCCGCCGCACGATTGGAGCTAGGGTTGCGCAGTGCGCGATGGGCGCACAAAGCAAAACCCGCCTGGAGGAGGCGGGCCTGCATTCCGATTGTAAGATGGTCGTTCCTGGCAGAGCGATCATCTCCAATCCGAGTAGGGATTGCAAGCCCTTTGGCGTGCGCAGGCGAACTGCGTCCGTCTTCCAGGTGGGCCACTCATGGAGGCCCGCATGTTCGCTACCCTAGCAGTGCCGTTTGATGCCTACCGAGACTTGCCGGAAGATTGTCGGTGGCTGGTGCAGTGCCTTGCCCGCTACGCCGACCGCGACGGGAGGTGCTGGCCCACCATGCGACAGCTGGTAGGGGATGTGCGCCGATCCCTCTCTACGGTGTGTCGCCGCCTTAAGAAGCTGGCGGAGATGGGCGTGTTTCACAGGGAGCGGAAAGGCGTCGGGCGCTATGTCTACACCCTGGCCGAACCGTACCGACTCGGGCGTCCGGGCCGTGTTTCAGGGTCGGAACACCGTGTTTCACAGGGTGCAAGACAAGAAGCATTACCAAGGAAGCAGGTAGATAAAGGTCGATTCGCTCTGGTAGATGCGACCTTGCCCCGTCCTACCGAGTGGGAGCCAAGGCTTCGGAGCTGGGCGCAGTCCCGGTTCTGGCTACCAACCTGGGGACCAAAGCCCAACGAGCCGGGATGCTGGGCACCCATACCTGCGTAGCGTGATAGCATCGCGCGGTGCATCGCGTGTGCAGTGGGGCGCGATGCGGGAGCACTGCATGGCTTACACCCTGACCGAAGCATCGCGCGCAACGAGGAAGGACAAGACGACACTGCTTCGCGCGATACGGGCTGGGCGCGTAAGCGCAGTGCGCGATCATCGCGGAGGGTGGCTGATCGAACCGGCGGAATTGCACCGGGTCTATCCCCTGGGCGATGCGGGTGCAGTGGTACGCGATGCGCCATGCGCGCACTGCGAGGGGTTGCGGGCAAGGCTCGATGACGCCCAGGCCACCATTGCGGACCTAAGGCGGCGACTCGACTCGGAGACGGAAGAACGCCGAAGGCTGACGGCGGTACTAGCGGACCAGAGGCCCGCTAGTCGCCGGTGGTGGCCCTGGCGGGGGCGCTAGGCCTCGCCGTCCAAGGACATCAACAGTTCTTCGATGTGTTGCACCAACTCGATAGCACCGGGCATTTCCGGGGGCGTGAAGTCCGGTTGGCGTTCTACGAGGTTGTCACGGATGTGCCGTAGAACGTGGGGCTTCAAGCAAAGTAGGAGGTTGCCGATTGATGCAACACTGTAGGCGTAAAGCGGTTGGTAAGGGTCTTCGATGGTTCGGTGCATATTGCCCCTGTGGAGAGTGTGTGGATCGCCAAGATACTCGGTATGGTTGTGGGGGCAAGGGAAAAGTGAGGTGGGGACTGGGTTTCGGTCCAACAACTTATGAGTGTGGGACCGGCGGGCCGCTAAGCGCTGGGGGCACTGGCGCTAGGTAGGCCGAAGCCCAGGGCATCGAGGTCGATGTCGCCCTCGTCCCGATAGGTCGGTAAGAGGTTCATCCGTGCTCGCGCCGTATACTCGTTATCAGCCTCAAGGCCCAGGATGTGCTTAACGCCCAGGGATTGTGCGGCGCGGATCGCACTCCCGCTCCCGCAGGTGGGATCAAGGAGACGGGTGCCTGCCCCAACCAACATCGAGAAGAAGTGTTCGAGCATGTCTTGGGACTTCTCGTGCGGGTGATATTCTCGGTCGGTCTTATCCTCGTAGAGGTTCGCCTTGGGGCCTGCGGTCCCGAGCGTCCTACCGTTGCGCCATCCGAAGAAAGCCATCTCGAAGATGCGGCGCGGCGCGTTTCGAGGGAACGTTGCTACACCCTCATTCTTCCCGCGCTGCCAGATGAGTGGGTGCTCGTCGATCTCGAAGCCTGGTAATTTGCACAACATCTCTCGCACCATGCAGTAATGCTTTGGGGAGAACCAGAAGATTAGGTGGGCGGATGGAGCGCAGAAGCGGTCGAGGTGAGTAACGAACGTCTCGTAGAGACGGTCGCGTACCGCTGGGGTGTCCGGGTACTTGTCCTGGTTCGATGAGTTCTGCCCCGCGTGATCCTGGGAGTTGATGCCGTAGGGAAAGTCGATGTGGATCAGGTTGAAGGGCTGGCCCTCGTAGGTGCGTGCCCACTCATTGAAATCGGCGGTGAGGATGTCGATAGGGTGGATGTGTACAGTTTGGTGTGTAGGTGAATGCATTTCACCGTTCGGGGCCGGGGCCGCGCTGTCTTCCACCGCACCGTTTGTCGGAACAGCCCCGTTGCCCGCACCATTGCCCGCCGCAGCCCCGTTGCCCACTCGAGCGGCATAGAGGGCCTTAGCCTCTTCGTCTGCTTTCCACTGCTTCTCCGCATTACTCGCTTTGCCAAGTGCAGTCGTAAAGTCTTGGTCGAGGGCCTTATCCACGAGGGCATCGAGCTTCCTCCACTTCTCCACGAGTAGGTGCTGGAAGATGGAGTTCTTCGTTAAGCCGCACACCTCACCTACCGTTACCTGTGTAACGTTCGGGTCACGCTGCTTCAGCCCTTCGTAGATCTCAATAATCCCGTTGTGGTCCTCTCTGGGACTGAAATCGGCGCGGTGTATGTTTTCCGAGCGCTCAATTATCTTCCGCTCTAGCCAATCGAGTTCCTCAAAGTAAGTCACCTCGATGTCGGGCCAACCCAACTCCTTGCAGGCCCGTAGTCGCCGCTCGCCCGCTACGAGTAAGTGATCCTCTTTGGTGATGCAGATTGGGTTGATTAAGCCGTAGCGGTCGATGTTCGCTTTCAGCCGTGGGAAATCTTTTCCCATAGTCCTGCGGTATCGGTCGGTGCCGATGGTGATCAAGTCGATTGGGACAGATGGCATCAGGGAACTCCAATTCTTTCAGGGGAGGTAGGATAGCACAGGTGGAAGGGTCTGGGGGTTAAGGTTGAGTTAATACACACATCTATTTAGTAGTATGTAGTTGTCCGTTGTTGTTGGTGTGCGCCGCCGGATACATGTCATACTAAACGACAATAACGGATAGGTCAATCACCTGATGACGAAAACAACAAGGAGAGTCCAACATGGACCCAGTACTTACCGAATACATCACACTGCCCCGGAAGGTGTTTGGTCGCCGGGTGGGGTTGAGTGATACCACCGTCAAGAAGATGATACGAGAAGGCCAGATACAATCTATCTGGCTGAGCGAGCGGAAGGAGATGGTTATCGTGCAGAGCTACATCGACCTGCTTCGGCAGAGGGCTGAAAAGACCGGGGGCCAACTTGTAATCGACCTGAAGGAACTTGGGATATTGTGATGCCTGTCGCCACCTTGTTCCCCTCGAATGCGGCATGGAGTGCCTCCGAGACTCCGTGGGACTCGGAGCGCATAGCCAACCTCATTCTCTATCAGTCAGCGCGGATCAAGGACGCGCTGCCGATGATTAAGCTGGCCCGGTTTGGGACGGTTCGCACAAATCATGGGTGTCTGCGGAGTGATGAGAACCTCCTCGATGTAACAGGGTTGGAGGGTGACTACGATGCCGGGGAATGCGGGGCGGAGTGGGCCGCAAGCGAACTGAGGCGGTTTGGGATTGAGGCCCTCGTCTATACAACCGCCTCGCACACAGATACGCGGCCCAGGTGGAGGGTGCTGGCACCGTTCTCGGAGGGACGGGAACCGGCCATCAGGGATGGGATGGTGAGTCGGCTCAACGGGGTGTTGGAGGGAGTGCTGGCGCCGGAAAGCTGGGACTTGTCACGCTCCTACTACTATGGGTCGGTGCGAGGGCAACCACTGTCGGAGGTGATACGGGTGGAAGGGACGCGAATTGACCTGGTGGAGGGATTGCCGGAAGTGGACTCGGTGAGGGTGGTAGGGGAACGGTTCGTGGATGGACCGGATGCGGGACCAAAAACGCTATGTTTTGGTCGAAGGGAAAGCATTGAAGTGGACCCAGCACTGAGGGATGCGTGCCTGCGGAAAGTTAGTAGGACCCTCCGGAACGGTGTGGAGTTGGTGGCGAATGCCAAGAAGGGCAGTCGGGAAATAACACTGCACCGGGCCGCATACACGATTGGAGGGTATTTGTGGTCGGGGCTGGTGGATGAGGCCGCCGTGTACCGGGGGCTGGAGTTCGCCGCCGCGAACTGTGGGATCGTTGGAGAGCGCGGTGTTGCGTGGACGAGGGATAAGATTGCACGAGGACTAGAACGAGGGGCCAACAACCCGCTCTCCCTGGACCGAGTGAAACCGTACGCCCACTTCGGGGCAGTGAGGGAGGGTGGAAGCCTCAAAGAGGTGTTGGGCCGGTGAGTGTTGTTGTGCCCTCTTGAACACAAAATAGCGTCTTTGGTCCCGGTGCGAAGAAAGAACGCACCGCTGCAACGCGATGAGTGGGTTGTGCCGCGCGATGTGTTGCGGATGTTGTGCCCGTAGGTGCCGGGTGCCTCGTTGGTGCCCGGCACACCTACCGATGAAAGGACGATGAGTGTTAACCCGCTCCAGACTCGATGCACTCTTTGCGTTGCGGGCCGCTGCGAAGATGGCGGATCGCGAGGTAGAGGATGACTTCATCCGCCGCTTTGGGTACTCGCCATTCGACAGAGAGGCAGTGGAAGTAGCGGGGCGGCATTGGACGATTGATCGCTGGAGTGAACTACGCGAAGCGCAGCCTGCGGTCATTGCCTACGAGGAAGCAGATCGCACCTTGAGTATGGAGGAACGAACCGCGCTGGTGGGTATGATCGAGTTGGAGTGGGAATACGATGATGCGCCACGACTCGATCTTCTCCTCGATTTGTTGGAGTCGCGGCAGCGGCACGGAACACACTGACAGAGAGGAATGGCGACGATGAGTAACGAAGTTTTGGCTGTGATTGCACTTTTCCTGGCAGTGTGTCTGGTCTACACACGCCACTTTGTTGGGGCACTGTTCATCGTTGTGATGATAGTGCTTGGAGTGAGTTACGGCACGATTGGGCCGGTAGGGCACACTGGTCAGGAAATGGAGTATCGGTTTCATGGCGGGTGAGGGGCCGGCGGTAAATGGAAGCAGGGAGACGCGGTGATGAGAAAGATTGGACTGGTGGCCGGCCTATTGTTGTTGAGTGGTCCGGCGATAGCATCTGACGAAGCATTCTATGATATGCAAAATCAAATCTATCAGCAACAATCACAGATAAAGCGTCTCCGTAATGAGGTCGAGGCCCTGCAATGGCAGATTAACCCGCCCGTATTGGCTGATCCGGAGGAGGCTAAGAGATCGACGCTGCTGCGATGTAAGCGGTATTGGGCGACACCTGCCTATATTAGATACAGTGCTCTGAATAGTCCTGATCCTCAATGCGAAGCGATGCGGGAAGCGCAATGAGTGACGCTTCAAGGAACTAACCCAACATAATCAAACCCGAACCAACCCAACCCGATGAAGAGGACGTAGCGTCCTCACACCCCACAAAGACGGAGCAACACGAATGAGGATATGGTGATGATGGCTAGTAAGACGAACCGCACTGGACCCGAAATAATTCCGGGAGTGCGGGGCAGCTCGATGAATAGGGAGCGTCGAGTCATTATATACAACTCCAACCAGTTAGGTGAGATGGTAGAGGAGGCCGAACAGATACTGTTGGCGTCCGAAGCTGAGGTATACCAGCGCGGCTCGGATTTGGTGCGGGTGGGTTTCGGTGAGATAAGTGGTGCGAGTGGGCAGCGCCTACGTATTGCCCAGGTGTATAAGGTTGAGGAACCGTTTCTGTTGGCGGAGTTAACACGGTTCATCGACTGGAAGCGTCCGAGTGATGATGACTTTAAGCGGATCGGCCCTCCGGGACCAGTAGCTAAAGCACTGTTGAAGCGGGCAGGAGTAAGTGGGCTTCGCCGGTTGGAGGGCGTGATTATGTGCCCGACGCTGCGACCGGATGGCACCGTACTGTCATATCTCGGGTATGACGAAGGGACAAAGTTGTTGCTGGTTGAGCCGCCGGTGATGGAGTCTATACCGGACAATCCGACTCGGGCGCAGGCGGAAGTTGCGTTGGGGATGCTCGATGAATTGCTTGATGAGTTCCCTTTCGTTGATGAGGCCAGTCATAGTGTGGGGCTGTCCGGGTTGATAACGCCAGTGGTGCGAGGCGCGCTGGTGTGCGTACCGTTGCACGCGGTAACAGCGCCGGAGGCTGGTACGGGCAAGAGCTTCCTACTCGATACAGTGTCGATGATTGCACTCGGGCAGTCCTGTCCACCGATGACTGCGGGTAAAGACCTTGATGAGTTCGATAAACGGTTACACTCGGAGTTGTTAGCGGGAACACCGCTATTCTCGATAGATAACGCAACAATCGAACTGGGTGGTGATGCGTTGTGTCAAGCGATTGAACGACCAGTGATTAACATTCGACCGTTGGGGAGGTCGGAGCGAATACAGTTGCCGAACACTGTGACGATATTTGCGAACGGGAACAACCTGTCGTTTGTGGATGATGTGAATAGGAGGGTTTTGCGGTGCGGGCTGGATGCAAAGATGGAGGAACCGAGAAAGAGGCAGTTCCAGGGTAATCCGGTCGCGGCTGTGATGAAGGATCGGGGACGGTACATCTCAGCGGCACTGATGGTGGTGCGAGCGTATGTGGCTGCGGGAATGCCGGACAGGCCACCGGGCATCGGAGAGTCGTTTGCACGGTGGTCTGATATGGTGCGAGGCGCGTTGTTGTGGTTGGGCCGGGCTGATCCAGTGCTCACGATGGACACCGCCCATGAACAAGACCCTGCGGTGCGACAGCGGGCACAAGTATTCCAAGCAATCCACAATGCGGTTGGTGATGGATGGATGAGTGCCAGCGCAATCATCGGGTGCGCTAACAAACTTCCCGACAGCACTGATATCGATAAGACCGATGCCTTGCGATTGGCGCTAGAACAGGTGGCTGAGCGTCGTGGCAGCCTGAGTCATATAGCCCTGGGTAAGTGGCTTTCCGCCAATAGGAGTAAGGTTGTCGCGGGGCTGGTGTTGGAGAGTGATGAGGATAAGCACTCGAAGGCATGGGTATGGAGAGTAAGAAGGCTGGGCTGAAGTGTGGATGGATACCTAGATGTGGTAAGGAGTGCGTGATATGGTTCTAGATGTTGTGGTTGCGGGTGATGCGGGTAGTGCGGGTATGTTTTGGGGTCCGGTCCCAACTGTACCTACGCAGGACCCTGGCTCAAACGTTACCCGCTCTACCCGCAATTCAATAAGGGATCGGTCGGAAAGTGGCGGAAACCCTAGGGTTTTTGGTGCGGGTAATACATGGAGTCATTACCCGCAAATGTGCGGGTAATAGCGGGTGGTCAAACTCACAAAGATGACCTATGAGCACTCAACACGCACTTTCCAAGCACATTCGAGACACACACAGTCTCATTTCTTGTTACAAAAGCCAGTCTAACGAGTACTTTAGTTACCCCACACTCTAAAGGATCAGTTACATGGACTCAATAGAACAACTACGCGAGATATACTGGGACTTGGCCCTGCCGCTGCGGCGACGGATCGAGGCCGCTGCCATCTGTATCCAATACCAGGGATTTGGCGAAGCCTTCGACTTCCTGAAGCGGGTTGGATCGGAACCGGAGGTCGCACCGTCGCTACGCATCCTGGCGTTGAAGTATACGGCGCAGTACGAAACACGGCGCAAACCGCCTCCCACCCCGATGGCCCGCGACAGCGTGTTCGGTGATATCGGGGGTAAGCTGGACCGGGCACGGAAGCGGCAGGCGAGTGGGCTGCGGGTGATCGAGGGCGAAGGGGCCTGAGGGCCTGAGGGCGGATACTGTGTCCGTCGAACTCGGTGCAGAGAGGGGCGGGAATGCTAGGCCCACGAGTGGGGGAACACTGCCTTTCCCCCATTCACTCCCCCACTCGGTGGTCGGTCGAGTGGATATCCTACCCTGGTTCCGTCTTCGATAGGGCCGGGCGATAGGGGCGATAGGGCGGGGCGTGGGTAGCGATGGGCGATCCCGGCCTATCCCGATGCCCGCCGCCCTTCCCGCCCGTCTACGGGCTTCCCACGCCAGCCATACACACCGCCCTGCCTACCTACCTACCACCTGCGAGGCGTGCCAGGACGCCCGTACCCTCACGGCTTCGCAGTTCCCTGGACTATATGTGGTAGGTTCACTCGCGGGACTGTGCCGCCCCCAGACCCACCCGGTACCGCCGACGAGGGGGTGGCCTCGCGCCTAAGGACTGTCTTTAGAAATTTTGCAGGGTAATACACCTTGCTCATTGAGCAATTACCTACTCTTTCGATTGTTTCGATCTTCGCGTCCTACTACAATACCTTATGACCGACATACGCGATCACATCCAGTACAATCCCCTCACTGGCAGCTTTAAGTGGATATCTCGTGGGAGTGGTCGTCACTTACACGGTCCTGTAGGCTACTATAACGCGCGCGGCTATCTCACATTAACTGTCAACGGTGTCCGCTATAGGGCCGCGAGCGTCGCTTGGTACTTGTCTCATGGTGAGTGGCCTAAGGGCGTAATCGACCATAAAGACCATAACCCTTCAAACAACAGGCTTGATAACCTACGGGACGTGCCTCACAACATGAATCTGATGAACCGGCGAGGATACTCCAAGAATGGGCTTCCGAAAGGGGTAACTAAGGCTCACGGGAGCTACCGGGTACAGGTGCAATTGTTGGGCAGGTACACGCACATCGGCACCTTCAAGACACTGGAAGAAGCTACAGCGGTCGCTGAGGCGGCACACCGGAAGCAGTGGGAACTCGCTGAGAGGCGCGAGCTTGCAAAGCGAGAGGCTCCGTCCCCTGAGATAGACCTAGATGAGTTGGGCCTCTAGCGCACCCTCACCCTCACCTTGTTCTTTCGCTCCCTGCGTTCTTGTTCCCGGCTACCAGCCACCAAGTCCAACACCAGTACATCTCTTGGCGGATACAGTGAGTGTGCGTCTACCCACTTATGGCTGTGTGGGCGCTTGACAAGTACCGCACCGGTTCGCTTGTCCCGCCTCACCGTAAGGTTTTCCCACCAGTTAGAAATTGATCACCCCCTTCCTCACTCACTGCTTCGCAGGCAGCGGCCTCAATCCCACCATCTCCCCTAACCCACTTTCCACCTTGTCGAACAACCATCTCAGGTAGAAGAGATTCTGGAGTGGAATCGTTTTGCGGACTGAATGCAACGTGCCTTGGTCCACTTTCCCACTCATCACATCACCAGCAACCTTCCCGCCTTCCTCAATCAGTCCCCAAGTCGGACCCAACAACAGGTTGTCGAGATCAAGCCCTGCGCGCTTGGACCCCACCATCGAGGCTCCGAGCAATGGCCGCAGTCCAACTGTGCCGCCCGACAACTTCTCCGAGATGGTATTCAAACTCATCACCCACCCGAGAAGTCCGCTGCGATCCACGCCTTCGGCCAGGTAGGTCCTCATCCCTTGGTCGCTGGTGGGGTCAGGCGGAAGCCTCCCTGCGGCCATCTCCTTCAGTGCGTAGCTCAACATCCCCAATGACAGCATTCCTACCGCGCCGGACACTGCCCTCGCATCTCCTTGTTGAAGGCCCGCCAGCGCGACGCGGGTCATCGAGGACATGTTGAACGACTGGAACTGGGCTATCAGCTTTCCGAAGTTTCCCCACCTCCCAGTGGCCCACAGTGGCCTGTCACCAGCACCAGGGGTCACGATGATGGTATCCACCTCGCGGGCGAGGGCGGCGCGGAATGCCTCGGTGGCTTCGCCATCCGTCCACTTCTCAGTGTTCGCTACCGCCAGTCCATCATGGCGCTGGCCGTGAGCGGTGAACTCGGTGTTGATGCGCCGGGCCATCTCATCATCGATGCCCAACGCGGCGAGGCGGGTCCGTTCCGCTGCAAGGACGCGCCGGTTATTGGCGATTTGCTCCGCAACCTCGAAGATGCGGTTCTGCGAGACGATCCCGACAAAACCTTTGGCTTTCTCAGTCCATAGGTTCTGTCCAGTGAACATCCCGATCCGCTCAGCGGGCGCACTGATGGCCCGGCCCAAACGGCTCTCAAGGCCAAGGTCAACTGTGTCGAACGACGCGGACACGCGCGTGCTCAGCACACGGTCGAGGGCGGTTCCCGCGAGTTGCGCTTCGCGACTGGCAAGGCGATAGGCTTCGGTGCCAACATGCGGCAGTGGTCCGAACGACCTCATCCCGTGAATGGCGATGGCGCGAGCCATATCGGGGATGGCCGCGAGTGTCATGCCGCCCAACAGCCGCGCCGCGTTCACATCCCTGAATGCCGCATACGCGCCCTGCGGAATGTCCGCGCCCAGCTGCGCGCCGTAAGTGCCGCGCACCGTCTCCCACATAGCAGTGAAATCTCGAATGGCCGCATCCCTCTGCGCCTCAAGGCGGCGCGAAGCAGTGGGCGACACTGGCCCCTTGGCCTCGGCCTCGGCGCGCAGTCGCTCGTAGGCGTCGATGATCTTCGGCACCACCTCTTCGGCGCGAGTGGCCCCAAAGCGGCGTTGGAGGGCGATTAATGGGGCCACAGTCCGGACTGCGTACCGGGCCACCCTCCGAATATCGCTTTCGAGGAAGTCCTCGATAAGCAAGTCGGGGATGTTGAAGGTTCGGTCCTTGAGTGGACCTCGCTTGATCGGCGTGGGGATATAGGCTCGCCCGGATTGGACGCCCAGGTAGCTGTTGGTGATATCGGACGCGGCACTGCGCAACTCGATCCGCTCGATGTTGGGGTGCTCTCGCGATAACCAGTCCGTAACGATGTCTAGGAACTCGCCCTTCCGCGACCGAATGCGGTCCTTCAGAGGGACTCGGGGCAGATAGCTCTGGGCCGTGGTCACTTTGGTATCCGCGGGCAAGAGGCCCGCGCGGATCGATGCCTCCAGCAACTTCTTGAAGAGTGCGCGGAAGCCCCGAGCCGCCTCTTCCACCTCCGGGATCGAGTGGGTGTCGCCCCGCCGCATGGCCCGGCCAACGGCCTCGGCGAACTCGCCCTGGGCCATCCGCCCCGTGTTGGGCAGCACATCTCGCAAAGCGATGAGTGTCCGATCCGCAAAGGCCCTGGCCCTTCCGAGCCGATACTGCACAAAGGACTCGAGGCCGTCGCGGAGGGCGGTAGCGAGTGGTGCGTCCCACATCCGCGCCATCCTCTCGGCGGCGATTGGCTGGGCGATGCCCTCTTCGTGGCCCCGCTTCAGAAGCGTTACCTCGATCAATTCATGGGCCAGTTGGCGCACCTCAACGGCGGGATCGGTGGCAAGGCGAAGGCCCGGTGAGGTTTCGGTGACGCCTGTGAGGGTCATCGCGCGCTCACCAACCAACCGCTCTTGGGCCAGGGTTGTGCCGCGCACTGCCGCCGATCCGGCTGAACCGCCTTCACCTGGAGGGGTAGCGAGTGGGTCGATGCCCCGAGCGAATGCTTCCGTCTCTCGGTCCAGGTCCGTGGCTACCTCGGCGAGTGGTCGGCGCAACGCCCCGACTGCACCACCGAGCACGCCGCCAATCACTGCCGCCCCGGCCACACTCACCGCGCTTTCGCCGAGTGGCCGGGTAAGTTGGGTTGCCTGTAGCGCAGCCTCCTGCGCGGCCTGCCCAATCGCGGCCCCAGCGCCTAAGCGTGCTGCGCCTTCCGCTGCCCGAAGCAGTGCGCTTCCGGTGCGCGCCACCCGATACCCTGTTCCGCCAATCGGGATGAGGTTGATGGGGTCGAAGATGCCTGCCGCTAGGCTCGCCAACACTCCGGTCGTGCTACTGGCAAGCAGCCGCGCCCGATCCTCTTCGGCATCAATGCGAGCCTTAACGCGATTAACGTCCTCTGGCGAATTGGTATCAACGAACAGTCGGGCGTGCGGTTCGTACCTCGTACCTTCAATCTGTGCCCAGGGATCGAACGAGGGGTCGGGTAACGACTCAGGGCCGGGCGCTTGCAGTGCGGTGATTGCCGAGCCAATGGTGTTCTCGCGTGCGAACGCTGCGCCAAGAATGTCAGTGAATGAGGGTTCCGGTGGAGCGGGCGGGAAGTAGGGAGTGTCGTTGAAGGGCAACCTGTTACACTCCTACACTGGTTCTATCTTCACGCAGGGTGGGTAGTTCCCTTCTGCCAAACTATAGCGTTTTTGGCTCGACACGAAGGGTGGCAATCTCCTTTGAACCCCCAAATGACCACTTCCTAGGTGGGGGGTGGTTGAGTCCCGGACGGTCCAGGCCACCTCAACTCCGGTATCCGCGATGGTACTCGACGGAGCCTTTCCCTAAACGGTGCGTCCTCTGGTAGCGGTGCCTGTGGTACAGGTGGGACCGGGGCCGTAGCTTGAGGTTGCCGCGCCCGTTCCTCGTGCCGCTTGCGCAACTCTTCTGCTTCCTGTGCCCTCACCGAGCTTGTGGTCCAATTCGGCCTCCAGGTGAGTGGTACTCGGTTGGCATCCCTCACATAGTCGAAATGCCCCTCGTCGTTGAGATACCACACATAGTACCCTGGTTTCTTTCCAGGCACCTCGGGCTCTGGTACAATATGTAATCGGTCGAGGGTGAAAGGCTTCGGTGCAACAGCGTTTACGTCCGCGAGTAATTGGGTATTCATCCAGTCACTGTCGGTACGGCCCGGTGCTTGGTACAAAGACTCAGGTGCGTTCTTGGTCCACCGCAGTCCATCTGCACCAACCCGGCTGGGTGCCCACTTGAGCGCCACCGTGTCGTAAGCAGCCTGATACGCGGCCTCGATGTTGCCGGTACGCGCATAGAAGGTCTGGGCTGCCTCGCGGAAGTCGAAGAGCATCGCGTCGGGAATGGTGTCAGGGTCATTCACTAGGAGGCGGTTGTGCCGACTGGTGATCGCCGCCGTGTCTTTGGTGAGGCGGTCCTGCTCGCTTGTGCCCCGCACCGAGTCGAACGACTTGCGCCGGGCCTCTTGTTCGGCCTGCGGCACTCGCATCTGGGCCTGGGCCTGAGTGAATGCTTCTTTGGGGACCATGCCGAACCCGGCCATTGTGTTAAGGGTCGCGGCCATAGCCCTCGCATCGGCATTAAACCCTTCCCCGAGCATCGGGTTCAACGCTACGAGATCGCGGTATTGCCGTGCTCCCGCTGTGGCCCGGCCCTCATTCCCCGAGAACAGGTTACCTGTGATCTCGGACTTCACTGGACCAGGGACGATGTTTACCTTCCCGATGTAGTTGAGGGCCTGTTGCCACTGCTCTTGCGCCGTGCCTACCTTTGGGGTGTTGGCCCAATCGAGGCTAACTGCGTTCCGATGTTTCTCGTTGGTCGGATCGAGAACCCCCTGGTCATTCTTGGCTGCGGCTACCAGAGCCAGGGCATCCGACAGGGCCTCCCGCTCCTTCACAACTCCATGCCGGTACGCTTCGAGTTGTTGCCGCTGTGATGGTCCCAGCCTCCCGGCATCCATCTCGGCATCGAGGAATTGGTCGGTAACTGATCCGACATCATCTCGAATGCGTCGCCTCAGCGTATCCTCATGCTGTTCCCAGAGGGCTGTTTGTTGGGAATAGCGAGCGTTAACTCGGGCCTTCGCCTTGTCCTTGATGTCCTGGGAGGCCCCGGATGCGTCGATGCGGGCGTGCTCAGAGGCAAGACTGGGTGCGCCCTGAGTAGTGGTCGGTGCCTGGGTGTCAGTGGTAGCCGGGAACAGCTTAGACGCTGTGGCGTAGTAGTCCCGGTACCCCTGCGGTGAGGGGTGGATGTTGTCGGTTGGCAGCGGACCCGCAAACTTAACGCCCTTCTCAGTAGCAATCCGCTCTAGCTCGGGGTTGAGGAATGCGAAGCGGCCTGTGTCCAACCCGACCAGCACAACATTGGATGCGCCGGCTGCCTTGAGTGCATCTATCTGCTCGCCAACCTTCCCCAATGCCGCCCTTGCTTTCTCTGGCCCACCCGCGTTAAACAGGCCACTAGACCACAGCACGTTCTTACCAGCGAACCGCTCCGGGTGCGTCTTAATGTAATCGAGGCCCTGTTGTGGGTTGCGACTACCAGCGGCATCTGCAAGGGCGGCCTCTGGACTGGTGACGCTACCCGCCGATGTGCCTTCGAGTGCGTTGTTCTGATTAAGCCCTACCCCGATCGAGTCACCACCCGCGACGATCTTGACCGGCCCGCTGGGCGCAGATGGAGCAGTTGGTGTGGCGGGAGCAGCCGACCGGCCCAGTGCCTGTCGCATACTGAAGATGTAGTCACTGATATGCGTGCCGTTACTGTCGGCAGGGTCAATCTTCCCGCTGCTCTCCAGATACTTAGTGACACCTTCGACACCGCCGAGATGGGCACCCATCAGAAATGCGGCCTTCACTTCCGGCCTGGCCTTGCGATAGGTCTCGCTTTTCTCCATCAGTCGGTTGTGGTGGTCGAGGGTGTAGTTCTCGAGGAAGCGCTCCTGTAATTCGGGGTTAGCGAGAAACTCCTGCTGACTTGGTACCGGCACTTTGAGGCGCTCGGCGGTCTCCCGGATCTCGGTGCGCCCCATCTGGTAGCGCCCGCTATAGCCTTGAGCGTTGGGCGGTTGGTCGTATCGTGAAGACTCGCGCGAGGCCAGATAGCCACGAAACGTTTGGTACTGGTCGGCGGTTAGTCCGGTGCCAGTGAGGATATCGGTAGATGGGGTGTGCGGGACCAGACCCGTGGCACCAGCCCTTGGCGCGCCACCCGGCGACGCCAACTGATCCACTTGCCGGGCCTCGAGCTTCTCCTTGGCCCTCCCCCGGATGGCTTCGAGCATCGAGGGATCGGCGTAGAACCGACTGTTGTTATCTATAAACTCCAGGGCGGCTGCGGGATCGCGCTCCATGAGTGCGCCCGCTTTCTCAGTGATGCGGTTGGCGCGGAATGTGTTCTTGTTGGCCTCAATCGTCTCTGGTGGAAGGTTGGCCCGTTCCCCCGCAGCTTGTATTATCTGAACTCCTTCCCCGACCGAGCGGTCCCAGGCTGCTATGTCGTTGGTAAGCGCCAACCTGTCGGCGTTCTGCCCCGCAAGTGTAATCGTGCCCTTGTCCGCCTCTCTCCTGAACTCGATTAGTGCCTTAACAGAGTCTAACGCAACGTTCGCTTCTATCCCGAGTCGATGGCCCCTAGTCGCCTCGTCGTACAGCCGCTTGGCATTGGGCGACAGCCCCTTGCCTGCGTCATCATAGATGGTGCGCAGGGTCTTGATTGTATTGGGGCGAGCCTCAAGCTTAGCCCTGCCTTCTAACCCGAAGTAGCCTGTGGAGGTGGTGTCCTCTGGGTTTCCGTAGAGGATGGAGTTGGCAGCTAGGTCAGCCTTAGTACGCGCATCGAGTGCGCTAACTTTGTCGAACTCGTTGGTAATGTGTTCCCAGCTATTGGAAGCCTTCTCAAAGCTGGTGCCAAGGTTGAGTAGGGCCGCTGCACTAGCCCCGCCAAAGGCTTCCGCAGGCGCTCTGATATCTTGAAACGGAGTGCCCGCAGAAGGTAGTGGTTCGACTGAGGGCGCGGTTGGTGTCGGATAGCCGCTCGCGGGAAGTGTTGGCACTCAACGTCCCTCCCTTTCTATCAGTGAGGCGAAGTA
>Ga0207661_10001196_pt1 | contig 17352 bp, 15 predicted proteins | sample KBSC713LmetaG_FD_184337 | JGI IMG/M metagenome (GOLD analysis project Ga0207661, IMG submission 184337) | Corn rhizosphere microbial communities from Kellogg Biological Station, Michigan, USA - KBS C7.1-3L metaG (SPAdes) (version 2) | ecosystem: Host-associated > Plants > Roots > Rhizosphere ...
TGGTGGCGTGGATCAGCGATCCCAGCATCGAGCCACTCTGGTCGACGCAAAGGATGATCGTCCATGGCATGCGCCGTTTCTTCCGCGACACAAAGTGCAACCGTTCGGCGATGACGGCCTTTCGCTCGGGGTCAAAGTGCCGCAGATTGTCCCGGATCGTGCGGCGGAGATCGAGATTGGCCGCCGATCGCAGCTTCCCGCGATTGAAGCGATCGCGTCGGCCGGACAATGCGCGCTCCATCTCGGCCTTCAATTCCCGCTTCAGTTCCTCGACCACGACATCGACGACCTGGCGGATTGCCGCGACCAGGTTCCTGTCCGCTTTGCCCTTGAAGGCCAGCACCACTTTCATCAGATCGAGATTGGGTTGCAGCTTCTGCAGCGAGGCTGGATCGGCGAACATTCCGGCAAGGCCGAGATCATTGAGCGCATGGCCCTGAATGGTTTCGAACACCGAGGCTGGAAACAGTCTTCGGCTTTCGCTCAGCCAGTCGGGAATGGCGATCTGGCTCGGATCGAGCGAGCCCTTGCGGTTGCCGCCCAGGCGCAGCCCGCGCTGGCGTCCGCGCTCTGCATAGATGCGCTCGAGCAATTGATCGCGCCGCAGGTCTTCTGCCTGGAGGCCCGAACTGCCGAGCCGGTTGTCCGAATAACGTCCCAATGCCATGCGCCAGCGCAACAGGCGGCGCGTTTGCTCCGCGGTCAATGACTGACTGGCCTTGCCGTCGGCCGTCGTCATGACGGACCCTCCAGCCATGCCGCCAGGCCGTCCTGCAGCCATTGGTTGCGCAGTCTTTCGCCGAGAGCTAAATGCTCCGTCAGGACCCTCGCATCAGGCACTTCGCGCAGAATGGCGACGTCGTCTTCGCCAGCCCCATGCGCTGCAGCGACGACTGCGGCAACCCGGTCGGTCTCCTGCGGACTGAGTTCGGCGAAGGCCATGCGCAGTTGCGGCAGCAATGCGAGAAAACCCCCGTCATCGACGGCACCGAACAACTCATCGATCGCGTTGATGACGCTGCTGTCGTTGATGAAGAGCTGCGGCGCCAACGCCATCACACCCGAAAGCGTGCGGATCGCGTCGCCGGGTCGTTCGAACGCGCCTGCCAGGGCCGCCGACAGACGCCGCCCTGCCTCGGTGTCGTCGATCAGGCCGATCAAGGCGGCAAGCGCGATCACCGCACCGGTCAGCTCGGGATCGAGCTGCAGGGTCATCAGATCTCCCAGGGCATCGCGCAGCGGCTCTGTCGGGAATGGCGGATCTGGATCGGCCATCGCTTCCGCGAGCGCTGCCAGAGAGCGTATCGCTTCGCCGACGTTATCGGGGCTAACAGCGGCAAGGTCGCCAAGACGCTCGGCGATGCGTCGCAACAACTGATCCAGCAGGGGAGGGAGCAGGGAGCCGAAAGCCTGAATGCCGCTTTCGGACTGCATCCCCTTGGCGCGGCTGTCGAGAGCCTGGCCGATGATCAAGGCCCTGGCCAGTCGCAACAGGTTGCCGTCGGCGCGCACCGCTGTGCCAACAGCGGCGACGAGCATATCGGCGGCGTCGCCGATGCCGGCATCGAAGGCGATGCTGAGGAGGTTGAATGCCGCCTCGGCGTTGTTGAATTGGCCTTCTTGCTCGAGATCGACGAGGCTCCGTATCAAGATCGTGACCGCGACATCTCTGACAGTCTCGCCATCGGCGGCCCGTTCGATCAGCGATGCCTCGACTGCGGGGGACCAGGCATAGGTCCAGGTTTCCATGAGCATATCGGCGCGAAAGCCGTGCACCCTGTCAGGGCCTTTGACGCGCTCGGCGAAGGAGGGCGCTACCAGCCGCATCGTGTGCAGGAATTGGCTGGTCTGACGATGGCGGGGCTTTCGGTAGATATCGAGCTCGCGCGTCTTGGGCATGGCGTCTTCGAGAGACAGGCCGTGCGCTAGCGCTTCGCGTCGGGCCCGTTCGATCAGGGGAGGAAGGCGGCTGCCGGGCGGCAGGTCACCCAGCCGGTCGCCCTGGAGAAATGTCGTGAAGGCGGCCAGTATCGGATGACTGCCGACCTCGATCTCTTCCTTGATGGCTGAAGATTGCAGCGCATCGAACAGCTCGGTTCGTCCAGGCTCGGAAAGCCCGCGCAGTTCTGCCAGCCGTCGTGCCGCCTCCACCATGGAGCGAAGGGTCGGGAACGAAAACGTCAGCGCCGGTTCGCTTGCGATCAGATGCGCGCGAAAGCCGACAAGGATCTCCTCAGTCAGCGAGATCTTGGTGTCGTCGCTCGCGCCGACCAGGCGCTCCCATACGCGTTCGTAGAAGCCCGGCAGGGGCAGACCGGCGCCGTAGCCGTTCAGGCGGTCGAGCGCGCGGAAGTCGTAGCGAATAAGCCAGGCACTGGAGCGGGTGGTGGCTTCGGCCGGCCGTACCGCTTCGGTCTGCTCGCCGATCAACGCGGGCGTATGGAAGCCGCCAGTCACGACGGCGATCGGGCCGGAGGGTTTTGCCATCGCTTCGTGGATGCAGGCGCGCATCATGGCTTCGCGCGCCAGCGTGCCGTCGCTGCGCAATTCGTCTACGTCCGAGGCGCCCCGCAGCGCCGAGCAATAGGCGCCGACGCCGGCAAAGAATCCGCGCCAGTCGCTGCTGCGGGCACGCGCCTCGAACAGCCCGTCCCATAATGCGAGGCCATCGCGGAAACCGACTCGCGCGCACATCGCTTCCACATAGGCGCCGCTATCGAACATTGTCTCGCGCATCGGCAAGAGCGGCTGCTCCGGCTTGCCTCGACCGCCTGAGAGCATCGCTGGGTGGCGGGAGGGCAGGTCAATGAAGCGGGTGGTGGCGCCGAGCTCGCTCGCCTGCTGGATTGCGATATACTCGGGCGAATGGCGGCAAATCGGGTAATAGGTCGTGCCGGCACGGCCTTTCTCGCGTGCCTCGCTGTCGGGCAGTGCAACCATGGCGACCGGTGGCACGACGCCGGGCGCGAGCAACTCGCTGATCAGCGGTTCGAAATCGACCGGCCCTTCGATTAGCACCGCGGCGGGACGGATGACGCGCAACGCCTCGCGCAGATGCAACGCGCAGGCGGGCGAGTGGTGACGGATCGGGAAGAAGTAAATGTTGCGTTCGGCATCGTGCAATCGGACTGCGGTCGCGGCCGGATCAAGTACGCTCATGCCGCAACCTCAGGCATGGTCCTTCATCGCCTTCACCGCGCCGAGAAAATCCGACCATACCTTGCTGCGCCGGGCGCGCTCCTTGACGATATGATCGACGTAAGCGCGGACCTTCTTCACGTCCTCCGCATTGTCCTTGACGATGACGCCCTGCAATTGGCGCCCGATATGGGCACCGCCGACGTCGCCATTGCCGAGAAACGCCGCCTCCAGCGCCGCCGCATGCGCGATGTTCACGGCCTCCGCCGTCGACATCACGGCTGACGGTTTTGACAGCGGCACCTGGTCCTTGGTCTGGCCGCGACGCAAATCTTGAAACGTCGTGACAAGAAGATCGGTCACCTCGTCGGGGAAATTCACGGAGATGTCGGCTTGGCCAAGGCGCTTGTCGACCTCCTGACGGATCAGCTCCATTTCCAGTGTCGGATCGCTCAAGGGAATCACGGTTTCAAAATTGAAACGGCGCTTGAGCGCGCTCGACATCTCATGCACGCCCCGGTCACGCAGATTGGCCGTGCCGATCACCGAAAAGCCCGGCGCGGCGTAGACGCTGGCGCTCTCGCCGAGCTCGGGCACCGTCATCACCTTTTCCGACAACACCGAGATCAGGACATCCTGAATCTCGGGCGGGCAGCGCGTCAACTCCTCGACGCGCACGATACGGCCAAGACGCATCGCTTCCATCACAGGCGAGGGGACCAGCGCGCGTAGCGTCGGTCCCTCGGCAATCAGCAACGCATAGTTCCAGCCATAACGGACATGATCCTCGGTGACCCCTGTTGATCCTTGCACCACCAGCATCGAGGAGCCGCTGATCGCGGCAGCCAGCAATTCCGACAGCATCGATTTCGCTGTGCCGGGTTCCCCGACCAGCATCAGTCCTTGCTCGCTCATCAGGGCAACCAGCGCCCGTTCGACCAGCGCATCGTCGCCATAGAATTTGCGGCGAACGGAGAGCTTGCTGTCGCCGAGGATGAAACTGCGGACCGCTCTTGCGGAGAGCGCCCATCCCGGTGGTCGTCTACCCTGATCGGCGGCCTTTAGCGCTGCGAGTTCATCGGCAAACCGCTGTTCGGCGCTCGGGCGCAGCTGCAACGCATGTCGTTGTTCCATTAGTAGGCTACCCTGCTGCGCCAGTCGGCGGCAAATCCGCTGCCGACGTCCGCTATCTGATGAAAGTCATTCCAGACTTCGCTCAACAGCACCGACGGCACCTCCTTGAGCGCAATCTGCGTTCCGTAACCTGAGCGCTGGCCCTTGCGTGCGCGTACGAATTTCACCTCGATCAGGGCCACTGCGCGATTTTCCTCAGGCAGTGGAGATCCCGTGAACTCGATCACGGCGCTGATCCCGATGCCGCTGAAAGGCTTGATGTATTGCGTGAACCAGCCGCCATCCTCGGCCTGGGCGCGCTCATAGCCCAGTCTTTGCGCAGTGCTGCGGAGCTTGAACGCCTCGATGATGTGGCCGTAGCGATCCTCGATAGCAGCGCCAGCCGTGCTGGCCAACACCGGGCGGTCCAGCTGGTTGAAGAGCGGCTCGATCTTGTAGTCGGCAAGATGTTGCTTCCAGGATTCGCTTTGCTCGCTCGTGAACAGAGAGCGGTGCGCCAGCCGGACCCCGGCGAAAGTGGTGGGATCGACGGCGTTATCGCCGCTATCGGTCAAGGACTGATCCTCGAGCGGCCGGAACGACCTGACGATCTCGCCTTGTGCATCCAGACCGAGCCAGATCAGGCGCTGCACCAGCCGCCCAACGATCGGGTGCTCAAGCAGGAAGCGCTGCCACTCGCCGAGCTGCCAGCGCCGACCGACACAGAGCGCTTCGTATAACCGTTTGGCCTGAAATTCGTGGACCTGTTTCAACTCCTTCTTGGCGTTGGCGAGCATCTTCTTGGCTTCCGCGGCGCTTTCCTTGTCGGGCCCTTCGCTGACTTGAGGCAGGTTCTTCACTACCTTGCCGTCGGGATTGTAGAGTGTGAGCACATCTTCCGCATCGAGCTTCGCCTGGTAGAGGCGCGTGCCGATTTCAAGGTCGAGAATGCCGCGCTCATCGAGACCTGCGGTTGGGATGGTGCGGTCGGCCAATTCGTCCGTACTCCAGCCTCGTTCGTCGGCAATACGTTCGACCAGCGTTTGCGCCAGCACCTGGACCGCATTGGTGCGATGGCGACGGGCGATCGACAGCAGCATCTGTAGCGAGGCCGGCGAGGGGTTGCCGCTCAGATATTCGGTGAGCGCCTTGACCTGTGCGGTCCGCGTATAGTGATCGCGCATATAGGTGCGGACCATCTGGACGGCGAAGGTGCCTTCTACGCGCGTTGCGAGTCCAAGGATGCCGCGGTCGGCTTGGGCGTTGTTTAGATAGCTCGCGAGCTTGGCGGCGCGCAGATCGGCAAAAGCCTTCTCGTAGGTATAGGAGCGGTAGAACTCGTCGTTCCAAAGCTTGGCGTAATCCTGGAACTGCTCATAGCGCTGCTGGGCATTCGCCTTGGCGTGTGCGTTGGCTTCCTCTTCGGAGCAGTGAGTTGCGTCATAACGCAGGAAGCTGCCGAGGATGTGACGGCCGAGCGCCTCGGCACTTTCCGGCGTGAGCTGGTCAAGCCATAGCGAGAACAAGGCGTTGCCTCCCGCCTGCGCGAGCTTGCCCGCAAGCGCGATCCACCAGCGTGGAACGTCTGATGGCACAGGGCCGCCGTTCGCCCAGCTGAGGGCGGGGAGGGTCTGCAGCGGAAACCAGGCGATATCCTTGACCTTCTTGCTCTTCAGGCCGGCCGCCGCCTCCTTGATCAGAATCTCCGGCGAGACGTAGCTCGAGATGTCGACATGGAGCCGGCGCAGCGCGCCGAGCAACGATGCTCGCACCGGCTCGGATTTCTCTTTGCCAAGCGCCGTCTTCAGCGGCTCGATGGCGCTTTCGGCACCGATGACGCCGAGCATCTCGGCGACGCCCGATCGGACATCCTGCTTGCTGTCCGACAGGAAGGGCAGCAAACGCTGCTCGATGCCATCAATGTCGAGCAACAACGCGCGGGCCGGCTTGTTGATGGTCTTACTGGACGAGAGCGCGTGGGTCAGCACCGTGTTGAAATAGCGGGCCGGCAATTTTGGAAACAGGCTGAGCTTGGTCAACGCGCTGCGGATCGGTGGCTCGCGAAAATCTTTTGCCGCAACCTGTCCGAGCGCCTGGTCGAGCACATCGAAATGAACTGCGAGATAGGGCCACATCAGTGCCGCGGACAGGTCGTCAGGAGCGTCGGTCGAGAGAATCTGGATTGCCAGCTCTTTGGGCTCCAAGAACTGCAGCAATGTCGACATGCTGCGTAGATCGAGGCCGTTCACCAATCGCGCGTGGATCGCCGCGGGGATCGCCCCGTGGCCGCTCAACAGTGTCTGCACCAGCCAGTTTGGGTTCTTGGTCGTGCAAGCTTCAATGTTGCGCGCGCGGCACAAGTGCCAAAGCGTCATTTCCGGATTGCTGAATGGTGGACTGGCCGCCGCCTCCCTGTTGTAGGGGGTGAAGGGATTGAAGTTGCCGATCTCGGCGACCGTAGCCTCATCGATCGGATCATCCGAGGCCAGCAACGCACAGTAGCGGTCGGCGATGCCGTGATCGGCTCGCACGGGCGGTTGCGGCCGGCCCGATTTCCAATAATTCTTTCGTTGCTCCGCGTTGGCGCTTTCGTAGCGCTCTTTCTCGAGTTCGTAGTCCTTGACCTGCTGAGCGTAGGCCTTGTCGAGCAGGTTGCGATAGCCGGCGTTGACGCTGTCGGGCAGGGGCGTCGGCCCTGGCACGGTTGCGGGCGCCGGCGCCAGCACCTCGGTCCCATCAGCTGCGAGGTAGCCGTCGACGCCATCCTCTTTCAATGTGCGTGCGGTCTGAGCCGCTCCGTCGCCGACGACCGCCGATCCCAGCCCAAGCTCAATGACCTTGCGGACGGTCTTTGACGTTTCCTTGGTGAGATGCTCTTCGAGCAGCGGTCGCGCCCCTTCGCCCATGACCAGCGGAAGGATCTGCGCCGCCTGCGCGCGCGCCGTCGGATTGCCTTCGGCCAACGTCTTTGTGGCGCTGGCGCCCAAGGCCTCGGGCGGCGCGGCGAGAAGGGCATTCTGTGCGGCCTCACGCACCGCCTTGCTGGTCGACACGAGATACTGCTGATAGATGAAGTCGAAATACTCGTCCTTGACGAGATCAAATTGCTTCAGGATCTGAATGACGGCGGCTTGGGCCGGCCGATCGTATTTCCCAAATGACTCGATGACAGCCTGCCTCTCCGCGAGAAGACCGTTCTTGAAGTCGAACCTCGATCCCATGTCAAAATCAACAGAGCTATAGGGGTCGATCTTCACCAGAACAAAGAGGTCCAGCGCGAGTACGGTCGCGCTCTGGTCTGCGTCCCTCCAGCTCAACGCACCGTCGATATCCGGTACGTGCCTCACTCCGGTTTGGCCGAGTACGGCCGGCGAAAACAAACCGCGAAGCCAAAACGGGCTCGGGCCCTGATGCGAAAATATCCCCCACCGGGATCCCTTCTGGGGCAGGGTGAGAACTTCGAGATAGCGCCGTATGTACGTCGCTTCGGGGCCATATTGGCGCGCAAGAACGTCGCTGCGGGACTTGATTGCGGCCCCGATCGCGGCCCCAGCTGCCGCCGATGTGGCACCATGCTGGTAAGGACTGAGCGCCGTCTGAACCGAATTCGCCTGCTGCTCGAGCTGAAGCAATACTGAGCCGTTCTCGCCCGTCAAGACGTACGCGATGGTCCGTTGTGCGAGGTCCGGGCTGATGGCCGCAAGCCGGCCCAGGTCAACCGCGATCTCCTTGCCGATGCTGCTCTCGGCCTCGGTCAGCGGCATCCCCGTTTTGCCGATCATTGACTTGAGAAAATCAAACATGGCGTGTCTTCCGGTTTGAAGAGCGATGCTGCCGTCGCGGACATGACCGCGACCCCATGAGAGCATCTCCCGCAATTCAGAAGGGTCATTTATAGCGCCCATCGATAACGACTGCACGAAGGATGGGGACGTGTTCGCGCAGGCGAAACTTCATTTTCCCGCCGTAGCTCAAATGGTGGGTTTGGGTCTAGGAAACTGAAAAATGCTTTATCTTTCAATGGGGGATTGACTGACACTCTCTCCGCCACCTCTTGAAATCATTAACCGTTTTCGAGTTCTCAGAGCCTGCGTACAGTCAGCTGTACAACGCATACCGCTGTGGATAGCGACTGGTGTTGGTCGTCTATCAGATCGACAAGCCCGTCCTCTGCGCCGCGCAGGCTGCGCCAACGCAGCTATAATCGGACTCTAGAGCGCCGCCACCCTTGCTCTTTTTCCCGCGCCGGCCAGCTTGTTGACGAGCTCGTTATCTTTGGCGAGATCGGCGGCGGGGCCCGAATAGACCAGCCTGCCATCGTCGAGAACATAGGCGCGATCCGCGATAGCCAGAGATAGCGGAGCGTTCTGCTCGATGAGCAAGACGGAGAGGCCGTCATCCCTCATGCGCCGGACCACCTGGATCACCTCGCGCACGATCAGTGGTGCGAGACCTTGAGAGGGTTCGTCGAGCAGCATCAGGCGCGGATTGAGCAGGAGCGGCCGGGCTATCGCGAGCATTTCCTGCTCGCCGCCGGAAAGCTGGCGTCCCAGCTGGGATTTTCGCTCCTCCAACCGGGGAAACAGCTCGAACACCCGAGCAAGCGTCCATGGCCCCGAACGGGCTTGCGGGACTTTCAGGTTTTCCAGCACCGACAAATTGCCGAAGATCTTGCGTCCCTCCGGAACATAGCCGACACCAAGTCCGGTTATGCGATGCGCAGGCCAGTGGGTAGTGTTGCGGCCGAATATCTCGATCGTGCCGGACCGTGGCGGAGTGAGCCCAACCAGACTGCGCACGGTCGTGGTTTTGCCGGCTCCATTGCGTCCGAGCATCGTGACGATTTCGCTTTCTCTCACCTCGATCGTCACGCCGTGCAGGATATGGCTCTTGCCATAAAAGCAATGGACATCCCGCGCCCGCAGAACGGCGGTCATTCGACCTCTCCCAGATAGGCCGCGCGCACGCGTGGATTCGCAGAAATCTCATCAGGTGCACCTTCGGCCAGCACGCTCCCCTGGTCGAGCACGGTGATGCGCTGCGCGATACCGAACACGATATCCATGTCGTGCTCTACGAAGAGAATGCTGATGCCCTGTTCATTGTGGAGCCGTTGCATCAAGCTGACCATGTTTTCGGTTTCAACGTCTCCCATGCCGGCGGTCGGCTCGTCCAACAGCAACAATCGTGGCCGCAGACTGAGCGCGATTGCAACCTCGACGACACGCTGATCGCCGTGCGCCAGTTCGCCGACAAGGCTCGCTCTCTTGCTTCCAAGCTCGACCACCTCGATGAGCTCACTGACGCGGCGATCGATTGCCGCACGGGTCCTGCGCGAGACGAAGGGCATTGCATTCAAGCGCGCCGCAGTTTCGACGCCCATCCTGACATTCTCAAACACGGTAAGCTCGGGAAAGATCTCCGTAATTTGAAAAGTTCGCACGATGCCAAGGGCAACCCGCTTGACGATGGGAAGATTTGTGATGTCGCGCCCGGCGAACCACACGCGCCCGGACGTCGGCGCATGCAATCCGCTTATCACCTTGAAGAAGGTCGTCTTGCCGGCTCCATTGGGGCCGATCACGGCGCGCAGCTCACCGGTGGCCATTTCAAAGGATATCTCGTTCACAGCTTTCAATTTGCCGAAATGTCGAGAAATCCTGTCGAGGCGAAGCAGCGGATCAGTGAGCCGGGCCGATTTGTTGTGCGGCGCATTGGTTGCACTGGATACAGGAAAATCCGGAGCTTGATGTTCCGAGGTCTGCACCATCATGCAAGCCTCGCGCGGCCGATTATCCCGAGCAATCCGTTCGGAAATGCCAGAACGGTGACGACGAAGATCAGACCGATGAACGTCATCCAGTTTCCGGTCACGCCGGAGAGATAATCCTGCGCGACAATGAAAATCAGAGCTCCGAGAAGCGGACCAAAGAATTTGTGCATCCCGCCCAGCACAATCATGATTACGAAGTTGCCGGACAGGATCCAATGCAGATCCTGCGGGGAGGTAAAGTTAAACAACAAAGCGTTCAGGGTTCCGGCAAAAGCGGTGATGAAACCTGAAATGGCGAACGCGGCCCAGACGTAGCGCTCGGCGCGAAGCCCGAGGAACTGGGTTCGCTGCCGGTTCTCGCGGATCGCGACCCAGACATGCCCGAGCGGCGATTGCAGCAGGCCCCACATCACCGCGACGGCGGCCGTGAAGCATAGCAGGACAAGGTAATAGAAATTGACCTGCGTCAGTGGAATGACAGTGGCGCCGAGGTGAATGTCCTGCCGGCCAAAGCCTGCGAGCCCGTCCTCGCCACCCGTCACGTTGTTCCAGCGCACGGCGACAAAATAGAGAAGTTGGCCAATCGCAATCGTGATCATGGCGAAATAGATGCCGCGCCGCCGCATCACCAGCGGTCCGAGGAGAGTAGCGGCAAGGCCACCGGCCAACGTTCCGATCAGGATGGCGAGCGGCGTGCTCGGTGCGAGGTATTTGAGCGTCATTCCCGCTCCATAGGCCCCGAGCCCGAAATAGGCCGCCTGCCCGAAAGAGAGTCCGCCGGTGAACCCGATGAGGAGGTTAAGTCCCATGGTAGCCATTCCATAGATCAGAACCTTGGAGCCAAGAGCCGTGTAGCCGCCGATCAGCGGCAGCCACCATGGCAAGTCCGGCATTGGCATTGTCGTCCTCGACGACAAGTGCGAGCTGGCGCCCCAGCACGCCACCCTTGGCGTTGATTTCGGCAAGGGCCATCTTCGCACCCTTGACTTCGCTATCCCCCTCCGCGGCGTAAGTGCCGGTCAGAGGATCGTGCATGCCGACTTTGATGGGCATCTCGCCTTGAGCAAAAGACAGGCGAGCCGGCGCGAACAATGCCGACACACCCAGCGCCGCTCCTGCCTGTACGATGCGGCGACGATTAATTGCAGTTGTCATTGCAAACCTCGCTTTCTGGGCATACCGTCGCGCGAGGTTGCTTGCCATTGGCCGGGTGGTTTTGCGGGCAAGCGCTCAAGCGCGAATCCGCCTCATTCAACACTCATTTGGGCAAAGCTTTCATTGCCCAGTTTATTGATCCAGGTTGAAGAAGAGCCTGATGCCGTCGCGGCCACTCTGCCAGCCGAGCAAGGCACTCCGGAATCGCTGACGCGACGCACTGCAAACATAAAGAACTTTGGTGCGCGGATTTCCGATTTGTCATGGCCTCAATGTTGACGATCGGAGAGCTGTTGCAAAATCCCGGCGATGACAGCTGCGGTTTGTTTGCGGTAGTATGAACAGGCCTTCAATCTGGAAAATTGCGGTGGAACATCTATCGCCCGCCTATTTCGCGCTCGTAATGGCGACCGGCGTGGTTTCGATCGGGGCCTGGGATTTCGGGTTTCCTATTCTTGCGATGGGATTGTTTGCCCTCAACCTTGCTGCCTATGCTGTCGTGGCCTGTCTAACCGCGTTTCGCCTGATCCGTTATCCGCGACTGTTTTTTGCCGACATGACCGACCATCGTCGTGGACCCGGCTTCTTTACCGCGGTCGCCGGGTCCTGCATCCTCGGCTCCCAGTTTCTGCCCATGGTTCGTAGTCTGGCGGCTGCAACTGTGTTCCTGGCCCTGGGCGCCGCGCTGTGGGTAGCTCTGACTTACACAATCTTCGCGGCCTTCACGGTAAAGCGCGAGAAACCTGCATTGGAAAAGGGGTTGACAGGCGCCTGGCTGATAGCAGTCGTCGCAACGCAGTCGATCGCCGTTCTGGCGGCCTCGGTTGCCAGTGACTGCTCCCAACCGCTTCGCCTGGAGCTGAACTTCTTCGCTCTGTCGATGTGGCTGTGGGGCGGTATGCTCTATATCTGGATCATTTCACTCATTTTCTACCGCGAGACCTTCTTCGTCTTTTCCCCAGGCGATCTCACGCCTCCTTACTGGATCAACATGGGAGCGATGGCGATCTCGACACTGGCTGGCACAGGGCTGGTAGAGAACGCGCCGGATGCGCCGTTTCTCGCCTCGATGCTGCCGTTCATCAAAGGTTTCACCGTCTTTTATTGGGCGACGGGCACGTGGTGGATTCCCATGTTGCTCGTGCTCGAGGTGTGGCAACACGTGGTCCGGCGATTTCCATTGCGCTATGACCCGCTCTATTGGGGAGCCGTTTTTCCGTTGGGAATGTATGCGGTCGCGACAAAACAGATCGCAGAGGTGCTCGCACTTCCGTTTCTCGCCCCTATGGCGTCTGCGTTTTTCGTGGTGGCGCTGGCTGCCTGGACGCTGGTCTTCGGTGCTCTGGCGTGGGAGCTATGGATTAGAATTACGCGCGGTTGGTTCGGGAGAGGGGGCCGCGGTCCGAGCCAGGCGTGAAGGGGCAGCGACGGGCGGCGCTGCGCATGTCCAGCCTCGGCGGCGTGGCGCATGCTTCACTTGAGCGCGCATAGTCGAACTCCCACCTGCGTTTCCGCATTGGTAGGAATCATCAGAACTATCCGACCACCCTCGACAATCAGGATCATCGATGTCTCGCTTAGCGCTGCGCGGGGGGTACGCGCCATCGTTCGAAGCGATCGTGAACTCGCAGAAAGCTTCGGGCGTCGCTGACGTTGATCTCACTTCAGCGGTGAGGCTCCTTAAATTCGTGTAACGGCGGAACGCCGATGATGTGGCGACGTTTCGCGAATAAGGGGGAAGCAACTGAGATTGCCACGATGACGAAGGTAAAGATGATGAGCGCAATCATGTTTGCGCTCATCATGACGGCGCTACCTGTAATGGCGCGCCCCAGCGCACATGACATCTCGATCCCGAGTTCGGCCGCGAACCGTTGAACAGGAATGAAGACCGGCATCGGAGCGGGCTTGCCGGACCTAGGAAAACCTCCATGAATAAATCCGTCGTAGAATCGGATCGTACTGCAACTGCCGCCCCTTCCGGCAAAGCCACGCGCCGCGATTTCCTTTACATTGCGACAGCCGCCTTCGGCGCCGTTGGAGCGGCGGCTTTTCTTGTCCCGTTCGTCAGCCAGATGAACCCCGACGCGGCAACGCTCGCCGCCGGCGGCCCCGTCGAGCTTGATCTCAAGGCCGTCGCGCCGGGGCAGCAAGTGGTTGTTCGGTGGCGCAGTAGACCCGTCTTTGTTACCCACCGAACGCCGGAAGCACTGCAGAAGCTCAGGGATCCGGCGCTGCTTGCCTTGCTGGCCGATCCCCAATCATCGGAACTGCAGCAGCCGCCCTATGTCAGGAATTGGCATCGCTCGGTCAAACCCGAGTTCGGCGTCGTCATCGGCATTTGCACGCACCTCGGATGCATACCGCTTTTTGAGCCGCAGGCGAACCCGACTTCGCCGGCCCCCAATTGGCCTGGCGGCTATTTTTGTCCCTGCCACGGCTCCAAATATGACCTGGCCGGGCGCGTGTTTCACGGCGTGCCGGCGCCCTATAACCTTCCGGTCCCACCCTATCACTTTCTGAGTGATACCATGATCCGCATCGGCGAGAACCCGTCTGGCTCGAATTTCGAATTCGGTTCGATCAGGCAAATCTAGCTTGCGGCAGCTCGGCGGAAGCCACGGCTTTGGGACCATCGGTCGCTCCGGTGGTCCTTTGCGTTTTTAGCAAGCTCTCGAAATCGATCACCGCACCAGGCTGCGATATTCGATCCGGGTGAGGGCGTCGGCGACGCCATCAGCCAGGAGCGCGCATAGCACCGGGATGCTGATGGGAAGTCGGATCAGGTAGTGGAACATGACGGTTCTCCGTTAGGCTTCTTCTCCTCACTACTCCTTGGACGGCCGTACCCGACTTTTTGCATTGCCCCGATAACGAAGGCGGTGCGGTAAGCGTGCGCCGCCTCACAGATGCCTCCTGCCGTCGAACGAAAATCCCCCCGTCTGTCCGTCGAGCCCTGCCGGAAGGGCCGGTGAAAGCGACAAAGGCTTGGTCGTGGTCTCGTCCGCAACACCAACCCAAGGGAACCGCAAGGGAGCGCCCCAATGACCGACGTGCTGGACATCTCGCTGACGGGCATGTCCGTCGAAACATCCGCCTCGAGCCACGGCTACGAAGTGGCTGTCGCCACGGCGTCCAAACCCGCTTTCACCAAGCCGGCTCCGCTGCCGAAACAGCCGGCGCAGAATCTCGTCGCGCGGCACTGGCGCGGCGAGTTCTCGCTGGCCCGCTCCTATTGGGTCAATCATCTGCTGCTGGGTTGTGGCGTCGGCTTGGCGGTCGGCGCGCTCGCGGCTGCGATCAACGTGCGCGCCGTGGAGCAGCCGGTGCGCTGGCAGATCTCGCTCGGCCTGACCTGGGGCGTGATCAGCCTGTTCTCGGTCTGGGCCGTGGTCGGCGTCTGGCGCGCGGCGACGGCCTACCGCAGCACGGGCAAACGTGTCTGGGGCAATGCCGCCAAGGCGACCATCGTGCTCGGCATGCTGAAGCTCACCTACAGCCTGGCTTTCATCGCGATCCCGCAGGCCTCCGGGCTGTACGGGATCGTCTCCGGCGACGCGGGCGTGGGGCCGCACGCGTTCAAAGTGCTGAGTGCCGCGCCTGCATCACGGTCGGCGTCGCGGTAGGACGATCAACACAGGAAAGCCGGGCGCCTGCGCCCCCAACAACCAATCATTAAGCCATGTTAATCCGCCGCATCTGGCATGTGGCTACTACTGCAAAAGGGCACATTGTTGCACCGCTATTGGCGGAATCTCCTCATTTTGAGAAATTCCATGGGCCGGTACCGCGCTCCAGCCGCTGGCGGCAATGAAGGTTTGACTTGCTCTCGCCCTCCGCAACCCCATGTCTTGGCCGGGTCGGGCGGACGATGGCGCAAATTCGGATCATGACAAAGACAAACCGTATCCTGTTTCTCTGCACCGGCAACTACTATCGCAGCCGCTATGCGGAGGAGCTCTTCAATCATCGCGCGAAGCTCGCGGGGCTGAACTGGCGCGCCTTTTCCAGGGGGCTGGCCGAGCGCACCTCGCCGGAGAATGTCGGACCGATGTCGCCTTTTGCGCTCGAGGCGCTGCTGGCGAAGGCTGTTGCGCCGGAAGGATCACAGCGTCTGCCGCAGCCGTGCATGGTTGCCGATTTCGAGAGCGCGAAATTGATCATTGCGCTGAAGGAAGCGGAGCATCGGCCCATGCTCGAGCGGCGCTTTCCGATGGTCACCCGCAAGGTCATTTACTGGCATGTCGATGATATCGACTTCGCGACGCCGGAAGAGGCGCTCGCCCTGATCGATCGTCACGTGCAGGATCTGATTACCGAGCTCGAGAGGCAAATGGCGCCGTCGCCGCCGGTTGGGGGATAGCGCGGCTGCCGTCCGTGAGCATTTCGACATCGTCAAATGCGGGTTTCTTGCCGGAACCTATGCTGTTCGCTGGCATTTTTTTGTGTGACAGCCGACGATGCTCGCCGGATTGATCTTCGCCTGAGGAGAATTGGAACCATGATCAAATCTCGCGCGCTTGTCGTGAGGCTCGTCGCCGCCGCGGGCGTCGCTGTCGTGCCGTTTGTGGCCGCCATCGCGATGCAGAGCGCCGAAGTTGCCGCGTCAGATATCACCTTGCTCGCTGGCGTCATTCAACTCGTTAGCCGCGCTTACGTGCATCCGATCGGCTCGGACGAGCTGACCAAGGACGCCTTGAAGGGGATGCTCACGCGCCTTGACCCGCATTCCGACTACATGGACGCGCAGGAGTTCAGGCGGTCGCAGGCGGACATGGCCGGCAGCTTTGGCGGGCTCGGCATGGAGATTTCCGAACAGAACGAAATTCCCAAGGTCATCTCGCCCATCGATGGGACGCCGGCGGCTCGCGCCGGACTCGAGCCGGGTGACCAGATTGTCCTGATCAACCACTCCAGCACGCAGGGGGTGAATTTGTCCAAGGTGGTGAGCTTGTTGCGGGGTGACCCTGGGACATCCGTGACCATCACCATCCTGCGCGGCAAGCAGCAGCCATTCGACGTTACGCTCACGCGAGAGATCATCAAGGTCAAATCGGTGAAATCGAAGCTCGAGCCTGACGGGATCGGATACATCCGCATCAGCCAGTTCGGCGGCGACACCGCGGACGGATTCAAGAAGGCGATTGGTGATCTCAACCATGATGCGAACGGGCGCATCAAGGGCCTCGTGCTCGATCTGCGCGACGATCCGGGCGGGCTTCTGACCGCGGCCGTCGATGTGGCCGGGGATCTGCTCGATGGCGGAAACGTGGTCAGCATCCATGGCAGGATGGCAAGCGACGACAGGGCCTTCAAGGCTCCCGCGCATGGCGACATGTTGTCCGGCGTCCCGGTTGCGGTGCTGATCAACGGCGCCTCCGCGTCGGCCTCGGAGATCGTCGCTGGCGCGCTGCAGGATCGCCACCGCGCGACGATCATGGGTACGCAAAGCTTCGGCAAGGGATCGGTGCAAACCGTCATCCCGCTGGAGGGACACGGCGCGGTGAGGCTCACTACTGCGCTTTACTACACGCCCTCTGGAAACTCGATTCAGGATAAAGGCATTGCGCCCGACATCGTCATCGAAGCCCCCAAGGACCAGCAGATTGCGGGCGGCGCCTTGCTCAGGGAAAGTGCGCTGCGCGGCGCTTTCGCAAATCCTGGTCCGCTCAAGCAGGTGCCCGGCACAGGCGCGACGCAATCCCCACCGACACCGGAAGTCAAGCCCGTGTATTCGGCGCCAATCAAGGCGGAACTCATTGGCAAACCCGATGACGCGCAGCTCAAGGCCGCACTCGATCACCTCGTTCAGATCACCGACAAGCAGGCCGGGAAATAGCGGACTTTAGCGAGCCATCCGGCCGGCAGGTTTATCGGTTCACGCACTGAATTTCCGTTTGTGAGCATTGCGGCTATGCTCCGGCGTCCAGCAGGGAGCATGAAGCGATGCGCAGCAATTTCGAGACGATCGCCATCGAGCGGCGTGACAATGGCGTTTTGCTGATCACGCTGAATCGGCCGGAGGCGGCCAACGCGCTGAACACCCAGATGGGGCTCGACCTCATGGAGTTGTTCGAGGGCTTTTCGGTCGACCTCGAAGGCGTCGGGGTTGTGATCGTGACCGGCGCCGGAGCCAAGGCGTTCTGCGCCGGCGGCGATCTCAAGCAGCGCAA
>Ga0207661_10001197_pt1 | contig 17351 bp, 17 predicted proteins | sample KBSC713LmetaG_FD_184337 | JGI IMG/M metagenome (GOLD analysis project Ga0207661, IMG submission 184337) | Corn rhizosphere microbial communities from Kellogg Biological Station, Michigan, USA - KBS C7.1-3L metaG (SPAdes) (version 2) | ecosystem: Host-associated > Plants > Roots > Rhizosphere ...
TCGGCTTGCCGGTGTTCCAATCCGTGATCGGGTAGTCGGCGACCAGCAGGCCGTGATCCAGCTTCGTCGTCGCCGTGTCACCCAGGTAGAAGTGGGGCTGATCGCAGGGACGGCACGGGCCGGCCTGCTTCGCCGGCTCGCCGCCCTTGGCGGGCGCCGCGGCGGTCTCCTTGCCCTTCTTCAGATTCGAGAGCTCCTTCTTCTTTTCCTTCTTCGACTTCGCAGCGAGGTCGTCGTTGCACTTCCGCTGCTCGGCGGGGCACTCGTAGACCTGCAGCAGGTAAGCCTTCACCTGGACGTCCTTGTCCAGGTACTGGCTCATGTGCTTGCGCAGTCCGTAGATCGACATCTCGCCAGTCGGGTACTTCTCCGGCGCGGTCTGCACGTTGAAGTTCGGTGGCGGGGGCAGATCGACCTTGATTGGGGGCATCTCTTGTCCCTGGCCGTAAGCGACCCGAAGGCCGCCCGGGGCGAGCATCGCCACGGCGAAGGGGAGCACGAGGTGGTATACGGTCGGCATTCGCTTCATGGAGACCCTCTCCCGCCGCGCGATGCGGCTAGCCCTGAATAACACGGTGGTTTTTCGCCGGCAAGCGCGAGTGACAGGCGCGGCCCGATTGTGGATTGTCCCGCTTGCGGCTCTGCTGATGGTGAATGGTTGCCGCCGGAACAAGAAAGCGGCTCCCGCCTCGTCGCGTACATCTTCGACGGCGGACCTGTCGCCGCTCCGCGCGCCGCCGCCGCCCGCGGGCACGCTGCCGCCGCCCGCGGCCGTACCCGCGCCGGAGCACCGCGGCGGAAGTTTGCGGTTTCACCTGGACGGCGAGCCGCCCAATCTGATGCCGCTGGGCGACGCGGAGTCCTCGGCGCTGCAGGTGACCGGGCTGGTCTACGAGCCGCTGATCGACTGCAGCGACGGCACCTACCGCCCGGCGCTGGCCGAGAGCTGGGACGTCTCGGACGACCGGATGAGGTTGGCGGTGCGGGTGCGCAGCGGCGTGAAATGGCACGACCATCGCGCGTTCGGCGTGATGGACGTTCAGGCGACGCTCGAGCCGTTGCTGCGCAAGGGCAACGACGCCGCCGCGCTGCGCGCCGCGCTGGCCGACGTCGCTTCGGTCGAGCTCGTCACCGAGCGGACGATCCGCCTCGTGTTGAAGCGCCCGTCCGATCTGGTGCTGCGCGCGCTCTGCGACATTCCGATCCTTCCCGAGCACATCCTCCACGGCACCCGCGCCGAGTCGGCGCCGATCGCGCGCCAGCCGATCGGCACCGGGCCGTACAAGTTCGCCGGGTGGGAGCGCGGCAAGCGAATCCGCCTCGAACGCTGGCCCGATTACTGGGGCGCGCAGCCGGGCGTCGACGAGATCGTGTTCGACGTCGACAACGACGCGGTACGCGCGTTGAACCGCACGCGGCGTGGCGAGATCGACGTGCTGTCGCGCGTGCTGGACGTCCACTACCCGGAGCAGGTCGAGCCCACCACGCTTCACGGCGGCGCGGCGCTTTATCGGCTGGCGTCACGGCGCTATTCGTTCCTGGTCGTCAACAGCGCGCACTACCCGCTGTCCGACGCGCGCTTCCGGCGCGCGATCGCGATGCTGTGGGACCGGAAGCGCTTCGCGGGCGAGCTGCACAACGATCTGGCGCGGCCGATCGGGGGACCGCCCATCGCCGGGCCGGCCTCGGGCGACGACGTCCCGCCGCCGAAGTTCGATCGCGCGGGCGCGATCGCGTTGCTCGAGGAGGCCGGCTACCGCGACACGAACGCCGACGGCGTGCGCGATCGCGAGGGGAAGCCCATCCGCCTGACGATGCTCGAACCGGCGGGACACAAGCTGTTCAACGTCGAGGCGCGGGCGTTCGTGCTCGAGATGCGCAAGGCCGGCGTGCTCGTCGATCTGGTGTCGACGGACAGCGCGACGATCATGCTGCGGCTCAAGAAGGGGGAGTTCGATCTGGCGCCGATGACGTGGCAGGGCGCGCCCGACGACGTCCCGGCCGCTCTCTTCGGTTCCGACGGAGCGTTCAACTACGGCGCGTACAAGTCCAGCGCGCTCGACGCGATGATCGATGAGGCGCGCGCCGCGGCGGGGCCGGCAGCGCGCGCGCCCGTGCTCGAGCGCATCGGGAAGCTGCTGACCGACGATCAGCCGGCCATCTTCCTGTACCGCTACGACGTGCCGGCGCTGGTCGCGGGTCGGGTCCGGGGTCTCGCGGCGGTCGGCGATCGCTTCGACCTCCGTCGCGCGTGGCTGGAATGACGGCGTCGCTGCTGATCGCGCTGCTCGTCGCGAAGGCGGCGCCCGCGCCGGCCGCGGCGTGCCTGCCTGCCGCGCCGGAGCCGGGCCTGGGTGTCGTCGATCCGTTCCGTCTGCCCGCGCCCAAGGCGACGGAGCTGAACAGCGCGGGCAAGGACTTCTATCGCGACGGCAAATGGGAGGAAGCCCGGGTCGAATACCGCGCGGCCGAGGCGGCCGACCCGGCGTTCCTCGCGCCCCGGCTGAATGTCGCCTGTTCGTTCGTCCGGCAGGAACGTTTCGCCGAGGCGACGACAGAGGTCGAGGCGCTGCTCGCGAAGGCGTACGTGCCATGGGCGCGAGAGGTCCTCGAGGCCGCGGACCTCGGCGCCCTGAAGCCGCGGCCGGAGATGGCACGCATCCGGCGCGCGCTGACGGCGGCGGCCGCCGCGTGGGGCGCCGACCTCGACGACGCGCTCATCTTCGTCGGGCGGATGCGCGCGCCGCTGCGGATCCCGAATGCGGGTGCCGGTTTCTTCATCCTGAACCCCCACCAGGAGGTCTTCGCTTTTCTGCCGGCGACGGGCTTGTTTCGCCAGCTGACGAACGAGGACGGACGCGTGCTCGCGATGCTGCGCACGCCCGACCGCCGGCGGATCATCTACGTGACCGCCGAGAAGCTGATCCGCGGCGCGCACGACGACGATCTCGCGCTGCGTGGGGTCGCGCTGGGCGAGCTGACGCTGGCGACCATGACGCTGGAGCCGCCCGCTCGCATCGAAGGCGACGTCCGGCGCCTGGAGCTTGCGGCCGTCGGCGCGATGATCACGGTGAAGGTCGACGGGGATCGCGTCTCCGGCACGTTTCGGCGTGGCGATCGGGGCGCGCTGGAGTCGCTGCCGCCGCGCGCGCGCGGGCGGGGCGGGGTGGTCGTCACCGCGCGGGGCGCCGAGGCCGTCGCGGACGCCGCCCCGGTGAGCAACCGCCCCGGATGCCGGACGACGGCCCGCGAGGCGACGGCCGCCGGGAAGCCCCGGATCATCGCGGTCTCGGCGGCCGGCCGACCGACGCGGCGAATCGGAGAGCAATTCGGAGCTGGCCTGGCCGGTCTTCCGATACCATGACCCGGCCGCACTTTTTCAGGACAGGGGGACCGATGCGAGCAGCCAAAAATTTGCGCGACCGAACAGGTGGGATAATGTGTGACCATGTCGGCAAAAGCTCGCCTCCTTTGGATCATCCCGACTCTGTTCGTCGCGTCTTGGCTGGCCGTTCGGTCGCAGGCGGCTTCGCCCGCCCGCGATCCGCGGAATCAGCCGCGGGGCGAGACGCTGAGCGATCCCCCGGTGCCGTTCGCCTCGCTGTCGCGCGAGATTCGCGACCCGGCGCTGGCGCGGCTCATCGGCGGCTTCGCGGCCGACGCCCGCCGCAACTGACCCCGTCGATTGCGGCGCCTCCCGCGGGGGGACGCTAGCCATGGGTCTGTATCTCGTCACGGGCGGGGCGGGCTTCATCGGCTCGTCGATCGCGCGCGCGCTGATCGCCCGCGGCGACGGCGTGCGCATCATCGACAACTTCTCGACCGGCAAGCGCGAGAACCTGGCCGAGATCGCGGACCGCATCGAGCTGCTCGAGGGCGACATCCGCGACGACAAGCTGCTCGCAAAGGCGATCGGGGGCGTCGAGGTCGTGTACCACGAGGCGGCGATCGCGTCGGTCCCGCAATCGATGGCCGAGCCGCTGGAGAACCACGCGGTCAACGCGACGGGCACGATGCGGGTGCTGGAGGCGGCGCGCCGCGCCGGCGTCCGCCGCGTCGTCTACGCCGCGTCGTCGGCAGCCTACGGAGACGAGCCGACGCTGCCGAAGGTCGAGACGATGGCCCCGGCGCCGATCTCGCCGTACGGCGCGACGAAGCTGGCCGGCGAGGTCGCGATGCAGGTGTACGCGCGCGCCTTTGGCCTGGAGACGGTCTGCCTCCGCTACTTCAACGTCTTCGGTCCCCGCCAGGATCCGAAGTCCGAGTACGCGGCCGTGATCCCGAAGTTCATCACGGTCGCGCTGTCCGGGAAGCAGCCGCGCATCTTCGGCGACGGCAAGCAATCGCGGGACTTCTGCCACATCGACAACGTCGTCGAGGCGAACTTCGCGGCTGCCGCGGCGGACGCCGCGCGCGCGTCGGGCGGCGTATTCAACGTCGGATGCGGGGAGTCGATCGATCTCAATCGGGTCGTCGCGCTGATCGGCGACATCCTGGGCAAGAAGCTGGAGGCGATTCACGAGCCGGAACGGGCCGGCGACATCAAGCACTCGTGGGGCGACGTCAGCGCCGCGCGCGCCGCGCTGGGGTTCAAGGCGTCGGTGTCGTTCACCGAGGGTCTGCGCAAGACGATCGAGTGGTATAAGTCGAAGTCGTGAATTCCATGACCGGGTTCGGCCGCGCCTCCGTCGAGGCGGGCGAGCGCCGGCTGCGCGTCGAGATTCGCTCCGTCAACCACCGCGGCCTCGATCTCAAGATCCGCGGCGCCGAGGCGGACGCGTACTGCGGCGCCGAGATCGGCCGCGCGGTGCGGACGGTCGTCGAGCGCGGCGCGCTCACCGTGCTGGTGCGCGACGAGTCTTCAGACGCGTCGTCGGGCGTCGACCAGGCGCGCGTCCGGGCGACTTACACCGTGCTCGAGCAGTTGCGCCAGGAGATGGGGATCGAGGAGCCCGTGGGGCTGCGCACCGTCGCGGCGTTCATGACGGTCGGGACCGGGTCGACGCTGGAAGGCGAGGCGCTGTGGGAGGCGCTGCGGCCCGCGGTGGAATCGGCGCTGGCCGAGCTGGTCGCGACCCGAAAACAGGAAGGTCGCGCGCTGGCGGCCGACATCGGCGCGCACCGGACGGCCCTCGTCGACCTGGCGGGGCGCCTGCGCGCGGCGACGGCGCCGCTCGCCGAGAAGTTCGGCCGCCGGCTGACCGAGAAGCTGGACGCGCTCCGCGGCCAGGCGGGTTTCGAGCCCGGCCGCATCGCGCAGGAGGCCGCGCTGATGGCCGATCGGCTGGACGTATCGGAAGAGCTGGTGCGGCTGGATACCCATCTGGCCCACGCCGGCGAGCTGATCGGCGCGTCGGGCGCGGTCGGTCGCAAGTTCGACTTCGTGATCCAGGAAATCGGCCGCGAGCTGAACACGATCGCGTCCAAGTCGCAGGACGCCGGCGTGGCCGCGCTGGTCATCGACGCCAAAGCCGAGCTGGAGCGGATGCGCGAGCAGGCCCAGAACGTCGAGTGAGTTGAGCAAAATGGTAGAATTCCTTCGATGACAGAAGGCAAAGCCAGCAGCCATCGCGGCATCCTCGTCGTGATCTCGTCCCCGTCGGGCGCAGGCAAGACCACGCTCGCGCATCGGCTGGCGGAGGAGGAACGGCTGGAGTTCTCGGTCTCGTATACGACCCGGTCGCCGCGACAGGGCGAGACCGACGGTGTCGACTACAAGTTCATCACCGAGGACGAGTTTTCGAGCATGGTCGAGCGCAACGAATTCGCGGAGTGGGCCCAGGTCCACGGCAACCGCTACGGGACGGCCGTACACACGGTCAACCGCGCGCTCGAGGACGGTAAGGACTACCTGTTCGACGTCGACTACCAGGGCGGGGCGCAGATCCGACGCCAGTGGCCGAACGAGAGCGTGCTGGTGTTCATCCTGCCGCCGTCGATGGCCGAGCTCGAGCGCCGGCTCCGCCGCCGCGCCACCGACGCGCCCGAGGCGATCGACCGCCGCCTGGCGACCGCGAAGCGCGAGCTGGAGCACTTCGCCGAGTACGACTACCTGGTGGTGAACGACAACCTCGAGACGGCGCTCAAGGAGTTGTCGAGCATCTACGTGGCGGCACGCTGCACGCGCGCCCGCCGCGAGCACTACGGACACGCGCTGCTGGCCGAAGCGCGGTCGCGGGAGGGGGGGCCGCCGTCCTCGTCGCAATGAGCGACGTGCAAGAGATTCTCGCCTCCGTTCGGGCGTACGACGCCGCGGCCGACACCGGTCTCATCGAACGCAGCTTCGCCTTCGCGGCGGAGCGCCACGCCGGGCAGAAGCGGCGGTCGGGCGATCCGTACGTCGTCCATCCGGTCGGCGTCGCGCGCATCATCTCCGAGCTGCGGCTGGACGTCCCGTCGGTGTGCGCGGGCCTCCTGCACGACTGCGTCGAGGACACCAGCGCAACCGCCGAGGACATCGGTCGGCTGTTCGGCACCGAGATCCAGTTCCTGGTCGAAGGCGTCACGAAGCTGGGCCAGATCCCGTGGACCACGCGCGAGGAGCGCCAGGCGGAGAACTTCCGCAAGATGCTGCTCGCGATGGCGCGCGACATCCGCGTCATCCTGATCAAGCTCGCCGATCGCGTCGACAACATGCGGACGCTCGCGCACATGCCGCGCGACAAGCAGGAGCGGATCTCGCGCGAGACCCGGGAGATCTACGCGCCGCTGGCCAACCGCCTCGGTATCCAGTGGATGAAGGCGGAGCTTGAAGACCTCGCCTTCAAGTACCTGGAGCCCGAGGACTACGCGACGCTGATCGCCCGCCTGACCGAGACCGCCGAGTCGCGCGAGGCGTACATCACCGAGGTCGTCGACCGGCTGAAGGCGGCGCTGGTCGAGGCGGAGATCGTCGCGCAGGTCACCGGACGGGCCAAGCACTTCTGGTCTATCCAGCAGAAGATGAAGCGGTCCGGCCGCGACGTGGAGCAGATCTACGACGTGATCGCGTTCCGCGTGATCACCGAATCGGTGCGCGACTGCTACGGCGTGCTGGGCGTCGTGCACTCGAACTGGACGCCGGTGCCCGGCCGCTTCAAGGACTTCATCGCGCTGCCCAAGCCGAACCTCTATCAGTCACTGCACACCACGGTGATCGGCCCGCGCGCGGAGCGCATCGAGATCCAGATCCGCACCCAGGAGATGCACCGCATCGCCGAGCAGGGCATCGCGGCGCACTGGCAGTACAAGGAGGGCAGCGAAAAATCCCGGTCCGCCGCCGACGGCAAGGCGTTCGCCTGGCTACGCCAGCTGATGGAGTGGCAGCGCGATCTGAAGGACCCGACGGAGTTCATCGAGACCGTCAAGATCGACCTCTTCCAGGACGAGGTGTTCGTCTTCACGCCGAAGGGCGACGTGAAGGCGCTGCCCAAGGGCTCGACGCCGATCGACCTCGCGTACTCGATTCACTCCGAGGTCGGCGAGCATTGCTCCGGCGCGCGCGTCAACGGGCTGATCGTGCCGCTGCGCTATGCGCTGCGAAACGGCGACACCGTCGAGATCCTCACGTCGGCCAACCAGAAGCCGTCGAAGGACTGGCTGAAGTTCGTCGCGACAAGCCGCGCCCAGACGAAGATCCGCCACTTCATCCGCATGGAGCAGCGCGAGCGCAGCCGGCAGCTGGGGCGCGACCTGCTCGGGCGCGAGCTGCGCAAGCAGAGCTTCTCGCTGCAGACGGCGGAGCGCGAGGGCTGGCTGGAATCGGCCGCCGAGCGCCTGCGCCTGGGGACCGCTGACGACCTGCTCGTCGCGGTCGGCTACGGCAAGGTCAACCTGGCGCACGCGGCCGACGCGGTGCTGATCGACCAGTCGCGCACCGGAACGGAGGCACCGTCAGCGCCGATCCCCGAGACGCCGCCCGCGGCGCGCCGCCCCGCGAAGCGATCGATCGCGGGCGTCCGCGTCCAGGGCGAGGCCGACATCCTCGTGAAGTTCGCCAAGTGCTGCACGCCGGTCCCGGGCGACGACATCGTCGGCTTCATCAGCCGCGGCCACGGCGTCGTCATCCACAAGCGCGACTGCCCGAAGGCGCTCGAGCTGGACCCGGCGCGGCGGCTGGACGTCTCGTGGGACGAGGAGGCGAAGACGCTGCGTCCCGTCGCGGTCCAGGTGACCTGCACCGATCGGCCGGGCCTGCTGGCGGCCATCTCGAAGGCGTTCACCGAGCAGGGGGTGAACATCTCGCAGGCCAAGTGCCGGACCACCGAGGACGGCCGGGCGGTGAACACGTTCCAGGTGACGGTCGGGCACCTCGAGCAGCTCAAGACCGTCCTCCGGAGCCTGGGTTCGATAGAAGGCGTGGTGTCCGCCACCCGGCTGTGATAGATAGGCGGCGCCATGGCCTCGAACACCCGAATCACCTGGAAACGCCGCACGCGGAAGCACGTCAACATGGGCAAGAAGCGCAAGGCCAAGGAGAGCCGCAACTCGACGCCCAGCGCGGCGAAGCTGTTCGCTGAGCTCGGCCCGCCCGAAGGCGTGCCCGCCGCGAAGACGAAGTAGTCCGTTTCCGGCTGTCCGGAACGGACAGCGCAGCCGGAAAACCGCCCGGAGGAATTGATCTTTCGCGGCGATTGTGAGGTAACATGGCGCTCCACGAGCGCGGTGCTGCCCACGCCGACGCCGTGCTCCCCGAGGCGTGACCAACGGATGAAACTCTGCCCGATCTGCAAGAGTCAGTATCAGGACGACGCTAACTTCTGCCCGCAGGAGTCGTGCGCAACCGACCAGGGGCCTCGGCGCCTGGAACCGATCGTCGCCGCGGCGCCGCAGCGCTACGAGATGGAATCCCAGCTCGGTGGCGCACGGACCGGCGAGGTCTGGCGCGCGCGCGACACGCAGTCGGGCGCGACCGTCGCGTACAAGCTGGTCGCGCAGGCTTCGTTGCCGACGACGGCGACGCTCGAACGTGCACAGCGCGAGCTGAAACAGCTACAGCGCGCGCAGAGCAACCGCCTCGCCCGCGTCCTCGACTTCGGCAAGGATCCAAGCGGCCGCCTGTTCATCGCCAGCGAGCTGTGCGATGGCCAGCCGCTCGATCGGCTGATCGCGGCCACCGGACCGCTGTCGCTGGATCGCGCGAAGGCGATCGTCGCCCAGATCGGCGAGGCGCTGCTGGAAGGGCAGAAGGTCGGCGTCGTCCACCACGACCTGTCGCCCAAGAACATTCTCATCGCCGAGAACGACGTGGTGAAGGTGATCAACTTCGTCGCGCCGTTCGCGGTGTCCGACACGGTCTTCGGCGTGCCCGAGTACCTGTCGCCGGAGCAGGCCGAGGGGAAGCTCGTCGACCAGCGGTCGAACACGTACAGCCTGGGCGGCATCATGGTGCTGCTGCTGTCCGGTCAGCCGCCTGTCTCGGGCGCCGACACCGCGGCCGTCCTCGATCAGGTTCAGAAGGGCGAGGTCATCCCGCCGAGCCGCCGCCAGAACGGCGCCTCGACGCTGACGGCCGAGATCGATCGCGTCGTGCTGAAGGCGATGGACAAGAGCCCGAACCGCCGTCCCCTGACCATGCGTCAGTTCCTGACGGAGGTGAGCGGGATGGCCGCGGCGGGCGCCGCGAACGCGGCGGGCGGCGTCGGCTTCGCGAAGACGATGCTCTTCTCGGGCGCAAACCCCGAGGTCCAGAAGCTGGTGCAGCAAGCGGTCGCCGCTCGCAGCGGCGCGACGGCCGCGCCCGCGGCGGCTCCAGCCCCGATGGCGGCGACGCCGCCGCCGGAACAGCAAGCGCCCGCCTACGCGGCAGCCCCGCCGGCCGCAGATGGCGCGGCGACGGGACCTCGCCGCACGCACGGCGCCGCGATCGCCGCGACCGTCGTGTCGATGCCAGCCGCCAAGGTTCCCGGGCTCGGCGCGCCGATGCCCGGCGCCAGCACCGGCAGCTCGGGCCAGTTCACGCCGCCGGCAGTCGCCGCCACGCCGCCCCCGATGGCCGTGACGCCGCCGCCTCAGGGCGCCGGGCCCGCGCCCACGCCCAAGCCTGCGGCGGGCGGTAATTTCCGCGAGACGCTCTGGTTCAAGAAGGGCGACGTCGATCAGATGGTCGCGGACGCGCGTGCCCGCGTCGAGGCCGCCCGCGCCAAGGGCGTCGCCATCTCCGAGGCCGATGCCGCAGCCGCCGCGGGCGCGGTCGCGCCGCCGACGGAGGAGGAGGGCGCCAAGCCGCTCTCCGACCAGTACGTCGACGACGGGACGCTCACGGCCGACGACCGGAAGAAGTTCTCGTTGCGCTCGGGCGCGACCTCGACCGCGCTGCCGACGGTGGGCGGCGCGATGCCGGGCGAGCGCATGAGTGACGCCGAAATGATGGGCGAGATCGGCGGCAAGAAGAAGCTGATCATCCTGGTCGTCGCGGCCGTCGTGCTGGTGCTCGTCGGCATCGTGGTGGTCAAGAAGTTCACCGCGAAGGACGTCGCGAAGAACGCCGCGGCGATGACGCCGCCGACGATTCCCACGACCGAGCCGGTGCCTCCGCCCGTGCCCCCGACGCCCGCACCGCCGGCGGCCGCCGCGGCGCCGAAACCGGCCGCCGCAGCAGCCGCGGACGACGGCGATGAGCCCGCCGCAGCACCGAAGCCCGGGCACGCCGGCGCACCCGCTGCAAAGAAGCACGCCGCCAAGAAGGCGAAGGGCAAGAAGGCGCACAAGTAGATTCGGGACCCTGGAGGGTCCCGAGCCCCCCGCGCTGAGCTCCGCGCAGCCGACCGCGCTCCGCTCCACGAGAGGGACTGGTTAGAGCAGCCGGTCCACCACTGCGGTGATCGCGCCCGTGACGTCGTCGATGGGCGCGCTCGCGTCGATCGTGACGGCCTTCGGGTCGCCCGCGACGAGCCGGCGGTACGCGGCCGCAACCCGTTCCTGGACCGCGTCGGCGTCGTAGCGCTCTTCGGTCCGGCCGGCGGCGCGCCGGCGGGCCGCCGCGACGGCCACCGGCAGGTCGAGCAGCAGCGTCAGATCGGCCGGGCGGACCTCGCGGGCGAGCTGGCCGACCCAGTCGCGCTCGGCCTCCTCGCCCTGGTAGGCGAGCGACGACAGCAGGTAGCGGTCGCAGACCACGTCGGTCCCCGCCGCCAGCGCGGGCTCGATCTCGCGGCGCAGGTGATCGCGCCGATCGGCCGCGAACAGCAGCGCCATCGCGCGTCCGTCGGCTGGCGCCCCGTCGGGCAGGCGGTGCCCGCCCAGTAGGATCTCTCGCAGCAGGCGTCCGACGGGCCCCGTGCTGGGCTCACGCGTTGCGTGGGCGCGCCGGCCCCGGGCCGTGAGGTACGCCGCCAGCCGGTCGAGCTGGGTGGTGGTCCCCGAGCCGTCGATCCCCTCGAGCACGATGAACAGTGGCGTCGCCATTTGCGTAAAAGGCTTCCCCGATCTACACGGTTCTGCGCGTGGCAGGAAGCTCATCGACCCGTCTCGTGGTCTGCGCCATCGTCGCCGCGGTGGCCGCTGCCGGCTGCCCGCGCGATCGCAGCCATTCGTCGCCGCCCAACGCGTCGACCGCCAACGTCGACATGCGCGACGTGCGGTGCGTGGAACGCCCGGAGGGCTGCGTCTGGTGCGAAGGCCGCGGCCCGACGCCGCCCCTGGTCGACCCCGACGCGGTCCCGGCGTCGCTCTGCGATCCGAAGGACGAGGGCAACTGCGTCGACTTCTGCTCGCGTCTGGCGCCCGAGTGCGCGGTGCCGTGGCGGACGGTTCCCAGCTGCCTGCTGCCGTCCGAACAGGAGTTCCGTCGCGAGATCATCCGGCGCGACACAGCCGATCGCCCCGAGGCGCTGGTCCAGGGGCGCGTCACCGACGAAGCCGGCCGCCGCATCGAGGGCGCGAAGATCAGCGTCTGGTTCCAGGGAACGTCGGTCGCCGAAGAAGTGTCCGGCAAGGACGGCAGCTTTCACCTGAAGCTGCGAACCGGCCCCTGGACCTACTTCGTCCGCGTCAGCCGGCCGACGCTGGCGACGGAGATCGCCGACCTGCGCATCGAGAAGCCGGGGACGACCGTCCGCAACTTCAAGCTGGCGCCCGAGAACGTCATCCGCGGCCGCGTCGTCAGCAACAAGGGCGAACCGATCGCCGGCGCGACGGTCCACGCCGTCCGGAACGCCGAGGATCCCGTCGCGTCAGGTGAAGCGCAGAGCGCCGACGACGGCACGTTCGCGCTGGGCGGCCTGGACAGCCGGCGCTACTTCCTGCGGGCGTCGAAGTTCGGCTGGCTCCCGGAGACGCTGAAGTGGACCGTCGCGGCGCCCGCCAAGGGCATCGGCTTCAAGCTCGCCCGCACCGGCGTGATCCAGGGGCGCGTCGTCGACACCGACGGGGAAGGGCAGGCCAACGCCACCGTGGTCGCGCTGCTCTCAGCCGCGTTCGGCGCCACCACGTCGCCGATCATCTGGCGTGTCGACAGCGACGGCAAGTTCGCCCAGGACCGCTTCCAGATCGGAACCTATTACCTGTGGGCGCGCCACGGCGAGATGCTGGTCTATCCGCCCGAGAAGATCGAGATCACCGATCAGGATCTCGACGCCGAAGCCGAGCTGCGGCTGGCCCACAAGGGCGCGCGCGTCCGGGGGCGCGCCGTCACGACGAAGGGCGGCGCGGTGGAACCCGACGCGCGCGCCGTGCTGATCGGCCGGTCGCCGCTGGCGCTGCCGCGCAAGGCCGTCGGCGAGATCGATCGCGACGGCAAGTTCGTGGTCGGCACGCTGCTGCCGGGACGCTACGAGATCTCGATCCGCGTCGGCTCACGCATCCTGCAGATCACGAGCGGACCGCGCGAGGTCGAGATTCCGATCGACCCCGGCGCGACGGTCGATCTGACGGACACGATCACTGTCCGCCCGCAGACCGAGGAATAGCCGCCGTGGCTAGTGCAGGACGCGCATGCGGCTGAGGCAGTCCGCGAGCACGTGATGGCTCTCGTTCTCGAACGAGGTGAAGCGGACCGCCATCCCGGCCACGGCGCGGCTCGTTCCGGCCTGCGTGTAGTTGATGAAGTAGTGGTTCTTCACCTCGCCGGTCGCGACCACGTCACCCGAACCGTCGGGCACGGGGAAGCAGACGCGGACCGCGGCGCCCAGCGGCAGCGGGTCGGGGATCTCCAGGAAGATCCCACCCGCGGAGACATTGCGCGCGACGCAGTAGATCTCGCCGAACAGCAGCGATTCCAGCCGCACCACGAACATCTTGTCGAAGCGCAGGTGAGCCCGCTGCTCTTCGAAGGCGGCCTCGGCCGCGACATCGGTGTTGGTATTGGTGTCGGTGGCGGCTGCAGTCGAACCGGAAGGCGTCGTCCCCATGGCGAACATCCTACGTTGTCGTCTAATGAAGTCAAAAAACTTACATGTAGGATAACGACGCCATGATCCCGCAGGCCTGGAGGAGAGGGTGGCGGGCGTGGATTCCCGCCGCGATCTGGTCGGCCCTCATCTTCGTGCTGTCGTCGATTCCGGGCAGCGCATTTCCTGCGCTGCCCGGTTGGTGGAACGCCGACAAATTCGTCCACACCGGAATCTATGCGGTGTTGGGCGCGCTCTGCTGGTTTGGCGCGCGCGGCACGCTGCCGCACGGACGAGGTGCGATCCCGCAAGTGATCGTCGCGGCCTTGATAACGACGCTGTATGGAATTACAGACGAGGCGCACCAGGCGTTCACACCGCTGCGTACACCGGATCCATTCGACGTCGTTGCGGATGCTGTGGGCGGTTTGCTCGGCGCGATTGCGTGCGTCGTGATCGTGTCGCGTAAGCGCGCGAAGTAGTCGCGCGCGAACCGTCCGATGTCGTAGATGAAAATCGACGGCTCCGATATCATGCCGATCTCGGGCTTCGGAAAATGAATGCTCTCTGACGAGCGGACCACACACGAAGAGCTGCCGGCGCCGCGAGAGGTGGAGGGTCTCGTCGTCGCGCCGGGTCGTGCGGTCATGCGCGCGCTGGTCGGCTTCCTTCGCGGCGAAGGCATCAACGTCCGCACCGTCGCCGACGCCGAAGGCGCGTTCGAGGAAGCGCTGCTTCACCCGCCCGACATCGTGCTCATCGACGATCGCGTCCCGCCGTCGGGCGGCATCGACCTGGTCGTGCGCCTGAAGGCCAACGTGCGCACGCACTTCGTACCGACGATCCTGTACACGCTGAACGATCTGCGGCGGGAGAGGGTGCGCGCGCTGGCGGCCGGCGTCGACGCCGTCTTCGCGCCGAACACGGACATCGAGGAACGACGCGCGCGCGTCTGGGCGTTGCTGCGGACGCGGGCGCTCTACCGGCGCATCGACCGGCTCAACCGCAACCAGCGCAGCGAGATCGTCGACCGACGCCAGTGGCTGTCGCACTTCCTGCACGACCTCAAGGGCCAGATCGGCGCGCTCGCCGCCAACGTCGAGTACCTGGATCGATTCGCTCCCGATCAGGCGGACCCGCGCTTCTCGGACTTCAAGTCCAGCATCGAGGATACGCGCGGCATCTTCGAGCAGGTGAAGGCGTCCGTCCGCACGGTGCTGGACTACGACCGCATCGAGACAGGTCAGCTGGTCCCGCGCGATGAGCGTTTCCATCTGGGCGAGGCGGCCGCCGAGCCGATCGAGACGCTGCGCCGGCTGGCGACGATGTCGGAACGAAGCGTCGTCGTCAGCAGTCCGCCGATCGACCGCGAGCGGACGCTGTACGGCGATCGCGAGCTGGTCGCGTCCGCGATCTTGAACCTGGGGATGGCGGCGATGCGCCGGTCCGCGCCCCACAGCGAGCTGGCGATCGAGATCTGCGAGACCGACGCGGGGATGCGCTTCCGCGTCGCCTCGCCGGGCGCGCCGCTGCAGCCGAGCGAGCGCATCAACATCTTCGCGCCGTACGGCCGACACGCCGCGGGCTCGGCCATGTACGGGCTGGGCCTCGCGCTGGCGCGCGCGCTGGTCGATCTGTCGCAAGGGTCGCTCTGGGTCGAGGACCTGCCGACCGGCGGCTGCGCGTTCGTGTTCGAGCTGGGAATGAAGCGGGCAGGCGCCCGGCCGGTCCGCAGCCCGAACACCCGGATTCAGGGGCGCGTGGAGCCGCCCGAACAGCCGTGAAAGCACGCGCCTGGCTGTTCGCGCTTCTGCTCGCGGCCGCCGCACCCGGGGTGCGCGCCGCCTCCGACGCGAAGGTCGACGAGCTTTGCCGCGCCGTCCTCGAGGACGGCAACTACAAGGTCCGCGTCCAGGCCGCGCTGGTGCTCGGCAAGCTGGGTGATCCGCGCGCGGTGCAGCCGCTGATCAAGGCACTGGGCGATTCGAACAAGACCGTGCGCGGCATCGCCGCCTCGGCGCTGGGACAGCTGGGCGATACGGCGGCTGCCGATCCGCTGCGCGATCTGCTGCGCCACGAGAGCGACCCGTTCGTGCGCGGGCAGGCCGATAAGGCCGTGGCGGCGCTGGCCGCCGGAGGCGGCGGCGGGGGCGGGGGACCGCGGCGCGGCGCGAAGATCTACGTGAACTTCGGCGCGTTCGTGGGCGGCGTGAAATCGGCGGGCCCGGACGACTCGAAGATCCTCCACGACGCGCTCTCGCGCGAGCTGGGCAAGATGCCCGTCGTGACGCTGGCGCTCAGCCCGGCCGACCAGCACAACTTCGGCAAGAGCGGGCTGTCCGGCTTCTACATCGACGGCAACATCACGAAGCTCGAGGACAGCGGCGGCAACGAGACGAGCTGCGACGTCAAGGTGATGGTCGCGCGTTGGCCGCAGAAGAGCATCATCATGTGGACCAACGCGGGCGCCAGCGTGCAGTCCGGGTCGCGGCCACGCGACAAGGAAAACGCGCGCAAGGAATGCCTGGAGGCGTCAGCCCGAGGCCTCGGCGAGGACCTGGTGAATTTCCTGAAAGCACAAGGGGGCTAGTAGAATGGCTGGCAGCAAGCGGATGCGGAGGCGTTCATGAATACCGGCGAAACGGCCAGACCGGCCTACAAGCGCAAGGTGAAGAACTACTTGCTCGACGTCGGGCTGCAGCTCCGCTACACGGCGACGATCGTCGTCATCGCGGTGGTGCTGACCGCGATCCTCGGCCACCGCATCTACCAGGCGACGCAGGACACCTCGAAGGTGATCCTGTGGACGGGCCTGGTCGATCCGGCGACCGCGCAGGAGCTGCAGTCGCAGTTCGCGCAGAGCGATCGGACCGTCATGCTGGGCATCATCGGCTTCGCCATCATCCTGGTGCTCTCGATCAGCGGCGTCGGCATCCTGCTCACGCACAAGGTCGCGGGGCCGCTGTACAAGATCTCCAGCTTCTTCGGCCGCATCCGGGACAACCGGCTGGGCCCGGCGCCGGCCAAGCTGCGCAAGGGCGACGAGTTGCAGGACTTCTACCTGTCGTTCCGCGAGATGCACCAGGCGGTCCGCGGGCGCGTCGAGGACGACGTCCGCGTGCTGGAGGGCGCGCTGGTCGCGATCGAGGCGACGCCGGAGGGACGGTCGCCGAGCATCCAGAAGGCGCTGGATGATCTGCGGCAGCTGCGCAAGCACAAGGAAGACAGCCTTGAAGCGCCGCCGATCGACCGGATGACGACCAGCAGCGGCTCCTGAGGGGAGCTCGTCACGTCCGCTGGACGGCGGGTCTTCCCGTCGTCGCGGGCGCGCTTCGGACTAGGCGTCGCGCGCGACGCTCAGGCGCGTCGGGTCTGCGCGGCGCTGACCAGGCAGAGGCCGTGCAGGAACAGGCCGGGCAGGAAGCAGCAGGCGTAGCCCATCAAGGTGGTCGCCATCCAGGCCACGCCGGCGCCCGGGCGGCCCGAGTAGATGTGGCCGGCGCCCGGAATCAGCATCGACAGCATCACGGACGTGACCGGATTCGGCCGCGGCCGGAGCGTCATGAAGAAGCTCTCGTTGACCGTGATGGCCGGCGGGCCGACGGTCAGCTCGTGGCTCACGCGCGTCGAGATCGGCTTTCGTCCCGGGTAGACGTACTCGACGATGCCGGCGGCGCTGGTGCGGACGTTCAGCGTGCCTTGTTCGACCATGCGGGCGAGGTGCCGCTCGGCCGTGCGGACCGAGATCCGTCCCAGGTAGGCGACGTGGGCCGCGGTGACCGGGACATCGGTTTCGAACAGCACCTTCAATACCAGCTGTTCAAACTCGTCGAAATCCATCGGAGTCTCAGCGTAGCACACGCGAAAGTGCGAAAGTCGATCGATCACACGGCGAAACCACGCGCGCGCCGCGATCATTTTTTTCCTCGAAACGCGTCGTTCATTTTCGATCGGCGCGTTCACTTCGACCTCGGGTCGACCTCGGGCAATCCGAGCTGAGCGATCGCCGGATCGTCGGATCGAAACACACGCCTCCCGACATCT
>Ga0207661_10001198_pt1 | contig 17338 bp, 11 predicted proteins | sample KBSC713LmetaG_FD_184337 | JGI IMG/M metagenome (GOLD analysis project Ga0207661, IMG submission 184337) | Corn rhizosphere microbial communities from Kellogg Biological Station, Michigan, USA - KBS C7.1-3L metaG (SPAdes) (version 2) | ecosystem: Host-associated > Plants > Roots > Rhizosphere ...
TCGGAGAAACCGACCGACTTGAGCTGCTCGCACATCAGCGCGCGGGCATCCTGCGGCATAGCGGCGTCCGGCACCACGACCGCCCGGGCTTGTGCCGTCAGCAACTCGGCCTGCAGGTCGGAAGCCCCACCGGCATCGAGCAGCACGTGGTCATAGACCCGAAGCAGCGCATCGATCGCCAGCATCATGCGCGGCGACTGCAATTGCGCGCGGTCGAAACCAGGGCGTCCCGCGCTGACGAGGTGAACGCGCGACAGCCGGTCCTTGGTGATGATCTGCGAGAACGACGCCTCGCCCTTCATCAATTCCGCCAGTCCCGGCGACGCCGGATCGGTGGAGATCGCCGAGATCGTCGGTAAGGATGCCGCGAGATCAACCACCACGACGCGGGCGTCGCGAGCAAGCTGTCGGGCCAACGTCAGAGCGGTCAGCGTAATGCTTTCGCCCGCAGCCGTCCCCATGATCGTCACCTTGTGCGCGGCCGGGCCCGCGCTGCGGAGTTTTGCCGCGAGTTGATCGATCTCATTTATTCGCGCACCGATCTCCTGGCGTGCCTCGCTGAATGCGGGAACGGGCTCGGCGGAAGTTTCCGTCTTGGCTTTAACCGCGGCCATCGGTGAAGCGAAAGCTGCAACCGCCCGCGGCGCCGTCATCGCCAACAACTCACCGGTCACGATCAGGCCGGACGAGAGCAACAGCATCGCCAACGTTGCAATCAGCACGATCGGCAGCTTCTTCGGATAGGCCGGCGTGTTCGAGACGATGGCACGGGAAATAACGCGACCTTCTGCCGGCGCGGTATCGATATTCTCGCGGGTCGTGGCCTCGCGATATCTTGCCAGATACGTCTCGAGCAGGTCACGTTGCGCCTTGGCTTCGCGCTCCAGCGCGCGAAGCTGAACGTCCTGGCCGTTCGTCGAGGTCGCCTGCTTCTTGAGCCGATCAAGGCTCGCTGTCAGTTCTTCGACCCGCCCGCCGGCCAGCCGCGCATCGTTTTCCAGCGAGCGTGCAATCTTGGCGGCCTCGTCGCGAATCTGATGGTCGAGATCGGCGATCTGAGCCTTCAACTCCTTGATGCGCGGATGATTGTCCAGCAAGGTCGACGACTGCTCGGCAAGCTGGGCCCGCAGGGTCACCCGCTGTTCGAACAGGCGGCGCATCAATTCGGAATTGAGAATTTCCGAGGCCTCGATCGGCTTGCCGCTCTGGAGCAGCTCGCGGATCAACCGCGCCTTGGCGTCGGCATCTGATTTCAGCCCACGCGCATTGTTGAGCTGCGTATTGAGCTCGCCCAGCTGCTGGTTTGAGAGAGTGGTATTGTTAGTACCGACGAACAGGTTCGATTTCGATCGGAAATCCTCGACCTTGGCCTCGTCCTCTGCCACCGTCTTGCGCAACTCATCGATCTTGCTTGACAGCCACTGACTCGCGACCTTCGCCTGGTCCTGGCGGGCATCCTGCTGCAGCACCAGATAGCCGTCGGCGATGGAATTGGCGACCTTGGCGGCAAGATCAGGATCGCGCGACTGGAACTCGACGACGATGACGCGGGACTTGTCGACGGCATAGGCAGTGAGTCGCTCGAAATAAGCGTCCAGCACCCGCTCCTCGGGCGTCATCGAGAACGGGTCGCGGCCGATCCCGAACAGCGCGAGCAACGATTTCAATGGCGAGATGCTGCCGAGCGCCGGATCGAATTCCGGTCGTTCGGCGAGCTTGTTCTTCTTGATGATCTCGCGCGCGAGATCGCGCGACAGCACGAGCTGCACCTGGCTGGTGACGGCCTCGGCGTCGAGTGCGGTGCGCTCCTCGTTGCGCTCGCCGTTCGGGCGAAGGAACACGTTCTCGCGCCCGTCGATCAGGATGCGCGCTTCGGACTTGTAGTGCGGGGTGATCACGTTGACGATTGCGACCGAGAAAACCAGCGCCAGCAGCGCGGGGACGATGATCCAGCCCCGCTTGCGCCGGAGCGCATCACCCAAGGCTCGCACATCGAGATCGCCGGATTGCGACACAGCCGCCGGCTTGGCTGGAGTCGGCGCAGGCTTTGCGACAGGCTGCTCCGCCTGCGCCTTCTCCCCAGCCTTACGCCACAACGCAAAACGCATCGCACACTCCCGCGGACGCCACGACTCCACCTGACTGTTCCGATTACAGTCCATTAAGGTTGCCGCTGGGTTAATCTGGCGAATTTGGGGCCGACAATGCTACTCGCAAAATGGCGACGGTCATGTTTTGTTAACCATGAAAGCCCTTAATCGGAATCAAGATTTCCCTGAAGGTCGTCCCATGCCCGGCGCGCGCGCCGCCGTCTGTCGCCTCATTGCTGCCCTTCCTCTGCCGGGATCCATGCCGAAGGCTTGCTCTGTCGGCGACGGCAGGTAATGGCCATGCACGCGCCAGACAGACCGCTGCGGATACTGCACGCGACGCGAGCACCCGTCGGCGGCATCTTCCGTCACATCATCGACCTCGCCAATGGCCAGGCCGATCGCGGCCATGAGGTCGGCATCATCGCCGACAGCCTCACCGGCGGCGAGCGGGCCGACAAGGCGCTTGCCGAGATCGCCCCGCGCCTCAAGCTCGGCGTGCACCGCATGGCGATCCATCGCGAGCCGCGGCCGACCGATTTGCTCGTGTGGCTGCGCGTTCGCAGCCTGATCCGGCAGTTGAAGCCGGATGTGCTGCACGGACACGGTGCCAAGGCCGGCGTCTTTCTCCGTCTGCGGTCGCGCGGCGGCGACAATATCCGCATCTACACGCCGCATGGCGGCTCGTTGCACTATCCCCTCAACACGTTCAAGGGCGCGATCTACAGCCGTCTCGAGCGCACGCTGATGGACAGCACCGATCTGTTCCTGTTCGAAAGCGCCTTTGCGCGCGACACCTATCAACGCATGATCGGTAAGCCCAAGGGCCTGGTGCGCTGCGTGTTCAACGGCGTCACCGCGGAGGAATTCGACCCCGTGCGTCTGGCCGACGACGCCACCGACATCGTCTATGTCGGTGAGTTCCGCCGCATCAAGGGCGCGGACCTCCTGGTCGATGCAGTGGCGCGGCTGCACGCCGACGGCAAGCCGGTCACGCTGACGCTCGCCGGCGATGGCGAGGAGATGAATGCGCTGAAAGCGCAGGTCGAAAGGCTCGGGCTCTCTAATTCCGTGCGCTTCATCGGCCACGTCAAGGCGCGCTACGGCTTCTCCAAAGGCCGCCTTTTGATCGTGCCCTCGCGCGGCGACTCCATGCCCTATGTCGTGATCGAGGCCGGTGCGGCGGGCATCCCCATGGTTGCAGCCAATGTCGGCGGCATTCCCGAGATTTTCGGGACCTACAATGACGCGCTGTTCGCCCCCAACATCCCCGGCGCGATCGCGGATGCCATCGAGATCGCGATGGAAGATCCGGACGCGGCGCAGGCGCGAGCGAAGGCGCTCCGCGAGCGCATCTTCCAGCACTTCTCGCAGAAGGCGATGGTCGAGGGCGTGCTCTCCGGCTATCGCGATGCTTTCGCTAGTCATTAACCATCATTTACCAAGCTAACCGTTTCTTCCGATTTGTCCTCTAAGCCGTGACGAGGGGGATTCCGCCTCGATGCACGCGCACCTATGTGCGCTGAGCAGATACGGACGTAGACGACAGTGGAACCGATCAACGCACGCTCGATGCTGAATGCCGCGACTTCCGCGGCGACGGCCGTGGCCGAGGGACACCCGCCGGTCGAACGCCGGCGGCGGCTGTCGCAGGCCGCACTTAACGTCACCAATCAGAAGGTGCGCCCCGCCTATTCGCCGATCGTGATCGCGGGCGTGGTGCGCTTGATCGATTTCGTGCTGCTGAGCCTCGTCGGCGTCGGGATCTATCTCTATTACGTGATGCCGTTGAACGGCTTCCGCTGGGAATATGTCGCGGCCATCATCGCGATGACCGTGAGCACCGTGATCTGCTTTCAGGCTGCCGACATCTACCAGGTCCAGGTCTTCCGCGGCCAGCTCAGGCAGATGACGCGGATGATCTCGTCCTGGGCCTTCGTGTTCCTGCTGTTCATCGGCGTCTCGTTCTTCGCCAAGCTCGGCAGCGAGATTTCGCGGCTTTGGCTGTCCGCCTTCTTCTTCATCGGCCTCGCGGTGCTGATCGCCGAGCGTCTGATGCTGCGCGCGCTGGTGCGCCGCTGGGCCCGCCAGGGCCGGCTCGACCGCCGCACCGTGATCGTCGGCTCCGACCAGAACGGCGAGCAACTCGTCGAAGCCCTGAAGAAAGAGTATGACAACGACATCGACGTGCTCGGCGTGTTCGACGACCGCAACGACAGCCGGGCCCTCGACACCTGCGCCGGCAGTCCCAAGCTCGGCAAGGTCGACGACATCGTCGAATTCGCCCGCCGTACCCGTGTCGATCTCGTGCTGTTCGCGTTGCCGATCTCGGCGGAGACGCGGATCCTCGAGATGTTGAAGAAGCTGTGGGTGCTGCCGGTCGATATCCGCCTTTCCGCCCACACCAACAAGCTGCGTTTCCGCCCCCGCTCCTATTCCTATCTCGGCAAAGTGCCGACGCTGGACGTGTTCGAGGCGCCGATCACCGACTGGGACCTGGTGATGAAATGGCTGTTCGACCACGTCGTCGGCTCGCTCGTGCTGCTGGCGGCGCTGCCGGTGATGGCGCTGGTGGCGATTGCAATCAAGCTCGACAGCCCGGGCCCGGTGCTGTTCCGCCAGAAGCGGTTCGGCTTCAACAATGAGCGCATCGACGTCTACAAGTTCCGCTCGCTCTATCACCACCAGGCCGATCCGACCGCCTCCAAGGTCGTGACCAAGGATGATCCGCGCGTCACCCGCGTCGGCCGCTTCATCCGAAAGACCAGTCTGGACGAGCTGCCGCAGCTCTTCAACGTCGTGTTCAAGAGCAATCTCTCCCTCGTCGGCCCGCGCCCGCACGCGGTGCAGGGCAAGCTGCAGAGCCGGCTGTTCGACGAGGCCGTCGATGGCTATTTCGCCCGCCATCGCGTCAAGCCCGGCATTACCGGCTGGGCGCAGATTAACGGCTGGCGCGGCGAGATCGATAATGAAGAGAAGATCCAGAAGCGCGTCGAGTTCGACCTCTATTACATCGAGAACTGGTCAGCGCTGTTCGACACCTACATTCTCCTGAAGACGCCGCTGGCCCTTCTGACCAAGAACGAGAACGCGTATTGAGTTGATTTGAACAACTCTGCCGTCATGCCCCGCCAACGGGTCGGCGCGCAGCGCCGCCCGATGACAGGCTCCAGCGGGGCATCCAGTACGCCGAGGCGCCGGCATGGGACGGAGAGAGCTCGGGTTACTGGATCGCCCGGTCAAGCCGGGCGATGACAGCGATGATTGTGTGTACGAGTTGCGTGTGAGTAGCCGATGTCCTTTGCGGCGACAGCCGATCATTCCTTCCCGCCGATAGCCGCGCCCGGCGTGCTGGCGCTGCAGCGGGCGCTGGTGTGGCTGGTCGGCGCGTCCGGCGCCGTCGTCTTCATCGAGCCGAGCCCGTATGAGCTGGTCACGCTGATTGCCGCGGTCCTGTTCTTTGCCACGGGCCTGCGGCTGCGGCTCGTCTTCATGCCGCTGCTGCTGCTGCTCGTTTCGCTCAATATCGGCTACAGCATCGGCGCCATTCCGCTGCTGGAGGAATCCGACGTCTTCAGCTGGATCGCGACCTCCTGGTACATGGCGGTCACGGTGATGTTTTTCGCGATGGTGATCTCGGAAGACACCGCGGCGCGGTTCGACATGCTCAGGCGCGGTCTCACGGTCGGCGCGATGGTGGCGTCGCTCGCCGGCATCGCCGGCTATTTCAACCTGGTCCCCGGCGGCCATGACCTGCTGACGCTTTATGAGCGCGCCCGCGGCACCTTCAAGGACCCGAACGTGTTTGGCGCGTTCCTGATCCTGCCGGCGCTGTTTCTGTTGCAGAACGTCGTTACTGCCCGCTTCGGCAAGGCATTCCGCAGCGCGATCGGCTTTGCCATCATGTCGCTCGCGATCCTGCTTGCCTTTTCCCGTGCGGCCTGGGGCGGATTGATCCTGACGTCGGCGTTCATGCTGGCGCTGATGGTGTTGACCAGCCAGTCGCGCGGCGAGCGCTCGCGCATCGTGATCATTACCATTATCGCCGTGCTCGCCGCCGTGCTGCTGCTCGCCGTGCTGTTGTCGTTCGACTCCGTCGCCGACATGTTCCGCCAGCGCGCGAGCTTCGAGCAGAGCTACGACGAAGGCCGCTTCGGCCGCTTCGGCCGCCACATCCTCGGCGCCCAAATGGCGCTCGATCTGCCGTTCGGCATCGGGCCGCTGCAGTTCCACCACTATTTCCCGGAAGACACCCATAACTCCTATCTGAACGCCTTCATGTCGGGCGGCTGGATCTCCGGCGTCTGCTATCCCGCGCTGGTCTTCACCACGGTGATCCTCGGCTTCAGGCACATCTTCGTCCGCGTGCCTTGGCAGCCAGCGTATCTGGCGATCTTCGCCGCCTTCCTCGGCACCGTCGGCGAAAGCTTTGTCATCGACACCGACCACTGGCGGCACTTCTGGATGATGCTGGGGGCGATGTGGGGCATGTTCGCCGCCGCGCAGCCCTATAAGCCCGTCGCCCAATCTCCGCTCACGATCCCCGCCGAGGCTTCGTAGCCCGCCCCGCCTTCCAGGACTGCGCGATGTCAGGGCTCCACCGCAAACGTCAAGCCAGCGTTATCGACTAGCCGCTTGATCAGCTTGTGCTGCATCGCTGCGCCCGGCGTCCAGATTCCCGCCGGCACGTCGGGCGTATCGCGCAATAGACAGATCGCGCATTCGGAGATGATCTTCGAGGTCGAGCCATAGCCGGGATCGCGGTCGCCCTTGACGGAGGTGCGGACCTCGCGGCCATCGGGCTCAACGGCGACATAGAGCAGATCGTAGAGCCCGCTCTCCTGCTCCTCCTTCGATGGCCCCTCGCCTGGCTTGCGTGCGTTCGGACCCGTCTTCGCGGCATTGGCGGCCATCACCTTCTTCGCGTTGGCCTCGCCCTTTTCGCCGGGGCCTGTGAGCACCATCTCGTCGTAGACGAACTCCTTGCCGTAGGGAAAACCCATCAGCATGTTGGAGCGATGAACGTTGCGGGTGTTGATGAGCGCCATCGTGAACGGCGCGGTCCACGATTGCATCTCTTCTTCGTAGACCGGCTTGTTGCCCTTCGGCTGTTTTGCGCCCTTGAAGCCTGGCGTCAGCGCAAAGGGATCGTTCAGAATCGCAACCAGGCTGAGATCCTTGGAGATGGCTTCGAACGTCGCGCGCCCGCTCGCGGCGGTGCCGCCCGAAAATGTGCCGCGCATGTCCCGCACGCGGCCCTTGACGCGCGGAGCCGGCGTGCCGAAGGCGCGCTTGGCCTCTTCCTGGACGTAAAATGCCCCGAGCTCGAATGGCACGGAGTCGAAGCCGCAGGAGAACACGATTCGCGCGCCACTCGCCTTCGCCTCGGCCTCGTGCTTGTCGATCATCTGCCGCATCCAGACCGGCTCGCCGCAGAGATCGAGATAGTCCGTGCCAGATGCGGCGCAGGCCGCGATCAACTCGTTGCCGTACCACTGATACGGGCCCACCGTCGTCAGCACCGACTTGGTCTGATCGACCACCGCCTTCAGCGCGCCGACATCGGCGGAGTCAGCCGCGATCAGCGGCGTGTCAGCGGGCGCACCGATCGCATCACGGACCGCTTTGAGCTTGTCGAGGCTGCGCCCCGCCATCGCCCATTTCAGCTGCTTGTCGTTCCTGTAGTGCGTGACGAGATATTCGGCGACAAGCTGTCCGGTGAAACCGGTCGCGCCATAGACCACGATATCGAATTTTTTCGCAGACTTCATCCTTAGTTCCTGAGATTATCGTCGTCATTGCGAGCCAAGCGAAGCAATCCATTTCTCCGTTTGCTGAAGCATGGATTGCTTCGTCGCTTCGCTCCTCGCAATGACGGTTGGTGATGCGGTTGCTCTTGCGTCTATTTCTTGCCGTAACTCACGCCCATGCCGGCACGGACGTCGCTCTGGATGCCGTACGGCGCGATCGGATAGCGCAGGCCGTTCCTGGCGAGCTGCTTCATGCCCACGATGGCCTTTGCGAGGTGTGCAGGCTTGAGCGCCATTAGCATCTCTTCATCGGGGACGCCACCATAGCGCCGTTCGGCAAAACAGGGCAGCGACAGGCTCGGCTCGCCGGTTTTCAGCGCCCTGCCCCACGAATCCGCGCACGCGGTCTCGCCGACCACGCCCCATTCGAACTTCTTGTAGCCGGTATATTGCAGGCCGTTGATCAGGATGATCATCTGGCCCGGCGTCGCATAGACGAGGCATATGTCGGGCGGATTGAGCCGGCCTGATGTGAGCGGGCTCACCGCCATCGCCTGATATTGCCCGAACGGCACGACATCGAGCGCCTGCTGGCGCTTGCGCGCATCCTCGGCGGTGCCGTGCCAGACGCCGACATAATTGGCGCCCTCGAGCCATTTCTCCTCCTGGGGCGCGAGCCCGATCACGGCGCGACACTGCGCGCCCACGAGATCATCGGCAGTGATGCCCACGGTCCAGCCGAGGCGAGAGGCCATGCTGACGATCTGGTCGGTGGTATGCGCCGCGTTCGGCCGACGGATTTTCGGAATCGCCTCCATGTCCTCAATACGGGAAAACATCTTGATGCCCGCGACCGTCGTCTTCAGCCGCAACAGCGTGTTGAGATCGGCGACCATGCCGGCGAGGTCGAATTGTTCCGGTGTCTGCTGTTGCATGGCGTTGTCTCCCGAAAAGGCGGATTTTGAGGTGATCCTAGTGCCGCCGGGAGTAAGGGGGAAGAGAGTTCAATCGTCATCGCGAGCGGAGCGAAGCAATCCAGAATGCCTCCGCGGAAACAGTCTGGATTGCTTCGTCGCGTACGCTCCTCGCAATGACGGCGTAAAGACAGGACGCTATCTTCTCGCGGCAGGATGTGCCCGAGTTTTGCCAATCACCGCCCTCTTCAAAAACGGAGGGCGCAGGGAATGCCGGGTGCCGTTGCACCCGCGCGTCTCGTGTGCAGCAAATGCGCAAAACGCACACGAGCAGTCCACAGGTACAACCGAACACACTCCGGCATCCCCCGCGCAATGGTTTACGGTTTATACGTGCTCTCCCCGGTGTGCCGGGCTTTTTAGCCACCGTCGCCTGCGTGATCATCTCGCAAGCTTGACACCAGCGTCGGGGTGTCAGGACCACACGATTTCGCCGTCCGCATCGACCTCGCTCGTCCGGCGACACCGACACGTCCATCGCATCCCGCGCCCACGTTTCGTGACGATCGCGATCCGCCCTCCTGGAGGGTACGGGACGGGCGGAACATACACCTGATTTTATCTTCTGTAAATACGAATTCTTTTTGCTGAGAGGGCTTGACACGATTTCTGAAAATCAGCTCGTCGGGCAAATCAGCTGGCCTTACGGTCCGGCTTCGGCCGGCTCCGGCTGGGCGACAATATCGTCCAGCTCCAATGGCATCTCCCGCCGCATCAACCATTCGGAACGTGCCGCCACCTGACGAAGGCCCCGCGGGCTGACGGGCAGCCGCAGGCTCTCCATCAACGCGCGCATCTCCCTTTGCGCCGCCAAATGCGACTCGGTCGGGCATGCACCGAGCGTCGCCTCGTCCAGGGCATCGAACGCGGTCAGGCCCAGGGAAAACAGTTGCCGATAGGCGGCTCGCTCGGCGCATCCCGCGGCGTCCTTGAAGCCAATTCGCAGCGCGAGCTTGCCGAGACAGGGCTTTACCAGCGGAGGGTCGCAAGGCCGATTGACGATCACAACCCAGTCGACAAAGGCCGGATCGAACTGCCGGCGCAGCTTGCGTGCCGCGCAAACCGTTGCGGCATAGTGACCGGTATGAGTGACTTCATGGGTCAGAGGATCGACGAGGCCAAGTGCGCCCAGGTCGAGGAAACTGTCCTGCAGCGGCGTCAAGACGGTATCGGCAATGAGATGGGCGACGCTCATCAGATAGTTGTCATGCGAGGGGGCGTCGATCACAAGGAAATCACAGGAAGTCTCCATCGGCGCAATCGCTTCTTGCAGTTGCGCGAGCTCCCTGCTCTCGATCTCGTCCGTCCTTTCGCCTCGCGCCGAGGAGATGCGATTGTGCCACGGCAGGGCGAGATCGATATGACGATGGTTCGCCCATCGTTCGCGATTCTCGATATAGCGCGTCAAGCCGCCTTGGTCCGAATCAAGATCGAGCGTCCCGATTCTTTGCCCGGCTTTCAGGAGGTAGACCACCACGTGCATCGCGAGCGTCGTCTTACCCGAGCCTCCCTTCCCGCCACCGACGACGATGACGTGAGGTGCACTCCGCAACGCGCGAAGCGCTCCGTATTCCATCCAAAGGCTCCTCTTGCGATTTCCAAAGGCAACGCCTGGAAATCGCCTGAGAATAGAACGCGGCTGCGGACCGGACCGTTCCGCCGGGTAACAGGAAGATGATGATTTTGCTGCGCTATCCGCGACCGGATGGTTGCTGACATGGAAGTTATTTTTTGTTTTTCAGCAACAACTGGAGGCTGCGGCAAAGCAACACGACCAGACAATTTGTTTGTGCCTGGCGGCTATGGGCGAATTGCTAGCCCTTGCACATCGGCGGCGCACCCAGAATGTCACGCGAGGCGCCCAATACGCGCTCGGCCGCGCAGGCAATCGCCACCAGCCGCTCATCATCGCCGCCCCTCGCGATCAATTGCAAGCCGACCGGCATGCCCAGGCGATCCAGACCCACAGGGAGCGTCGCCGCGCACAACGCCAGATAATTCGCGGGCATCAGGTTGTGCACGATCCTGAGATTGTGCGCCCAGAATTGCTCCGGACCGTCATCGTCGGCCAGCACTTGCGGCGAGTACATCACGGTCGGGGCCGCAATGACGTCCACATGGTCGAAGCGCGCAGCGGCGCTGTTCGCCGCCTCGATGACGCGCAGGCGACGGGTCAGATATTCCCGCGCGGAGAGGTTCTCGGCATTCCTCAGTGCGGGACCATTGACGGGATCGATTGCCGCAAGCCAGTCCGGCAGTTCGCGATCGAGGAAAGTGCGCAACTCGATCGCCGAGAGACCGCCTTCCAGATAGAGTGCGAAAACATCGCGCGCTTCCGGCAGCGGCGCTTCCTTCACGATCGCTCCCGCGCAGGCGAGGTTATCGATCGCCGCCCGGACGATGTCACCGATGCCGTTCTCGCAGCCTTCCCAAAAAAAGGAATCGGCGACGCCGATGCGGATGCCATCGACGCCGTCAGGCACATCGCGGAGGAAAGCGAATCCGTCGCCGAGGTCTGGATCAAGCGCGGCAAAGCCAAAAGCCGCATCCGCCATGCTGCGCGCCAGGATGCCGGGCGTATCCAGCGTGAAGCTCAGTTGCACGATGCCGTCGGTCGACCAGCGCCCCTTGGTCAGTTTCAAGCCCGCATTGCCGGTCATTGCCGCGGGCAACCGCACGGAAGCCGCGGTATCGGTGCCCAAGGCCAGCAGCGCCGAGCCTTCGCAAAGCGAGACGCCGGCCCCGCTCGACGAGCCGCCCGGGGAGCGATGCGCCGTCGCGTCCCAGGGATTGTGCGGGCTGCCGTAATGCGCGTTCTGGCCGGTGCCGCCAAAAGCGAATTCGACCATATGCGTCTTGCCCATCACGGTTGCCAGTTGGCGACGCAGATGGGCTACGACCGGGCCGTCGATTTCGAATTTCGGCGGCAAACGCCTGGGCGAACCCGCATAGGTCGGAAAGCCCGCAACGGCGTAAAGATCCTTGATCGAGGTCGGAATACCCTGCAGCGGGCCTGCTCGCGAGCCGACGGCAAACGCGGCGTCGGCGCATTTGCGCGCATGCTCGGGCGCCCATTGCGAGTAGGCCATGAGCCTGGCGCCGAAGCGCTCATGGTTGGCGATCGCCTGTTCGGCAAGGTCGCGGGCCCCAAGCTTGCCTTCCCCGAGCGATCTCGCAATCTCGGCCAACGGAAGGGAAAACACGTCGGACATCTTTGCCTCTCCCATATCCGACCGGGATTACACCCTTCAGGCCTTGGCCTTACCCTGCGTTATCGCAACGGCAGCCTCCGTCGTCAGCAGGATGAAGGTGAACGTCTCCTGCAGATAGAGCCGGACCTTCTTGTCGTCATGGCTGAGATAGCCGATCGACACGTCCTCGCCGAGATAGAGACCGAAATCGCCGCCGCGCGTCGTCAGCACGAAGGCGCCTGTGATCGCCGGCGCCCAGATGATCTCGCCATCGACGAGATGCTTGATGTGCTCGATCAATGGATAGCCTTGATCGGTGCTTTCGCTCAACCTGGTGTAGGCGTCGGCGCCGAGCAGCACCGAATAGGGACCGTTGACGCCTTCGAGCCTGAGCTGGCTCAGCGCCTGCGCGAAGACGTCGGGATAGGCGCGCACATCGGCGGGCAAGGTCAGCACCGGGTTGCTGGTGCCCTCGCCGATGCCGCCGATGCCGGCGGCCGCATAGCCTTCGAAGATCGCGCGATCCTCGGCAAAAGCCAGGATCCGCGCCGCATCCTTCGCGGGCTGCCAGTCGGAATCGTTGGCGCCGCGCTCCACGTCATCGATCTGCTGGCGGTCGAGCTCGAAGGGAACGCGCAGTTCGACCAGCGGCTTGACCTCGCGCTGCCGCGCCAGGATCCCGTCTCCCGGCGCGGTGACATTGCGCAAATGGCCGGTGCCGATGGCGGAGAGATCGATCCCACCCGGCCCCTGCACGTCGACGACGCGGCGGCCGGCCAGGTGGCGCTTGAGGGTGCGCGAGGCCTCCTCCTCGATCTGAGCCCAGGCCGCATCCGATATCGGGGCAAGCTCGCGGTGAAGATTGTTCATGAGGCGGAATCTCCTTTGAGCGAACCAATGTCGAGCGAGCCTTTGCGCCGCGCCGCGGGCGTTGGCGCCGGCGCGGCGGGCTCGTCGGGAACGGCGGCGGCCGGCGCATCGTTTGGGATATTTTCGAGGAATGTCGCGGACGGCACGAAGAACAGATTGCCAGTCTTCGCCACGCTGAAATCGAGCAGGCGATCGTAATTGCCGGGAGGCTTGCCGACGAACATGTTCTCCAGCATCTGCTCGATCGTTCGCGGCGAGCGCGCATAGCCGATGAAATAGGTGCCGAATTCCTTTTCGGCGACGCGGCCGAACGGCATGTTGTCGCGGACGATCTTGATCTCCTTGCCGCCCTCCTCGATGATGGTGAGCGCATTATGCGCATAGGAGGGTTTTGTCGCGTCGTCGAGCTCGATGTCGGAGAGCTTGCCGCGGCCGATGATCCGTTCCTGCGTTTCCGTCGACAGCGCATTCCAGCCGGCCATGTCGTGCAGGTATTTCTGCACGATCACGTAGCTGCCGCCGGCGAAGGTCGCGTCCTCATCGCCAATATAGGCGGCGTCGATCGCGGCCTGCGCAGTCGGATTCTCGGTGCCATCGACAAAGCCGAGCAGGTCGCGGTCGTCGAAATAGCGAAAGCCGTGCACCTCATCGACCGGTGTCACCGCCGCGCCGAGCTTGGCCATGACCTGCGAGGCGAGCTCGAAGCAGAGATCCATGCGCTTGGCGCGGATGTGAAACATGAGATCGCCCGGCGTCGCCACGGCATGACGCGGGCCGGCCTTGATCTCTTGGAAAGGATGCAGCTCCGCCGGACGAGGCCCGCCAAACAGCCGGTCCCACGCCTCGGACCCGATCCCCATCACGCAGGAGAGGTTGCCCTCGATGCCGCGGAAGCCGACGGCACGCAATAACCCCGAGAGGTCGCCACAAAACGAGCGGACCGCCGCGCGCCTCGCGCTACCCGGATTGATCGTCACGACCAGGAAGATCGCGGCGTGCGTCAGCGGCCCGACCACCGACTGGGATTCGGGAGGCTGGCCGGATGGCACGGACGGGGCATTCATGCGATCGTTCCCGCCCGTGGCGCCTTGTCAGTAGAACCCATTGGTGATGCACCCAATTTCCGCTCGCTCCCCAACACTGTAGCGGCGAGCCGTCTTTCGTCTACGGATTAATTTGTGGCCGGCCCTGGGAACAACTCGCCGGTCCGGCCGGTCAGCCGATAAGCGATCAGGCCGAGCCACTCCCGCACGGCCAGATTGGTGTGGTTCAATCCGTCCTCGGAAGAAGACGGAAAATGGGTGAGGTCACCTTGCCCCATGAGCCGCCAGTCGACCGGATAGGGCTCGACCGCAAAGCCCACTTTGCGGAAAACCCCGACCGCGCGCGGCATGTGAAAGGCCGAGGTCACGAGCAGCCACCGCTCGCCCGGCTTTGGCCGCGCCAGTGCCTTGGAATAGAAGGCATCCTCGAAGGTGTTGCGGGAGTCCGGCTCGATGATCAGGCGCTCTTTGGCAACGCCAAGCCCTTCCAGAACCTGCACCGCATAATCGGCTTCCTTGGCCGAATTATCCGAGATGAAATTGGCGCTGCCGCCGGAATAGAGGATGCGCATATGGGGGTAGCGACGCGCCAGCATGGCGGCGGCGATGACGCGACCGGCGGAATTGCTGAAGACGGCCTCGCCATGCGCGGCGGAGAAATCGGCATCGATGCCGCCGCCGAGCACGACAATGCCGTCGGGAGCGCCATGCGACGCATCCCAGGGCGGAAAGCGCGTCTCCAGCGGATAAATCAGCATATTGCCGAGCGGGCTAAATCCGCATAGCGCCAGCAGCAGCATGGAAGCCGCCAAAAGCAAGCGGCCGAATCGCGCCCATCTCGTCACGAGCAGCAGCACACCGAGGACGCCAAGCACGATCAAGAGATTGATCGGCAGCAACAGGATGCCGATCGTCTTCGAAAGACCGAAAAACAAGGCTAGTCCCCGGCTCGCATGCAACTGCAGAGCGCTTAGCATCAAATGGCAGTCGGCGCTACGCTGCTTGTCCTTGCGCTGTTGATTGCAATAGTCTTGCTCGACGCAACGACGCTTTCACGGGAAATACCCCATGGCCTATCATCATCTGCATTCAAGTCCCGAAACCTGCCATTGGGGCTTTTTTGAAGCGAAGCTGAAGCCGGTCCTTACCATCGACAGCGGCGATGAGGTGACCATCGACGCCATCTCCGGCGGACCGGACCAGGTGCCGGACAGAAACAAGTTTCACGTGCCGCCGGAGCTTTTCGAGGTGCATGCCAGGAGCGAGCGCATGGTGCCCGGCCACATCCTCACCGGCCCCATCGCGGTGAAGGGCGCCGAGCCGGGCCATGTGCTGGAGGTCGACATCCTCGATGTAAAACTCCGGCAGGACTGGGGCTACAACATGATCCGTCCGCTTGCCGGCACCCTGCCCGACGATTTCCACGAGCCGCGGCTGCTCAACATCCCGCTCGACAGAGAGCGCATGGTGGGCCACCTGCCCTGGGGGCTGGAGCTGCCGCTGGCGCCGTTCTTCGGCGTGATGGGGGTTGCGCCGCCGCCGGCCTGGGGCCGCATCACCTCGCTGATTCCGCGCGCGATGGGTGGCAATCTCGACAACAAGGAGCTCGGCGCCGGCGCAAAACTTTACCTGCCGGTGTTCGTGCCGGGCGCGCTGTTCTCCTGCGGCGACGGTCATGGCGTGCAGGGCGACGGCGAGGTCTGCGTCACCGCGATCGAGACCGCGCTGCAGGGCCGCTTCCGCCTGACGCTGCGCAAGGACATCCACCTCGACTATCCCCGCGCCGAGACCGCGACCCATTACATCACCATGGCGATGGATCCCGATCTCGACCAATGCGTGGTGCGGTCGCTGCGCGACATGATCGTGCTGCTCAGCGAGAAACGGAATCTGTCGCGCGAGGATGCCTACACGCTTTGCAGCCTCGCGGCCGACCTGCGCGTCACGCAGACCGTGAACGGCTCCAAGGGCATCCATTGCATGATCGCCAAGAGCGTTGTGCACGGATGATGACAGGTGCCTGATCGCTTCCGCCGTCTGACCGCAGCTTTCGCTGGGACATTTCACCCTGCCCGGCTGGAACCGACCCATGGCAAGGCCCATATTCGCCAGCATTATGCGACGCTGGCGACCAGACTGCCAAAACTTGCCGGTTGAGACGACGGCCGTGCGGTCCCGGGCCGACGCGCCGTGAACGACGTCGCCGACACGCGCTTGCGCGACCTCCGGCGGATGCGCTTCTTCGCCACCGCGCTGCTCGTGCTGATGTTCCTGATTTTCGTCGCGACCTCCTTTGCCGAGGCGGAGTGGCCCTGGCTCGCCTACCCCAGGGCCTTTGCCGAAGCCGGCATGATCGGCGCCTGCGCCGACTGGTTCGCGGTCGTCGCCCTGTTCCGTCATCCGCTCGGGCTGCCAATCCCCCATACCGCGATCGTGCCGCGCAGCAAGGAGCGGATCGGCATTGCGATCGGCCGCTTCACCGCCAGCAATTTCCTCTCGCCCCGGGTGCTCGCCGAGCGCATCCGGGAGGTCGACATCGCGGGCTGGATCGCGCGCTGGCTGAAAAAGCCCGGCAATGCCCACAGCGTCGCGCAGCGCGCGGCCGGCGTGCTGCAACAGGTCGTGCGCTCGCTGCCACGCGAGGACGTCAACGCGTTCCTCACCCGCGCCGCGCGCTTTGGGCTCGAGTCCATGCCGGCCGCTCCGCTTGCTTCGCGCCTGCTCGCGCTGGTCTGGGCCCAGGGCGAGATGCAGACGCTGATCGAGCACGGCATCACCTATGCGAGCGCGGCGCTGGTCAGAAATCGCGAGACTATCAAGCAGAAGGTGTCGCAGCGCTCCTACCGCCTTATCCCGAAATGGATCGACGGCATCCTCGCCGACAAGATCGTGGCTGGCATCACGCAGGCGCTGGATGAGATGCGCGAGCCCACCCATCCCTGGCGGATCGAGCTCTCGACGGCGGTCGAGAAGCTGATCTCCGATCTCGCCACCGATCCGGACATGCTGGCGCGCGGCGAGGAACTGAAGGCGCGCCTGCTCGAAAACCCCGTGGTGGTGAAGCAGATCGACGCCATGTGGGTCGAGGTCGAGGACAAGCTCGACCAGCTCACCTCCTCCAATCGCCTGTTCGAGATGCTCGAGGAGATGCTGCTCACCCTCGGCGACCGGCTGGCGAACGACGAGCGGATCGGCGAAGCGATCAACCGCTGGCTTCGGGTCGCGGTGCTGCGCACGGTCGCGCCGCGCCGTACCGAGATCGCCGCCTTCATCCGCAAGGTGGTCGAAAACTGGGACGCCGAGACGCTGGTGAAGCGGATCGAGCTGCAGGTCGGCCCAGACCTGCAATATATCCGCATCAACGGCACGCTGGTCGGCGGCCTCGTCGGGCTGATCATCTTCAGCGGTGCGCTGGCTGAA